>Ga0181593_10001051_pt1 | contig 24807 bp, 24 predicted proteins | sample 071ome_19_FD_133756 | JGI IMG/M metagenome (GOLD analysis project Ga0181593, IMG submission 133756) | Coastal salt marsh microbial communities from the Groves Creek Marsh, Skidaway Island, Georgia - 071413AT metaG (megahit assembly) | ecosystem: Environmental > Aquatic > Marine > Intertidal...
ACCGGATGATCCGGCACCCTGATACCCACAGTTTTTCGCTTGGGATGGAGCATCAACCGGGGCACTTCGGAGGTGGCACGCAGGATGAAAGTATAGGCAGCCGGTGTATAGGCCTTGAGAAGGCGGTAATCCGTGTTGTTAACCCGGGCATAGGTTGCCAGTTCGGAAAGATCCCGGCAGACCAGGGTAAAATTGTGTCTGTCGTCCAGCTGCCTGATCCGGATGATGCGTTGCAGGGAGGCTTTATCCTGTATGTGACATCCCAGCGCATAAGCGGAGTCCGTGGGATAGATGATGACCCCTCCCTGCCTGATGATTTACACAGCCTGACGAATCAGACGCAGCTGGGGGGTTTCCGGGTGTATCTCAAATATCTGGGCCAAGAGGAACCTTCCTGCATTCAGGGCCGGCTGGTTTTGCCGGAAAACACGCAAGCCTATCACAGCGCAACGGACAACAACGAAAATTTTACAATCGGGCTATAATGCAGCTTCCAATTATACGCCAGAGCTGAAATGCACACATGAAACAACTGATCGATTACATTCCACTGATCGCCTTTCTTGTCGTTTACAAGATGGAGGAACGCCTGGTTGCAATCGGCAGTTTCGAATACACGCTCGGCGGTATCTTCAGTGCCACTGAAGTTTTGCTGGCAGCATCACTGCTGGTGTATGGCTCTATCTTTCTGATTAATCGCAAACTGTCCAGAACCCACGTTTTTCTACTTTGCGCTGTTGCCCTGTTCTGTTCCTTCACCCTGATTTTCAGGGAAGAAGCGATACTCAAGTGGAAGGCCCCTGTCGTTAACTGGATATTTGCCTGCGTGTTCATCGGCAGCCAGTACTTCAGTAAACAGAACATGGCCCAGGTTATGCTGGGACACATTGTTGATCTGCCTGATCAGAAGTGGAAAACCCTGAACTTTGCCTGGGCCGGCGTGTTCTGTTTTTTAGGGTTTGCCAACCTGTTTGTCGCCTTTACCTTTCACGAGTACTGGGTGGATTTCAAGGTCTTTGGCAGCATGGCTATTTTGCTGCTGTTTTCAGTGGCACAGATGTATTTTCTATGGCCCTATATTGAAGAACAGGAAAAACTCAGGGAAGCACAGGAAGCCAGTGGTGACTCCGACCAGGCCGCCCCCTGATCATCCCTGCCAGGCAAACAGCACATCACGACAACCTTGCTGCAATACTCTTCAGTCCGTCAGCGCGGGCTTCAGGTTGGGAAACTGCTCATCCAGCACGGTATTCCAAAGATAGACCCTGTCAGCATTACGCTCCAGGAAAGCCTTGGCATTACCTTCGATAGTAATGGATGTAATCGTATCCCCAATCCTGATTTGTCGAATGACATCCTTTCCGGAATGAATGAGGCCAAACACCGTATGCAAGCCATTCAAATGGGGAGTCGCAAGATGTGTAATAAAAAACTGGCTGCCATTGGTATCCGGGCCTGAATTGGCCATGGCCAGAATCCCCATCTGGTTCAGACGCAGTCGAATCTCGTCTTCAAATTCATAACCGGGCCCACCGGAACCATTCCCCAGCGGATCACCACCCTGGGCCATAAAGTCACTAATAACCCGGTGAAACCCAAGTCCATCATAAAATCCACGGGTTGCCAGATTGACAAAATTGGTAACAGTAATCGGGGCAACCTGCCTGTACAGCAGAAACTCCATGGTGCCGCGATTGGTTTCAATCACAGCATAAAGCTCATTTGGATCCCTGGCGGCTGCCTCCTGCGCCTGCCCTGCCACTGGCATCAGACAAGACATGAACACTGACAGTATTCCACTGATAAACAAGCGACGCATGGCAACAGACATTTTTTATCCTCTTTATTCAGGAATGGGTGACGGCTCTCAAGTGAAGCCAGGATTATAGTAAAACCACCGGGATTGGGAAAATCGCCAGCATCATTTACCGACAAAATACTTCATGATCGCGGTAACGAGGGGTTTCATAAAAAAGCCCAGCTCCGGTACCAGGTCGACCCGTACACCGTGCTCTTTCAGCTGTGCAGCCACGACTGGACCAACCGCAGCAACACAGCAGCTTGCCAGCCCTGAATCAAGCTCTGCTTCCAGATTATTTTTTCGGGCAACGTCCAGCATGCGTCGGAATTGCGGTTGTGAAGTAAAAGCAATGGCATCCACGCGGGATGCATTGAGGGCATGGATCAGGCTCAAAACCTGCTCGTCTTCGACCGCATCGGCATAAACATAGGGAGCTACAGCATCAATCTCTACTTGCCGGGAGGCAAGATAATTCATCAATGGGGTGTTGGGATCATCTCCGTACAATTGCACCCCGATCCGCTTTCCTTCGATGGGCAATGATCCAAGCGTCACAATGACCCCTGCTGTTGTAGGCGCCTTTGCCGGCAAATCCCCCTTCAGCCCAATTTCCCGTAGTACCCGATCAGGTTTGGGGCCTCGACAAATTAAACAGGTCTGTCGGAATGCCCCCACGAGCGCCTCCTTCATGTCATGTTTTTCTGCCAGGCTCAACAGTCGCTTGACACCTTCTCCCGTCAGGATAATGAAGTATTCTGGAGGGCTTTTAACAAATCGCTCCATCCAGCTCAACACAGGCACAGAATCCGGCGCATCATGGATAGCGACCAGGGGTACACGCATGACCTGCGCACCGCGTTTTTCCAGCAACTGGGCCAAAATGTCCAGCTGCCTGGATTCTGGTACAGCCACCACCTTTCCGCTTAATGCTGTTGAATTTTGCAAAGTAACACCTCAACACCCTCTGAATGACTTATTTTGCCCTGGAAATAGGCAGTTACACCTGATTTTTTTACCCAGCGGTAGCAAGCCTCAACGCTCATGCACCAATTGCACCCGAAGCGCCCCAAAATGTTACCAATGTGTTACCAGATGGTGACACAATTCACTAAACATTTAAGAATTTCCTCTATAATCTCGCAAACGACCCCGTAATGGAGCAAATTTTCTGGTAGGAACGGGTAAAAATGGTAACAAAATCACAAAAATGATGGATATTTATACTTTTTTGTTACCTTTTTTCGTAATTTAGTGTTACTATAGCCCCGCGTTTCCAAAAGAGGCGCTTTTAAACATCTAAATATTCTTAAAAGGAGACATCTGATGACGATTAAATTCACTAGCTCAGAAACTGTTGAAGAAGTAGCAGTTGGCGTATTGAGTACACTGGCCGTAGTCGCTGTACCTGTGCTGATCATTCTGGCCTCTGCGTAATCCGTTACCCAGGCAAGAAGTTTGGTTTGAGATTCCCCCCACAAAAGTCATCAAATCAGACATTGCAAATTCCCCCAACGGCCGCAGTCTGAACCCAGGTTCCCCTAGACCTCGCTAACAGACTGCGACCTTGAAGTACTGAACGAAAAGAATCCCCTTCGCAGCCTGGCCCCTTCCCCCCCAAATATGGAAACCGGGCTGCATTTTTTTCTGCGTCAAAAAATCCTCAACAACCCGTATCCCTTGGTAATGCCTGTGTCAAAGCCGGCCTAATCCCGACTGGTGATTCTGTCCACAAAATTGCAGGGGCGATGCCGCGAATCCAGCTGCTCCCGGATAATTCCTTCCCAGGCAGTCTTGCAGGCTCCCGGTGATCCGGGCATACAAAACACCACGGTATTGTTGCTCAAGCCTGCAAACGCACGAGACTGGATAGTGGATGAACCAATCTCCTTGTAGGACAGGTAGCGAAACAATTCACCGAAACCATCTATTGACGACTCAAGCAATGGGGACAGGGAAACTACCGTATTATCACGCTTGGTAAAACCTGTTCCTCCGGTGACAAGCACGGCATGGATTGCATCATTTTCAATCAACCCTTTTACCAGGGCTCTGAGATCTTCAACGTCATCCTTGCAGATATGTTTTTCATTGAGATTGTGCCCCTCTGCGATCAGAGCATCCGCCAGGTAATGGCCGGAGGTATCGGTTTCTTCCGTTCTGGTATCTGAAACTGTGACGACGGCTATTTGCAAAGGGACAAATGCTTTCTGGGGCTTGTTGTGCGCCATATGTATCTTCCTGGATAGGTAAACTTGGAGTCTGTTAAATGGGTTTTCAATATATTTTATAAAAAGAACGTTGAGAGGGCTTGTTGGAATTTTCGATGCGCCGGGGAGCTTGTCGGACTCAGGGCGAAGCCAGACCGGACAAAGAGCGCCGATTAATGGGCATTGAAAACATGGTGAGCGAAATATAAAGAGAGAAAAAAACTTCGGCCAAAGCCATCAGCCGCCAGTCATATTCATGAACCTGACCAGTTGAGGCTCATCCTTGTCATAGAAATAATGCTTTTGCGGTTTCAGATCCATGGCTTGGACGATGTGCTGTTTCAGGATGTCGGTATTCCCGGGGTTCTCCCTGATCACTTTACGCAGATCCATGGAGTGCTCATTACCCAGGCATAACAGCAATCGCCCCTCAACAGTCAGGCGTACACGATTACAGGTGTCACAGAAATTGTGACTAACCGGGGAAATAAAACCCACCCGGGAGTCGTGGGAGGCAATACTGTAATACCGTGAGGGCCCGGCAGTAGTCATATCAACCGGCGCCAGATCATAACGCTCCTGGATGATGTTCCGTATTTCCTCATTGCTGACCATGGTCTCGGTGCGGGCATGGTCAGAAATTTCGCCAAGCGGCATCTCCTCGATAAAAGCGATATTGATTCCCAGGCTCATCGCATATTCGAGCAGGTCCATCACTTCGTGATCATTCCGCCCTTTCAGGATAACCGAGTTGATTCTCAGGCTTTTGAAACCTGCCTTCACGGCGGCCTCAATACCCCGCTTAACCTTGTCCAGATTCCCCGTGCGGGTCATCTGGTGAAATAGGTCGGCATCCAGACTGTCCAGCGAAATATTGATTCGAGTCACACCAGCATCCCGTAAGGGCACGGCCAGTTTTTCCAGCTGTGAACCATTGGTCGTCAAGAGCAACTCTTCCAACCCGTCAAGCTGCCCCAATTGCTCAATCAGGGTCATCACATTCCGGCGTACCAGGGGCTCACCACCGGTGAGTCGCAATTTCCTGACACCCAGCTCGGTAAAGGCCCTGGCAATCTGGTAAATCTCCTCAAGGGAAAGCACCTGTTGACGGGGAAGAAAAGTCATCTCTTCAGCCATGCAATACACACAACGGAAATCACAACGATCCGTTACCGAGATTCGCACATAGTCTATGTGTCGCCCAAAACGGTCGATCAATGCTGGAGTTTCTGGCTGAGCTTTGGCGTTCATCTATAGCCTTGTTTTATATAGGGAAATAGCCGTACCGGCAGATGCCTGGAAAGCGGCATGATACAGGATCGGCCTGATTAACGGAATCTTCCCCCTAACAGGTCATTTGATCACTTCGGGGCGTCCGGGTGTTTGTGCACCTGACAGCCAGGCCTGCCCTTCTGCATACAGTTTCTCGACTTCAGGTCCCTTCAGTCCTGGCAGACCGCCTTTGGCTACCGGATAGCCAATCTGTGACTGCAGATAGGCCAGATGCTGATAACCCACGGGAAAACCGTCGAGAATGTCCTGATCGAGCTCAAGGCTGGCATTTGGATCCACGATATCAAGGCGATCCTTTTCATAGATAGGCTGCCTTCTTACCATCCCCCAGCGCCCCTCGCGCTTTTCAAAAAAATCATAAAATCTGCCGGTGCACACCACATCCACAACCACTCCATGAACCGGCGCACGCTGATTTATCGTCATCTTGGTCTGGGCAATGGCGCGATCACCGACCACATCACAGGTAAAACCGCCATGAAAGTGAATGATGCTGACACCCTTATCAAACCCTTCCCGCCTGGCCTTGATAAAATCACCGGCCGGTGCCTGGAACCAGGTCGCGCACATATACCCGTCCTCAAACCAGCACTGCGCGAATCGCTCCCAGTCACCGGAATCACTGAAAATAGCCCAGTTGTCCACCAGCTCACGTATTTCTCTTTTATCATCAATTACTTGCGCATTCATTCCACACTTCTCCCTGAGACTGACTGAATAGTATTCCCCCACTACTTGAACAGTGACACAATACTTTAGATCTTAAACATAACTTATTGTTAATAATGTATTTTATATTGCCATAAAGGATCGGCAATCAATCCGGTTTCAAGATTATCGAAACCCACCGGACCAGCCATTTTCATGGGCTCCAGCCAGGCATTCAGCAACAAAATTGCCCCCCATTTCCTGACTGCATGGCAACTACAAATCTGCTATCTTAGCCGCCTGCTTTATTATGACCGGAGACCAGAGAAGTATGATTATAGATTGTCATGGCCATTACACCACGGCTCCCGATGAACTGGGAGATTATCGGGAGGCACAAAAAGCTGCCCTTAAAAATGATCCGCTCTTTCAGGGTGAAAAAGGCCACATTAACATCAGTGATGACCAGATCAGGGACAGCCTGGAAAACAGCCAGCTCAAACTCCAGCGCGAACGTGGCACCGACTACACCATTTTTTCTCCCCGCGCCTCCTGGATGGGGCACGATGTGGGCAACGCCTGGACCAGCAAATACTGGACCGAGCATACCAACGAACTGATCTACCGCGTCACCCAGTTGTATCCAGACAATTTCATCGGCGGCTGCGCCCTGCCACAGAGTCCCGGCACCGATCTGAGCAACTCAGTGGCCGAACTTGAGCGCTGTGTAACAGAGTTTGGATTCGTGGGCTGCAATCTCAACCTGGACCCTTCAGGCGGACATTTCAATTCTCCGCCCCTGGGAGATAAATACTGGTACCCCATTTACGAAAAAATGGTCGAGCTTGATGTCCCTGCCATGATTCATGTCAGCGGTGCCTGCAATCCGGCCTTCCACTCCACGGGTTCCTATTACCTGAGTGCCGACACTACGGCTTTCATGCAGCTGATGCAAAGCACGGTATGCCAGGATTTTCCGACCATTAAATTCATTATCCCTCATGGCGGTGGAGCAGTTCCGTACCACTGGGGACGTTTCCGCGGTCTGGCTGACATGATGAAACTGCCGCCGCTTGATGAGCTGGTGATGAACAATGTGTATTTCGATACCTGCGTTTATCATCAGAAAGGCATTGATATGCTGCTGAAAGTCATCGACAACAAAAATATCCTGTTTGCCTCGGAAATGGTGGGTGCTGTCAGGGGAATCGATCCGGAAACCGGGCATTATTTCGATGACACCAAACGCTACATCGAAGACGCTGATATTTCGGATCAGGAGAAAGCCAATATTTTCGAGCACAATATCCGCAAGGTTTTCCCAAGACTGAAAATCTGATTATAAAAAAGAGGCTTCGGCCTCTTTTTTTTCCTAGATAAAATATTGAGGTATAAACATGTCCAGCCACGATTCCTGTGTCTCTCTAGCTCCCTATTTCAAGGTCCATAAAAGCAAACTGGGAGAGTTCAAAGGCCTGTGTGAACAATTTGTCCAGCAAACCAGTGAGGAAGCCCGCTGTCTGTATTACGGCTTTACCTTCAATGGTGATGAAGTGCATTGCCGGGAAGGTTATGAAGGTGCCGAAGGCATCCTGGCACACCTGGAAAATGTGGACCATCTGCTCAAGGAGGCCCTCCAGATTGCCGACCTGTTGAAACTGGAAATTCACGGCAACCGGGAGGAACTGGCTAAACTGCATGAGCCTCTGTCCGCCCTGAACCCGAACTATTTCACTCTTGAGTATGGTTTCAGGCGCTGAGTCTGCGTATGACAGAAACACCTGCCGAACACAAAAAACCGCTATTCACCATTCTGGCGTATGGCACTGCCCTGATTGCCGTCATCCTGATGACGACCCTGGATACCTCCAGCGATGGGCCAAAAGGATATGGCCCTGGCAGTCTGGCAACGTCTTTCATGATTGCCCTTCTCCTGAGCGGCCTGATAACCGGGCAGATCGGTCTGATCCGCGGTGAAAAACCTCGTGTCTTACCCATATTGGCACTTTTACTGAACGGGAGTATCTTTGTTGCTGCATTAATTCTATTCCCTCGCTAGTCGCTTACTTCGGAGAACAATAACAATGAAAATCTATGGCGATCTGGTTTCAGGCAATTGCTACAAAATCAAACTCCTGTGTGCATTTCTGGATATTGCCCATGAATGGATTCACACAGACATCATGAACGGGGATACTCGTACCGAGGAGTTTCTGGACAAAAACCCCAATGGCAAAATCCCGCTGCTGGAACTCGAGGATGGTCGTTTCCTGGGAGAATCCAATGCCATACTTTTCTATCTGGCTTATGGTTCCGCACTGCTTCCCATTGATCGCTACCTGAAAGCCAGGACCCTGGAATGGATGTTCTTTGAACAGTACAGCCATGAACCCTATATCGCTGTTCGCCGGTTCATCAACAAATACCAGGGTATGCCGGCACAGCGCCAGGCCGAATATGACAGCAAGGAAGCCGGTGGACGAAGTGCCCTGACCCTGATGGAAAAGCATCTGGCAAGAAATGACTACCTGGTCGGTGAGTCCCTGACCATTGCCGATATTGCCTTGTTTGCCTACACCCATGTTGCCCACGAAGGCGGCTTCGATCTTGCCTACTTTCCCCACATTGAAGCGTGGATAGGCAGGGTTCGCAGCCAGTCGGGTTTCATACCCATGCCGGGAGATTGAACGCCAGGACTCAACAGGTGCAGATCACCGGGATTTAGCAGTTCTGCTCCATTCTGGCATAATGCCCAGCGGTATGAATCACGCATTTCCTGTTCAACGACCGGGTTTAACTGCCCTGTTTTTTCTTATTCTGTCCAGCAGCAGCCCATGGCTGTCTGCAGCCACAATTAGCATTGCCGTAACCAGCGACTTTGATGTCACGCTGGACAGTCTGAGGCAGCAATTCGAAGCTGTCAGCGAACACCGCATTACCGTTAAGCCGGGTGACAGCCGTGAACATTATTCACAGATCATGTCAGGTGCAGATATCGATATACTCCTGGCTGATGACGACAGACGCCCGCTTGCCCTTGAACAGGCCGGAAAAACTATCGAGGGTTCACGCTTTACCTACGCACGGCAACGACTTGCACTCTGGGGGCTGGGCGGTCGTACACTCAGCCAGCAGATCCTGGAAAATCATGAATTCCAGACACTGGCGATCACCAACCCCAGACTCTCCCGAACGGGTCAGGCCTCCCGGACCGCCCTGGAAAACCTGTCAGCCTGGGACGGACTGGAGAACAAACTGATACTCGGCAGCAATCCCGGACAAACCTACCAGTTTGTCATTGGCGGTGACGTGGAACTTGCCCTCATTACCTATAACCAGATCATTTATGGCCGCTTCATGCAGGCCGGTAATTTCTGGCTGCTGCCGGATGGACTTTATCCCGACCTGCCGATGGAGGCAGTCCAGCTCAAGCAGAGTGAAGCGGCCGCCGAATTCATGGCTTTTCTGAAAAGTGATTTTGGGCAGGCGATTATTCGTCGCAATGGTTATCATTCGCCCTGATGCTTACCGACAATGATTTCAGCGCACTGCTTCTGACGCTCAGGCTGGCGTTCACCGCAACCTTCACCCTGCTGGTGATTGGAACACCCATGGCCTGGTGGCTGGCCAGCACCGCTGGCGTTTCAAACCGGCCCTGGAAGCCCTGGTTGCCCTCCCCCTGGTTTTACCACCGACGGTGCTGGGCTTTTACCTGCTGCTTCTGCTGGGTGCCAACGGCCCGTTCGCCGCAATGACCGGGGAATCACTGGCTTTTACCTTTACCGGGCTGGTCATAGGCTCTGTTATTTACTCCATGCCCTTTGTCATTCAACCCCTTCAGGATGCTTTCCATGCTATCGGTACCCGCCCAATGGAAGTTGCCGCTACACTGCGCGCCAATCCCTGGGACAGCTTCCTGCATGTTGCCCTGCCCCTGGCAAGACCGGGATTTTTAACCGCAGGTGTTCTGGGCTTTGCACATACGCTGGGAGAGTTTGGTGTCGTGCTGATGATTGGCGGCAACATTCCAGGGCATACCCAGGTATTGTCCATAGCCATTTTTGATCACGTGGAAAGCCTGGATTACGCCCATGCCCACTGGCTGGCCGGGGGACTGGTGGCTCTCTCGTTCATCATGCTGGCCAGTGTCTATGCTATTAACGGACGTTTCAGGCTGTGGAAATGAGCACGCTGACCACCCGTTTTAATCTGAGGCGTGATGGGTTCAGGCTGTCAGTGGATCTTGCCCTGCCGGACCAGGGCGTAACAGCAATATTCGGTCCTTCAGGCAGCGGCAAAACCACCTTGCTCAGGGCCATTGCAGGTCTTGAACAGATTCCTGGCGGACAAATTCATTTTCGCGGCCAATGCTGGCAGGATGACAAGACTTTCCTGCCCGCCTATCAACGCCCGATCGGTTTTGTGTTTCAGGAACCCAGTCTCTTTCAGCATCTGGATATCAGGGGAAATCTGAATTTCGGTTACCGGAGAATGCCTGAAAACAGGCGGCGGATAGCGCTTGATGAGATCATCGCCTTGCTCAATATCGGCCACCTGCTTGAACGTCGGCCGGCAACTCTTTCGGGGGGCGAACAGCAACGGGTCGCCATTGCCAGAACGCTTGCCACAAGTCCTGAGCTACTGCTAATGGATGAGCCCCTCTCTTCCCTGGATAACAAACTCAAACTGGACATCCTGCCCTACCTTGAGCGACTGCAGAGTGAACTGGCAATACCCATCCTCTATGTCAGTCATGCTACTGATGAGGTGGCCAGGCTCGCAGACAATCTGGTCATCCTGAAAAATGGGGAGGTGCTTGGCACCGGCGCCATCCAGGAAATGCTCACCCGGCTGGACCTGCCGCTTTCCCGCAGGCGGGATGCTGAAAGCCTCCTGCAGGCTGAAGTGTCGGATTTGGACGCGACCTACGGCCTGATAAACCTGAAATGCGAGGACCAGCTGTTCACTGTATCAGGCACTGATCTGAGCATCGGCCAACATGTGCGTCTGCGTATTGCTGCCCAGGATGTCAGTCTGACCCTGGCGCACCAGAACGGCACTTCGATTCAGAATATCTTCCCTGTCACCGTCGTTGAAATGAAGGATGAAAACCGCTCCCAGGTCATGGTCAGGCTGAAACTGGGAAACAGCCACCTTATCGCCCGCATTACCCGCAAGTCGGCTGCAGAACTGGCACTGAACCCCGGTAAAGCCGTTTTTGCCCAAATCAAATCCATCGCCGTCCTGGCATAGGAAACCCACACCTTCCTGAATTTCAGGCAAAAAAAATGGAGGGCCTGAGCCCTCCATTTTTAATGCCTTGCTTCTGGTTACTGCTTAGAAGCTTGCATCGATTGACAGACCAAATTCACGTGGACGGTCAACTGTAGCGAAGTCGAACTGCCAAACGCCGTGCATGAAGCCGGAGTTGAAGTTGTATTCGTTAGTCAGGTTGTTACCCCACAGAGTGATGGAGTAATCACCGTCACGTGGAGTCCATACCGCGCGGGCATTGGTCATCCACAGGTCGCCAGCTGGTGACTCGGAGACCAGACCCTGGAAGTTCTGACGCAGTTCCAGAGTGGAAGCACGCCAGTAGGAATCCCAGTAGTTGGCCTGAACACGTGTCATCAGGGAGCCACCGAATACGTTGTCGAACTCGTATTCAGCGCTGAGCATGTAGGTAGTTTCCGGCGCTCTGGCGAACTCGGAATCCTGCGGCAGCGGTGCACCAGGATTAATGCTGGTGTACTTGGTGTCCAGGAAGCCCAGGTTGGCAGTCAGAGTCAGCCTGTCAGTTGGCAGGTAAGTCAACTCGAACTCCAGACCTTCAGCATTACCATTGGCAGTGTTCTGCAGTACCAGCTCAGTGGCTTCAGTACCGGAAACACGGTCGATAACAGTACCCAGGTACTGGATACCCAGCCAGTCAGTGGAGAAGTAGGTTACGTTGGCACGCAGCGCACCATCCAGCAGGTCAGAACGCAGACCCAGTTCCCAGTTCTCGATAACTTCAGGATCGTAGAAGATTTCTACAGGACCCAGGCTGTCTTCGTACTGGGAAACACCACCGGAGTTAAAGCCTTCAGAGTAACCACCGTAGATCATCAGGTCTTCAGTGATGTCGTAAGTGGTCGCAAAGCGCCAGGTATTGGCACTGAAGCTGGTTGGGTTGAACACATCGAAGGTACCGGCAACAGCGTCACCACGACTGGCAAACAGGGTGTTCAGCTCATCAGGACGGGCTTCAGTCACACCAGAAGCGATCTGGGCGGCAAAATGCGCGTCAGACATGACAACACCCATGTTGTCCTGCTCATGATGACGGTAACCAACGGTTACGTCCCATGCATCGTTGATGTTGTAAGTCAGTTCACCGAAGTAAGCATCACCATCCTGGTTCTGGCCGTTCAGACGGTCAGACTGGTTACTGGCAGAACCCGGGCCGGCAAAGGCGTGAGCCCAGCCCCAGCCAGCGGCAAAAGGAGCACCAATGATGTTGCCCAGCCAGCCACAAGGCTGCGGCCATACATCGCCAGGGAAGGTCAGACCACGGTCAGACGGGGAGTCACTACAATACGGGCTATCCAGAACAGCCTGCCAATCCAGGGTCTGGGTTGTGCCATTGTTGTCAGCAGCAAATGTCCAGTCAGCTGAACCCCACTCAACACCACGGTTACGGGACTCCTGTTCCCAGTTGTAGTAACCCAGGGTGTAAAAGAGGCTGTCGTCCAACAGGGAGCCGGTCAGCTGTACTTCGTGGCTCTCCAGATTCAGCTTGGAGGTATCATAGTTGACGAAGAAGTTGTACTCGGAACCGCCCCAGTCATTGTAAATGGAAGCATCCACAGTAGTACGACCATACATGTATTTCAGGTGCATGGTGTCGTTGATGTCCCAGTCAGCATGAACAGTGGTCTGACGCAGGTACTGTTCGTTAGGAACAGTGGAAGACAGACGGCTTTCCCATTTGCCCAGTGTACCGCCTGGATAGCCGGCTACTGCATAGTTGGGGTTGAATTTACCACCAGAGGCGATATCCACTGCACGAGCGATACCCATCTGGAAACCCTGGACATCAGCAACAGTATTGTCAATGCGGGACTGTACACGAGCCTGCTGGCCAACCTGGTCGTCTTCCTGGTGGATCAGACGGAAAGTCAGGCTGTCAGTCGGGGTCCATTCGATGTCGCCACGGAAAACCTGGCTGTCCATCCAACCGGCGTTGTCACCGGTAGTCAGGGACTTGATCCAGCCATCCTGCTCGTAGCTGCCTACGGTCCACTTGCTGCGCAGGTTGTCACCCAGCGGCAGATCCATGGAAACCATCAGGTCACGACGGTCCAGGTTGCCAACGCCAGCTTTTACGCTAACGCCAAATTCTTCAGAAGGACGCTTGGAGTGCATGTGGATGGAACCACCGGTGGAGTCACGTCCGTACAAGGTACCCTGAGGACCACGCAGAACTTCCACACGGTCCAGCTCAACGAAATCACGAGTCAGCAGACCGTTGTTGGATACCTGCCAGATACCGTCCAGGTAAACACCAACGTTGGGGATACCACGCATATAGAAAGAACCGGAAGTAGTACCACCGTTGCCACCGGCAATCAGTACGTTAGGTACAACACCTGTCAGGTCTTCCAGGTTTTCAATGTTCTGGTCTTCCAGGCTGTCGCCAGTCAGAGCAGTTACAGCCAGAGGAACGTCCTGGACATCAGTCTCACGACGGGTAGCTGTAATAATGATCTCTTCAATGCCCTCATTGCTCTGGGCAATAGCAGTATCTGCCATAAAGCCGGCCTGTGCAGCCAGCGCAGAAAATACTGCAACTTTCATTTTGGTAAGTTTCATGAACTCCCCCATTTATAGTTGATAGAAAGTGCTACTACATTTTTTGCCGGTGAAACACCCTCAAATTTCGAGTGATTCAGCTTCACTTCTTATATGAAAAATGATGGCAGAATCCCGCAAAAAAACGGAACAGTTGTACAGATTGTGGGGGGCAAGGTCAACTGGAGATTTTCAGGGGTATTTTTTTCTTATTTTTCAATATGTTGCAAGGCGTGCTCATGTGCACACAGACGGATTTTGGAGCCTTGATGCAAATTTTTTACACAATATCCCGGTTTCACCGGATGTCCGGGCAACAGAAATATTTTCCCTGAAAAATTGATGGGTTCCTGAAAAGTCCTGATAAAAGACTCACTCAGTAAACCGTCAGGATTTCATAGCCGGTGGCTAAACTGATCAGCGGGTTTCTGCCATCAGCGGCCCGATATTCATGAGCTACAAATCCGTCATAGCCAGAGTCAGCAATCTGCCGGGCTATCCAGTGATAATCCAGTTCCTGGGTTCTGTCGATTTCACGGCGACTGGGTACGCCTGCCACATGCATGTGGCAAATCATGTCCAGATTATCACGCATGGTTCTGACCACATCGCCATTCGCAATCTGGACATGGTAGAAATCATAAACGACGGCAATATTGGCGGACCCTGTACGACGGCAAACATCAAACCCCCAGTGGATATCATCAAAGACCTGGTCAGTACGATTGTCCGCAGCCACCTTGGAGTTGGTAATCTCCATGCAGACCTTTACGCCTTTCTGCTCTGCGTAAGGTGCGACCCTGGAAAGTATTTCCACGGCATGATCAGCACCCTCTTCGCGCGACATGCCGCGACGCTCGCCAGGAAAAGCGATCAGGTTGGTGCAGCCAGCGTCCACGCACATATCGATACCCCCGTGGATCGCCTCTTCGATCTCGTCATGAAGCTCTTTCCTGATCAGTCCGTTTTCAAAGGAAGTCCCGGTACCAATTCGCCCCCCCATCAAGGTCGGCGCAAGACCATAATCACGTAAAACAGAAATCTGGTCCGGGGCTGGCAAGTCCATGCCGGCAAAACCCATCGTTGACAGAATTTCACAACGTTCTTCAAGCGTGAAATCGGTACCGGCCCATACCTGCGGCATCACGCTCTGCTTGATACGTCCCTGTCGCGGCCCAAGACCTGCTTCGCTGGCGGCCCGAACCTGTGCTGCCAGCAATGGTGTTGCTGCCAGGGCTTTGAGAAGACTGCGTCGCTTGATGATGATGTCCATGGTCATGTCCCACTGAGTTCGCTACAGGCAACCAAGTATACGCAATTGTCCTGTGCTGGTGCCATTCTCTTGACCCCATATAAAAATTACACACACTTTGTCTGTGGTTGACATAAAACAAGATGCGATTTCTTTCAGTGCAGTATCGTGCACACAGTATTAATCACAGCCCGGAGGTAAGACTGAGTATTCAGTGTTAACGATGTATGAATAAAACTATATTCTCAGGCCCACTATTCAAAAAAGCCCTTTTCCCACTTGCGCTGTTAATGTCCCTGACATCAGCTAGCACTTTCGCCTATGAAGCCGGAGACATCATTCTGCGTTTTGGGGCGACTATCGTAGACCCTGATGATTCGAGCAGCGACCTGATTGCAGACAACCTGGGCAACCTGACATCTGCACTTGGCACAACCACTGGCGTTGGCGTTGACAGTAATACACAACCAGGTATCACAGCGACCTACATGCTCAGCAACAACCTGGGTCTGGAACTGCTGGCAGCCACTCCATTCAAGCACAATATCAGCGCCATCGGTGTAGACAGTCTGGGTGTAACCTCCGTAGGTAAAACCAAGCAGCTACCTCCAACACTGAGCCTGTTGTACTTCCCCATGCAGTCCAATTCTGCATGGCAGCCATTCATCGGCCTGGGCCTGAACTACACCCTGTTCTTCGAAAACAGCACCAGTAGTAATTTCGAGAGCGTGTTTGGTGATAGTGGCTTTGATCTTGATAACTCCTTCGGACTTGCCGCACGCATCGGGGTTGATTACAACTTTGACGACAACTGGGGTGTAAGTGCTTCAGTATGGTGGATAGATATCGACTCTGATGCCGTTGTCACCTCTCCCACCGGCGTTGGACTGGGCGTAACCCGCCTGGATGTGAAAGCCCAGATTGATCCAACCGTGTTTATGTTTGGCCTTAATTACAAGTTCTGATAAACACGACATCCATAAAAAAGCCCGGTTATCCCGGGCTTTTTCTATTCCACCTTTTTCAAATATCTTTGGCTTGCTCTTCCAGACATGAAGGACAGACACCATGGGTGAACTTTACATCGGCATTGTCTGCAAAATATTTTTCAATCACGTCCCACGCCCCTTCGTCATCACGAATTTTCCGGCAGTAGGAACAGATAGGAATTATACCCCGCAAAACCTTGATCTCCGCGTAAGCCGCCTGAAGCTCGCTGTGTTGCTTGCTCAGTGTTTCCTGCTTTTCCTGTAACTCACTGACCAGATCATTGACCGCCTGCCGGTACATATACACTGAATAACTGGCAAATATCGCCAATGTTGCAAAGCCAACACCGTATACAGTCCAGTTGACGGGATTCACCAGCAACTGAGGCATGTTATCCAGGGTCAGCACGCCCATGGAAAATCCCATGCCTTCCATTACCAGTACCCCGATACTGGCAAAAAGGAGGAGCAGAATAAGCTTTCTGTCAAAGAACAGCGCAGCCACCACCGAAGTCAGTAGCAGATAAAACACTCCGGCGGCAAAGACGCCAAGAGTCAGCATCCCCATAATACCGATGACACCGGCATGGATAACCATCACATTGATCTTGGTACGGATACTCAGCTTGTGCCGATAGACAGTGGTAATGATCAGCAATGCGTAAACTGCAACCTGGACAATGTCCCGATAACCACGTCCAACGGATAAAGCACGCATCTGGACCAGAATCATGGCTATCGTGGTAAGCAGGGCAAAAACCGGCAAAATCTGATTGATCAACCGATTTTCCAGTTCATAGCGCGTTGACGTGTGCATGGCGAGACCTGGAGGAGAACATCGACACTTCTGACAGTAGCACAGATTCCTTCTATAACATCAGGATATCATTTCCCCCATATGGAAATATGGCCGAATACCGGTTTTTGCCAGAGGTGACTGAGAGTTTTCCCCAGGTTTTTCGTCACTCAGACTTTCAGTATGTTCTGTTTACGGCAAGGTTACCGGGCCGTTAACAGCATATTTCACCGGGCACCCAAAAAAGGGGATGCCCTGCTCCCGGTTTCTGGCACAAAAAGCCATCGCTGCTTCCGCCTGTCTCTGACTGCTTTCAAGTACATCCCTGATGGGCAGAATCTCGCCATGTACCGGGATGTTTCGTTCAGGATCCAGACCATAATGATCGATGTTGGCTTGCAGGGCACCAGCCCACCAGTGCCACTCCCAGTTAACATCACCCAGGTCTCCTTCCATCAGCAGACGCTCTTTTGGCAGATAGGCAAAAACAGCGTTTCCCATATGGGCATGTCCAACCACCTGGTAAATTTCCAGACGATGCATGCTGTCTTCAAGGACAAGCTCGTCATCGACAGGTAAAAACTTCAATGGCTGGGGGTTACGAGCCAGGGCATCCGGAAAATTAACTGCTGATCGTGCAACCCATTCCCGGTAAAGCGCTTCATTTTCCCTTTCGGCGACTATTGTTACTCCCCGCGATACAGCTGCACGCACACCACCAGCGTGATCGCTGTGATGGTGGGTGGTTATGACATGGGTTACTTTCTTCCCCGGTACCAGTTTGTCTGCAGCATCCAGGCGCGCCAATGTAGCAGCCTCGCTGCCATAGGGTTCGAACATCACCAGGTGATCCTCAAATTCAACGACCGCTCCGCCATCGCCTCCCCGGCTGCCGGGAAAACCCGGTATACGCAAATCCCAGACCCCATCAGCCAGGGGGGTCACCCGGACATCAGGATCTGAAACTTCCATCGCTGCCTGTACTTCGGGAAGTGGAAACTCCGGAAGATCACTGACATTCAACTGATAGGAATCCACCTGGAACATGCTCATCACCTGATCACGCCAGTCTGAGCGTGTCATCAACCCCAGGGGCATTTCCACGCCGCCGTAATTGACATAACCGGTAAAGTAAGTGGTCAGGGTCAGATCACCCAGCGTGTGGTCACCGATAATTCTTCTGAACCAATAAGGCTTATAGGTGATGGCATCTATCCCCAGCCAGACGGTTTCACCATCGGCCAGCGTGAATGGCACGACACTCAAGCCATCTTCGGTACTTACCGGCCCCAGGTTTGTGTCAGATGAAAGTGCTGTGAGTATCGCCGGCACAGGATGGTCCAGCATGGCGCTGCCTGTTTGCAGGGTCGCATTGAGATTCCAGGTATGGCCAAAGGATGCGGCAAGCGGATACTGGAAACTGTTTCGTTCCTGGTTCAGGGCACGTGCGCCGCTAAGATCAAACGTGCGGCGGGCATCGGTCACAGATTGCCATTTTGGCGGAGAGTTCACATCAGGGCTCAGATTGCCATTGGTGGAATAGCGTTGGCCAAACCCGGTCAGCACCACATTGTCCAGTGCCTGTAGTCTATCCAGTCCTCCCAGTGCCTCAGCAACCTGTTCAAGCACTGTTCTGGCATCCATGGGTTGTGCCTTGATATTTCCTGCCATCCCGGCAAGTAATAACAACAGTCCCATTCCTGACAAAATTGCAGTTTTCATAGTCATCCCTCAGCTATTTCCTGTGCTGTTCACCGGTTCAGAAGCCAGGCCAGGGTTAGTCTTTCTCCAGCAGATAGGCTGTGATGCGCTTGAGCTCTGCATCGGTGATTTCACCGCGACTGAAACGCGGCATGGAACCTATGCCATTTCTGGCCACCAGATTGATGTAGGCTTCGGTCAGATTATCCCGCTCCTCAATAATGGACTGTGCCTCACCAAGCCGACGTTCAAGCATGAACACCCCTGGACCGCTACCGCGATGGCACAGTCCACAGCGATGATCGAAAAGCGCCTGTCCGGAGCGCTCCTGAGCCATGACCGGAAAAGTCACAAACAGCGCCACTAGTATCACAAGATTTTTCATGCCTGATCCTCCCGGTAGCGTGCCGGCCAGATACCGGATTTACCTGGCGCAATGATGCCGTTGGGATCAACCGCATCCTTGAGGGTTTCATTGAGACGTCGCAGGGCATTGTCGTTATAGTCAAAGGAGTCAGCCACTGAATCCATGTAGGACAGGTGTGTTCGGTATTCACCAAAACCTGCATCGGCAGAGGCATCCACAAGTGCCTGAAACAGGTTGTTGGTTCTATCTGTCAGGTCACGGTTATCCTTGTCATAAATCATCAGGTTGACATTGATGACATGGCGGCCACAGACATAAAAGGTGGCGGAATAGTCCACACCATAGTCGTTATACAGGTTTCGCGTACGTCGGTATTGATCCACCACTTCACTGCCGGTAGCAGGCAGGATTGGTGAAAAACCGATATGGCCTCCACGGCCGCCATGCCAGTTCACGATGCGCAGCGGAAACACTGTCGGTGATGGTGCACCGCCGGGCTCCCCCCTGTTCCAGCGACTGATACGAAACGCCTGATCCGTATGCGGCCTGAAAGCTTCCTCAATGACCCGCCTGTTGGCCTCATTGGCATCCGGATTACCGTACAGCGTGATAGTGAAATTCCACCAGCCAACACCATAGCGCTCCATGATACGGGCGATCACGTCATCGGGTATGGCATCTTCACCGTCATACCATTCATGTCGCTGCGTGGTGGTTGTGGCAGACCCCATGTAATTGGGAATGCCTACGTTATGGGGAATCACCCCGCTAATACGCAGAGGTGTCAGCACATCTATCAACCAGCCGATATCATCAGGGTTCGGCAGGCTCATACTCATATTCAGGGTGGCTTCAGGCTCCGGCATCAACCAGAAACCCACCTTGGTGACGATGCCGAAATTGGACTGCATGAACATCGTATCCCAGGCCGGACCAAATCCGTGCTTGAACAGGGCCCAGGTCTTGCTGTTGGCCATGGCTCCGGTGCCTGTCCTGACCAGTTCACCATTGGGCAATACCACTTCAAGACCACAGATGCTGTTGGCATGTTCACCGTAAGGTGTGCGACTGAAACCACGCTCAAGGGCATTGCCCACCACACTGCCCCAGCCATTGCCCGGGATGGACATCCACAGCGGGATATTGTTCTCCGTCAGATAGTCATGCAGGTCAAAGAACCCTACACCGGGTTCAATAATGCAATAGGCCAGATCCTCATTCACTTCGAGTATCCGGTTCATACGCCCCATATCCAGAATCACCGATCCTGCCAGTACGGGGGCAGCACCGCCATAACCAAAATTCTTGCCGCGGGAAATGGGCCATAAGGGAATGCTGTAACGATTGGCAATACGCACAATGGCCTGGACCTGCTCGACGGAATTGACCACCACAGCACCTGAAGGGGCATGTTCCAGTTCAGCCGCATGTCCGGGCGCATAAAGATCAAGGTAGGTTTCCCGATCCTGGTCAGTAGCCAGTACCCATTCATCGCCAACCACCTGGCGAAACTCATCAAGCGCCTGATTGAACGTTGCGAGATCAACCTGATCAGGCAGAATCAATTCCATAGCACACTCCCATGGTTATTTTTTTATGAAGGGAAGAATAAGCTTTTTCGCTGTCGAGGTCGATCTCACAGCTCTGATGTATATCATGGAACGACATTCGGTGACGGAAAAACTAGCGCCCCGGGTCAATGGCCTCACCCAGGGAATTGTTTTTACGAAACCAGCCTGTTACCGAATACCTGGGGGAGTTAACCGGCAGCACTTCATGGGGATATTCCTCACTCAGAAAGACCGCCATGGTGCCAAAATAGGGTTCGACTTTTTCGATCACTTCCGTACCGTCCGGATTGTAGATAAGCAATTCTCCACCATCCCCGGGACTCCAGTTCGGATTCAGGTAAAGCACTGTCGATAAGATCCGGGTGTTCTGCCCCCGAAAGGCATCATAGTGTTTTTTATAAAATGCGCCCTGGGGATAAAAGGCATAATGGCACTCATAGTCAAACAGCCCCAGGAACAAGCGCCGGTTCAACCCTTCCCGAATCTGCTCAATGATGTCGAAATAGGCCCGGGTGACAGGATGGGATCCTTCAAGCCAGTGTATCTGGTCAGTCCGAATGAATCGGTTAAACTGAAAATCCCCTTCCCTGCCAATACCGGCCTGTCTGAATTTTTCATCATCCATGGATTTGAAGTGTACGAACAGGTCCGCCAGCAGTGGCTCGGGAATGATTGCCGGTAAAATGATATACCCGGATTTCTGCAGAGACTCAGCCATATCGTCCAGACTCTTTTCCAGATCCGGATAGGCAGGGATGGGCGTGGCCATATGACTGTTACTCGAAAAAATGTAGAGCCCAAATCAAAAAGGGAGCAGCCAGGCTGCTCCCTCTGGGTGGCTTCAGGATACTGTTCAACGTGGATGTTTTGCCATGAGACTTTCGAGTAATGCCGCCATTTCCGGCAACTCACCAATCACATCAAACCCCCCCAGGGACATGGAGTCTGCCTTGCCAGTGGCATAATCAAGGGGAATAAGCCCGTTATCATCCTCGGCATAGAGGTTGGCACCTTTTTCCACCAGGAATTCCACGACGGTGTACCAGCTCATCCGTGCACTGGTGTGCAGAGGAGTTTCCCCGCGGCGCCCACCTTTCTGATTGATGTCGGCACCGGCATTCATAAGTATCTCCAGCCCTTTCATGACATCCACTTCTTCTTTCAGGGAACTGCGGGTATTGGGATTGGTGGATTTGCTGGTCAACGCAATCATGGGGGTGACACCAAACACGTTTGGCTGGGCCCAGTCCGCACCATACTCAAGCAGCAATTCCATCATCTTGCCATCTCCAATATAGGCGGCATGCTGGATGGGCGTGGCACCTGTGTTCATGACACTAAAGTCATTGGCACGGTCATAGACGATCTCTCTCACTGGCGGGTACAACTTGAGGCTCAGGTTGGGATTTGCCCCTTTGTCCAGCAGCACTTTGGCTACTTCATAGGCTGTGTGTTGGTCGGTTGATGGCAGATCTCCACGATTACTGCGACCAGCCACCAGATGGGTGTCGACTGCGGCATAAATCGGGGTGCGGCCAAAATAATCCCACTGGTTGATGTCCGCACCTCGCTCAATCAACATCAGCGCCATGTCATAACGCATGTTGACCAGGGACAGAATCAGGGGAGACACATTATCCGGATCAGGCTTGTTAATATCGGCACCGGCATCAAGCAGCACCTGCGCACAGGACAGGCAGTTTTCCCTCACGGCATACAGCAAGGGTGTGAGTCCGCCTGTTTTCATATCTTTTACGCGGGGTTCGGATGTCACTCGCCTGGCCCAGTTTCTATCAATACCCCGGGCCTCCACATCCGCACCGCTGTCCACCAGAAAGCTAACCATCGCGGGATGCTTGCGGGCAGCCGCCCAGTGCAGAGCGGTCTGTCCGCCCCAGCCTTCAACAGCACCAACATCCGCCCCTCTGCTGACCAGCAAAAGGGCGGCATCGACATTGCCTGTACGTGCCACGGCCATCAACGCTGTCTGTCCTTCAGGATTACGGGACTCCACATCGGCACCGCCATCGAGCAACAAGCTGATCATTTCCAGATCACCCTTCGCAGCAGCCTCCCCCAGGGGAGTTGATCCATAGTCATTCCGGATGTTCGGATCTGCCTCTGCACGGAGCAGTCTCTGGGCAAGTTCAAGGTTGCCGTGATAGGCCGCCCAATGCAATGCGGTAGTACCATCTGAAAATGGCTGGTTGACATCAGCCCCTGAAGCAATCAGTGCCAGGGCCTCGTCAAACTGCTGTTTTTCAACCAGCCTGACCAGGGATGCTTCTGCGCCGTAAGTCTGGGTGAAAAGCAAAGACAGAAGCAGTGCCAGGGGCAGTTTTCGGTTAAGGGTCATTCTCGATACTCTGGTTTTAGGGCCTGTAACAAATTCACGCTCAGATTTCTGACAACAGTCCGCTGCTGTCACCGAAATGATCCAGCTGCACATTGGCACGATCCAGCATGGTGTACATCAGGTTGGCCAGTGGTGTGTCCTGGGCATACTTCAAGTGCTGTCCACCTTTGATTCGTCCCGCTGCCTTGCCCATGATGACGGCTGGCACCTTGTCGTTGTTGTGCAGGTTGCTGTTGGCCATGCAGCTGCCGTATAGAATCATGGAGTTGTCCAGAATGGAGCCATCAGTATCCGGCATTTCTGACAGTTTTTTCACAAACCGGCCGAAACCGCTGGCGTACCAGCTCTGCACCCGGGTCAGGCGGTCGAGTTTCGCCGGATCGTCCTGGTGATGGGACAGCGGATGGAAGGCATCGGAAATGCCGATATGGGTGTAAGTGCGCATGCTGACTTCACGATCAGACATGAATGTGACAACGCGGGTCAGGTCGGCCTGGTAAGCCAGGGCCATCAGGTCATACATCAGGTCCAGGTGAGCCGGGAAAGTGCCCGGCACACCCACGGGGGCGTCCGGTATGTCGATACCACTCATATCCTGCGCTGCCAGTTTTTCCATCTGCATTTCAATTTCGCGGACGGAATCCAGATACTCGCCCATCAGGATCCGGTCACTGGCGCCCAGTTCCCGGTTGAGCGATGCAGCATCATCGAGAACCAGGTCAAGCAGCGAGGTAGTCTCACCGGCAATGGCATCCCTTTCCTGGGAGGTCTCTCCCTGGCCGAACATTCTGAAATACAGTTTCCGGGGATTGTGCTCCATCGGCAACGGCTGGGTCGGTGTCCTGAAGGAAATGGTTGAGGAATAACTGCCGCCATTGGCTCCATTGGTGGAAAGTTCCAGGGACGGGAATGGCGTTTCGGTGCCCAGTGTACGGGCCGCAAACTGGTCAGCACTGATGCCGTCTTCGGGATTACTGGTACCTGCCGGTGCCACGCACCTGAGCCAGGTGCCTGCCGTGATGGCATGGGGATCCGGACTTTCTGCCGGTTTGTTGCGCAGGTCACTGACAACAGTGGCGTAATCTTTGAAGTCCGCCAGAGAGGACAGAATCGGGCTCATCTCGAAATCGGTGCCCGTGGCCGTTGGTGTCCAGTTCTGGTACACGGCGCCATGGGGAATATATACAAAGCCCATACGTAGTTTGGCTGCCGGCTGTGCTGACGCGGCAGGAATCATGGCATCCAGCATCGGCAGCGCGATGCTGGCACCGGCTCCTTTGAGAACGGTGCGACGTGACAGGTATTTCTTGGATATGAACATCGGGTTTCTCCCTCTCAGGCCCTGCTCCGGTCAGACTTGTGACCACTGCCCGGGCATGGGTTTGTCTCTCAATCTCTTTGGTATATCAACTGCACTTTTACTTACGACACAACTTGTTTTTACTGTTTTCTGCACTGTTTACTGCATGGCAACATCAGTGTCATTGCCATGAACCGGCGCCTGTTTGTACAGGAACTGGTCCGTGCTGACGATGGCCTGCACGATATCGTAAAAATGGAAGGCGTTATCTTCGGCCTTCCTGACAACCTCCCTGACAGCAGGCATGTCTTCAGCTTCAATCGGTCGCCCCAGGGCATAGAGCATCAGCTTTTCAACCAGGTTCTGTACGAACAGTGTCGGCCTTTCCAGCAGCGCTGCCCTGAGATCCTCCACGCCGCCGATGGCACGGCCATCCGGCAGTACACCGTAGGTATCAATCGCCGTGCCCACCATTCGATCAACGGTCCTGCTGCGCCCTACAGCATCAAAACCTTCCAGGGCAAAACCCAGGGGATCAATGATGCCATGACAGGCCTGGCAACTGGGATTTTCCCGGTGTGCCTCGAGTCTGGCCCGGACGGTCTTGGGCATTTCACCCTGCTTGTTTTCGGCCAGGGCCTCCACATTCGGCGGCGGATTCGGGGGCGGTGTTCCGGTGATATGCTCCAGCAC
>Ga0181593_10001054_pt1 | contig 24770 bp, 24 predicted proteins | sample 071ome_19_FD_133756 | JGI IMG/M metagenome (GOLD analysis project Ga0181593, IMG submission 133756) | Coastal salt marsh microbial communities from the Groves Creek Marsh, Skidaway Island, Georgia - 071413AT metaG (megahit assembly) | ecosystem: Environmental > Aquatic > Marine > Intertidal...
AGCTGACCGTGCAGATGACCTTTGTCTGCCCCATCGACAGCAAAACAGCCCCAAGTGAAGTATTTACATAGTCCAATTCTATGGAAATCGATCTGAGTTGATCCACCTTGCGTCCATCGGTTCGTTCTGTCAACGTTTTCTCCTAGCGCACAGTTTGCATATGCTGTCGGTAATCTATGCCCTGCATTGGAATCATATAGCACATCTCAACCAAACGTGAATAAATCCTGCCGTGAGACAGCTTGCGAATTTCATCTAAATCTTGGTTGGTCGTAACAACGGTAAATCGCTCTTCCGCGTAGCGAGCATCAACTAGCTCGTACAGCATTTCCATCTCCCAATCAGTACCTCGCTGTATCCCAAAATCGTCAAGGACGAGAAAGGGCATATTGCACAATTCTTCGATGATTTGCCAAGTCCGACCGTAGTCATCGCTGTCCTCTGAATAAGTATCTCGTAGCTTTTGAAAATACTTTCTAGAAAGGTTGAGAAATCGCCCCGGCATTCCCCAGCGAAGAATTAACTCATTTAGCATAATGGAGCCGAGTAGTGTCTTGCCAGTACCGGGATTTCCGTGCAGTAAAAAGCCCCTGTTCGGCGCAGAATCCAACTCCGATCCAACAAGCGTAGCAACAGACCTAGATACTTCATCCACATAGGGCAGTGGAGTGCCATCGGGCGCAGCCGACTTAAAATCATCGAGGAACTTCCAGCGATACCGCTCTGGAATTTCAGCAGCCTTGTACAGGCGATTGGTCTCGGTGAGCCTTCTGCGGAAGGGACGACAAGAGCACCAGTGTCTCTCCCCTCCCTCGTCCCAGTATTGGAAAGGCGCTTCGCCGTTGCATAAACACTCCTCCCGTATGCAGGAACAAAGACTTAGATTTCCGTAACGGCCAACCTGAATCTTTGAATCATAGAAGACGCCTATTCCCCCGCACGTCAAACAGTCTGTAGTCCTTACGTGTTGCCAGCGTAAATTGCTCACCTATTGCGATCCTTGAGTGCACGTTGGACTTCCCTCTGGGCCTGACGTTCTGCAAGCGCATTGCGCTTGTCATACTGCTTCTTACCCTTAGCCACGCCAAGTTCTACCTTAGCCCTCCCTTTCAGAAAGTAGATACTGAGGGGAACGAGAGTAAGGCCTTGCTGCTGTGTCCGACCGGCCAACCGACGAATCTCCACCGCATGCAGGAGCAATTTTCGCGTTCTCTCCGGTTCGTGGTTGTAATAAGTGCCCCCCTCGTAGGCACCGATATGCACTCTATGCAAGAAAACTTCTCGCCCTTCGACAATCGCGTAGCTGTCTTTCAGGTTAACTTTTCCAGCGCGGAGAGATTTAACCTCTGTTCCCTGCAAAACTATGCCCGTCTCAATGCGGTCCACAATATCGTAGTCGTGCCTTGCCTTGCGGTTTTGCACAACAATCTTCTTCCCTTCTCCTGAATCTTCTTTTTTTGTTTTTGCCATAGCTTTTTAAAACGGTGGGACTTGACGTTCACCTTTAGGCCATTTAGTTTAAAAACCCAAGCCGAAGTGGCGAAATTGGTAGACGCGCTAGGTTCAGGACCTAGTGGGCATTAGCCCGTGGAGGTTCGAGTCCTCTCTTCGGCACCACTCAATTCAGTTATCCTCTTAATCTATTCTTTTCCCACACCCACGCAAGAAACTGGCACCTCTCGCAGTCAGGCCCTCACTCTGCCCTCTATTCAGCGCGCCAGAGGCGATGTGTACCCGTCAAGCTCATATACAATTTACGGCTATACGGACGCTATATTGCGTATAAATTTGGTTTAAATTAAGTTTCGCTTTCCACTTTTACAGGAGCTAAACACATGGCAAAGTTACTACATACGCGCATACGCGTGGGAGACTTTCAAGGCAGCATTGACTGGTACTGCAAACATTTGGGATTTACCGTTATGAGTCAAACTGACCAATCTCCAGCGGGCAATCACGTCGCCCACCTAGAACTACCCGGTAATGAGCACACTTTAGAATTGACTTGGTCCCCGGATTATGAAGTTAACGTCCCTGAAGATTTAATGCATTTGGCAATTTCAGTGCCCGATCTGATTGCCTATTGCGATACATTGGAAAAAAATGGCGTAGAGATTTGGCCCGGGGATTGGAGGGAAACGTTCCCCACTGGACGGAAAATGGCTTTTATCGACGACCCAGACGGATACGAAATAGAACTTTTGGAGGACAAGTAAAAAATCACTAAAGGATTCCTGCCTTTCTGTCGATCAATTTGATATCACTTAGTATTAAGCAGCCATGCGAGGACAAGGAGGTCTACTAATGGCAGCGCGAAAAGCAAAATTGATAGGCATAGAAGAAGCAGCACATCTTTTTGGCAAGTCTGTGCACCAGATGCGTCAGTACAAGTCAAAAGGGCTTTTAAAAGTGGCAGACTGTAACGGCAACAAAGACCTTTTCAATATGGCTGAAGTCATCCTTTTAAAACATCTTATCCACGAATTACGAGTAACTGAGGGCCTCTCTTTGGCTCAAATATCACGCAGGTTGGATCAGATGATGGGAAGAGCAGCCTAATAAGGGTTAGTTTTAGAGTTCCAGCAGTAGCAGTAATTGTTCGGCTCGGGGAAGACAGGGAGGTTTTTCCTGAGCCGAACTGCCTGGATTGTCGCTATCACTTTCGGTCGCACGCTCCATTTACAATACGCATTATTTCGGAAAAGAGAGCCTCCGTCCAAGCCGGTAAACCGCGAACGCGATCCGGATGTAGAGCATTGGCGAATCGACGCCGGACTTTACTTAAATCTTCATTCTCAGCCATACCCTCTCGCACGCCAAGCAGTTCCCCGGAATCCATCGAACGCAAATAGTCAAGACTCCAAGTGGTCGCCCCCTGCGACCGCGCCTGATCTGCAAAAGCCAATCTCTTAGCCATATCTCTAAGACTATGCTGCATCTTTATGTATTCTCGCTGCAGAGTCTCTAATTCCTTCTGGGCTTGGCTCGATTCACGCTGGCTTGAAATACGGACCTTTCTTTCACTTCGCAATTTCTCCCCGTTTTCCCGCGCTTCATTAAGCTGCCGCCGCACTTGAGTCATCTCTTCATCTAATTTCTTAATGCGCGCATGAGCCCTTTCTGCCCGATCCTCGGCAAACTCAAGGTCTCCTTCCATTGCAGCAAGCGCCTCATCCCTCTTTTGAACCTCATCCTCCAAACGCTCGATTTCCCTATTCACACTGCCGGATTTCCCCGCCCCAACATCGGCGATATCAGCAAGTTGCTGACAATAGCTCAAAAAGAACTGACCCGCTTCTACTTGAGAGAGTCCAACCGGACGAGGCATACCCTCTTCTCGAGCCCGCCGAATCCAAGACCCGTGTTTGGGATACTTTTCTTTAAGCAAATCCCAGTAGGCTGCCCTCTCTTCCCACGAATGAGATTCATTCAAAAGACCTAAATACAGAACGAGCCGGTCTGTTGTACCAGAAATGAATAGATGAACGCCACCAGACTGCTCCAACCTTTCAAGTAGGTCCACTATGTATTCAGCTGCAGCCAATTCAAATGCGAGAGCCCGTTCTTCATCCTCATAAACTTCGTCATCTGCAATAATACGCATCAACCATTGGTAAAAATCCTCATCGATTTCACCTCTCTTGATTCTCTTTGCATAATCGAGATATTTCCGCAGTTGGCGAGGACTTTGAGCGTTTATAAGGCGAGTAAAGGAAGATTCATTCATGGTTATTTTTTCGGCGAGACTTCGTATTTCTAGTCCAGCTGTTCCCAAAGATAATAGCGGATAAAATCACGGGCCGTTCGCCCCCCCACAAGATCGTGATTGTGTCGCATAGACCACTGTTTAAAAGCCTGTAGCAATTCTTTTCTCGGGCAGTCTATACCCGCTCTACGCGCATAAGAGAGCACCACGGACTCATACTGTTCTTTCCGCAATATGTCCACATAAACCTTAAGCCCAAATCGATCGTCTAGCGCCCGCAGTTCGTCGAGGCGTTGATGCTGTTGAGGGTCATAAAAATCAGGGCGTTTGCCTTGTACGGCCCGTGCTCCTCCATCTTCATCCATTTGCATAATCCCTAAGCCCTGCCGCTTCTCACCCTCACGGTCAACAAGATCCTTATAATTTGACGTAGCATAGAAGACTAAGTTTTCGGGCATGGCAATCAAACCACCTTCTAACACGCGAGAAAGCTGTCGAAGTGCAGGGTCGCCACGCTCAAGCGATATATTATCCAACACCCCTATAAACCTCTCGGGTCGATCCCGGACAATTTCGAAAACCTCCGGCAAAAACGAATAATCTTCCGGAACGATCTCAATTGCACGCAATCCCTCCTCCGCATAACGACCGATGAGACCTCTCACCAGAGAAGACTTCCCTCCACCCCTAGGCCCCCAAATAAGCACGTTATGAGCCTTATGTCCCTGCAAAAAATAGTGCGTGTTTTTTTTCAATACTTCAATACGGCCTTCATTCCCCTCGAGAAGGTCTAGTTCAAACTCATCAAATGCACGGATAGCACGCAGGCCAACAGCGGGCTCACGCCGTATGGAAAAGGCCTTCACCTGGCGGAATGGTGGTAGATAATGCTTGTGAACAAAAGCTCCGATTTCTTTCCAGAAGCCAGCCCAATTACCCTCCCTCTCCATTGTCACCAAAAGGCTTCTTCTTTCATCACTCAGCGGTGAATTAGGCCCCTTAGAGCACTTCCCACTTTCCCAATCAGATCCCCAAAGATCATTGCATTTTTTTTTGACGATATTTTTCCACTTTGGCCTCACAAGCGCCTCGAGTCCACGAAGATCGCGACAAAAAAGATCAATGAGCAGCGGAGAGACGCTCGAGGGTTCAAGTCGCTCACACTCAACGAGATACAGGTGGCGCCTATTGAGTATCAACTCCAAAAGCCAATCGGTTAACACCTCTCCCTCTGCGACTTTTTCCCAATCTTCTTTTAGATTTATTATGGCATTGGACTCGAGAGCAACATACGCGGAAAGAAGATTGTCAGAGCATGCCACTGCCTTTTCTTCACAGCTTAACCATTCAGCTAGGGCTAACTGAAGATCTAGCCAAAGACGGTGTTCATATTCAGTCAAAAACCCACCATCTTTCGAAAGTAGAGCTAGGCCTGTGCTCACAGAACGCAGGGCTTCTTCAATCTCCAAGTCTCTTTTTTCCAAATATAAAACTCCACAAATTATTGCAGGGCAGCGTTTTAAATTAAAAACCTAGGTCAGATAATCGGGAAGCCTAGTGGAACTATCTATAACGGCTTCATCAATCTGTGCCCTTGTCGCTCCCACTACGCCCAACAGATCAGCTCCCCGCAAATCACAGTTCTTCAACTCTGCTGTGGATAGCCTTGAATCTTGCATTTGCGCCCGTTGTAAATTTGCACCTACGAGAATCGCCCCCTGTAAATCACACTCTTGTATGACTGCCTCAGTCCAGTTAACCCCTTTCAGGTTAGCCATAAACAGGTTTGTTCGCTGAGCAAAAACTCCAATCATATGAGCACCAACTAAACGCGCTTCAAGAAGATCGGCCTCTCGAATATCCGCCTCTTCCATAAATGCTTGGCGCAGATCCGCCCCCTGCAAGCTTGCGCCAATAAAGCTTGCCTTAGACAGATTTGCCTCTCGCATCTTAGCATCCTTAAAGGAACCAGATCTCATATTAGCCCCTTGGAAATCCCCCTTGGAAAGATCTGCATGGTGTAATTCAGCTTTCTCCATATTTACATTTTGGAAAAGAGAAGCCTTCAGGTTTGCTCCCTGCAAATGGGCACCCACCAATTGCGCCCCCTGCAAGTCAGCTCGGCACCCCTCTTCACCCAAAGATTCCACCCACAATCTGTGTTGGTCCAATATTTCTTCCAGCTCACTTATACCGATGGATGGAATGAGGGGTTCTTGCTCATCGCCAGTGCCCTCCTCAGCCATAGTTCCCTCGTTTCTTGACATGACTGCGAATAATCTAAAGGGAGCAAAATAAAAGGGGGTAGCAAATTCTGCTACCCCCATCCCTCAGCGTACCCCCGGCGCGATTCGAACGCGCGACCTCCAGATTAGGAATCTGTTGCTCTATCCGACTGAGCTACGGGGGCAAACTTTTTCACGCCTTAGTTACGTTCACCGCCATAGGCCCCTTTGGCCCCTCTCCTACGTCAAACTGCACCCGATCCTCAATCTCTAATCGCTCTATTCCTTCAAGAGCGCTAAAATGGACGAAAATGTCCTCTCCCTCATCCGGCGTCAAGAAACCATATCCCAGTATATTGTTAAACCACTTTACTTTCCCATTAATCAAAATGATCTTTCCTAAGCGCGATACACCGGTGTTTGTCTTGTGGTCTAACTAAGGTATAAAACAACGGCAATATACAAAAGTGACAAGCCCTTTCGGAAAAAGCAGCTCAATGGAATCTTTTTGAAAAACAGCATCGATACGCAACTCTTCATGCCATCAAGTTTGTCCAATAACTCTCCTCAATGAGGGAAACTCTTTAAAGCGTCTTTTTTTGATCCAAAACCTGTTGACAACAAGAGAAACTGTTATACCTTTGTGGCAGTTTGTAAACAAGTGACTCCCCTCCCAGTTTCTTAAGCAAAACGCGTGAGTGCTCCAGCGCTCATCTATCAAAGCAAGAAGGTTCGATGGCTCAGATATTTCCACGCAGTGCTAATTGGGCGTCAAAAGCCAGTATCCTTGCTGGGCTTTTAGTTTTGGCGAGTGTTCTTGGAGTAATTCTGAACATAAATCGCATCCGTTTTGTAAACAAAGTCAATGTGCCCCTTGACCAACCGGTTCCCTTCAGTCACAAACATCACGTGACGGGCTTGGGCATTGATTGCCGCTACTGTCACACTACGGTTGAAAAGGGTGCTTTTGCAGGCATACCTGCGACAGAAACCTGCATGACCTGCCACTCACAGCTTTACACAGAGGCGCCCCTTCTCGAACCTGTACGCACAAGTTATCGCGACAACACTCCCATTGAATGGAACAGAGTTCACGACCTACCCGACTTTGTATACTTCGATCACAGCGTCCATGTCAGCAAAGGGATCGGCTGTCAGTCATGTCATGGACAAATTGAACAGATGCCTCTCGTTTGGAAAGCCAACTCCTTGAATATGGAGTGGTGCCTTGAATGCCACAGAGAGCCAGAAAAGCACATCCGTCCACGCGACCAAGTTTTCAACGTAAGCTATCGGCCTCCGGAAGACCAAGAGGCTTTGGGGAAACGCCTCGTAGCTGAGTATGACGTCAACAAGGTTCAATTAACCAACTGCTCGATTTGCCATAGATAATGCAAGAGACTAATACAACTACCAGGAAACAATTCGAGTTATCGGATGTCCGTGCTCACCTTTCTGGGCAAGAGGGACAGGAATATTGGCGCAGTTTAGACGAACTAGCGCAAACTGACGCGTTTACGGAATTGGTTCAGAGAGAGTTTCCTGAACAAGCAGACGAACTCAAAGATCCCGTAACCAGACGTAATTTCTTGAAGTTGATGGGAGCCTCCTTTGCCCTAGGCGGCCTTTCAGCCTGCACAATTCAGCCTCAGGAAAAGATTGTTCCCCAGGTACGGGCACCAGAAGAAATCGTGCCAGGCAAACCTCTGTTTTATGCTACGGCCCACGTGGAGCACGGCATTGGCACGGGTATTTTGGTTGAGAGTCATATGGGCAGACCAACCAAAATAGAGGGCAATCCTCAACATCCTGCTAGCCTTGGTGGCACCTCGGGTGCCGTCCAGGCTTCTATCTTAGATCTGTACGATCCAGATAGATCTCAAACCGTTAAGAACGCGGGACGCCTCAGCACATGGTCCACCTTTTTGGACAATTTCACACAACAGCTCGGCTTACAAGGACTCAAGGATGGTTCAGGACTCCGCATCCTGACTCGGACAGTGACTTCGCCGACTCAGGGTTCCCTACTTTCCGAAATCCAGCAGCGTTTCCCCCAATCTAAATGGCATCAGTACGAGCCAATAAACAGAGATGCTTATAATGCGGGGGCCATGGCGGCCTATGGAAGGCACGTCAACAGCGTCCTGAGATTTGATAAGGCGAACGTAATACTTTCCATTGACTCAGATTTTGCCAACAGCGGTGAAGCCAGCGCGCGCTATGCCCGTGACTTTTCGGCTAAACGACGCGTGCGTGACGGGCAAAAAACCATGAACCGCCTTTATATGGTTGAGTCTTCCCCCACTGCAACCGGCAGCTCTGCGGACCACCGCTGGGCCATGGGCACGGGCGCCATGGAAAGCTTCGTGCTGCAAATAGCTGGAGCCTTAGGCATTGCAACTCGGGGAGCTTCGCCTGTTGGCGAACCGAGCGATTCCGTAAAAGCTCTCGTTAAAGACCTGCAATCCAATACGGGACAGAGTCTCGTCACCGCAGGACGGCATATGAGTGCCGACATCCACGCACTGGTTCATGCCATCAATGACAAGCTCGGTAATGTTGGCCAAACAGTTATCCTTACGGCCCCTCTAGAAATTGATCCATCCTCACAGATAGATTCAATAAGTGAACTTGTCGAGGATATGAACGAAGGGCGCGTCGACCTCTTAGTCGTTTTAGGTGGCAACCCAGTATACGATGCCCCTAATGACCTAGCATTTTCCGATGCGATCGAAAAGGTTTCGACTCGAGTCCATATGGGATTGGCCGAAAACGAAACTTCCGACTTATGCCATTGGCATTTGCCAGAGTCGCATTATTTGGAGAGCTGGGGGGACGTCAAAGCATATAACGGACTCGTCTCTATCATTCAACCCCTTATCGAGCCACTTTATAAAGCGAACTCTGTATACGATCTGTTGGCCATTATAGCAGGACAGGCCGGCACTCCAGCACTCGATCTTGTCCGCAGCTATTGGGAATCTCAGACTAAGAGCGTTAGCTTTGCCACCCAATGGCGCCGTGCATTGCACGATGGCTTCCTGTCAGGCACAGAGTCCCCCACTGTTGACACCAAAATTCGAGAAATTTCGCTTGGCGCAAACTTTGGCCAGCTACCCGAAGAAGATGTAATCGAACTCCAGCTGCGGCCTGACCCAATGGTCGGTGACGGTTCAAAAGCCAACAACGGCTGGCTTCAAGAAACCCCTCGCCCCATCACCAAACTGACTTGGGACAATGCCGCGTTAGTAAGCCCCAAAACGGCTGAACGTCTACGGCTAAAAAACGAGCGATTGGCCGATTTGAGGCTAGGACAGAGCAAACTCAGCGTCCCTGTTTGGATTGTTCCTGGGCAAGCCGAAAACGTAGTCACTCTGCATTTTGGGTATGGTCGGCAGCGCGCAGGCCGTATTGCTAGTGGCTGCGGTTTTGACGCCTATCAACTCAGTACGGTCGAGGCTCCCAGCGGATCTATGGGACTACAGATTAGCGGCACGTATGAGAAATACCCCCTTGCCAGCACCCAGGATCACCACAGCATGGAAGGGCGTAGTTTTGTCCGAGATGCTTCCCTCAAGCACTACAAAGAGCATCCACATTTTGTCCATGAGGGATGGTATGCGCATGATCCCCCTGAGGATCTTACCCTATACAACCGCAAGGATCACGCGTATGAAGGGTATTCTTGGGGAATGGTCATAGATCTCACCGCTTGCATTGGTTGTAATACATGTGCTCTTGCTTGCCAAGCCGAAAATAACATACCCATCGTTGGCAAAGACCAAGTTTTAAATGGCCGAGAGATGTCTTGGATACGCGTGGATAGGTACTATAAGGGAGAGGTAGACGAACCGGGTATAGTTCATCAACCTGTTCCGTGTATGCAGTGCGAAAATGCCCCCTGCGAAGTAGTCTGCCCCGTTGCGGCAACCGTTCATAGTGCCGAAGGGCTCAACGACATGGTGTATAACCGCTGTGTTGGCACGCGGTATTGCGCGAACAACTGCCCTTATAAAGTGCGCCGCTTCAACTTTTTACTCTACTCGGATAACGAGACAGAAAGCCTCAAATTACAGCGGAACCCAGATGTAACGGTCCGTTCGCGCGGCGTTATGGAAAAATGTACCTACTGCGTACAGCGCATCAACCTAAACCGTATTGAGGCGAAGACTTCTGGTAAACCCATCGAGGACGGTCAGATTCTAACCGCATGTGAGCAGGCTTGTCCCACGGAAGCAATCGTTTTTGGCAATATTAATGATCCGAATAGCCGAGTCAGTCAATACAAGGCAACCGAACTCAACTACGGCATTTTAACGGACCTCAATACGCGCCCCCGAACCACCTACTTAGCCGCTTTGAAAAACCCAAATCCTGAGATTGTAGGTAGCTAGATGTCGGAAGCCATAGACAAAACCCCCTATCAGCCGCCAGTAGACGAACTGGGCCCGGGGCAGACCTCCTATACTTCAATCACTGACAAAATCACAGGGATTGTTTTCACAAGGAATACACCACTTTTCTGGTTTATTTCTTTTGCCGTAGGTTTCTTGCTGCTTCACGGCCTCATGATTGGAGCCCCATACTTACTGTACGAAGGGGTAGGCATTTGGGGCCTCAACAACCCTGTAGGATGGGGTTGGGCTATCATCAACTTTGTATGGTGGATTGGAATTGGTCATGCAGGGACGTTAATTTCAGCCGTTCTGTTATTATTCCGGCAAAAGTGGCGCACCTCTATTAATAGGGCTGCGGAAGCTATGACCATTTTTGCAGTCCTATGTGCAGCCCAGTTTCCCCTCCTGCACACCGGGCGCCCTTGGTTAGCCGCATACTGGTTGCTTCCATATCCCAATTCGATGGCTATGTGGGTGAACTTTCGTAGCCCGCTCATCTGGGACGTTTTCGCTGTAACCACGTACCTAACAGTGTCCCTCGTCTTTTGGTATGTCGGTTTAATTCCAGACTTTGCAAGCTTTAGGGACCGGGCAAAAGCCAGGATAGTGCAGATAATATTCGGCTTCCTATCATTGGGATGGCGCGGATCTGCATTTCACTGGGAACGATACGAGATGGCTTCCCTACTGCTCGCGGGCTTATCCACCCCTCTAGTCCTCTCAGTGCACACAATCGTTAGCTTTGACTTTTCTACGGGCATCATACCGGGGTGGCATACGACTATTTTTCCGCCCTATTTTGTAGCTGGAGCTGTCTTTGCAGGCTTCGCTATGGTGCTGACCCTAATGATCCCACTGCGAAAGGTTTACGGCCTCTACGACTTTATAACGGATCGACACCTTAATAATATGTCCAAGATAATGTTGGCTTCAGGCCTGATTGTTGGATATGGATATTTTATGGAGGTTGTTATCGCACAGTACAGCGGCAGTATTTGGGAAATGTATATGATGCGGAACCGCATGGGGGGGCCATACGGTAATTACTACTGGGCCTTGATACTTACAAATATCGCAGCGCCCCAGCTTTTATGGTTTCGTTACTTTCGCCTACATCCTATATGGCTCTGGATTATTTGTCAGTTTATAAATGTCGGTATGTGGCTTGAACGATTCGTGATTGTTGTTACAAGCCTACACCGAGACTATCTCCCTTCTTCTTGGGAAATGTTCTCACCAACGATTTGGGATGCGGCAATTTATATCGGGACCATGGGACTTTTCATTATCCTGTTTTTTCTCTTTGTTCGTGGTTTTCCCATTATTTCAATTCACGAAATCCGGACTCTTTTAACAAAACACAAGTGAGTTTTTAGAAAATGCATCAGGAAGAGGAATCATCCCATCACGGTGTAATGGCCCAATTTGACAATCCAGATGATCTTCTGGCAGCTGCGCGCGCAACGTTCGCCGCAGGATACCGTAAGTTGGATGCCTATAGTCCCCTTCCGATACATGGATTAGCGGACGCAATAGGGTATAAACGAACTCGGCTGCCTTGGCTAGTTTTTTGTATGGGGATCATTGGAGCAATCGCTGGATACTCTCTCTGTTATTGGACTTCAGTTGTTGATTATCCAATAAATATTGGTGGACGCCCCCACCACAGTGGTGTCTCCTTCATACCAATCACATTTGAAGTAACCATTCTTTTTTCAGCTATGACCTCTGCATTTGGCATGCTCATAGCCAACGGTCTACCCCATCCCTATCATCCTGTGTTTAATGTTGAAAACTTCTCACGGGCAAGTTCGGATCTTTTCTTTCTTTGCATTGAATCCGAAGATGACAAATTTGACTTGGATCAGACAACGGCTTTTCTACAGAGCCTAAATCCACAAGAGGTCTCGCACGTTGAACGCTAACGCCCTATCTACAAACGGCCTTGGTTCATACTTATCTCGTATAGCAATCTTATCTGCGCTGTTATTTGTCTCAGGCTGCGAACTGCGTCAGGCAATGTATGACCAAGAAAAGTACGAACCCCTTGAAGCCTCCAGTTTCTTCTCTGACGGCCAATCCTACAGGCCGCAAATATCAGAAACTGTAGCGCGAGGGCAGTTGCGACTCGATAGCCACTATTACGAAGGGAAAGTGGATGGCGAACTCAGCTATGACTTACCCGTTCCAGTCACAAAGGAATTACTAACCCGTGGTAAAGAGCGTTTTGGTATCTACTGCACTCCATGCCATGGTCATACCGGAAAAGGCGATGGAATCATCGTGAAGCGCGGCCTGAAAGCTCCCTCTTCTTTTCACGAACAGCGCTTACGTGATATGCCGGTATCCTACTTTTTTGACGTAATTACTAACGGCTACGGCATAATGTATAGCTATGCATCCCGCGTTCCGACTGCGGATAGGTGGGCCATTTCAGCGTATATACGAACACTTCAACTCAGTCAAAATATCGACTACGATCAATTGCCTGACGAGGACCAAAGTCAACTTCAATGAATGAACAAATAATCCAAGAATCCGAAGCGCTCAAGCCGCACTTTGACAGCTTGCAGAAACGATTTCTGGTTATCGGCCTACTCGGAATTGCACTCGCAATTGCTGGTCAATTTATGTATCCCAAAGACTTCTTTAAGTCTTATTTACTCGCGTTTGTTTTCTGGGTCAGTCTCCCCTTGGGAAGCTTAGCCATCCTTATGATTCATCAGGTTGGAGGAGGTACATGGGGATTCTCGATAAGACGACTTTTAGAAGCAGGCACTCGGACACTGCCTGTAATTTTTGTCTTCTCACTTCCCATACTCTTTTTTGGCATACATGATTTATATGAGTGGAGCCACTTGGATGTCGTAGCAAAAGATGCGCTACTGCAGTATAAGCAGCCCTATCTAAATGACGCTTCTTTTGTCCAACGTACCTTTATCTACTTCCTGATCTGGGCTGTTTTTGTGTTCCTTCTAAACAGATGGTCTAGCCGACAAGATTCAACTGAACACACCCATTTTACCCACAAGATGCAAAAATTAAGCGGCCCAGGCATCGTTGTATTCTTTCTCACAGTAACCCTAGCCTCTATTGATTGGATTATGTCTCTTGAGCCCCACTGGTTTTCCTCCATTTTCGGGGTCATTTACATCGTGGGGCAAGGGTTGATCACTTGGTCTTTCATGATGCTTGTAGCTGTTTATCTCTCAACAAAAGCTCCTATGAACCGCCTCTTTACCGACAGCAGGCTGAGTGATTTAGGAACTTTTATGCTGGCAACGGTAATGCTGTGGGCCTACACTTCATTTTCACAGCTCATTATCATTTGGTCAGGAAACCTACCAGAAGAAATTACATGGTATTTTACCCGCCTCGCTGGAGGCTGGGAATACATTGGCTACGGTCTGATCATTATTCATTTTGCTATTCCCTTCTTGTTTTTGATCTCAAGCACTATGAAAGCGAAAACTAAAGTGCTTGTATTCTTCGCCATTTGGATATTAGTAGCTCGCTTTTTTGATCTACTTTGGCAAACTCGACCTGCTTTTACCAAGGTTGATACTGGTAGCGCATACTTGTATCACACTACAGGTTTTACAATGCACTGGCTCGACATAGCACTTATGGTCGGAATTGGCGGGATAATGGTTTCCCATTTCTTCTCGCAATTGAAGAACCGCCCACTCATAGCACTCAACGATCCACGTTTCTCCGATCTATACACCGATAATGAAGAGCAAGGCCATGATTGAAACTTCTAAGGAATCGCAAGATTTAGGATACGAGAAGTCAGATGCTCAGGTTAAGCCCCTGGTTATATCAGGTGTTGTTGTCCTCTTGCTTATGGCTGCCTCATTTATTGGTATCATACCGCTTTTCAAAATTCTTGACTATTACCAGCCCCTATTTGACGACCCAACGCCTCCTATGGCCAGTGAACGTGTATTTAAGCTATCTGAACCTCGACTGGAAATTGACCCACCGCGTCAAAACTACTTTTACACGCGCCAAACCAATCAACAAATAACAAGTTACGCATGGGTTGACCGCGAACTAAACATCGCACGTATTCCTGTAGACCGTGCCATCGAATTAGTGGGGTCTGGTACTATTGAATGGCCCCAGAAAGTAACCGATCTGCACCTTGGAAATACGATTGTACTCCCATAGAAAAAGCGTTAAAACTGGGTATATTCATACTGTGATTCAATGACGGCTAATTCTGGTCTCTTTCCGAACGAGTTACAGTAATTATGATTCAACTAATACCGATTTTTTCAATAGCAATAACCATCTTTGCCACCTTAGCAGAAGCACAGATAGGTGGCCCCAAAGGGGTACCAAGACCTAGCGATGAAGCAATTGAAGGTGTCAGCATAGAGCAGAAGCTAGGATCTCAAGTTCCCCTAGATCTCACCTTCAAAAAAGAATCAGGAGAAAGTGTTCGCCTAACAGATTTAGTAGAAAAAAAACCCGTGATTCTGAACTTGGTATACTACGAATGCCCTACTCTTTGCAATCAAGTTCTCAATAGTCTCTTGCGCGCGCTCAATGTCTTAACTTTTGACATAGGGACGCAATTTGACGTCGTCACGGTTAGTATTGATCCAGAAGAAAAGCCTGCGCTAGCATCTGCTAAAAAAGTCGAGTATTTAAAGGGCTACAGGGGCGATAAAGCCTCACTTGGTTGGCATTTCCTTACAGGTGAACAAAATCAGATAGCCCAACTAGCAGAGTCAGTCGGTTTTCGCTATAAATTTGAGGAGGAATCAGGCCAATATCTGCATGCAAGTGCCATAATGATTCTCACCCCAGAAGGAAAAATAGCACGCTATCAATACGGCATTGACTTCTCCCCGCGCGACCTCCGGTGGGCGTTGGTGGAGGCAGCGAATGGTAATATCGGAAACGTTGTGGACCAAGTGCTGCTACTTTGCTACAGTTACGACCCAATGACTGGTAAATACGGCTTATTCATCCGCAACTCCCTGCAGATTGCGGGAATTGCCACAGTTTTAGCCTTAGGATCTTTTATCTTCATTATGCTACGTCGGGAGCGAAACGCAGATTCGCTACCCCTTAATTGACACGGAGCCTGTATAAGTATGTCCGATTTTCCGCTGTTCCCAGAACAGGCATCTACCATTGCATGGCAAGTCGATGCGTTATACGGTTTGTTACTTGCCCTGACGCTGTTTTTCATCGTGCTAGTATTTGGATTAGTAATTGTTTTCTCACTAAAGTACCGACGAAAATCAGAGGATGAACAGCCAGAGCAGATACATGGCTCAATACCACTTGAGTTGGCGTGGACTATTATTCCTCTCTTTATGGCCATAGGGGTTTTTACCGTTGGCGCAGACGTCTTCTTTAGGATCGAACGAGCACCAGCTGACCCTCTAGAGGTTTATGTAGTCGGGAAACAATGGATGTGGAAGGCTCAACATGAGTCTGGCAAGCGAGAAATCAACACTTTACACGTACCTGTGGGCCAGCCAGTTAGACTAACGTTGACTTCGGAAGACGTGTTGCACGACTTTTTTATTCCCGCTTTTCGCGTCAAAAAAGACGTTATTCCAGGGCGATATACGACCATGTGGTTTGAAGCATCGAAGGTCGGCGAATACCACCTATTTTGTGCTGAATACTGCGGGACCCAACACTCTTACATGGTCGGAAAAGTCTATGCGATGGAACCCGGCGATTACCATGATTGGCTCTTAGGAGGCCCAATGGCTTCCGAATCAATGGAAGAGTCGGGTGCCCGTCAGTTTGCGCAACTCGGCTGCGAATCCTGCCATATGGATAATTCGAGCGGTCGCGGCCCGACGCTAGTCGGAATCTACGATCAGACGCGTAAGTTAAGCACTGGGCGTGAAGTTGTGGCCGACATAGACTATATCAGGGAATCCATACTCCATCCCCGTGCAAAGATTGTCGACGGCTATGATGCCATCATGCCGGTCTTTGATGGGCAGATAAATGAGCAGTCCCTAAATCAGATTGTGGCATATATCAAATCATTGAGCGAGAGTGAGTAAGGGGAAATTCGTCATGAGTGCAGTAGCAAACGCCGTAGAAAATGGCCACAGTAACGGCAAAACGTATCTGAATGAGACTTATGGTATAAAGTCTTGGCTGTTTACCCTAGATCATAAGCGCATAGGTATACTTTACCTGATCACCCTTGCCGCTTTTTTTGCGGCTGGAGGTGTTTTCGCCAGCCTAGTTCGGATTGAATTGGCCACTCCTCAAGGAGACGTTTTTGAGGCCGAGACCTACAACAAACTCTTCACTATGCATGGCGTAGTGATGATCTTCTTCTTCCTCATCCCCTCCATACCCGCAGTTCTGGGCAATTTCCTTCTGCCCCTGCAGCTTGGAGCACGCGATGTTGCTTTTCCGAAATTGAACCTGATCAGTTATTATCTGTATACGGCTGGAGGCGTAGTTGCGCTAACTGCTATAATTGCAGGCGGAGTTGATACAGGATGGACATTTTACACACCTTATAGCACCACCTACTCCAATTCGTTCGTAGCTTTGGCACTTATTGGAGTCTTCATAAATGGATTTTCATCCATATTAACAGGCGTAAATTTCATCGTCACCATTCATAAGATGAGGGCTCCAGGGTTAACTTGGTTCCGACTTCCTCTCTTTATATGGGCACAGTACGCCACAAGCCTTATTCAGGTTCTGGGTACTCCCGTCATAGCGATTACTATACTGCTGGTTGTTTTTGAACGGCTTTTTCAAATTGGGATTTTCAACCCAACATTGGGTGGGGATCCCGTTTTGATGCAGCACCTATTCTGGTTCTATTCCCACCCAGCCGTATACATTATGATTCTGCCTGGATTTGGTGTAATCAGTGAAGTGATAGCATGCTTCTCACGGAGGAGAATTTTCGGATACTCTTTCGTCGCCTTTTCTTCGTTGGCCATTGCCATCCTAGGATTCTTAGTTTGGGGGCACCACATGTTTGTCGCCGGCCAGTCAACCTATGCCGGAATGGTTTTTTCGTTTCTCACCTTTCTGGTCGCCGTGCCATCTGCTATTAAGATCTTTAACTGGGCTTTCACCCTTTACAAAGGGTCGGTTTTACTCGACTCGCCCATGCTCTATGTGCTTGGTTTCATTGGCCTATTCACCATTGGTGGACTAACGGGGCTTTTTCTTGCCACTCTTGGTTTAGATGTGCATATGCACGACACCTACTTTGTCGTAGCCCACTTCCACTATGTTATGGTCGGTGGAATGGTTATGGCTTTCTTAGCTGGAGTACATTTTTGGTGGCCTAAAATGACCGGAAAAATGTACTCTGAGACCGCCGCAAGAGTCGGCGTCTTCCTAATCTTCTCAGGGTTCAACCTGACATTTCTACCACAGTTTGTCCTAGGTTATATGGGCATGCCGAGACGGTATCACACCTATCCAGAAGAATGGCAGGCACTCAATGTGATGTCGACTGCTGGCGCAAGCGTTTTGGGGATTGGCTTCACCTTGACCATTATTTATCTACTTTGGTCTGCAATTGGTGGGAAAAGAGCTGAAGCAAATCCTTTTCAGGCCAAAGGGCTCGAGTGGGAAAATGCGGGGTCCCCCCCTATCGCACATAACTTTGTTGATATACCCATTGTCGTAGAAGAAGCCTACGCCTACGGCAAGAAACACGATGAGGCTCAAATTGAGAGCCCAGAACCTGCCAAGGAGGAAGAAGTTGTCTGACGCTGCTCACTCTCTAGGTCGTGCCCATCACTTTGAAACTGCCGAACAGCAGTACGAGTCTGCGACTCTCGGCATGTGGGCCTTTATCGTGCAAGAGATACTCTTCTTTGGTGGTTTATTTGGCGCGTATGTCGTTTATCGCAACTTATATATAGATGCGTTCAGCGCCGCCAGCCATCAATTAGACATCTCCTTGGGGGCATTCAATACTGGTATCCTCATTGGCAGCAGTCTCACAATGGCTCTTGCTGTAAGGTGTGCCCAAAAAGGCGAAAAGAATACAATCATAGGATGGCTTGTAGCAACAATCATCCTCGGTTTTGGCTTCTTGGGTGTCAAATACGTAGAATACAGTCATAAATGGCACGACAACCTCGTACCCGGTTCTTCCTTTGTCTGGGAAAAACCAGGTTACCTTGATGTGGCAGGCGGACAGGTAAAGATATTCTTCTCTCTTTACTTTGTTATGACTGGTATGCATGCCCTGCACATGGTGATCGGGGTAGGTATTATGTTGTGGCTCATTGCAAAAATTCGCCGTAATGAGATTAATGAACACTACTTTACCCCAATCGAAATTAGCGGACTCTATTGGCACTTTGTTGATATTGTCTGGATCTTCCTATTTCCGTTACTATACCTTATCGGTCGTCACACTTAAAAAAGAAGATTAGCTATGTCTGAACATCATATAGTTCCATTAAAAATATACATGTTAATCTTCGCAGCCCTGTTGGTGGGGACTGTAATAACTGTAGCGATCGCATTTGTTGATCTGGGTTTCCTTAATACCCCGGTGGCAATACTGATAGCGATGGTGAAGGCTACCCTAGTTATTTGGTATTTCATGCACGTAAAATACAGCCCGAAGATAGTCGCTCTTTTTGCGTTTGCAGGCTTTTTCTGGCTCATCATCATGTTCTCTATGACAATGCAAGATTATTATACTCGGGGATGGCACGAACCTCTCCCCATACCCTTCTTAGAGAACTAATTTCTTTTTTATAGAAAGCAGAAAAAGGCCGGCGATCGTAGTAGATGATCGCCGGCCTTTTTCCTTTTAATAAAAAGAGCGCCTTTTACTAAATAATATCGCGTACGAGTCCAAGTATTGAAGAATGAGAAACAATCAGAAATTTCTCATCATCAAACTTTATCTCAATAGCCTCTTTCCTCATAAAGATCGCGTGATCACCCTTTTTAGCTTGTAGCGGAATATAACGCACCTTTTCCCCGCTGTCCTCACTCCAAGGGGCGCCGTCTTCATCCCCTTTGGGAGGAAGTATTAAGCCTGGTCCGACTTCTTCAATACGGCCACTTTGCACATCTTCACGTTCAAGGGCTGTGGGGGGTAAATAGAGCCCTACCGCCGTTCTTTCCTCCCTATCGTCCAAGCGTATCAGCACGCGATCACCAACTACAAAAAGCTCTTTATCTCCTCTTATCATTTGATCTATTTCCTCCTAAGCCCAGTAAATTTGATCAAGATGCCAGCTGTAAACATTCTTCATATCGCTCAAAATGTTCCCCTTCCTTCTCTTCAGGATCAACGTATTTGAGCCATAAAGCACTGTCTTTACGATCACCGCTTAGCTGCCTTCGGCTTCCGAGATTTGTAGGATCATCACCGTTCCATACAACCTTACCATCCTGCATATAAACGTATTGGCCTCGATATGAATCTACAATTTTTCTCTGTTCTTCCCTATAAATCAGCCCTTGCTCACAGGTTGTTCGACGCCAACTATCGACAATTTCACTGGTATCAGTGGCCACCGAATCAAATTCGGCAAGCGGCCCCTGAACCTCACTTTCGAAATCAATTTCGTCCATGTTGAGCGTTCCAAAACCCCGCTCTGCTGATATGAGTAAATGATTTCTATCGCGCCGAAAGGGAGGGGTTGGCCAATCTGCATGAGGGTCATGGCCCATCAGAGTCATGCCACATACGTCAGTTGCAACCGTATGATCTCCTGCGATTAAGGCGTTACAGATACGCCCCTCTCCGCCCCACTCTCGTCCCCATTGTCCTGTAAGTGCATCTATAATATTCAAACAGGGTTTCGTAATTAAACCAAGGTCAGGAAGAACATAAGAGAGTCGAATAAAGTGATGATAATATGAACGTGTGCGTCCCTCGGGTGGAATCATCGGGGGCAATCCGAACAAGTTTTTCATTGTAAGCGTAATGCCCATAAAAACGTGGTTTTTCATTTTAGCAATAGAAACCACTTCATCAGCATCCTCAAAAACCTTATTTAAGACATAGGTATCAAACATGGATCCCCCGCCTGGCACGGAAAATTCCGTAAAAGGGGGTAGGTTTGAGTCCACATACTGCACACCATACTCTTCTAAAATATGACGGTAATTGAAGTTTTCCGGGGTTACAAAACCATTTCCATATGGAAAGGTATCAGTAGCGATTAACTCAGCACTCGTCCTCTCACGCAGCAGGCGTAAGACCGCTCGGGCTACGGCATCATCCACCAACTCACGCCGGCGGCCCTCAAAATAAGCAATAGCCTCGGGCTTCTTAATCATATTGAATTTGAGAACTACTTTTTGGGCCTTAGCAAGTTTTTCCCAAGATCTATCCAATGGATCAGTGGTGCGTTTAAGTGCGTCGTAAATTTCGTCTTCCGTCGCTCTGAAGTCACAGTGCGATGCTCGAACCTTATATTCTTTTTCCATACTAACCTCCCGCTGTTCTTTATATTATTGGCCCAGAACGCCTACTGCGCGTTCCAAAAGCACTAAACTTAGTGCGCGATCTCGCTTGGCTAAAGCTATTCCGGTGCGAGACTGGAAAAGTGCCAACTGGGCGTTGAGTATCTCTAGTTGAGTCCCGGCCCCTGTCCTATAGCGGGACTCTGCGACCTCTAATCCTTTTTCTGCTTGCAAGACCGTTTCTTCCTGAGTCGCCAGGCGTGCTTTTACTTCGTGCCAACGGAGCCAGTTTTGTTCAACTTCAAGCCGAATAAATCTTTCCAAGCGGCGCTTTTCCAACTCAATTTTGTGCATACCATTCTTGGCCTGGGCCACGCGTGAGCGAGTACGCATGCCATCAAAAATCGACATCTGCATAACGACCCCCGTACCCCAGTTCTTTCTCCATTCTCTTTCACCGAGGTCAAAAGAGTCGCTTTGAAACTGAGATTGACCGCTAGCGACCAAACTTATATCAGGCATTAGCCCTGCCCTTTCAACCGCAATATTTGCCCTTTGCTGTTGAATGCGGATATCTAACTGGAGCAGTTCCGGACGTTCGGATAAAGCCCTTTCGACAAGCGGTTGAAGACGATCAAGAGAAAGTGTCGTTTCAGTTCTGAAGTCACCTACGAATTGGGCAGACCGATTTAAGTCCATACCAATAATATCTTTAAATGCCATCTCCGCCAAGAGTCTAGTATGTTGCGCTCTTATCGAGTCGGCGACTGCTTCAGAAACTTGTACCCCCGCACTTAGAAGATCGTATTGAGAAGATCGACCTGCTTCACGTCTCGCTTCCACTTGATCTAGGTTTTTACGCGCACTCTTTACCGCCATTATTGCGACGCTTTCTAACTCCCTAGCGACGAGTAATTCGTAGAAGCCTTTCTCTACCGAAAGTATCACCTCTTGGTGCATTTCTTTTTGCACTTCTTCCACCGCAGCCCTGTCGAGTTTGGCGACCTGACGCACGCCTGTCACTCGCCCCCCTGTAAAAAGCGATTGTTGAACGTTAAATCTTGCTGCGATATTGTTTTCTGATCCCAACTTTACGCTATTGCCGTTAAAAACGAGCGAAGGCAATAACCAGTTTCGATCATAATTAACTGATAAATCAATACGTGGAAGACCGGCGGCACGCGCCTCGCGAACCCTCTGTTCGGCCTGTACACCTTCCAATGAACTCAATTGGATCTGTTCGCTATATTCCATCGCGAGCGCAATGGCATCGTCTAAGTGTATCGTATCACCGTAGGCCACCTGCTTTGAAAAAAGCAGGAAGATTATCAGTCCTTCTCGTAAACTTCGCATGTTAAGCCAATCATTTAATTGTTTCATCACGGTCTCCTAAAATACCTGTCTGGAACTCTGATTCAACCCTTCTTATTTTACTCCAAAGCCATTTAAAGGAGTCATAGCGTTGAAAGATCCCTCACCATTCATTTCGGCCTTTACCAAGGCACTCTCCGAGGAAATGGCCGCTATGCGCTCCAATTTAGGCACTCATGAGCTCCCTCTAGGGCCCCCTAAAGAACTCCCCAACACTAGGTCGGGTAGAAGCTACCGCTTCACAATTACCCAAGATTGGGGAAGAATCCAAGTAGGTATGGAATGTACGCTGCGAGATGAAGAGCGCGAGTTTCAGGTTGAAATTTTATCTATTACAGAAAACGCACTCACATTACAATGTGAGGATGAGTTCGAACTCGATGCCCCTCGATACACCTTAGTAATTTATCCCTGGTTTCTTTACGAACGGCTCCTCGAAAAACTTCATAAAGTCGGCTCTTCAACTGATTTCTTTACTGACAGTGCGCTTGGGTTATTTGGACAATCAACTAATTCCCCACAGATCCAAGATATACTAACTTTAGACCATCCAGTGTTAAACTCCAGTCAGCGCAATGCAGTACAGACTTGCTGGCAAAACGATATATCCTTCATCTGGGGCCCACCGGGTACCGGGAAGACAAAAACACTAGCTGCAATACTAACGGAATTTGTCAGAAATGACCTCCGCACCTTAGTGGTATCCACGACCAACATTGCCATAGACCAAGCGCTAACAACCCTGCTAGAAACAACCGCTCTTTCGCCTGCAGCCTGTGAGCAAGTTGTCCGCGTTGGGCGGGGAGATTCAACTCCGCTCGGCTACGATTTGGAAAGCAGAGTGGCTAAACACAGCGAGCACTCCATCCTCAGAGTAAAAAGCCTCCGGGAGAAAGTGAATATTCGCACTGTTCACCAAAGGGCTATTGAAAAAAACATCGCCTCGTTATCGACCCGCTCCAATGAGAGACAAATGAACCTTTTTTCCGAAATGCCAGTCCCTTCTTCACCCCTTAGTCGGGAATCGATAGCTGCAATCGGCCCTTTACTTGCAGTTAGGTGGCGTATCCTTCCACCTGAAGAGATCATATTATCGCTGGAAAGAAGACTCGACCGCCTAACTAAAAGTATAGCACTTTTCGAAGAGAAAGTTCACTCTCTAGTACAGGAAATCGCTCTCGGTCAACGCCAAATACTGACCGACGCTCGTCTGGTCTTTTGCACAATGAGCACAGCTTATTTGCACCGATCCATGAATGACCAGCGCTTTGACACTGTTGTTGTTGAAGAAGCGGGTATGGCCCTCTTACCTACCCTTTTCTACTGTGCGTCTCTGGCAAAGAAAAGAGTCATTGCAGTGGGTGACCCACAGCAACTCCCCTCTATTATCCACTCAAAAAGCCCCTTTGTCTTGCGCGCCCTCGGACGCAACATTTTTGAGGTCGCAGGCGCCACAGAATCAAACCTGTCCCACGTTGCCCTACTATCAACACAGTACCGGATGCATCCTCATATTGGCCAACTCGTAAGCACTCTTTACTACAACAATTTGCTTGAACATGAACCCGATCGTTTAGCGCTGCATACACTCAAACAGTCTGAGCCATTCTCTAATTCTGCTCTAGTTCTATTCGATACCTCGGGAACTACAAAGTGCGAAAAGGCGGGAAAATACTCCCGTATTAATTTGGAATCGGGCCAAATTGCTCTATCTCTGGCAATGCAAGCTGTTGAAAATAAGATCAAAACAGTGGGCATCATAACCCCCTACAGCGAACAGGCCAAATACATACAGCAGCTTGTTCAGGCATCCTCCCTAGACGCCAAGCAAGTCCAAAGCAGCACCGTACATAGGTTTCAGGGCCAAGAACGCGATTTAATTATTTTTGACACCACCGATTCTGGACCACTTAAACCAGGCGTCTTACTCAATACCTCGTCCGCAGCTAAACAACTTATCAATGTGAGCTTATCTCGCGCGCGGGGAAAGCTAATTGTAATCGCCGATAGGGCTTATTTCCTAGAACGTGCTCCAAAGGGAGAAATTACGCGCCTTGTTGAAGCAATGTATTCGGACAGTAACTCTTTGTATCACGCAATAAAAGGGTGAAAAAAAGTCTGTAGAAGGGGTCATCCCCCTTCCTTACCCTTGCGAATTAAGGCTTGTACTGTCTTTGCGGCGCTGATTGACTGCTCCCCAACAGTTTGTTGTATTCTCTCTTGCACCGTGTCTTTTTCCGGCATTCGATGAGTAAATTCGCTCTCTTGAATAACAGAATCCACCTCTCCCCAGAAGCGCTTGTTCCGCCGGGTTTGTAAGCCATACCTGACGGCAAAGCCCAATCCCAATAAAACCAATAATCCGCCCCCACAAGCGGCCGTCATTGAGCCTGTAAGGGCCCAAATGTGTCCTCCTGAAAGTAGTGCAACACCTCCGATTAATATCACAAAAAGAAATATCATTCTACCCGCAATTTCTTATATACTACAGCTGTTAGACTAGGTCAAAAAATATAAGTATATTGTCTCCGATTAAATAGTTGGATTTCGCCTACATTTGAAATACCTCCATGTACTCTGAAGGAGCCTGTTTTGCATATTCAAGAAGTACGAATCACTCCAATAGCGGTCGAAGATCCCCCACTCTTAAATGCAGCAGGCCTTCAC
>Ga0181593_10001069_pt1 | contig 24606 bp, 16 predicted proteins | sample 071ome_19_FD_133756 | JGI IMG/M metagenome (GOLD analysis project Ga0181593, IMG submission 133756) | Coastal salt marsh microbial communities from the Groves Creek Marsh, Skidaway Island, Georgia - 071413AT metaG (megahit assembly) | ecosystem: Environmental > Aquatic > Marine > Intertidal...
AATGGCACGTGGTATCAATAAAGTCATCCTGGTAGGCAACCTTGGGGCCGACCCTGAGACTCGCTACACGGCTAGCGGATCGGCCGTCACCAATATCAGGCTGGCGACAACGGAGTCCTGGCGCGACCGTCAAAGTGGCGATCGCCAGGAAAAGACCGAATGGCACAGGGTGGTGTTTTTTAACCGCATGGCAGAGGTCGCGGGTGAGTATCTCCGCAAAGGCAGTCAGGTGTACGTCGAGGGCAAGATACAAACCCGCAAATGGCAGGATCAGAGCGGACAGGATCGATACACCACCGAGATCGTTGCCAATGAAATGCAGATGCTGGGTGGCCGCGCCGGTGCGGGGGACGCGGCGCCGGCGGCGGGTGGTTTTCGCGATAGTCAGCCCGCGCCAAGCCCGGAGCAGAGCCCGGATTTCCAGGAAGACGATATACCGTTCTGATCAGCCATCGACCCTCCAGCGCTGTCGAGCATGGACATCGGCGATGACCATGCGGGCGGCAATGCGTGGGCGCGAGGAGTGTCGCACGTGAAAATCCTGTTGACAGGGGCCGCGGGCCAGCTGGGCAATGAACTGTATCCACTGTTGTCCGCGCGTGGTGAGGTTCTCGCCGCAGACATCAATGCTGCCGGATCCAATGCGCCAGATTGCAGGCAGGCGAATCTGGGTGATCCCGCCGAGTTGGAGCAGCTGCTGGGTGATTACGCTCCGGACCTGGTGGTCAACGCCGCCGCTTATACGGCGGTAGACAAAGCCGAGGAAGATCAGGCGCTGGCGTCACTGGTCAACGAGACCTTGCCCGCGCGACTGGCAACCTGGGCGCGTCAGAACGGCAGCGCGCTGGTGCACTATTCCACCGACTATGTATTCGATGGCAGCTCGTCTCGCCCCTACCTGGAGGAAGACCCGACCGGGCCGCTCAGTGTTTACGGGGCGACCAAGCTTGCCGGTGAACGGGCGGTTCGCTCCAGCGGCTGCCGCTCGCTGATCCTGCGAACCTCGTGGGTGTATTCATCGCACGGGCACAATTTTGTCCTCAGCATGCTGCGGCTCGCCCGGTCGAACACGGTGCTGCGGATCGTGGATGACCAGGTTGGCTGCCCCACCTGGGCGCATAATCTGGCCAGGGTTACAGAGGCCTGTCTGGACAGCCAGGTGATGCCGAAGTCAGGGGGGTGTCGCCTGTTTCACTACAGCGATTCAACCGTGGTTTCGTGGCATGGCTTTGCCGCCGCCATTTTTGAGCAAGCGTCGCGGCTGGGTTTGCTGGAGAACCCGCCGCAGCTGGAGAAAATCGACACGGCCGGATATCCGCAGGCGGCGACCCGGCCCGGGTACTCCGTGCTGGACACCTCTGAATTGCGGCGCGCCACCGGCTTTGAGCCGCCCGGCCTGTCCCAATCACTCATGCAATGTCTTGAGGAACTGATTAAGCCATGAACAAGCCAACCGGAAGCCCGCCGTTGATTCCCGTCATTCTCTCGGGCGGGGCGGGCACGCGACTGTGGCCCGTTTCCCGGCGGGCGCACCCCAAACCGTTCATGCAACTGTCCGATGGCGAGTCGCTGGCTGAAAAAACCTGGCTGCGTGCCCGTGAGATATCAGGTGGGGCGCCTGTGCTTACCGTGACCAGCCGGGATTATTATTTCTACACAAGGGATTTGTACCATCGCCTCGATCCGGACTCTGAGTCTTCCACCTTCCTGCTCGAGCCCTTTGGCAGAAACACCGCGCCGGCCATTGCGCTGGCCGCTCTCTGCCTGCGTGAGCAGCATGGCGGAGATGCCTGCATGATGATCATGCCGGCAGACCACCTGATCCGGGACCAGCACAGTTTTCGTGCAGCGGTCGCGCAAGCGCATACATTGGCTTCACGGGGCCGCCTGGTGACCTTCGGCATGTTTCCGACCCATCCGGAAACCGGCTACGGCTATATCCGGCAGGGTGAGACGCTGGACGGGGGGCACGGTTACGAAGTGGCGGCATTTGTCGAGAAACCGAATCTGGAGACGGCGCGAGCCTACCAGGCCTCGGGCGAATACCACTGGAACTCGGGCATGTTCTGTTTCCAGGTCGACGCCATTGTGAGCGCCCTGCGGCGATATACGCCAGAAGTGCTGGAAGCCGCTGAGAACACCTGGGGCCAGATGGATTCTTCGGCCGTGCCGATGGAGATCCCGGCTGAACCCTTTGCCGAGTGCCCATCCATCTCTATCGATTACGCCGTGATGGAACAGGCTGACAATGCGGCGGTCGTCGTCAGCGATTTTGGCTGGAGCGACATCGGATCCTGGAAGGCCATCAGCGAGCTGTATGAATCCGACGATGCCGGCAACAGTATTCGCGGAAAAGCGGTCATGGTGGGTTCGCGCGCGTGTTTTGTGCAGGGCGAGGATCGCCTGGTGGCTGCCGTGGGTGTCGAGAACCTGATCATTGTCGACACCGGCGATGCTGTCCTGGTCGCTGACCGTGAGCAGGCCCAAGACGTCAAACAGGTGGTGGAACACCTGGCGGATCTGGAGCATGAAGCCGCGACGTTTCACAAGACCGTTCACCGCCCCTGGGGCAGCTATACCGTGCTGGAAGACGCCGACGACTGCAAGGTCAAGAGACTGGTGGTGAAGCCTGGCCAGGTGCTTTCACTGCAGTCACACCAGCGGCGCTGTGAGCACTGGACGGTGGTGCGCGGCACGGCGAAAGTCCGGCTGGGGGACAAAGAATTTCTGCTGGAGCAGAATCAGTCCACTTATATTCCCTTGGATACCCTGCATCGGCTTGAAAACCCCGGCAGTGACGACGTGCACCTGATTGAGGTGCAGACGGGTGACTATTTCGGGGAAGACGATATCGAACGCTTCGAAGATATCTACGGCCGGGTCAAATAGGAACACATCGCGCCCGGGTCAGCAGGCGGTGAAGGATGCGCGTCCGCGCGTTAAGAGAGGATTACTGCGCTTGGATATAAAACGGCCGGCTATCGCCGGCCGTTTTTTTGCTGGCGCCAGCGGTCAGGGTGAACCGCTCGCCTCTTTTGCTGTGTCCCCGGATTCGACCAGGTAGCCGTCCTCATTCATCTCGGAGATCGGCATACCCAGAGCTTCGAGCTCCTTGCGAACAGACGCCGCGTCACCCACGACCACGATCGCCATGTTGTCCGGCCGGATCAGCCGGCCGGCCAATTCGTTCAGGGTTGCCCGGTCGGTTTCCTGCAGGATCGCTTTTTGCTGACTGCGGTAATCCAGTGGCAGGTCATATTCCAGGATATTGCCCAACAGGCCCAGCTTGCGTCCCGGGGTTTCATACTGCAAAGCATCCCGCTGGCCGATCGCGCTGCGCATGAAGTCGAACTCGTCTTCGCTCATGCCGTCCCGGGCGTAGCTTTCCATTTCATTCAGCACCTCGGTGACCGAGGCTGCTGTCGCATCCTTGTTCACCTCGCTGGAGAATACGAAGCTGCCGACCTCGGGACCGCCGCTGAAAAAGCTGCGCGCGCCATAGGTGTAGCCCTTGTCTTCCCGCAGGTTGAGGTTGATGCGGCTGTTGAAGGTGCCACCCAGGTTGAAGTTCATCAGCCCGGCGCGGTAGAAGTCTCCCGTGGCGTCGTAAGGCAGTGCCGGTTGCGCGGTTCTCAGGCTGGACTGCGCCGCACCCTCCTTGTCGACGAGGTAAAGGCGCCGTTCGGACATTTCCGGCAGTTCCGCCAGGTTTTCACGATAAACCTCTCCGGTTTGGATATCGGCGAAGCCTTGCAGGGCCGCGATCGTATCCGCCTGGTCCAGGCTGGTGCTCACCAGGATGCCTTTCAGATGCGCCGGCATGTGCGCGGCGTAATAGGCCTTGACGTCGTCAAGCGTGATTTGCTCGACGGTGCCCGGCAGGCCTCCATTGGGGAATGAAAGCGGGTGCTCAGGCCCATACAGCGCCGCGTCGATGGCGCGTCCGGCAAGTCCTTGGGGTGTCTTGCGGTTTTGCATCAGCCCTTCGATGGTGCGGGACTTGATCCGCTGGAAATCCTCCTCGGTAAAGGCCGGCTTGAGCGCGCGTTCAAGCATCAGCTCGATGCCGCGGTCCAGGTGTTTGGCCAGCACATTCAGGGTGACCGACGTGTCATAGTCACCCGAGAACACGCTGACGCTCGCGCCGATTCGCTTCAGCTCTTCGGCAAATTCCGCTGCGCTCCGCTCCGTGGTCGCCTCCTGCATCAGCTGCGCGGTGAGCGAGGTCAGGCCGGCTTTACCCAGTGGTTCGTCACGCAGCCCCATGGCGAAGTCGGCACGCACGGTGACCGTGGGCGTCTCGGCGTTCGGTACCATCAGGACCCGTACATCGTTGGCCAGTGAGGTATCCCAGATCGATGGCAGCTCGACGGTCGGGTTGACACCCGGTGTTGGCCGCTGGCTCCTGTCGAATGTGTCGCTGAAGGGACGCAACGGCAGTTCATTGCCCTCGTCTCCGAATTGCTCCGGTATGTTTCTTTCCGGAGCCGTGTAGTTGGGCTCTGCCGCGGCAAGCTGAACGGCCCCGTTGGGTACGATGCTCAGTATGACCGCGGGCTTGCCCTGGATATAGTCAGTGAAGACGCGTGTGACGTCTTCGGTTTTTACCCCAAGGTAGCGATCTATTTCAGCGCCGATGCCGGCCGGCGACCCCTGGTAAGTCTGGTAAGCCGCCAGGGTAGCAACCTTGCCCGAGACGCTTTGCAGCCGGAATACACGGCTGGACTCATACTGCGCCTTGAACTTCTGCAGGTCATCTTCGCTCACGGGGCGTTCGGCAAATTCAGCCATCGTCTCGCGAATGGCGGCCTCCATGTCTGCCAGCGTCTCGCCAGAGGCGGGGTTCTGGATGACCACGAAGTACATCTCGCACGCCAGCTCGTTACAGTTGTGGGAGACATAGGCCTGCACTGCGCGCCCGGTTTGCACCAGACGCTGGTAAAGCAACGAGTCCGGCCCGCCGCCGAGGATCTCAGCTGCCGCGTCCAATGCCGCCTCGTCTTCATGGGCCATGTACACCGTCGGTACGAGCAGTGCGATCGCCGGAAGGTGAATGTTGTCTTCCAGGGTGACGTAGCGGTCTGACTCCAGTTCGGCGGGCTGCTTGGGCAGGTTTTCCACGCCCGGACCTGTCGGTATGGAGCCGAAGTACTTGTTGACCAGCTGCAATGTCTGTGCCGGGTCGATGGCGCCCCCGATGGTGAGCGCCGCGTTGTTGGGTCCGTACCAACGCAGGAAAAAGCGCTTCAGGTCGTTCACATCCGCCCGGTTGAGGTCTTCAAGCCAGCCTATGACCGGCCAGGAATAGGGGTGATCAGCCGGATACAGGTTCTTCGCGATGGTCTCATAGGCACGTCCGTAGGGCTGGTTGTCCACCCTTTGGCCGCGCTCGTTCTTGACGGTTTCCCGCTGGATTTCAAATTTCTCCTGCGTGACGGCTTCGAGCAGCAGCCCCATCCGGTCCGCTTCCAGCCACAGGGCCGTCTCCAGCTGGTTCACGGGCAGGGTCTGGTAATAGTTGGTGCGGTCAGAGTTGGTTGACCCGTTGAGCGTTCCCCCGGCATTGGAGACGATCTTGAAGTGCTCCTCATCGGCGACATTGGCCGAACCCTGAAACATCATGTGCTCAAAAAAGTGCGCAAAGCCGGAGCGTCCGGGTTCTTCGCGGTTTGAACCTACGTGGTAGGTCACGTCAACATGTACCAGCGGATCGGAATGGTCTTCATGCAGTACCACGGTCAATCCGTTGTCCAGCCGATACTTGGTGTAGGGGATGGCGATACTTCCAGGCTCACCCTTGAATTCTTCGATCAGGGTGATGCCATCAGGTATGGCCGGGGCAGCCTGGATTGCCGTTGATGAGGTGGCCTCGCTGCCGGGTGCTGCCGCGTCCTGGCCACAGCCGCTCAGCAGTGGCGTCAGCAAGAAACACAGCGTCAGAATATTGCGTTTGTTCACTATTGAACTCCGTGCTATCCAATTGGGGTGGCACAGGTTAACACATGACCGCTCAGGGTCATGTGTCATCGGTCAGGATGCTTTTTGTGGCCTCAGCTTCCGGCGCTGACGCCCAGCTCCAGCGGGACCTCACGGTCATCGTCACCCTCGGCTTCCCGCGGTTCTGCCAGCGTGGCATTCAGCGGCATTTCCAGGCTGCTTTCGTTCAACGCGTTCAACGCCGATTGCGCCCGGCTGTTGGCCAGGGCCACCAGGTCGGCCGTGCTCACCGACTGGGCCGCGATAAGCCGGTCTTTGAGGGCGGCCACGTAGGCGGGCAGGTCCAGCACGGGCACCTCGGAGCCTTCGGGTAGGGTGCTCACTTCGGCCTGCAGGCTGCCCAGGTCCAGCGAAGGCAGTTGTTCGGCAAGCAGTGCTTCCAACACCCGCTTTTCATGCTCGGTGCTGACTTCTTCCGGCCCGATCGGCAGCTGTTCGGCACGTTGCTCGATCAGCGCCTCCGCCGCGTTCGACTTCAGCGCTTCGGTGTCCAGTGCCGTGTCGTACACGCCGGCAATTTCGACGGTGAGTTCCGGGCGCTGCTGCATCGCCTCGGCCAGCTTGAGTAATTGCTCCCGGTCAGCCGGTGAAAGATCGGATCGGCCGGCCGCAAATCGGAGGGTTCCAAAATCTTCGGAGTCGATGCCGACCAGGCCGCCCAGCAGTCTGAACGGAGCCGTCACCGCCTTGGTGATGAGATTACCCAGGGCCTGCCAGACGATGCTGCTGATTTTGAATTCTGGGTTATCGAGATCGCCGTCCACCGGCAGGTCAAGATCAATCACGCCGTTCGCGTCGGTCAGCAGCGCTATCGCGAGCCCCATGGGCAGACTGCCGGCATCCGGGTGATCGACTTTTTCGCCGAGTACGATGTCCTGGATAACGATGTTGTTTTCTCCATTCAGCTTGCGCTGGTCCAGTTGGTAGCCGAGATCAAGCGCCATCCGCCCGTCATCGATGGCATAGCCCGCGAATTGAACGGTGTAGGGCGTTAGCCGGGACAGCTCCAGGTTACGGAAGGTCATATCGATTTGCGCCAGTTCGGTGGGCGCCCAGGGGTTTAACTGTCCCTCGATGAGCGCTTCGCCATAATCATTGACCTGGCCTTCCAGCGCGATGGCTGCCGGCTCGCTGGAAGTGGTCGACAGGGTCGAAATCTCTCCCTGGAGATGTTTGATATTGGCCCTGAAAGGCAGCGGTAGGGAAAAGTCGGAAAAGTCCAGGGCGGAGTCCGAAAACACGATGCCGCCCAGTTGCAGTTCGGGCATCGCCTGGGCCTCAGGCGGCTCCGCGCCGGATGACTCGACCAGCAGGTCGGAAATATTGGTGCTGAGGTCTTCCGCAATGTGCAGGCGGCCGAACAGGCCTTCGAATTCCAGCTGCGAGGTTTCCAGGCGGTTCGCCGCAAGATCCGCCTTGATGCGATCGATATTGAGCGCGTCCCAGGCCAGTAGCTGTTCATCCAGCTGGTCGTCGTGGATCGACAGTTTGGAAACCCTGAGGCTGCCGATCAGCCTGGCCGGCTGCTCGGGGTGATGTTCGAGATCCCCGGTCATCGACACCGCGCCGTCTTTGATATTCACTCTCGCGACGGTCTGCACATAGGGCTGAGCAACGTCCAGCCGGATACCCTCCAGGCTCACCTCACCCCGCGTGCGCAGGTCGGGCAGTATTTGCAGCACGCCCCGGTATGCCGCCTGGCCCCCACTGGACAGCTGGGTTTTGAACTCGACGGGAATCTCGGTTCCCGCGCGATTGTCGATGTCGCGCAGGCTGACATCCAGCGGGTTCATGGACACCCGGGCCGGGGGAGAAACGGTCGCGTCGCTCAAATGCACCGCGCCGTCGGGCATACGAAAACTGCCGACCTCGATCACCCAGGGAGCTGCCGCGGCATCCGAGTCGTCGTGCTCCTCCCCGGTTGCGGGCACCAGTTGCAGCAGGTCCAGCGAGCCATCGCTTAACAGCCCGGCATTCAAAGACAGGCCATCAATCTGCACCGATTCGACGCGGGCGGTCTGCTCCGGCCATCTCAGCATGCCGCCTGCGAGACTCATGGAGCCGACGGAGAGCACTTCCAGGCCCGTGCTCTGTGGTACCAGGCGCGTGTCATCTACCCCGGCTGCGAGGTTGTCGACCGTGAAAAACAGCGAGCCGTCGCGGAGGCCGGTCTCATAGTCGAGACGGATATCCACCCCGTCGATGGTCACTTTGAAGGGCAAAAAGTGCTCCGCGTAGGTCAGCGCGTCGGTTAAACCGGCGCCCGTGATGGTCAGTTGACCTTTTGAGGCGAAGGGGACTGCCTGGAGTGTTCCCTTCCATTCGATATGACCCCCATCGCGGGTCAGGATGCTGACCGTCTGCGCGCCGGAGTGATCCGGTATCGTTCTTAAATCATTGATTTCTATATTGACGGGGCCAAATACACTCTCAAAACCGCCGGCAGTTTGATCAATAACGGAGATGCGTCCGTCCGAGAGCAGGAAATGCCCGATAATCGCTCGCGGGATGCCGGAGGGGTCCTCGGTGTCCGATGGCTCCCCGGACGAACGCAGGGCTTCGCCGAGGCGCGTAAACCGGGTGTCCAGTCCTTTGAATCTTTCCTCGTGAATATACAGACCCATGAGGCGAATTTCCTTGAAGGTCCAGGCCCAGCGAAACAATGATGACGCCTGGAAATTCAAGAAGTATTCGTCGTAGGACAGGATAACCGTATCGTCGGTGTCCCGTACTTCGGCATTCTGCACGAGTATCGTCAACATCAGCGGGTTGACTTTGACCGTTTCCAGCGTTGCGCTACGGCCTGCTTTTTCAAGCTCGGAAACCGCCAGCCAGCGGACCAGCGAGGGCGCGGCAAAAAAGCCCAAAAGCGTGTAGGCAATGAATGCCGCCAGCAACCAGAAGCGTTTACGTCGCCAGCTTGTCCATGATTGCAGATGCCTTACGAGGCCGCTGCTTGCGGCGTCCCCTTGATTCATGTCTTGCCCTCTTCGCAAAAAATGCCAAACGCTCAGTATATGCCCTGTGCCTGACAGGCGGTGAACCGGGCAAAAAAGGCGCGCCCGGCCCGGAATTGGATGCCCGGGGACAGGGACGCCGTTGTTCTGCTTACCTGGCCAATCTCCTCTTTACGTTAACATGCACCCATGAGCAACCTGGACATGGGCATCGTGTTCTTCTACCTGGCGTTGATGGTCGCCCTGGGCCTGTATGCCAGCCGGCGCCAGCATGACATCGAGGATTACTTCGTGGCGGGAAGGCGCCTCGGTGCTTTCTCCATCGCCTGCCTCTGGCTGGCCTCCTGGGTGGGTGGCGCCTCTATCGTTGGCGGGTCGGCCAAAGCGCATGAGATTGGTATTTCCGCCACCTGGTACGTGCTCGCCCTGGCCATTGGCTGCGCGCTATTCGGCGTGCTCTTCGCGGGCAGAGTGAAGCGATTGGGGGATCGGCATGGTCATTTGACCTATCCCGACTTCATTGAACACCGCTTTGACAGTCGAACCCGCATCGTGGCCACCGTGACCACGTCGCTGGCGTTCATCGCCTTTGCCGCCGGTCAGCTGGTTGCGGCTGCCAGTATCATCGAAGTGTTGCTGGGCTGGGGCTTCATCCCCTGCCTGTTGTTATCTGGGGGTATCGTGGTGTTGTATACGGCCACGGGCGGCTTCCTGGCCGTCACCTACACCGACTGGGTGCAATTTGTGCTCCTGCTCATCGGGGTCGTGCTGGTGGGTATCCCCATCGCCATCAGCAACGGCGGCACGCCTGCCGCGCTGCAGGCTCAATTACCGGCCAGCTATTTTGATCCGGGCGCCTGGGGATGGCCCTCTATCCTGGCATTGGTGGTGTCCATCGCATTCAGTTTTTTTGTCGCCATGGACAGTTTTACGCGGTGTTTCGCCGCCCGCGACGCCCGGGCATCAGGCAATGGCGCCCTGTTGGCGGCGGTGTTCATGCTGCCGATCGCGCTGGCCGCCACCTGGCTGGGCATGACCGCGGCCGTTTTGTTTCCTGACCTTTCCAATACCCAGGGCGTACTGACCACTTTCGTGGTGGAACTGTTCCCCTCCGGACTCAAGGGCCTGGTGCTGGTGGGCATACTGGCAGCCGTGATGTCGACGGCGGATATTTGTATTCTCACCGTATCCGCCAACCTGACGCGCGATGTATACCAGCGCTATGTCGATCCTGCAGTGAGCGACGGCCGCTTGTTGCGGATGAGCGTGGCCGCCTCCGCCCTGGCCGGCCTGGTTGCGTTGGCGTTGGCCTGGAAAATGCAGGACATCATCGATGTATTGCTGTTCGGGTTCACCATTAACTCCGCCGCCCTGTTCCTGCCCACGCTGGCCGCGGTGCTGGGCTGGACCTTGTCTCCCCGGGCGGCATTCTGGAGTATCGGCCTGTCACTCCTGACCGTGATGGTCTGGCGGGTGGCGGCCGACATGGGCATGGGTGGCGTATTCACAACCGAGCCTCTGTGGCCGGGCCTGGTGGTCTCGGCTGCAACCATTGCGCTGCTCCATTACCTCGCGCGGCCCGTGCCTGGGCCGGCGCCTGCCCGGGAATGAGCGGCGGCTTGCACATCCTGGTGGCGGACAGCCCGGAAGGCGCCGGGCGCGATCTGTCGGTCGAACTGGCGGAATTTCCGAAAGGCGCAAGCGTGAGACGCCATGCCTGGAATGGCGATGAACAGGGGTTGATTGAGGCGGCCAGGGGCGTGGACGCGATTCTGACGGACTACGTCCGGATAACGCCAGGGGTGATTCGCGAACTGGAAAACTGCCGTCTGATCTCCATCGCGGCCACCGGGTATGACGCGGTGGACATCGCCGCGGCGCATGCGGCCGGTATCGCCGTGTGCTGTGTCGGAGAGTACTGCACCGATGAGGTCGCCGACCACGCCATGGCGCTGATGCTGGCTTTGAACCGCCGCTTGTTCGACTACCGGGATCAGGTGGAAAACCGGCTCAGCTGGGCCTGGGATGAAATCAGCGGTTTGCGGCGTCTTTCCGGCCAGACCCTGGGTCTTGTGGGCTACGGCCGCATCGGGCAAGCCGTCGCCCGCCGCGCACTCGCGTTTGGGCTGAGCGTGATCGCCCATGATCCATACCTGGATCAGGCGCTGGGCTCAGACCCGGTCTCGCTGGTCACCCTGCCGGCGTTGCTGTCTTCGTCCGACATCATCAGCCTGCATTGCAACTACGACCCGGGGACCGGGGCCATCATCGACCGCTCTGCATGTGATGCGATGCGCCGAAAGCCCTTGCTGATCAACGTCGCGCGGGGCGCCCTGGTCGATGAGACGGCCCTGGTTGATGCGCTGGATTCGGGGCAGGTTTCAGCGGCAGCGCTGGACGTGCTCGCAGATGAGCCGCCCGCATTGAAAGGGCACCCGCTTGCCGGTCGTGGTGATGTCATCCTGACGCCGCATGTGGCTTTCTATTCCGAGCAGGCATTGCACCAGAACCGGGTGATATCGGCGCGGAATATTCGATATTTTTTCGAAGAGCGCATGGACGAGGTGTTTCGGTTGGTGACTTGAGCGCAGGAACCACTCCCCGGTCCCACACTTGCTCCAACCAACAACACCTGCCAGCATGTCGCATTCATGAACCTACGCGCCACATTCGACAGCGCCGGGGTCGCAGGCCAGATCAACTTCGGTATCGGCCAGCCGTCGCCGGACCTCATGCCGGTGGACCTGTTCCGCTCCCTGTCGGAGCGGTTCATTGCAGGCGCCGATCCTCTCGACTTCAACTACGGCGCCAGCCAGGGCGATCGGCGCTTCCTCGAGTCGCTGGCGACATTCCTGACCCGCGCCTACGGACATCCTGCCGCGCCGGATGCGCTGTTCGTTACCGGGGGCAACTCGCAGGCGATCGAGTTGGTCTGCGAGCGTTTCACAAAACCGGGTGACACCGTTTTTGTCGAGGAGCCCAGCTACTTCCTGGCTTTTCAGATATTTCTCGACCGCGGTCTCAATATTGTTTCCATCCCTCTCGATGAGCAGGGTATGCGAATGGATGCGCTGGAGGAGGCGCTCAGACACCACCAGCCGGCGCTGGTGTACACCATCCCCAGTTTCAACAACCCATCCGGCGTCACCCTTAGCGGTCCGCGCCGTGAACGTCTGGTGCACCTGAGCCGGGCGCATGATTTCGTCATTGCCGCCGACGAGGTTTACCAGTTGCTGGCTTATGAAGGGGACGTGCCGCCGGCCCTGGGCACCATGATCGATCGCGGCAACGTCGTTTCCATGGGTACGTTCTCCAAGATTCTCGCGCCGGGTCTCAGGCTGGGATGGATCCAGGCGGGCCCGGGCCACATCAAGCGCTTGCTGGAGTCCGGCTGGGTCAATAGCGGTGGTTCGATCAATCACTACAGTTCGCACCTGGCACGCCACGCAATGGACAGCGGCCTGCAGGACCAGCACATCGAGTTCGCGGTGGGCCGATATCGCGAACGGGTCGATGTGATGCAGGAAGAACTCGAGCGGGCCTTCCGGCCCCTGGCCCGCTGGACCCGGCCCAGGGGCGGCTATTTCTTCTGGCTGGAGCTGGAAAACGGGGTTGATACCGTCGCGCTTCGCGCTGAGGCAATGGCGGCAGGCACGGGATTCCAGCCAGGGCCGGTGTTTTCGGGTAGCGGGCGTTTCGGGCATTGTCTGCGATTGAGTTTTGCCCACTACACGGCAGCTCAGATTCGTGAGGGCATGCATCGCCTTTCCGGGGTTTTGCGGAACCACGCCTGAGCCCTGATTTTCCGTGCCCTGCGCCCGCCCGCCCTGCTGGATGCCCGGGTTGCCGTCTAACTGTTCGAAAGCCTGTCCGGCCTATGTTCCACCCCCGTTACCGATCGCAGTTCCGTGGCGAATGCTCACTTCCCCAGCTGGCTACTAGCTGATCTATGTCCTCCGGCACGTCCGGCGTCGGTGGTAAAAATGCATGGAACGTGCGTCTTTTGGGGCGGTCGAGGTGGCCATGAATTATTCGGTATTGCTCTTTGGATTGGTGCAGGCATTGAAGTTTACCGCTCGTACGCGCCCCGAATTCGCAGCCCGTCTGGCAGAGCGAGACCTGACCGCTCAATTCCGATTGAAGGACAGCCCCAGGGGCCGGTGGGTCCAACTGGAGCGCGGGAAAATCCGTTCGGGCAAGGGCCTGTGTGACGACCCCGATCTGTCCATTGTCTTCAAGAACCAGGCGATCGCGGAGGAATTCCTGACGCCGCCTTTCGACCACCTGGTGAGAATCGATGCGGCCAAGAACTTCAAGGTGACCCTGGACGGGCCGGATGATCTGGCGGTGTGGTTCATGTCCACCCTGGGTCTCATTCAGTCAGCGCGCTGGCGGGCCGGTACCGATATGGGTAACGGAGTGACGCGCTATACCAGCGGCACCAACGGCGGCCCGATCTTCGTTTATGTCAAGGACGGAAAAATCCTGCGCATCACACCGATCGAGTTTGATCATGAAGACGCGGCATCCTGGTCCATCGAGGCCAGGGGCAGGACATTTACCCCGCCACGGCGCACCACGCTGGCTGCCCATGGCATGTGTCAGAAATCCATGGTGTACTCCAGGGACCGGCTGATGCACCCGATGAAGCGGGTGGACTTCGATCCCGATGGCCATCGCAATATGCAGAACAGGGGCAGCTCCGGGTTCGAGCGCATTTCCTGGGATGAGGCGCTGGACATGGTGGCCAGCGAGATTCGCCGGTCCAAGCGCAAGGGCCCGGGCGCGGTTCTGGTGGCCCACGGCGGGCACCACCAGTGGGGCAACCTGGGCCATTATCTCAGCGCCTTCAACCGATTCTGGAACCTGATCGGCGCCAGCAGGGTGCACAACAATCCGGACAGCTGGGAAGGCTGGTTCTGGGGCGCCATGCATCACTGGGGGAATTCGATGCGTCTGGGTGTGCCGGAGTTTTACGGCACGGTCGAGGATTGCCTCAAAGAAGCAGAGATGATGGTCTTCTGGTCCAGCGATCCCGATGCCACCTACGGCTTCGAGGGCACCGTCAGGCGCCGCTGGGCCAGGGAGCTCGGCATCAAGATGGTGCACATCGACCCCTACCTCAACCACACGGCCGCCTTGCTGGGCGGAAAATGGTTCGCGCCCCGGCCCGGTACCGACGCGGCCATGGCGCAGGCCATCTGTTACGTCTGGATTACCGAAAATCTGTACGACAGGGTCTTCGTGGAGCAACGGACCACCGGATTCGACCTGTGGAAAGACTACGTGCTGGGACACAGCGACGGCACGCCCAAGACACCTGAGTGGCAGGCGTGCGAAACCGGCGTGCCGGCCCGTGATGTGCGGGCGCTGGCGCGCGAATGGGGCCGCAAAAAAACCTACCTGGGCGTGGGCAGTTGGGGCAACGGCGTCGGCGGAGCCTGCCGTTCGCCGATGGGTGCGCAGTGGGCGCGCATGATGGCGATCCTAGGCGCGATGCAGGGTTATGGCAGGCCCGGCGTCAACTTCGGTAACCTGCAGTTCGGCACGCCGCTGGATTTCAATTTCTATTTCCCGGGCTATGCGGAAGGGAGCTTTTCCGGGGAGCTGCAGTTCAGCGCCAACTCAGCCAACAACTACCAGCGCATGCCGCATATCCTGACCATGAACTCGGTGCGCCAGAGCATTCCACGCATGCGGCTGCCCGAGGCGATCATGGAAGGCAAGGCCATGGGTTACCTCACCGACATCACATCCATCCAGGGTCAGTTCTTCCCCTTCGGCTACCCCTCGCCGGGACATGCGAAGATCGAGATGATGTACAAATACGGCTCATCTTCCTTTGGGACAGTGGTCGACTCCAACCGCTGGGTGCGCATGTACCGCTCGGAAAATCTGCCGTTCGTGGTCAATCAGTCGGTGTGGAACGAGGGTGAGACGCGGTTTTCGGACATTATCCTGCCCGCGTGCACCACCTTCGAGCGGTGGGATATCGGCGAGTATTACAACGTGGGCGCGGGCTATGTGCACCACATGTATTCCATGGTCAATCACCGGGTGATTTCGATGCAGCACAAGTGCATTGAGCCGCTGGGTGAATCGAGATCAGACTATGACATCTTCCTGGCCTTGTCTCAGCGCCTTGGGCTGGGCGCGGTCTATTCCGAGGGCGGCACATCGGAGCTGGACTGGTGCAAGCGCGTGTTCGATTCCTCCGACCTGTCCAAGCACATTTCATGGAAGAAGTTCCTGGAGAAAGGCTACTTTGTCGTACCGCCCGACCCGGAACCCGCGCGGGCGCCCACGGCTTCAAGATGGTTTTACGAGGGCCGCCGCAAGGATGTGCCCGAGCCTTACCCGTTGCCCTCTGAATACGTGGGCGATTTTGGCGACGGGCTGCAAACACCCTCGGGCAAGTTCGAATTCATCCCGGAGACGCTGGGCAGGATCGACGACCCGGGCCGGCCTCCGCTGAACGCGTACATGCCGGCCTACGAGGACCCGGCCCGGGACCCGGAGCTGAGCGGTTATCCGCTGCAGCTGCTGACACCGCATCCTCGTTACACCTTTCACGTGATGGGTGACGATGATTCCAGTTCGATTCGTGAAATCAGAGACCACCGGGTTCGGGTCGCTGGCCATGATTACCTGGTCGCGCGGATCAACCGTCAGGATGCCGATGAGCGAGGGGTAAAAAGTGACGACCTGATCAGGCTGTGGAACAACCGGGGCTCGGTGGTGTGCGCCGCGCAGGTCACCCAAAGACTGCGGCCGGGCGTGGTCAGCGCCTCGGCCTCGTCCGCCAAATACCAGCCGCTGGGTGAGCCCGGAAACTCGACGGATATCGGTGGCTGTGTGAATCTGCTGTGCCCGAAGAAGTGCATCACGAAGAAGACCACCTCCATGGCGCCCAACACCACGTTGATCGAGGTCGAAAAGTGGGATGGGTCGGACAGCTGGCGGCGGACGGAGGAGGCGTCATGAGCAGACAATGGAACCTGATCATCGATGTCGAGCGTTGCGACAATTGCCGCAACTGCTTTCTGGCAACCAAGGATGAGCATATCGGCAATGAATTCCCCGGCTACGCGGCGCCGCAACCGGCCCGTGACGCGCATTGGGTGGACATCCTCGGCCGGGAGCGCGGCGAGTGGCCGGTGCTCGAGGCCCGTTTCATGCCGGTCATGTGTAACCATTGCGCTCACCCGCCGTGCATGGCCGCGGCCAAAGACGGCGCAGTCAGCCAGCGCGATGACGGCATCGTTATCATCGATCCGGTCAAATCCAAGGGCCAGAGAGCGATCGCCGAGGCTTGCCCTTACGGCGCCGTCCACTGGAACGAGGAGCTGGAGATACCCCAGGCCTGGATTTTTGACGCGCACCTGCTGGACCAGGGCTGGAACAAACCCCGTATCGAGTCGGTGTGTCCCAACGACGTGTTTCAATCACTCAAGGTGGACGCCGGCGAGATGCGCCAGACGGCTGCCCGGGAAGGGCTGGAGGTGTTACAACCCGAGCTGGGAACCCAGCCGCGGCTGTGGTATCGCAACCTGCACCTGGTGAACCGCTGCTTTGTGGCGGGCACCGTCGTGGCTCATATTCAGGGTTGTGAGGAGTGCCTGGAAGGCGCGGAAGCCGTCCTCAGCCAGGATGGCCTCGAGTTGGGCCGGGCCAGGAGTGACGTCTTTGGCGAGTTCAAGATCGACCGTCTGCAGCCGGGCATCGGCCCCTGTGAACTCAGCGTGCGCGCCGAGGGCAGGGCAGAGGCCACCCGTTCGATCGAACTGCTGGAGGAAAGCCTGTACGCGGGTGTGATCGGGCTGCAGGAATCCAGCGCCGAGTGAACCTGCCGGCCTTCCGGTGGTGGGGTTTAGTGAGCCTTGAAGCCTTTCGGCAAGCCCGCATCGGGTACGAATCCGTACATGGGTTCGCCGGGTAGTGCTGCCTGCACCTGCGCTCTGACTTCGAATAATCGCTCGAGATCGATGCCGGTGTTCAGGCCCATCGACTCCAGCAGAAAAACCAGGTCCTCTGTCACGATGTTGCCGCTGGCGCCGGGGGCGAAGGGACAGCCGCCGATGCCGCCCAGGGAGCTGTCGATGGTGGTGAACCCCAGTTCCACGGCCATCAGGACGTTAGCCAGCCCCTGTCCCCGGGTGTTGTGCAGATGCACGCCGGTCATTCGCTCTCGCCCGATGGCTGACCAGATGCCCTGGGCCAGGCGTTTGAGCTGCGCCGGGTTGCCGTAGCCGGTTGTGTCGGACAGTCCGACCTCATCCACACCCAGTTCGATCACCTGCTCCGCCATGCGCACCACCCGGTCCTCCGGCACGCTGCCTTCGATGGTGCAGCCAAAGGCGGTCGACAAACCGACCTCGAAAGCCGGTCGCTGGCGGGCATCCACGCTGGCCAGCAATTCGATACACGCGCCGATTTCGGTCAGCATTTGCGCATGCGTCTTGCGCACGTTCTTGATCGAATGGCTTTCGCTCATGGAAAAGGGAATGGAGACCTTGTGCGCGCCCGCGGCCAGCGCATGCTCAAGGCCTTTCCGGTTAGGCACCAGCACGGCCACGGTCAGCCCTTCGAGCGCCGCGGCGCGGCGTGTGACCTCGGCGGTATCGGCCATTTGAGGCAGCAGTTTGGGCGGCACAAAAGAGCCGACTTCGATTTCACGCGTGCCGGCCTCGAACTGGGCCCTGATCCAGTCCAGTTTGTCCTGGGTCGGCATGACCCGCTCGATGCTCTGCAGGCCATCTCTGGGTCCCACTTCTGAGACGAGAATATCGATTTCCAAGGTGATGACCGCCGCAGGGTGAAAATGAACTATTGTTATATCATAATACCAAATGTCGTTCCGGTTGGCGGACTCGGCAGCGGATATTCAGGATGAAGCACATGGACCAGGCCGAGCGCCCGCTGAGGGGGATCACGGTTGTTGAATTCAGCCACATGGTCATGGGGCCGGTGACCGGCGTGATCCTGGCCGACCTGGGCGCGGAGGTGGTCAAGATCGAGCCGCCGGGCGGCGACAAGACCCGGCGTCTCAATGGCTCCGGTGCCGGCTACTTCCCCATGTACAACCGCAACAAGCAGAGTATCTGCCTCGATCTGAAATCGCCGGCCGGGAAAGAAGTGGCTGCCCGCCTCATCGCGCGGGCGGACGTGCTGATCGAGAACTTCCGCCCAGGCGCCATGGGCCGGCTCGGTTTTGGCTGGGATGACTGCCGGAAACTCAACCAGCGCCTGGTTTACTGTTCTCTGAAGGGCTTCCTTTCCGGGCCGTATGAAAAGCGCACCGCCCTGGACGAGGTGACGCAGATGATGGGCGGGCTGGCCTATATGACCGGTCTGCCCGGGCGGCCGATGCGGGCCGGGTCGTCGGTGATTGACATCACCGGCGGGATGTTCGGCGTGATCGGTATTTTGTCCGCGCTGGAGCAGCGTCAGCACACGGGAAAGGGGCAAAAGGTCTCCAGTTCACTGTATGAAACCACGGCTTACATGGTGGGGCAGCACATGGCGCAGCAGGCGGTTCTGGGCGAGCCGCCACCCCCCATGTCCGTGCGCCGCTCGGCGTGGTCCATCTACGACATATTCCAGTGCGCCGGCGACCAGCAGGTGTTCGTCGGTGTCGTCAGTGATGGGCTGTGGCAGGCGTTCTGCCGCGAGTTCGGTCTGACGGAGCTGGGCGCGGATCCTGGTCTGGCAGCCAACAACCAGCGGGTGGAGCAGCGCGATCGCATCCTGGCCCAGGTGGTTCCGGTGTTTGAGTCGATGCCGCTTGATGAGGCCACGGAGCGGCTTGAACGAGCCGGCATACCCTTCGCGCCGATCCGCCGTCCGGAAGACCTGTTCGACGACCCGCATCTGAATGCGGGCGGAGGCCTGGTGCCGGTCACCCTGTCTCGAGGGGTTTCAGAGGGGCAGCAGGTCAGCTTGCCGGCCTTGCCGCTGGAGATGGCGGGTCACAGGTCTGGGCTCTATCGCGATCTGCCGTCCGCTGGTGGTGACACCCGGGCGGTGCTGAGCGCCGCGGGCTATGACCCTGCGGACATTGAAGCCCTGCTGGCCAGCGGAGCGGCGTCCGAACAGTAAAGCACCCCGGCTTTTGTCCCGCAGGTTCCCATGCCAGCGCCCCAGCCAGTCAGGCCGGGTTTGGCTGACGACACACCCATAACCAGCTGAGCGCAGACAAGGTGGCCGCCACTGCAACCAGCATGGCGATCGGAAGGAAAGAGCCCTCATAAACATAGCCGGATATCACGGTAAACATACCGCCTATGACGATCCCGATGGCGCTGGACAGACCCGAGGCGGTGCCGGCGATCTCAAAATGCGCATTGACGGCCCCGGCCAGGGCCACCGGGGTGACCGTGCCGGCGGCGGCCATGAGCAGAGCCAGGGGCACCAGCAAACCGGCCACGCTCAGGCCTGACAGCAGGTACGCCGCAACGATGAGCCAGCCGCCAAACAAGGTGGCTGCGATCGCAAAATGCATGACAATAGGTACGGGGTAGCGTCGGGTCAGCCGGGCCGATAGCACCGCGCCGCCCACGTAGGTGAAGGCCATCAGTCCCCAGATAATGCCAAACTCCCTCTGGCCAATGCCCAGGTGGTCCTCGAAAATGACGGCGCCCACCGCAAGAAACGCGAAAAAGCTGCCCTGCTTGAAGCCAAAGATCAATGAATGAGCCAGGAATGGTGGGGAACGCAATAGCCTCAGGTAATTGCGCATCCAGTCCGCCCAGCGCGGCCGGGCATGGTCTGGTTGCAGCGTTTCGGGCAGGTAAAACCACATCAGCAGCAGGATGCAAAATCCAAGAGCGGCCGTGACCAGGAACACGCTGACATAGCCGCCTTGGGCCCCCAGCAGTCCGCCCATGACCGGCGCCAGGATCGGCGCGAAGCCCATGATTGCCGCGATCCACGCCAGCGCGACAGTGGATCCGAGCGCGTCATGGGTATCGCGCACCACGGCACGGCTGGCCACGGTGCCTACGCTGACACCGGCCGCTTGAAGAAACCTGAACACAATCATGGCCTGGAGGCTGGTCGCCAAGGCCGCGGCCACGCTGGCCAGTACAAAAATGAGGAAGCCGGTCAACATCACGGGGCGCCGGCCAAACCGGTCGCACAGGAACCCGTTGAAGGGCTGGGCGGCGGCCAGGCCGAACAGGTAGATGGAGATGACCCATTGGACCTGCCCGAAGTCTGCGGCGAAGCTCGTCGCAATCCCGGCGAGGATGGGTACGGCAATCGTTACGCCAAACGGAGACAGCCCACTGGCGATCCCTAGAAGCACGATGGAGGGTGAGGCGCTTTGCGCCGATCCTCGCTGTTTCATGGACGCTCCGCTGCGTTGAAATCAGTCACTATGCCATATTGATATAATGATATGGCAAAATCATGATTCCAAGGCCCGCGGGGGAACCCATGTTCAAGCAGATTCGGTCAAATGCTCCACGCGTATGGGCGGCGATCACCCTGTTGACGCTCGGTGCCGCGGGCTGGGCGGGCCTGGCCCAGGCCCAGGGTCAGGACTCAACGCCCGCTGAGCGCAACCTGCTCATCATGGCGGAACTGCTTCCGGGGCAATGGAACAACGCCAACCAGGCCTATTTTGACCGGCGACGGGGATTGCCCGAGCCCGACCGGCATGCGCGGGTGCATGCCACCATCGAGTCGATCGAGGCGCCGGCGTTTGGGCCGCATGTATTTCTCTGGACGCAGGAAACCACGCAGGGGGAGGCCAGCAGCGTAGGCCGGCGCATCGCCAGTTTGCACCTGGGTGAGTCGGCGGATGTTGTCGTCATGCGCCACTGGTTCGATACCGGGGATGTCCTGGCGCAGCCTGATCTGTCCGGTGTGCAGCCATCGGATCTGCAGCGCACCGAGGGCTGCGACTACGAATTTCGCCGGCGCGCCGGGCAGTTTCGGGGACAACAGAAAAAGGACGCCTGCCGCTTTCAATGGCAGGACGAGGCGGTACACACCAACAACACCATCGAACTGTCCCCTGAGGGGCTCTGGTTTTTCGATCACAAGGTGAACGATGAGACCGGTGAGCGCCTGACAGGCGTGGGTTCGGGTGAGCCGTACTGGCTGGAGCGCGCCCGCGAATTTCATTGCTACGCGGACCTGCCCGGCGTTGGGGGTGGCCGTGACGAGCCTTTTGAGCGCTACGAGAACATCGTGTTGCATGATAAGGGTGACATACACTGGTTTGACACCCGTGAGGCCGAGCCAAGGCGTATCGGGTTGATGCTGCAATCGGTCACGTGGCATATCCTGAACGAGAAGGACAGCGGCAATTTCAATCGTAACTCGATGGTGATTTACACCATGGAGCAACTGGATGACGGCACGGTGAAAGAGCACGGCTACGCGTTCACGGAGCCGAAAGCGGAACGCATCGGCATTAACCTCAAGTGGATGCTGGTGAACTGTTCCATGACCCCCAGAGACCAGGCGCGCCCCGCGCTGTAGGGCAGGGCGCAAAGAGGATGAATGGGATGAAACACCACTACATGACAGGGCTGGCCTGCCTGATGCTGGCAGCCACGTCCGCCGTGGCTGAAGAGCGGTTTGACCCGGACAAGCCCGAGGACGCGCTGAAGCTGCAGCAGAAATTCACCTGTTCGCTGAACGAGGGTGAGACCACCATCGGCTTCTGGCAGGGGAGCTTTTTCAGCCGCGTCGAGGGCGAGCGCGACCGCAAGCTGTTTGGCGTTATCGGCGTCAACGTCCGCCAGTGCAAGAACCTGCAGCATCCCGAGCGGGGCCCCGGTTTTCGGAGTGTCAGCCGCGAGATCATGCTCTACCTGGACCCGGACACCGGCGAGGTGCTGGATACATGGACCAACCCCTGGACCGGGGAGGAGCTCGATGTCATCCACGTGGCCAATGATCCGGTCAACATGCGCGGGCCACTGTATGCCTACAACGCCGATGGCGAGCCGTTCCGGTTCAAAGGCACCTTTAAAAACGGGCGGGTGTTTGTTTCATCGGCCTACCCCCTGTTCTACAAGAACCCACTGGGCGGCGATTACCAGGAATACATCGGCGGTACCTACCATGCCACGGAGTTCTTCACCGACTACGCGCTCGAGGATGATGTCCTGGATCCGAATGTGAAGAAGCTCGACGGGATGACCATTGCCTGGACGCGGGTGGCCGACTGGCTGCCCTGGATGAAGATGGGCGACCGCGTGGGCCTGATGTTTACCTCCACCGTGGGCGGCCGTTTGACCTCGATCGAACAGCTTCCCGAGCCGCTGCTCAGTGAACTCAAAAATAATTACCCTGAGTACATGGCGCCTCCGCCACTGGATGACAGCCGGCCCAACCGGACCAGCTGGATGGCGGTAAAGGACCACGTGGACGCGCAGCGGTCCGGGGAGGGCCAGTGACATGAAGAAGAATTTCGCTATATCGCTGGCCTCTGTTTCTATGGCCCAAGTTTCTATGGCCCGAGTTTCGCTGGCCCACGTTTTGCTGACCCGAGTTTTGCTGACCCTGGTCTCGCTGGCTGTCGCCGTGGGCGCTTTTGCCGGTGACGAGCGGTTCGATCTGAGTGACCCCGACCAGGCCCTGCTGGCGTCCAATAAGGTGTTCTGTTCCAACGAGCCGGGTGAGACCGCGCTGTACTGGTGGCAGGGGGTCGTGTTCAGCCGCATCCCGGGTGAGAAAGACCGCCACATCTTCAACGTGCAGGGCATGAACATACGCCAGTGCGCCCGTTTTGAAGACGACGAGAAAGGCGTCGGATTCCGCAGCGTCAGCCGCGAGATCATGTTGTACCTGGACCCGGGGACCAACGAGGTGCTGAAGACCTGGGACAATCCCTGGACCGGCGAAACCGTGGAAGTCATGCAGGTCAACAACGACCCGGTCAACGCGCGCGGCCCGCGTTACGCCCGCGATGATGAGGGCAACGCGCGCATCGACTGGTCGGAGAAGACCGTTATCAACGGCATGGTGCTGGAGGGCGGCGAGGCGGCGCTGCTGTTTTACAACAACCCCCTGGCCGGCGACTACCAGGATTTCGAGGGCGGCAAGTATCACGCCAGCGAGTTCCTGACCGCGGCTTACCCCCTGGATGACGCGCGCGATAGCGGCCAGACCAAGATCCAGGACTCGGTGATCAGCTGGGGGCGGATCTCTGGCTGGCTGCCGTGGATGAAAATGCGCAAGCGCTCGGGCGTGATGGTGCATTTTACCCACGGCATGCGCCTGCATCGGTGGGAAGACCTGCCTGAGGTGCTCCGCGAAGAGATCGAGGCCAACTATCCGATGTATCGCGAGCCGCCACCCCTGGACGATGACCGGCCCAATGACACCAGCTGGACGGTTTTCAAACGCTGGATTGACGGCAAGCGCGCTGCGGGCGAACTCCCTGAGCAAAGCCCACGCTGACGCTCGGGCTGCTCGCCCTCGCCTCAGTACGGCAGCTCGCGGCCGTCCCAGGCCAGGAACCGGCCGCTGTCCTGAAAGGTGAGTCCGTCGATGACGGCCATCATGCCATCCAGTGACTCGTCCACCGACAGGTCGGCCTTGGCGCTGCCCATGTCCGTCCGCACCCAGCCCGGATGCAGCGCCAGGGTGATGATCCGGCGCTCGGCCAGCTCCAGGCTGATGCATTTCATCATCATGTTCACAGCCGCCTTGCTGCAGCGATAGGCCTGCCAACCGGCAAAATGGTTCCCGGAGATGCTGCCCATGCTGCTGGAAAGGGTGATCAGCGTGCCGCCATCGCGCAACAGGGGCGCCAGCCGCGCGGACAGGTGCATGGGTCCGAACAGGTTGGTTTCAAACACCCGGCGCCATTCGTCGCGATCGAAATCCTCCAGCCCTTGCCTGGGCCGGCCCGTACCGGCGAAACTTTCGGTTCCCATGATGCCTGCATTATTGATCACGTGGTCCAGTTGCCGGCCCCGCATCCGTGCCGGCAGGCCATCGATAAAGGCGGCGTCGCAAACATCGCCGGACACCAAATGCAGTGCATGTTGGGTGGAGAGCATTTCCAGCTCCGGGGTGATTTGCCGGGTAATGGCGAACACCTCCCAATCGCGCTCGAGATACCGGTGCGTAAATTCCAGGCCAAGGCCCCGATTCGCGCCTGTCAGCAGAACGGTTGGCATGGAGGGTCTCCTGTGCGACGCTTGATGCCGCCATGATGCGGGAAAACGAACTGATTGTCATTGAACGCCACGGCGCGTCTTTTCGGGATTGCACGGCGATCGTTACCGAGCCCTGGCCCGAGCCGGGCCCGGGCGAAGTGGTGCTCAGGCATGACTTTGCCGGCGTGAACGGGGTTTATGACCAGATGATGTGTCTGGATCGCGTGGAGCATACCAGGGTGACCTACCCCGCGTCCGCCGGCGTGGAGGCGGTGGGGCGCGTCGATTCCGTGGGCCCCGGCGTATCGGGCTGGCGTGAGGGCGATGCCGCGGCGGTTGTGCGCGCAGGTTTCGGCTACCGCCTGGCGCAACGCTGCCCGGTAGGGCAGTTGATTCCCATCCCGGAGCCCAGCCCTGAAGTCCTGGCGCTGGTGCCCACCGGCGTGTCCGCCCTGCTGGCGCTGGAGCAGGTCGGCGAAATGCGCGACGGTGAGGTGGTGTGCGTCAGCGCGGCGGCGGGCGGGCTGGGG
>Ga0181593_10001070_pt1 | contig 24590 bp, 26 predicted proteins | sample 071ome_19_FD_133756 | JGI IMG/M metagenome (GOLD analysis project Ga0181593, IMG submission 133756) | Coastal salt marsh microbial communities from the Groves Creek Marsh, Skidaway Island, Georgia - 071413AT metaG (megahit assembly) | ecosystem: Environmental > Aquatic > Marine > Intertidal...
AATGGGTAAGGGCCGATTTTCCACCCCGGGTCACCACCGCCATTTTTTTCCGGTTTGTAGGGCTGCGTCCGATATTGCCCTCGATGCTTCCTCGCATCGGTTTCGGGGTTCCCCACACTAAGGCTTGATAAACGCGTTCGATACGATGTTCGGCAAGTTGCGCCGATAGATGCTGATGGGCCTGATCATTTTTGGCCACTAACATCAGACCGCTGGTGTCTTTATCTAGGCGATGAACGATTCCGGGCCGTGTCACGCCGCCGATCCCGGAAAGGCTGTCACCGCAGTGGGCCAACAACGCATTCACCAGGGTGCCGTCAGCATGCCCGGCGGCCGGATGAACGACAAGCCCGGCCGGCTTATTCACAACCAGCAAGTCATCATCTTCAAAGAGAATATCGAGCGGAATGTCTTGCGCCTGAGGGCGCGCCGGTTCGGCAGGCGGAACGGTAACGGCATATTCTTCTCCAGCCTGAACCCGGTGATCCGCCGAAAGATTTTGCGCCGAAGCTCTCAAAACCACATGACCGGCTTCAATGAGAGTTTTGATCCGGGTCCGAGATAAATCCGCCAAAGCATCCGCCAGAACGCGATCGAGCCGCGCACCGGTCTTGTCCTCGGGCACGACAACAGTATAAGGAGTAGGTAAATTCGATGTGTTCATGCGCTCAATGAAAGAATGAAAATGCTTCAAGCCCTTAAAGTACTCGTTATCGTAATGGCCGTCATTATCGCCGTTGGATTGGCCGCCTTAGGGTATGGCATGTACCAAAAAGCTAAGGAGCTTGGCACGGGTTCGAAGGAATCACTTCCGAAAAGCGGTAAATTTGAACAAACGCTGCCAATTCCGCCAAACTGCCAAATCGCCGATATGAAACCGGACGGCAGCCGGCTTTATCTTCGTCTCGAACCGAAACAGGCGCCGGATCGCAAATGCGGCATGATCCTGATCATCGATACGACGACAGGAACGTCAATGGGAACATTAAAGACTGAACCGTGATCATCCTAACGCCCGAACAGCTGTCAGAAATCGAAGATGCCGCCACCGCTGCCTATCCGAAGGAAAGCTGTGGGCTGCTTATCGGACAACAACATTCAAAGAATTCACAAACCGTGACCCGGGTTGCTGTCAGCCCAAACAAAACCGAGAACGATACGCGCGATTCATTCGAAATTGACCCGCAGCTTCGTTTCGACATCATGCGTGAATTGAAAGATACATCAGAAGACATCGTCGGCCATTTTCATTCTCATCCGAACGGACCGGCGCACCCCTCGGCACGCGATCTCGAACAAGCGTGGGAACCCGCACTTATTTGGGTTATCACATCAATAAAGGACGGCACCGTGGGGGAGACCGCTGCATTTCGTTACGATGAAAAAGAACGGCAATTTTCAAATTTTGAAATTGAAATTGCGGTGGGTCATTAAACAGGTTAAAGCTGATACCTCACCAGCAGGTCCCCTTCGTCTAGTGGCCTAGGACATCGCCCTCTCACGGCGAAAACAGGGGTTCGACTCCCCTAGGGGACGCCATAATGTAAACACCAAAAACAACGCCGACGAAATACGTCGGCGCTGTCAATCTGGATAATCATTTAATAGTTACTTACCCGAAACCTTGTGCATGTTGGGGTCTGTTTTGTCGTTTGCCAAACAGCGAATGACATCGACCCGTTTTGCGACCAGCTTGATGTAATTGGCCAAGGCATCACCGGCAATTTTCACTTTTTTGCCTTTATAGCGGACAAAAACCGAACTTTCCCGCTTATGGACGTCTTTTAGTTTATCGACCTGCTTCGACCATTTCTGAATGTACGGCAACCACTTGCCGTCATGCTTTCGGGTTACAAAGGCATCCACGGTTTAATGGCTTAAGCTGCCCCACCACGGCACTTTCGGAAACGAATCACAGGTTGAGGCCTGGGCGGAAGAGGCCGCCATCAAGGCCAGAGCAAATATGATTCCGGTAAATTTAACCAAATTCTTTGTGCGCATTTCTACACTCCTATCCTTCGGCTTCTCCGAAGATTGACGGTTAATGAATCCCTGAAGAGTCATAAACCTGCGTACTTGTTTAGGTATGTTTGTAAGTACGTCTTATGGGAAAATAATTCATTAATGGCAGATGTACAGTAAGGGATTTCCACAACATACAATATGTAGTATGACGTGACTTTCAGGCTTAGCCTCCCTGCCACACGGCGAGATATGAATTAAATTTTACAATGTTATCTTTATCGTTTTTGTATACCGCGCCGGCTGCAGGCATACTGAAAATCCTGTCATCAGCCGCATGACGCGGCCAACAAGATTGTTCAACCATGGCGCTAGACAAACGATTATTCGACGCCGCTGAGGAGCTCTACACACCGGGCATGGGCACGGAACATGTCGCACCGATGCTTTATTCTCTTGTGCGCATGACGCGCCCGCGGCGTGTGCTTGAAGTGGGACTCGGTTACACATCGCCCTTCCTCGCACAAGCGCTGCACGACAATCTCGCAGAAATCAGACACGATAAAAAAATTCTCTCCGGTAAGGACGAAAATTCGAAACGTAAGGCCGTCTTGGTGCCTGACTATTACGAAAAAGATTACGACCCGAGCTTGATCGCGATCGATGACATGTCGCTCAAGGGTTCAACGGCGCCCAAAGTTCAAGATATTCTGAAACGTCTCGAACTGGACACGTTAGTTGATGTGCATAACGGTGACTTCCGCGGATACAGCGATAAGTTCGAGCTTGACCAGCTTCCCCTCGATTTTGTTTGGTTTGATTGCGGCGGAGCCGACGAATACATTCAATTTCTGGAGGAATATTGGCCCCTCATCAATTGTGAACACGGCATTCTGGTCCTGCACTTCACATATTGGTATGCTGATCTAAGCGAAGAAGAAGGAACACACGAGTTCGAACACTTCCTCGCACCCATTGCCAATGACATTAAACGCCAACAAATGGCGGCCGGCCACGATGCGGAATTTGAAGTCCTAAGCCTGTTGGAGCCGCATAAAAGCCGGCAAGGTAGCGTGACGATGGTCCGCAAACTCAATGAATTTTCCATGAGCCGCGATGAAGACTTCCAAGATGCCATGAACAATTTGACCGATTGGCAAGCGCCGCCGATGCCAAAGCTTTAAATTCCATAAAGCGCGGCAAAAATTGTGAGCAATACAATCTCTTCCTACTTATTTCTGCTGATCGCCGTCATGACCGTGCTGCATGCACTGTCACAACTGGCGGTCTTTAATCATATTGCCATTCTCGCAGTGATCATTTTCCTTGTATTGGAATACCACCGCACGCCGTTAACCCATAAAATCGTCGGCAGCATTTTGGTAATCGGCGGCGTCGGTACCGCGGCTTTCCACGGCACATTTTATGAAACCCTTTATGCCGGCTTCACGAGAACCCTGCCGTTTTTACTGTTATTCGCTTCGATTGCCTGGCTGCAGGTGCCGTCGTCGCAATCACCATCCTTGCTGGCTGTTCGTGAAGCAGTCATGCGCCAGCCGCCCGGTCGCCGGTTCGCCTCAGTCGTGACTGCATCACATTTTCTAGGGGTTTCGTTCAATCTGGCCGGGCTCGCCCTGTTGACTCCCATGGTCCGTAAAGGCGTGAGCCCCTCTTTACAGCGCCGGCTCGGCAGCGCCATGGCGCAAGGGTTCAGCGCCGGCACTTGCTGGTCACCGTTTTATGTGGGCACGGCATTTATCCTCACCGCCGTGCCGGGCGTTGACTGGATCAACGTCGGCCTGCCCGGCTTTATGATTGCTTTGGCCCTGATGTTATGGAGCTGGCTGATCGACAGGCTGTTTTCGCGCCCGGCAGCACCCGACACACCGGCAGGTTTAACCGGCGAAACCAGCTTGCCGATCGCTGCTATATGGAAAACCTTTTTAATCCTGGCCGCCTTGTTTAGCGCCGTCATCGCAATGGTCGAAGGATTCGATTTATCGATCCCGATTTCACTCGCCATTGTTGCGCCCCTATTCGCCCTTTTATGGACATTGATCATTCACCGAGCCGGTGCGGGTTCCAGCATGACCGAAACGGCGAAAAACGTCCTCGCCGGTTACCCGGGATTACGCGGCGAAACATTATTATTTACCGGCGCGAATATTTTGGGAATTGCCATCGCCGCGCTGATCCCGCCATCAGTCGCGGAAAACTGGGCAGCCAGTATTTCGGCTTATCCATATTTAACACTCTTTATTTTGGTTGCCGGCTATGGCACCGCCAGCGCCATCGGCATTCATCCGGTCGTGTCCGTTGTTCTGGTCACGACAATCATCACTCCTGAAATGATCGGATTTCCGCCGGAAATTCTAGCCCTCGCCCTCATGGCCATGTGGGGACAAGGCACCAATACATCACCGTTTTCCGCGACAATCCTTTACATGTCCCGCGTAACCGGCGTCGACAGTTGGACCATCGCCTGGCGTTGGAATGCGCCATTTGTCGCTTCGGTTATGATGTTGATTTACGTTATCGTCATTGGACTAAACGAAGCGGGTCTCTAACGATAAGGCCTCAAAAACATTCACGAATAAAACGGTGCATCACCACCGATGGTGGTGCGGTGCATATGGCGGATGTAGGTGGGGTCATCAAGACGCGTGTGATCAGCAATATGGTGCGTGCACCGGTTGTCCCAAAACGTTAAATCACCAACTTGCCATTGATGGCGATAAACAAATTTTTCTTGCGCGGTATGTTCGAATAAGGCGGATAAAACATCAGCCGACTCGTGCTCATCCATACCTTCGATGGCCAGTGTGTGCTGCGGATTAGCAAAAATACATTTTCGGCCTGTTTCCGGATGAATACGAATCAACGGATGAACGTTACCGGGCGTTCTTTCTTTTTGCTCTTCATTAAGCGGCCTTTTAAATGATCGGTCCGCATTACTGCGCCCGGCCAGGAAAAACCCGCGTTTTCCCTCGACGGCCTTTTTTAGATCCATCGGTAACGCCTCATAGGCCTTATACATATTGGCAAAACCGGTATTCCCACCCTGATCGGGAATTTCGATTCCGTAAAGCATCGAACCCAGTGCCGTTTCTTTTTTATAAGCCAGATCGGAATGCCACATCGGCCCACCATCCGGGACACCGATATAACGGCCATTTTCCTTGCGGGTCGAAACGATCAGGATATCCGGAAAGCCCGACACCACCGCATCGTCTGAAGGATGCCGATCAAGGGGCCCAAACCGTTTGGAAAACGCGACGTGCTGTTGGGGTGTGAGTTTTTGGCTGCGGAATACCAATACAAGATAATCCAAATGCGCCTGATGCACCCGCGCAAACGTCTCGTCACTCATGGGCTTAGCGACATCAAGGCCGATAACTTCGGCGCCCAGCACGTCGGATAGGGGGCGGACTTCAAACGCCATGGCGATTAAACACGCCCTTACATCGTTTTAGTGGCACCGACGGTAATCCGCCAAATCAACCGGCGCTCATCGGGCCATTTATAGTCGAATGTGGCTAAATGCTGTACGGCGCAATTGTCCCACATCAGGATGTCGCCAACCTGCCAGTGGTGACGGTAGCGAAACGGCTCTTGCGTGATGAGCTTTGCGTGTTCGTTAATAAGCGAAACGCCTTCCGCCGCATCCATGCCTTCCACGCCGATACATTCACCGGGGCTGACATAAAGACACTTTCTCCCCGTCAAGGGGTGGACCCGCACGAACGGGTGGCGGACATTCGGCATCTTTTTACGCTTGTCATTGTCCTGGGTACCGGTGCCGGTTTTCGCCCGGCGTCCGAATACATCATGCACAACGATCAAGTCTTCCAATTGCTCTTTGGTTTTGTGAGGCAAAGAATCATAGGCCGCCGCCGCACTGGCAAAGTTGGTATCGCCCCGGACAACACCATCGCGGACCGGCACCTCTAAAGCATATAAAACCGTTGCCCGTGGCGGACAGTCCATGAAGGACATATCCGTATGCCAAACCCGGCCCGCATCGGCATGACCGATGTCTTCGCCGTTTTCCTTGATGTTTGAAACCAGCAGGACTTCGTCATGATCCGGGTGATGATAGTGGTCGAGAAAATTCTTTTCGACATTGCCAAAGCGTTTGGCAAAGGCAATGTATTGCTCGGCAGTGATTTCTTGACCCCGGATGCATAAAACCGAACGCTCGTTAAAAATCTCTTCAATTTTGGCGAATGTCTCGTCATCAAGTGGCTGCGATAAATCAACACCTGAAATCTCAGCGCCGATGACCGCATCGGGATAGGAAATGTTCAGGCCGCTGATATGATTTTGAGGTTCAATCTGCGTTGTTTGAGGCATACGGCTCGCTCCCTGAGTAGCTTCACAGAGGTAGAGTACACCGAAACACCGATCACAGCAAAACCTAGGCTTTCAAGCGGGCCCGGTACGTGCGGAATACGACACTATAAAGGAATGGCATGAGCGGGAAAGCAACCGGTACGGCATGATAACTAACAATCGGCTCGTCGGTTTGGTTAACTAATGCATAACCGGCTTGATCGAGGAAGTATTCATAATCGTGGCTGGTGGTTTGATTTGAAATAATATCACTGCGCTTATCATCAACACCGCTTTGGAAATATCGCCCCGAAATCGGGTTCGGGCCGATCAATTCTGTCCCGACAAGCCATTTAATACCGCGCTCCCGTGCCGTTTGATAAACATCTTGAAATTTTTTCGGCATCATTTCTGTAAAAGAGCGGACATGGCAAAGCATGACGGATTGCTCAGGCCTTTTTGGTTTAAGTCTTGCCATAAGACGATGGAAATCGCCGTCAATGTAAAGAAGATTATCAGCTTGAAAGGCCTTTCGGTTCATTTCAATAGCAAGGGTTTCTCTGTCATACCCAACCCATTGGGTATCGGGAAACTCCTTAGAGAGATTATAATCAGGGAACCCACAAAATGTGCCGAAATTAAACACGATTCCTAAAGAAGAATCTTCTTTTAATGTCGTTTTAATGCCCTCAATCAACGCACCGTTAATTTGACACCCAACGTTCGTGTACCGGCCACTGTTCTTAAAGCTTAAATAATAATGCCGCCAAGTGGACTCAATTTTTTCCTTATCATCCCAATAACTTTCGTTATGATTCGTTTCCAAACGATCATTTTGAAGCGCGATTGATAAATCGTTTTCGGCCACTTCATACATGGCCAATGCATTAGGGCTCTCTTTAAGAATTTTCATCTTTAATTCTGCAAATGCGGCATTTGCCTCATCAGCTTGCCCCATAGCGAAAAGTACAGATGCTCTTTTTCCAAGCGTTAGAATATTTGCGCCGATTTTTTTATCGATGCCGTCATAACATTTCAAAGCATCAGAATAGCGTCCCGCCGCGATAAAACGACGGGCAAGGACATCCATCATTTCCGGGCTAAACAAAGACAATTGATCAAGATGACTCTGATCTTCCTGTGGATCATTACGGCCATCCATAAAAATCTGCAGCGGCAAACAAAGCCGGGAACAAAGATGTGGTCGAACCATGACCGTTTCCCGATAGTTTCGTTCTTTCCGACAAAAATCGTTCTAAAAAATAATTTGTATCAATTGAAATGCAGCCGCAAATAGAATGATACAACCAATACCGCTGGTCATCGGTCAATTCGTTTGCATTGGAAACGATGGATGCCAATTCTGCATTGTTACCGTAATCGAGTTTAATACCCAGACAATCGATATGTATGCTACGGCGATTCTCTTCAGTCATCGGTGCATCCTTGTTTCCCCATTCTGTCATCCGCGTTTCGATTCTTAAAAAGTCAAAATATCGCCCAAAAGTTAATAATGTTTTTGTGAGTTCCAATGTACCAAATACCAAGGGTCCGCGCCGTTCTACGAGGCAAAGCTTGTTTACTGACAATGATTTAGGTATCACGACGCGAAGCGGGACACATCTTGAGGGAGCGGCGGATACCGCCGTATAGGTCTGATGGCCGAGCAAAAAGATGACAAGGACGACGCAGAAGAAAAACAACCGTTTGAGGTCGTCGAATCCGAGCTTGATGAAAAAACCCACGCCGAGGTCCAACTTTTATATCGGGACTCTTCTGAAACGGTGCTTTTTGCTAAAAGCATGCAATGGAAAACGGTCGGTTCGACACTGGTCGTTTATATTATCCTCATTGTCATTGCGAAATTCATATCCAAAGATCCGACCCTGATAACGTTTCTCAAGGGTGCGATGATCCTAAGCGCCATCGGCGCCATCTACACACTCTTCATTTACCAGTTCTGGCAGCACGATAAGCTGAAGAAGCTAAAAACAGCCGGCGATCACTTCTCCAACTTGTTTAGAAATCTCCGGGACATCAAATCACGGAAAGAGTCAAACGTTCACCGCTATACGCTGCTGACGTTTATGGTCTGTATTTTGATGCTTGGCGGATTTATTACATTTCAAAGTCTTGCCCGAATTTAAGCCTATAACACCTCTTTTCTGAATGGTGATCCTCGCGTACATTATGACCCGAGGATTGCAATTCATCCGTAGCAACGACGGTATAAAGGGTTCCCGCACTGAAACCTGTACGGCAAAAAAGTTGGATCGACGGCTTTAACCGGCTTATTCGCTTCCGCCTTATCATTCCCCTCAAACGCAGCCAGCATTCACCGGAATATACGGCACGCGGTGTGATGGTCGGTATGATTTGGGCGATGACGCCGACTGTCGGCATTCAAATGCCGCTGGTTTTCATCACCTGGCTGATCTCGAAAAAATTTTTTAATTGGGATTTTTCCGTCATTAACGGCATGGCCTGGACGTGGACGACAAACGTCTTCACCCTCATTCCGATTTATTACACTTTTTATATTACCGGCCAGATGATGTTGGGCCGGCATGGCGATCTCACGGGTTACGATAGCTTCAACAAGCTGTGGGAAATGGCCTTCGATCCCAACATCGGCTTTTGGGATACCACAGTCATGTGGTTCGACACCCTCATCCGGGGCTGGGGTGTGCCGATGCTGGTCGGCTCGTTGCCTTGGGCTGCTTTTTCCGGCTGGCTCGCCTATGTTCTTAGCTTAAGATTTGTGATTAGCTACCGGCAGCGCCGTATGCAAAAATCAATGAATAAAACAAATTAACCATAGGGAGGACATCATGGCAAAAACAACTTACCGATTAAGTGCGCCAACGAAACGGCTATCTGAATACATGGCCGGGGCGCGGCGAATGAAGCTGCCTGCCAATGTCGTCGAAAAAACCAAACATCATATCCTCGATACGTTGGCTGCGATCATCTCAGGATCGCGCTTGGTGCCCGGCGAACGGGCGATTAGCTTTATAAAGCCCCAAGGCGGCGCCAAGGAAGCCACAGTTATCGGCACCAAACTCAAAACCAGTGCAATCAATGCAGCCCTTGCCAACGCCATCATGGCGCATGCCGATGAAACCGACGATTCCCATTTTTTATCTAACATGCATCCGGGCAGCGTCATCGTGCCCGCCGCCTTGGCCATGTCTGAACGGCAGGGCTCGAACGGCCAAGCATTCCTGCGCTCCGTAACCTTGGGTTACGATATCGGCGCGCGCGTCAACATGGTCCTCAGCCCCGAAGCCATGCGCAAGCATGCATACGACTCCCACAGTTTCGGGGGCAACTTCGGCGGTGCTGCTGCCGCGGCCATGCATCTCAAACTGAACGCCCAACAGATGCGTCACGTACTTTCTTATGCCGCTCAGCAAACATCGGGCATGCGAACCTGGGGGCGCGACCCCGAACACGTCGAGAAAGCCTTTGTCTTTTCCGGCATGGCGGCGCGCAACGGTGTCACCGCGGCCCTTATGATCGATGACGGCTTTACCGGTGTTGAGGACGTCTTCTCCGGCAACCCGAATTATTTCGATATTTATGTCGAAGCACCGAAGCGGCGCGAGTTGACGGCCCTCCTCGGCAAGCGCTTTGAGGTTATCCGCACCAATATCAAGCGCTGGTCGGTCGGATCGCCGGCCCAAGCAGCCCTCGATGCGACCCAAGACCTGATCGATACCTACGGCTTTAAACCGAATGATATCGAAAAAATTGAAATTACCCTCACGGATCACGGCGCCAAGACGGTCGATAACCGGGACATGCCCGATATTTGCGCACAACACCTCGTCGCCATGATGTTCGTCGACGGCACCGCAACGTTTGAGTCAACACACGATTATAAACGCATGTCGGATCCGAAGATTTTAGCGCTTCGCAAAAAAACCACGCTTAAAGGCAGCATGAAACTCGAACACGCCACGCCGCCGCGCCAAGGTATCGTGTCGGTAACGCCAAAGGGCGGCAAAAAAGTCACATCACATACCAAGGCCGTTCGCGGCACGGCCGACAACCCCATGACCCGCGACGAGGTTGAAACCAAGGCGTATGACCTAATCGCACCGATCTTGGGCAAGAAACGTTCGAAGAATCTTATCACCAAGATTTGGGGGCTCGAAAAGGTGAAAAACGTCCGCAAGCTGCGCGAACTGCTGACCGCTTAAGGGCACGCCGATGAAAATCCACGACGTCAGCCCGCACAAGCCGGGGGAGGTTCTTGCCAAACCCGATCAACTTGCCTGGAAACTCGCCGCCGTCGCGCTGGATCCGACACCCAACGATGCCGATGCCGTCGATATGGCGATCAACCGCATCATCGATAATGCCGGTGTCGCCATTGCAGCCATCAATAATCGGGCGGTGGCGAATGCGCGTGCACAAGCCCTCGCCCACCCGCGCGAAGGGGGTGCGACCGTCTTGGGCGTGCCAAACGACACACGGGTGCATTGCGAATGGGCAGCATGGGCCAACGCCACGGCTGTGCGGGAGCTCGACTTTCATGATTACTTCGGCGGTGTCGACTCGGGCCATCCCGGCGATAATATCCCGTCCATCATTGCCGCCGCGGAGCAATGCGCATGCACCGGTGATGCCCTCGCGCGTGGCATCATCATCGCGTATGAAACGCAAATCTCCATGGCGAAAGGGCTGAACATTAAGCGTCACGGCCTCGAGAACCTGGGCAACGTCGGCCCGGGTGTCGCCGCCGGCATCGGCGCCATGATGGGGCTGGATATCGAAACACTATACGAAGCCCTGCAACAGGCTGCCCATGTTTCACAAACTGTACGGCAAACCCGCCGGGGCGACATCACCAGCTGGAAAGCCTATGCGCCGGGACATGTCGGCAAACTCGCTATCGAGGCCGTCGACCGTGCACTACGCGGTGAACGCAGCCCGACGCCAATTTACGAAGGCACCGACGGCATTCTCGCCCGCCAAGTCGGTGGTGATACGGGGCATATTCCCCTGGCAGAACCAGGCGAGCCTAAAACGCAAATCCTCGAAACATTCACCAAGGAACATTCGATCGGCTATCACGGCCAGGCCATCGTCGATTTGGCATTTAAGATGCGTGATCAGCTCGATAATCTGGAGAACATCGAGAGCATCGTTCTTCATACCAAACGTAACACCCACAACGTGATGGGATGCGGCGGCAATGATCCGCAGAAGTACGATCCCGATGCGAGCCGGGAAACCCTCGATCATAGCGGCATGTACGCGTTTGCCGTCGCCCTTGAAGACGGTGCTTGGCATCATATCAATAGTTATTTGCCCGAGCGCACCCACCGGCCGGAGACCGTCACGCTATGGAAGAAAATCAGCACGGTCGAGAGCGAAGAATGGAACAAGCGATACGACGACCCGCCGCCGCTGGAACGTGACCATGGGTGCCGCGCCGTCGTAACTTATAAAGACGGTCGGCAGGTCATCGACGAACTCGGTGTTGCCAACGCTCATCCGCGCGGGGCGCGGCCCTTTGCTCGACCCGAATATATCAACAAATATCTGACACTCGCCGACGGCATCGTCGAGGCGGGCGAAAGCGAACGGTTTCTCGATACCGCTCAACGGCTGGCCGATTTAAAACCTGAAGAAATTTCCGGGCTGAATATTGCGCTCGATCCAGGCAAGCTTGAAATGCTAACACCGAAACGCAGTATTTTTTGATGTTACGGCCCTAAAAATCGGCCGCCGTTGACGTGAATCGTTTGCCCGGTAATGTAGCGGCCCGCCGGCACACATAATGCGTGCACCATATTCGCGATGTTCTCGAACGACCCCATGTAACCTAGGGGTATGCTCTTGGTGCCGGCTTTATTCGCCGACTCGGGCGATGTTTTACTGCGCTCCCCGCCGATACCGCCCGGTGCGATGAGGTTCACCGTAATGTTATGCTCGGCCAGTTCCATCGCGAGGGCCCGGGTCATGCCACCGAGGCCGGCCTTACCCGCCGCAACATGAACCCGGTTCTTAGCACCCACATGGTGGCTGATACCGCCCATGTTGGCCACGACACCGCCGCCGTTTTTGATCATGTGCGGCACACACGCGCGCGTGCAAAGAAACGTTCCATCGAGAATAATGGAAAGCAACTGCTGCCATTCTTCAAGACTCATTTCAAGAAAAGGTGTTTGTTTTCGGATTGCAGCATTGTTCACGAGTATATCGATACGACCGAAACGCTCGATAATGGCATCAATTAGACCTTTGACGGCGGTCTCGTCAGTTACATCGGCCAAATGAACCATTGCTTCGCCGCCAAGGTCCTTGATTTCCTTTTCGAGGGCTTCGGCTTCATCGCGCGAATTTTGCGCGTGCACGACAATGGCTGCCCCTTCACGTGCCAGTGATAAGGCGGATGCCCGCCCAATACGCCGAACACCGCCGGTAATTAAAGCAACCTGACCGGCTAACTGTTTGGCACCGGAATCGGGCATCCTCTTTTCCTTATTCTTATTTTTTGTTTTCCGGTTCGAAACCGGGTTCGTACCATGGCCGGTCCACATTTTTATCTTCGGCATACCCCATGATACCGAGTTCCGGCTCACTCCCGGCATCTTTCGCCATAAAATAAATATTTAAGCCTTCGCCGATCGCAACCATTTGGTGCAAAGCATTTGCCGGGATATGAACCATATCGCCCGGGACCATCTCATGATGTTCGCCCTCGACCATCGCTTTGAATTTTCCTTGAAGCACGTAATTAAACTGCTCGACCTTAGGATGACGATGCGGCTGCGAACCGGACCCTTGTTTTTTCTCCACAACGCCTGCGGAAATGCGTTCGCCTTCAACCATGCCGATTTCAGCCGAACTGATGTGGGCCGCGACCATATCGCGCTTTTCATCAATAATTCTGTGAAAATATTTCATGCTTAACTCCTTCGTTTTAAAAATTAATGTTTTTCCGGATCATGACCTTCCGCATAGCGCGGTGTGTTAAGGCTGGGGTCTTCCGGCACCCCGAAAATACTGCGTCCCTCTTGCTTACCGACATCTTTCGCGACCACAAATACCCAGTCTTCATCGCCGACAACGATGTTGCCGTGCAGGGCGTTCGGCGGGACATACCATAAATCTCCCGGGCCGATGACTTTCTCTTCGCCTTCGACGGAAACTTCGCACCGTCCGGAAATAGTATACATGAATTGTTCGACATCCGGATGGCGATGCAGTTGAGCGCCGGTGCCAGCAGCATGGCTCATCAACCCGATGGTAATTCGGTCACCATCAATTCGTGTTCCCTTTGTCGTCGTCATTTTAGGATTCAGTAACTCGGCATCGTTCTTATTGAATTTGAAGAAGTACTTCGAATCTTCACCTTTATCGATACCTTCGAGGACTTCCGACTCCTGACGCGGCGCACTCACGTTTGGGTCCTCCGGCACACCGCTGGTGCCCCGTTCCGGATCCTTAGCCGCATCTTTTACCATGAAAAAGATGCAGTCTTCTTCGCCGACGGCGATGATGCTGTGCAATGTATTGGCCGGGATATGAACGGCTTCACCGGGACCGATCACACGCTCCTCACCGTCAACCCAGGGCTGTAATTGGCCCTTTAAGACGAAATTAAATTGCTCAACATTCGGATGGCGGTGCGGCTGCGAACCGGTGCCGCGCTCTTTATGCACATAACCGACCGTCAAGCGCTCGCCTTTGACCCGCGCACCCTTGGAGGTCGTTATTTTTTTAGAGAACTCCTGAATGCCCATCGCCGGCAGGTTATGAACAAACGCCATGATTTAAGTCTCCTTAAATTCTCAATCGGCCTTATTTCTTTTTATCAGGCTCAAACCCGGGTTCGTACCAGGGCGTTTCCTCTGTACCTTCATCATAAACGCCGTAAATCCAGTTATCCGGATCGCTATGAGCGTCTTTCGCCATAAAATAAATATTCGGGCCGTCGCCGACAGCAACCATATGATGCAGTGCATTCGGTGGGATATGAACCATGTCACCCGGTTCCATCGTATGATGCTCGCCTTCCACCATCGATTTAAACTTGCCGGCAATCACGTAATTAAACTGCTCGACTTTGGGGTGACGGTGCGGACGGGAACCCGAGCCCTTTTCCTTTTCGATCAATCCGGCAGTAATTCGGTCGCCTTTAATGACAGCAGCATGAGCCGTTGTACGTGTGCGTTTTAAATCCGCCCGCTCTTCATCGATGATACGGTGAAAATATTTCATAAATGTTGCCTCCCATTTTTGCAGCTTGACTTAATTCTCTATTTTTTTTCATCCGGATCGAAACCGGGCTCATACCAAGGCTTCGTTGCCGTTTTATCTTCCGCTTCGCCGTAAATCCATCGTTCCGGATCGCTGATGGTATCTTTGGCCATAAAATAAATATTTTCGCCTTCACCAACAGCGACCATCTGATGAAGTGCGTTCGGCGGTATATGGACCATATCACCTTCTTCCATGATGTGGTGTTCACCTTCGACCATGGATTTAAATTTTCCTTTGATGATGAAATTAAACTGCTCAAGTTTTGGATGACGGTGCGGCTGCGAGCCGGACCCTTGCTCCTTTTGCACGAGACCAGCAGTAATGCGTTCGCCTTTAATGACGGCGGCATGCGCCGTACTTGTTTTGCTTTTGATACTTTTTCTGTCTTCGTCGATGATCCGATGGAAATATTTCATCTCAGTGCTCCCCCTTATTATTTTTTTGCGTCAGGCTCAAAGCCCGGTTCGTAATGGGGCGTATTGGCCCCTTCCCGGTCTGGAATGCCCATAATGCCGAGCTTTTTGTCCGACTGCGCGTCTTTCGCCATAAAATATATACAGTCACCATCGCCGATGGCGACCGTTTGGTGCAATGCATTGGCCGGAATGTATACCAATCCGCCGGGGCCGATTTCGATTTGCTCGTCCTCCACTAAGGCACGCAACCGGCCTTCCAAAACATAATTGAATTGCTCCACATTGGGATGGCGGTGCGGCTGCGAGCCGGTACCGAGCGCCTTGCGCACGACGGCAACCGTCACCTTTTCACCAGAAACAGTTGCCGGCTTCGCCGTGGTATGCCGGTCCGGCAAATCATCCGGTTCTTGATTCAAAAGATCATAAAAGTATTTCGATGTCATACCAACGGGCCTCCCTTTATTTATATTTATTAGTATTGCCTAAGCCGTTTTATCGGAAGTGTTTCGCTACCTCCATAAACTTGGCAAAAGATTCGGGATCGATGGAATGATCCTCTTTTTTCTTAACCGAGAATTCAAACGCCGAAAGCGTTTCTTCGATTGTTTCTTGGGCGATACCATTGGTGATGAAAACAATCCGCGTCTGATCATTCCCACCCGGAAAGGAATCGAGTTCGACCGGCGGATGAAACAGATGCTGCACCGCCTGCACGACAATCGGCGTGCCTTCGACATTCACGATACCTTTCATGCGCAAAAGGTCGCTTCCTTTAAAGGCTGAAAGCATGTTGAACCATACTTCCAGTCCCTGTGCCATCACCGGCTTGTCATAGGTGATGCAATAGGAACTGATGTTCTCGTCGTGATGAGCGTGTTTATGACCGCTGGCATGACTATGGTCATGATCGTGAATATGAGCGTGCTCATCCGTTTTTAACCATTCTTCGATTTCATTTTCACCCCAGCGCTCATTATCCGGATTCAGGCCAAACAACGTATCGGGGTCAACTTCACCATGAAGAATCTTATCAATCACTACGCCAGGATTAATGTGTTCAATGCGCTTGCAGAGAGTCGTGTAAGTTTCGTCATTACTGAGGTCAGTTTTGGTGATGAAAATTCGGTCGGCAACGGCGACTTGCTTGACGGATTCATAATGATCATCAAATTGCCCGAGAGCATGCACCGAATCGACAACCGTAATAACGCCATCGACAAAAAACCAATCGCCGAGCCCACTATCGGAGATCACCGTCATCAACACCGGTACCGGATCGGCCAATCCGGTCGTCTCGACGAGCACGCGATCAAACGGCGGAATTTCGCCTTTGGCCCGGCTTTCAAGCAGGCCACTAAGCGTATCAACAAGATCGCCCCGAACCGAACAGCATAAACATCCGCTCGATAGCAGCATGACGTCTTCATTGGGGGTCGTCATCAGCTCATGGTCGAGTGCAATATCGCCGAATTCGTTAATAATCACGGCGGCATTTTCCATGCCCGGATGCTTCAAAATCCGGTTTAACAGCGTCGTCTTGCCGCTGCCCAAAAAGCCCGTAATCACGGTCAGCGGGATAAAAGCCTTTTCAGGCCGTTCAAGTTCTTGCATTTTCTGTTATCTCTACCCTGGTGAACGAAGATTTGATCAGAATGGACCACACTCGATGACTATGGTCAACCGCCAGCACATCATCATCCCATACGGCGTAACCCATTGGGATAAAAATGTTTTTTCGAGCACGATGGGCGCCGGTGGCGATCTTGTTATCAATTGCCGTACCCGTTTTGTTGTGATCGACCCGACAGAGCACTCCCCGTTGCGCCTCAATGGTGGGCAATACGAGTTTCATGAGCCGCCGAACATGCGCTTACTACCGACGGTCCTGGATCAATTGGCCTTCCTCGAAACCCATTTTTTTGCGCTGTGCGGAACCTGGTCGAAAATGCAGCGGCTCTTTATTTCGCGTTATTTCGAATTCATTGTAAATCGGGTGGAAGCAGAGCGTTCACACCTCTCAAAATCAATTGAAGCATTCGGCAATCTTTACGAATATCAGGATTGGGCTTACTCCGCCTTGCGGCCCCTACCACAGGCCTATGTCTTTGCTCCAAGGGGCGGCAGCGGTGAGGGACTCCCCCAGGCGGATGATTTTATCCTTACCGACATTGTTTTTTGGACAGGTAAAAAAGTTTTCGTTCTCGATTTTTCCGATCCCAATGCGACCGATCCGTTCCAAAAGCGTAAATTTGATCGGATTAAAAATGCCGGTATCAAAATTTTACCTATGACGGCGGATATACTTGAAGACAAATCTTCATCAAACTTCGCCAATAGTTTACCTGAAGTGTTCCAAAATTTCTGGCAGGGCGAACTCGCGCCATCCCGCCCGTTCGTCGACACCAAGCTCGGCGACCTATCCATCAGCGACATCGGATTTTGAACAAAAAAACGGCGCTCCCGAAAGAGCGCCGCTTTGAAAATATAGTGGCCGAGTGATCAGGACCCGACCAGTTTCGTCTTCACGAATTTCAAGATCCACTTTTTAACCTCAGGCTTGATGCCGGCGCCGCGTTTCACGACTTCGGTGGCATCTTTGCCGAACGATTGCGGATTATTGCCGAACCGCTTCTTGGTCAGCTTTTTGAACTTCTTATCCTTGTAAACTTTCTTGATCGTCGCTTGATAGGTGTCGAGGACATCTTTGGAGACACCCGGCGGCAACCATAAACCCTTGTTCGACATGGAAATGAGATTGATCAACGCTGTATGCGCTTCCCATTGCATGCCCGAGGGTTTTCTACCGTTCAACTTTTCGTAAATTTCACCGACGTGCGGCAGTTCAGGCATAATCGGGTCGCGACCGATGGTGCCATCCGGCTTAGCAAAACCAAGCGCAGCAAAGGTAATAACGCCTTGCTTTTGCAATTTAGCGTGATTCTGTTTGCATTTGATCACGGTTTCCTGGCTGAACTGCAATTCACCCCGGACAACCGCTTTGCGGCGCTTACCTGTCGACAGGCCGAATAACGGCTTCACGTTGGGAATACCGAGCATGTCGAAGGCCACGAACGAACCGAGACCGGACGAAATGGCGTTTTTATCGCCCATGAGCAAACGCCCCTTATCGGCGCCCGCTTTGCGTAATGCTTTGACGTCAGCCAGAGCATCCGAACCGTTGACGCCGAGTTCCTTACGCGCTTGCAAGCAAATACCGAACGGCGATAGAACAATCGGGTTCCATTTCAACAAGTCAAATTTGACTTTCTTGCCACCAAAAACATAGCTGGTTTGAACCGAACCGCCGGTTGTCATGATGACAGTACCGTCTCTCGGTGCATTTTTCTGAAACCAGTTCGAACCCTTGATGCCGCCACCGCCTGGTTTATTGACAGCGAGCACCGCCGGTTTGCCCGGTAGGTATTTGCCGATAAAACTGGCAAAAATTCGACCGTACTTATCCGTACCGCCGCCTTCTTTTGTCGGAATAATAACTTGAATCTTTTTACCGGAATAATCGGCAGCGATTCCTGTTGCCGGTGCGGCAACAATACCGGCACCGAGTACGAGAGCACCGGCCATTGTATAAAGTTTTGAATAATGACTACGCATAAGCTTCCTCCATGTTGGCTAACCTGTATCCCCAAAATTTATTAGTATTCATTTGGACACTTCTCATATTAAACACCAAAATCGGGCTCTTGGCTTGCACAATCGCAACCCGCAGTTTCCGGCGGAAACCCTAGATATTTAGCGCTGATGGATGTCCTTAATCGATCGTGAACGGCACTTCGAGCCCAATGCCTTGATCCCGGGCCAGTTCGAAAGCCTTCTTCGCCAGCGCCACGTCCTCCATGGCAACGCCATGGGAATTATAAACGGTGATGGCATCAGATGACGCCCGCCCCTTTGCGGGATCCGCCATAATGTCACCGAGTTCCAGAACATCCTCCCATGACCGACTCCCGTTTTCGACAGCGCGCAACAGGACGGCGGATTCTTTTTGTGCCTGAACCTTATTATCGACTGTGATAACCGAACACGCTTCAAGAGCGGCATCATCGAGTTCACGGCGTTCGAGCCGGTTCGCCCCCATCGCATTGATATGCGTGCCAGGCTTTAGATGCTCACCGAACAAAACCGGATCCGCTGACGTGGTTGCCGTCACCAAAACCGAACATGCGTAAAGTTCTTCCGGCGATTTTGCCGCGGATACGGGAATGCCGAGCTTATCCGTCATTTCTTTGCAAAATATATCGAGACGGCCTTGATCCCTGCCGATAGCAAGAATGTTTTTAATCGGCCTGACAGCGGCCACTGCGGCAAGTTGTGTCTTGGCTTGGCGCCCGGTGCCGAAAATACCGATGGAGTCAGCATCTTCTCGCGCCAGCAGTTTGGTACCGACACCGCTCGCGGCTGCCGTGCGCAACGCACCCAAATGAAAGACTTCAATGATGGCATCGACCCGACCGGTCTTACTGTCCACCAATATCAATGTTCGCCCCGACTCGCTCGCAAAAACCATCGAGGACGATACTTTGACGGCAATTTTTCCCAACGGCGAAACGATTGCCGACGTTAGGCGCAAATAACCGCCGCCGGGAATATCGATCTGCTGACGCGGCGGATTGATAACCTCCCCCGCACCGCTGATCTTGAACACTTCCGACACCGCGTCGATGGCGTCCTCGATCGTGACGAGGGATTTAATATCGGCTTCAGAAAGAAAGATGGCCATAAAGCGCTCTATGTTTTTAAACGATCACCTCACCGCCCATGACATTCACGGATGTACCGGTCACGAATGATGAATCATCGGAAGCAAAATACAAACAAGCATTGGCGATGTCCTCAACCTCACCGCGACGGCGAAGCGGGATCATCTCGAGGTGTTCCTTGGAACCACGAGGAACTTTTCGATCCTTGTACCATTCCGGGTTACGCCGTTCGGTTGCGATCGACCCTGGGTTGATCAAATTCGCCCGAATGCCGTAAGGGCCGCCTTCAGCCGCGACGGCGCGGATCAGCCCCAAAAGGCCATGTTTGCTGGCGGCAACAGTACTGGTGCTTGGCTTAGCGGTAATAGCGCCCTTGCCACCCATCGCCATGATCGAGCCGTGTTTGCGTTCCATCATCCCCGGCATGACAGCGCGAATAAGATAAAATGCGGCATGAAGATTGACACCCATTCCCCAATGCCATTCCTCATCGGTGATGTCGATGATCGGTGTATGGGGCCGCACGCCGGCGTTGTTCACCAAAATATCGATGCCGCCGATCGTTTCCGTCGCCTCCTTGACCATTGCGTTGACCTGCTGCGAGTCGGACACATCACCTTGTATGGCAAGGGCCTTGCGTCCTTTATCGCGGCACGCTGCGGCGACTTCCTCTAATTCATCCGGATTGCTTTTGGAAAGGACGATGATATCGGCCCCCTCATCAGCGAACGTCAATGCGATTTGCTTGCCGATATTCCGGCTCGCACCCGAAATCAACGCGATTTTACCTTGAAGTTTCATGAATCCTCCCGTTAGCGAAATTGTTGTTTTTTTTCATTATGCTGCCAAAATTCGATGAATGCCAACAATTACCGCGGAAGAATTAAATGAATAAAAAACCCGTCATTGTCGTCGGACGCAAACTGCCGGAATCTATTGAGGCGCGTTTAACCCGCGATTACGAACCACGATTTAATGCGGATGACAAACTCTATTCAACCGATGAACTCTTGGCGTTATGCGAGGGCGCGGACGCGGTGCTGCCGTGTCATTCCGAGCATTTCACGGCGGATGTGATCGCCAAACTACCGGATAGCATTAAGGCCATCGCCAATTTTTCCGTCGGAGTCGATCATGTCGACCTTGAGGCCGCTAAAGCCCGCGGCATCATCGTCACCAACACACCTAATGTCCTCAATGACGCCACCGCGGAAATCGCTATGCTGCTGATGTTGGGCGCGGCCCGGCGCGCCCATGAAGGCGAGCAGATCATGCGCCAAGGCACCTGGACGTCGTGGAGCCCGGCTTTCATGGTCGGTACGCAAGTTACCGGTAAGCGCTTTGGTGTCATCGGTATGGGCCGCGTCGGCCAAGTTGCAGCCGACCGCGCCCGCGGCTTCGGCATGGAAATCCATTATTACAACCGTAACCGTCTCACCCCTGACCTCGAGAAAAGCGCGATCTATCACAAAACGGTTGAAGACCTCCTGCCCCATTGCGATGTGCTGTCGTTGCATTGCCCGGCGACGCCGGAAACGGTGAAACTGCTGAATGCCAAACGCATTCAATTGTTGCCCGACGGCGCCATCGTGGTGAACACGGCACGCGGCGCCATCATCGATGAGGATGCTCTCGCGTCTGCCTTGAAAACAGGCAAGGTCGCCGCGGCGGGCTTGGATGTTTATGCCGAAGAACCGACGGCCCAATCCATATTCAAAGATATCCCGAATACATTTTTAATGCCGCACATCGGCAGCGCAACCCACGACACCCGCGATGCCATGGGGTTTCGCGCCCTCGATAATCTTGATGCGGTATTCGCCGGCAAGGAGCCGCGTGACCGCGTTGCTTAAAACGAAAAGCTTAAATCGCCATGTACTCGGGATCATGGCCCATGAGATAGGCCCCGACCGTTTGATAATGCACTTTATGGCCTTGGACTTGCTGAGTGACCGTAAGGAGGTCACGATAGCGTCGTTCAAACGGATTGTTCGCGAACACGGCCGTAGCACCGGCGGCATGGTAGGCGATGTCACCGGCTGTCTTGGCTTCCTGAATGGCGAAAGTCGTCGCCAAGCGTAGCCGCATTCGATGCTCCGGCGTACTAACAGTACCGCTTTCAGTCATTTCTTCCCAAATCTCATTTACTTCATGCAGAACATAACTGCGGGCCGAACGAATGCGCGCCTCGGCAAGGGCCACTTCTGATTGGGAAAAGGCGTTATCCTTAAGCAGCGTCTTCCCGAAACGGCCCGATTTTTCCATGGCCAAGTCTTTAAAAGCTTCAAGGATACCCCGTGCCAAACCAATCGCGACACCGGCAAACATGATGGCATACGTCGTATTTGAAAAAAATTTGTATAGAGTCCCATCGACATAATTGTTTTGATGGTCATCGCGGTAAAACGCGTACTTTTCCGGAATGAACAAATCTTTGACTTCATAACCGTCGCTATTGGTTCCGCGCAGACCGATGACATCCCAGTAACCCTGAAAGTTTCCTTTCTCGGTGGGAAACAACATTGTCATCATGCGTGTTTCGTTTTCGGCTTCGGTAACGGGATTTCCATCATCATCGACAACCGTCACGTATTGTGCGCCCAGCCATGTCGAATGACGCCCGCCGCTTGAAAACAACCACTTGCCGCTCACGCTGTAGCCGCCGTCGACGCGCTTGGCCTGCCCGCGACCAACTCCCCAGCCGAGACAGCCCTCGGGCTGGCCCCAAATTTCCTCGACCGCGGAAGGTTCCAGCAAAGCCGAAGCGAGCGAACACCCATTGAGTTGGCCTAAACACCACGCGAGACTGCCGTCGTATTGCGCGACCGCGATCATGATATCGTGCTGCTCCATCGGCGTTAATTCCGCACCGCCGTAGGCTTTCGGCAAGAGCGTTTTAAACAGTCCTGCTTCATGCAATTGGCTTAAAAGCGCAGGCGGCAAGGCCTGTTCGGCTTCGATTTGATCGGCGGCCTCAAGAATGACCGGCCCGAGTTCATGAACACGGGCAACGTAATCGGTGCCCGAGGCTGGTTCAATTTTCTGTGTAGCCGAGCGGGGAGTCATCAATTGATTCCATTCAAACGCGACGGCTAAATGTCGACTTCGCAGATATATAAACCACCGGAGAACCGGTCCACGCCGTACAACAGACCGGTTTCATCAACGTAAACATCGTTGATCTGTACCGCACCGGCGCGCGAGCCTTCCGGTGCTTCGGGAACGTAATAGGCGATTTCTTTCGGCTCAAACGGATCGGAGGTGTCGTAGACCCGCATGCCGGCATTGAACATGCCGCAGAACAAAATCGTGTCCGAACGGAATGAATAATCGCCCGGCCGGTTTTCATGTACGTTATGGGCACCGAAGCGGCCACCCCGGCGGGCGAATTCCTCAACCGGCGGCATCGGCAGCGTGCTGATCGGCACTAAATTCGTTTCCTCGCGCGCGTCCAAAATCCAAACCCGTTTTGGCCAATCCGCGCCACCGTCCTTGGTACACTCCTCACTGCAAATCAGCAAATCACGGCTGAGAAGCGGCATGACCGTATGCATGAAACCCGGGAACGGCGGATATGGGTTCCAATGGGTAATCATCTTCGGATTCGCCATGTCGGAAATATCCAACAGGATAACGCCGCCATCGATGTAAGCGAGGTATGCGCGATCTTTTTTCGCCGGATAGACATTTGTGTTGTGCGTACGAAAACCTGCCTCGAACGGAGGAACCCGTGGTGGCGGCGGCGCATCGTCGCCTTTGCGCGTACCCGGATACCACCAGCGGCCCACTTCGACCGGCTTGGTTGGATTTCGCACATCAATCGAGCGGTAAAACTGACAATCGTTCGGATGGGTCGGCTCAAAATCCGGCGCCCCACCCGAAAAATGGATGTACTCGCCGTCAACAAACCAGCACTGGTGAACGCCCATCGAACCGGGGCCGGAGCAATCGTAAAACGAAATCGATTTTGGATTTTCTGGATCACTGACATCGAACAATTCAATCCCGGCCGGATCGCCACCCAACCCCGGATCAGACACTAAGCCACTCGGCCCCATCGTTTGGTAGCACACGGCCATGATATCGCCGGCAAGGTCCAAGGAATTGGAGCGCACATACATATGTGGCAGCTCGGTTTGAACCGTTATTTTCGGATTTTTCGGATCAGTAACGTCGACGCCGGTAAAATTCTTTGGTGGGCCTTCATGCGCAAGCCACATGATACGGCGGCCGTCCTTGGTGACGTGTAATGCCATCCCCTCGCCCAGACCGCCGTAGCCGTCCAGGGTATGCTGTGAAATCAGGCGAATATTATGGGCTTCAGCTTGGCTCATCTTACCTCCGAAAAATCTTAATTTTGTTAATTGTTGGTCTTGGTATGTTATGAATTGTGTATGTATATGAATACCGTATTGAAGACACAATTACCATGGCTCCAGTATCGAAAAATTTAAGAACGGATCGCATTCCGGTTTCCGTCATCACCGGCTTTCTCGGCAGCGGCAAAACCACGCTTTTGAACGCATTGCTCAAACACCCCGGGATGGCCGACACCGCCGTCATTATTAATGAATTTGGCGAAATCGGCCTCGATCATCTTCTCGTCGAGGAAGCTTTTGAAGACGTCCTCTTGCTACAAAGCGGGTGCCTGTGTTGCACGATCCGCGGCGATATAGACGACACCCTCGACCGTCTGTATGGGCAAATGGACCGGGGGGAAGTCCCCCCCTTCAAACGCGCGGTCATTGAGACGACCGGCCTCGCCGACCCGGCACCCGTTCTACAGACCCTCATGACAGAAGACCTCATTACGAAGCGGTTTAGACTCGATAGCGTTATCACCACGGTCGATGCGGCCAACGGCCTCGGTCAGCTTGATGAA
>Ga0181593_10001075_pt1 | contig 24541 bp, 27 predicted proteins | sample 071ome_19_FD_133756 | JGI IMG/M metagenome (GOLD analysis project Ga0181593, IMG submission 133756) | Coastal salt marsh microbial communities from the Groves Creek Marsh, Skidaway Island, Georgia - 071413AT metaG (megahit assembly) | ecosystem: Environmental > Aquatic > Marine > Intertidal...
AGATTGCGCTGGATCGGGGGCGGTTGCTTGATGAGATAGATGATCTGGATTTGCCAGATTCAGGAGTCCTGAAAATAGTACTGACCCGTGGCAGCGGCGGCAGGGGATACAGGCCGGGGCAGGTTGGCGAAAGCAGTCGTATTCTCAGTATTCATCCTGCACCGGATTACGGGGCTGACCGCCCTGATCAGGGAATTTCCGTATTTGTCTGTCAGCAACGCCTGGCCAACCAGCCGGCACTGGCCGGGATGAAGCATCTCAATCGACTGGAACAGGTGCTGGCTTCCCTGGAATGGCCAGATGCGCCAGTCATGGAGGGGCTTATGCTGGATATGCAGAACAATGTCATAGAAGGTACCCGCAGCAATCTGTTCTGGGCCGAAGGAGACAAATTGTTGACTCCGGCAGTGGATCGTTGTGGTGTTGACGGTGTTTTCAGGCAGTATCTGCTCAGGAATCTGCCGGCGGCCCGTGAAGTTCATGAAAGCCCGCTGGACCGTGTTCTGCAAGCTGACCAGGTGTTCGTGTGCAACAGTGTTTTCGGGGTTTGGCCTGTCCGCGATGTTCTTGTTGGAGGATCTTCACACGCTGTTGGTCAATCAAGCGGTTCTACTGATTTTATTGTGTTGTCAAAGGCCGCTTTCAGCGAAGCCCTGACAGCGGGGCAACATGCTTAAAAAGCGTTTATTTTTCTGGATCTACATCCTGTTGGCCTGTTCTGTTCTTCGCGGTATTTTTTATTTCCAACACCTTGCCAGCCCCTTGAGTCTTTCGTCCCCCGAAATTGTGGAAATTGCTCCTGGCACAGGATTTAACCGGGTGCTTGCACGATTGGCGGATCAGGGAGCTGTCACTCACCCTTTTGACCTGAAGCTTTTCGGCAGATTGTCAGGCAAAGCCCAGGCTATTCAGGCTGGGGAGTACGAACTGGTCCCGGGTATGACCCATGAGGACCTGCTGGACAAGCTGGTTGCCGGAGAGGTAGTCATGCACCAGGTGATTATTGTGGAGGGCCGGACTCTGATGCAGGCGCTTGTTGCATTGCAGGAACATCCCGGGGTCATCGCTGAGCTCAGTCCTGGAAACAGGGACCAACTCCAGCAGCTTCTCAGCAGTGAGGTTTACCCTGAAGGGATGATATTCCCGGATACCTACCGTTTCAGCAGTGGGACAACAGACAGGGCCCTGCTGTTGCAGGGCAGGGATCTCATGCAACAGGTTCTGGAGGAGGAATGGTCAGCCCGTGATGTCGGCTTGCCCTATGACACGCCCTATGAAGCACTTATCATGGCATCTATCATAGAAAAGGAAACCGGACGCCGGGATGAACGGGAACAGATAGCGGGCGTTTTTGTTCGCCGACTCCAGCGGGGTATGCGCCTGCAGACAGATCCTACAGTGATCTATGGCATGGGAGAACGTTTCCAGGGCAATCTGACCCGAACTGACTTGAGGACGCCGAACCCCTACAATACTTATCTGAACAAGGGGCTTCCGCCAACACCAATCGCCTTGCCTGGCCGGGATTCGATTCATGCCAGTCTTCATCCGGACCAGGGTGATACACTTTACTTTGTCGCCAGGGGGGATGGCAGTCATTACTTTTCCACTACCCTGGAAGAACATGAGCAGGCTGTCCAACAGTATCAACTCGGTAGTGAAAGTGAGCAGTAGTAACCATGCCTGAACAGAAACACAGTGGACGTTTTATCGTCCTGGAAGGGGTCGATGGTGCGGGAAAAGGGGTGCAAAGCCGTAACCTGCTGTCCGCCATGCAGGCAGCCGGCCTTGACGTTATCCTGACTCGTGAACCTGGCGGCTCACCTGGAGCAGAGGAAATTCGCAGGCTTATCGTTGAAGGCGAAGTGAACCGCTGGGATGATATGACGGAATTGCTTCTGATTTATGCCGCTCGTCGGTCCCATCTTGTGGAAACCATCTGGCCAGCCCTGGAAAAAGGTACCTGGGTAATTTCCGACCGTTTTGCAGATTCGTCCCGAGCGTTTCAGGGGATTGCCGGCAATCTTGGTCTGGAGGCGGTGGAAATCGTCCACCAGCAGGTTGTAGGTGATTTTCAGCCCGACCTGACCTTGATTCTGGACCTCGATCCATCCATTTCCCTGGATCGAGCCGGTGCCAGGGGAGGCAGTGAGGACCGCTTTGAACAAAAAGGACTGGGATACCAGCAGCGCGTAAGGGACGGATTCAGGTTGCTTGCCAGTCAGAGTCCGCAGAGCAAGGTGCTGATTGATGCCGGTGGCAGTATTGATGAAGTATTCACCCGGATTGTACAGGCCGTGAATGAAAAACTTGCCCTGCAACTGCCGGTATCGGTGAAGAACACATGAGCTTGCGGGAACTTCCGACAGAGCAGTTGCCCTGGATGGAGGAGGATTACAGGCAGCTGGTTAAACGTCATACCAGCGGCAAACTTGCCCATGCCTATCTCCTGGGAGGGCAGCAGGGGCTGGGGAAATTCATGCTGGCCAGGCATTTTGCCCACTACCTGCTTTGTTCGGAAAAATCAGGGGAGCAACCATGCGGGCATTGCCGGGACTGCCAACTGCTGAATGCCGGGACTCATCCAGACCTGCGAATACTCCAGCCGGAGGATTCTGCTGACATCAAGATTGACCAGGTTCGTTCCACAATCCAGTTCATCAGCCAGACATCGCAACGGGGCGGGTACAAGGTTGTTGTGTTGAATCCGGCTGAAGCCATGAACAACAATAGCTCTAATGCACTTCTCAAGGTTCTGGAAGAACCGGGGGAAAGAACCATACTCCTGCTTGTATCGCATCAGCCTGCATTATTACTTGCCACCATTCGCAGTCGCTGCCATGTGATTAAATTCAACCGTCCCGCACCGGATGTTGTCATACCCTGGCTTGAGTCAAAAAATATCAGGGCCTCTGCCCCAGAGTTGCTACGAATGGCCAACAACATGCCAATGAAAGCCCTGCACCTGGCTGACGAAGACGCCCTGCATGACCGGGCGGTCCTGCACAGCATTCTGGAAAAGCTGCTGAAAAGGCAAATTGATATTGCTGAAGCTGCCGCTCACTGTGAGCCTTTTGATATCGAGGAAAATATCGAAGGCCTCATGTTGTGTACCACGGATCTCCTGGCTCATTCACAAGCCGGGCAGTCTTCTTCGGCGTCACTTTATGATCATGACCTGAAAAATCTCGCTGCATTTTTTTCCAGTCAGACTAGACTGAAAGCATTGCACGGGTTTTACGATAACCTGGTACAGGCCAGACGGGCAGTACAAAGTGCATCTAATCCCAACCACCTGATGGTGATGGAAAACCTGTTCTACCAGTGGGCCAGCCTGGCCCGCTAATCCTGTTTTGCTGCAGGATAAGGCCCCATTCATGGAGGATTGCAGTGGCCGTAAACACCTTGTTTCTACCACCACAGGATCAGCCCTGCAGGCGGTCCACTCCTTGCCGTTTTATTTCACTGGCAAATGCAGATGACCTGGCGTCGCTATATATGCCTTTTATCAAGCAAGGCGGCGTTTTTATACCGACGACAGCAGAGTATGACCTGGGCGAGCGGGTGTTTATCGTGATGCATTTACCGGAAAAACATCCAGCCATGGCGTTTTGCGGGACTGTCATCTGGATAACGCCTTCCGCCTGTCAGGCGTTCCCGGTTGCCGGCATCGGTATACAGTTGATTGACAGAGACCACAGAATCAAAGGGAGGCTGCATCAATTGCTGGCTGAATCCGGAGTTTCCAAAAAGTTTTCTCTGACCCTCTGGTCTGGCTGATATCTAAAACACGCTTTTCGGCTGTGACGTGAGGCTCTGTGGACACTGATGCTTCATTAAAAGCCAGCTACACCACCGACATTGCGGGGGTCTGATACGCCGTCTATGAACCCTTCACCAGCATAGATTGAGTTGGCATCACCAATGGGGAAGCGGGACCCGTTCAGTCCTGTGTGGCCCATGGCTTCAAGTTCCCGGGCGACGTCATCACTGAATGCGCCAATTTCGTACCTCACCATGTCAGGCATCCACTGATGGTGAATTCTGGGGCTGGCCACGGCATTCTGGAGCGACATGCCATGGTCGATGATATTCATGACCACCTGCAGCACCGTATTGATAATCGTTGAACCACCGGGAGAGCCAGTGAGCAGCAGAGTCTTGCCATCTTTGCTGATGATAGTCGGCGTCATGGAACTGAGCATGCGTTTGCCTGGCTGGATTTCATTGGCGACACGGCCAATCAGGCCATAGGAATTGGGCGTATCCGGCTTGCTCGAAAAGTCATCCATTTCATTGTTTAGCAAAAAACCTGCACCAGGTACGACAATTTTGTTGCCATATGAGCGGTTCAGCGTAGTGGTGATGGATACAGCATTGCCCGATTTGTCCATGACGGAATAATGGGTGGTTTGCGGGCTTTCTTCCGGCCAGGCGCCCGCAGATATCAAAGCGCTTGCCGTGGCATGTTGCGGGTCAAAATCAGCAAAACGCTGATGGGCATATTCTTTGGAAATCAGCATCCGCGTGGGGACGTCAACATAATCGGGGTCACCCAGGAATTCAGCACGATCCGCGTAGGCACGACGCTGTGCTTCTATCATCAGGTGTATTGTATCCAGGTTGCCCCAACCGCTTTTCCCGACATCATAGGACTCAAGCATATTGAGCATTTGTACCAGCAAAATGCCACCGGAAGAGGGGGCGGGCATGGACCAGATATCATAGCCCCGATAGGTGCCATGAATTGGAGCACGCCAAACGGGAGAATAATCCTCGAGGTCCTGGTGTGTGATCAGTCCGTTATTTTCGCGCATATCATCGACAATAAGGTCTGCGACATGGCCTTTATAGAAGCCATCACGGCCTTGCTCTGCAATGGCTTTAAGGGTTTTGGCAAGATCAGGTTGCTGCCACAGATCACCGGGATTATAGGGCGTGCCATTGTTGGAAAAGCTGGCAAGTGAAGCTGCATAATTCCTGAAACTGTTGAAGTTGCCACGGAACTGACCAGCGAGATCTTCATTCAGGATGAAGCCTTCTTCTGCAAGCCTGATTGCTGGTGCCAGGACCTGAGCGGGTGACATGGTGCCGAATTTTTCGAGGGCCTCAAGCATCCCGGCGACTGAACCTGGCACACCGGCTGCCTGGTGGCTGTTGAGAGCCAGGTCTCGGTCAACTTCTCCCCGGGAATCAAGAAACATATCCCGGCTGGCGCCCAGTGGTGCTTTTTCCCGGTAGTCCAGGGTATGGACGTCGCCATTGGCAAGAGACAGGACCATAAACCCGCCACCGCCGAGATTGCCGGCCGAGGGGTAGGTGACTGCCAGAGCGAATCCGGTGGCCACTGCGGCATCAATGGCATTGCCTCCTTCACGCAGAATCTGGGCACCTGCTTCCGAGGCTATATCGGAGCGTGAGGACACCATGCCCTGAGAGGCTCGCTGGTATTCTGCAAAGGCCTGGGAGAAGGGAAGTGCAAGAAGCACCAGCAGGATGAAAATACGATTCACGAAAGTGTCCACGGTTTGAAACAGGCCTGGCATTGTATCAAAAACCCGGAGGTCGTGAGAGTGCATTCAGGCCTGGAGTGGTTGAATCAGGCGGAAGGTCAGATTGATTCTGGGTGCCTGTATTGCGGGCTGTTTAGGAATCTGGTGCTGCCAGTGCTTTTGCAGTCCCTTTCCCATGATGAGCAGGCTGCCGTGCTCCAGTTCGCAGATGGCCTTGGGGATGGTTTTGGTCCTGTGTCTGAGTTCGAAGCGTCGACTTGTCCCCAGACTGAGGGAAGCTATCACCGGGTCGAGTCCCAGTTCGGCCTCATCATCACTGTGCCAGGAAACACTGTCTTTTCCATCACGATAAAAGTTCAGTAATACCGAATTGAAAACCTGGCCTGAGGACACTTCTATCCGCTGCTTTAGAGTCATAAGCGTGTCAGTCCAGGGTAGAGGGGTTAGTGCAAGCCCCGAGTAGCCGTAATGACTATGTTTGTCACCATACCAGGCCTGGAGTCTGGGAATCAGTACCTGGCGGCCGCCAAAATTCAATGCATCCTGTTGCCAGGGAGTTTCCCGTTGCAGGATGTCGAGGAAAATATCGGCCTCGGTTTGGGGTAAAAAATCGGCGAAGAGTGTGAGCTGCCCGTCTTCAATTGAAATGATTTCGCTAGTTGGCTGAAACGGATCATTGAAGAAGGGCAGATGCATGTTTCGACCGGGGGGGGTGGGCGCACCTTATTGAAGAGCGCCTTGCCTGGTGTAAAGTGCTTTACCCTAGCAGTTCAAGCAGGGCCAGTTTCTTTTCTTCAGGCAGTTGTTCAAGGCGTCGTGTTAGTTCATTATCTGAAATGACAGGTTCCTGTACTGGCTCCCCAAGCTGTCTGCCAGCATTGGCCAGCGCTTCGGATAAAACACTGTTATGGTCATCAAGATTCTGCTGAATATGTTTTTCCAGAACCATGATGATCTCGGAATTCATACTGCGGCGGTTTTGTTCTGAAAGATGCTTGATTTTGCTGCGCAAACCCTGGGGGAGGCGGATGACAAATTTTTCAACAATTGATGGGGCGTGTTTCCCATCCATATCGGGCTCGTTGGTCACTGATCCATGTTTTTCAAAAAATCCTGCTTTATTATCGCTATAATCGATCATTGATTAATCCCTTCTTCCTGGTTCTGTTACTGCTCTTGTTCAGGATAGTTTCATCGAGAAGCCGATCAATAATAGACTGAATTAAATCAAATAGGGAATAGTTACTTTTACCCGGAGTATTTTTTCCCTTTATTCCAATATCTCTATATCTATAGACGTTGGCTCCAAACATTATATGAGGTCTGTTTTGCATGTCTGATTTTGATTTGTTTGTGATAGGTGCCGGATCAGGTGGCGTCAGAACGGCCAGGATGGCTGCAAGCTACGGGGCCAGGGTGGCCATAGCCGAGGATCGCTACATGGGTGGAACCTGTGTGAATGTGGGTTGTGTGCCCAAAAAGCTGTACACCTTTGCAGCGCATTTCAGCCAGGAATTCAGAGATAGCAGGGGCTTTGGCTGGCATGGCCCGGAGCAGGGGTTCGACTGGGCTACTTTGCGAGACAATAAAACTAATGAAATCAGTCGGTTAAATGGTATCTACGATGGCTTGCTGGAAAAATCAGGTGTCACCGTATTTAACGGTCGCGCGCGCTTTATCGATAAAAATACCGTTTGTGTTGGTGACCAACAGATATCGGCCGACAGGGTGCTCATAGCCACTGGCGGATGGCCGTTCATCCCGGACATTCAGGGAAAGGAGCATGTGGTCACATCAAATGAGATTTTTGACCTTGAAACCTTTCCTGAGCGGATTCTGGTCGTCGGTGGCGGGTATATTGCTCTCGAATTTGCCGGTATTTTTGCCGGATTGGGTGCAAAAACCACACTGTCATACCGGGGGGAAATTCCCCTGAAGCAGTTTGACAAGGATATTCGCGAGAGATTGTTCACGGAGAGCCAGCGCCACATGACAATGATGATGAACAGCGATGTCACGTCAGTGGAAAAGACGGCAGATGGCCTGAAAGTCTTGTTTAAAGATGAAAAAACCCTGGAAGTCGATTGTGTGCTGTATGCCACTGGCCGGGTACCCAATACTGCCGATCTTGGGCTGGAAAATGTCGGCCTGGAGACCCGGAGCAACGGCACGATAGTGGTCGATGAGGGTTTCCAGACCAGCATCCCCGGTATTTATGCTTTGGGCGATGTAGTAGGCAAAGCACCGTTGACACCTGTGGCAATAGCCGAAGGAATGGTTCTGGCCTCAAATCTGTTCAATGGTACAGCCAGAAAGATGGATTACAGCATAATCGCCACCGCAGTTTTCAGCCATCCCAATGTGGGTACTGTTGGTCTGGGCGAAGAGCAGGCCAGAAGCCGATATGAGCAGATAAGGGTCTACGAGAGTGAATTCAGACATCTGAAACATACGCTGTCCGGCAACAAGGAAAGGACTTATATGAAAGTCATTGTTGATGCGGTTACAGATCGAGTTGTCGGGATGCACATGATGGGGGCCGATGCCGGCGAAGTTATCCAGGGTTTTGCCGCTGCCATGCAGGCAGGGATAACCAAAGCACAACTGGATATGACCATAGGCATACATCCGACAGCAGCTGAAGAGTTTGTCACCATGAGGCAGGCCAGAGCCTAAACGTGGCTGGCAGCGTGAAGGGGTATTGTAAGCATCCCTGTTATTTCCGGTAATCTTTATTACCGGAAATAGTGATATTTGGGATAAGCAGATGTATTTGGTACATATTTCAGCTCTAACAATAAGTTAGCGTATATTTCTAAGGTTAATTGTAAGTTTGAATATCTGGGTCAACACAGGCAAAATCAACGCTCTTACTGCAGATCCTTTTTCAGGTAACCCATGGCTGCTGCATTGAATCAATCGCCAAAACCCTCCTTCGATACGCTCGATGTCATGCAGAATCCTTACAAGCATCGCATCACGTCGGTCCAGCACCTGGTGACTGACGAACCTGAGCACGCCATTGATGATTACCAGTTGGCCAGTGAATTCCTGTATTCCTATCGCGGCAGTCCGGATACGTTTTCCACCTACAGGCGTGAAATTGAACATTTTCTGCACTGGTGCTGGCTGATCGCCGAAAAATCACTGAAATCTATCCGTCGCGAGGATATTGAGGCCTATATCGAATTTGCCAAAAATCCGCCAAAACCCTGGATCGGTGAGAAAAATGTGGCCAGGTTTCTGGATAAAGGTGGTGACAGGGTGCCTAACCCTGATTGGCGTCCCTACGTGCTGCAAGGCAAAAATCCGCAGGAAGCGCCCTATTTCCTGTCCCAAAGCGCTATCCAGAGCATTTTTGCGGTCTTGAGTAGCTTCTGTAACTTCCTGATTCAAGAGGAATATCTTGAGTTCAACCCGGTTGCCCAGATTCGTCAGAAAGGCAAATTTCTGCGTAAAACCCCCTCCAGTCGGCCCATTCGCCGGCTTTCCCAGCTGCAGTGGGCTTATGTCCTTGAAACTGCTGAAAAAATGGCTAAAAAAGACCCGCAGCATGAGCGCACATTGTTTATCATGAATGCCTTGTTCGGTATGTACCTGCGTATCTCCGAACTGGTGGAAACCGAGCGCTGGACCCCCAAAATGGGCGATTTCGAACGAGATCTGGAAGGCAACTGGTGGTTCAGGACAGTGGGTAAAGGGAACAAGGAGCGGCAGATATCCGTAAGTGATGCGATGCTGGATGCCCTTAAACGCTACCGGCGTTCACGGGGACTGCCAGAACTGCCCTCACCCGGTGAATATTCACCGCTTGTTCATAAAACCCGCGGCCAGGGGGGGATTACCAGCACCCGTCAGATACGGGGCATTGTCCAGTCCTGCTTTAACGAGGCCGAAAACGCCATGCGCAACGAAGGCTTTATCGAGGAGGCACAGCAACTTACTGCAGCCACGGTGCACTGGCTTCGCCACACCGGTATATCCGAGGATGTCAAACACCGCCCCAGGGAGCACGTAAGAGATGATGCCGGGCATGGTTCCAGTGCCATTACTGACAGATATATCGATGTCCAGCTCAGTGAGAGACATGCCTCTGCCAGGCGCAAACGCATCAAACTCGATGATTAGGCGCAAAATCCGGCCTTTGCCCCCGGCTTAACATCCCCTGAGCGAGGCTGCATTTTTTTGCCCTATTTTCACCATATGATAGTAAGATGCCAGAGAAATACTGGTCTAACGGTGTGCTGCCTATTTGAAATTTGTCTTCTGCGTGCAGCACCATCAGGTATAACTGGAAGTAAGTGAATTCGTATGCGACATAACATGAAAATTTTGGATTCAGCCAAGAAACTCTCTTCTAGGCGATTAACCCGTTTTGCACTTGCCTTTGGATTTACCTATTCGATCGGGTTTGGTGTATTGCAGGCACAGCAGCCGTTATACCTGCCCGCAGAAATCCCCCTGGATGTGGATACCATTTATCAGGAACTGGCCCCTGAGCCAGAATACGACGACATCACCCAGAACATCATCAGCCAGCTGGGGGCGAATCACTATTCTGAAATCAATTTTAACGATGAGTTTTCAGGCAAGCTGCTGTACAGTTTTCTTGAAACGCTGGATGGCGCGCGCATTTATTTCACACAGGCAGATATTGCTGAATTTGAGCAGTATCGATACCGCCTTGATGATCTGCTGAAGGATGGCGATGTCGATTTCGGATACCTGATTTTCAACCGCTATCGCCAGCGCCTTATGGATCGACTGGTCTATTCACTCAAACGCATAGAAGAGGATGACAGTGACTTCGATTTCACCGTAGATGAATACATCATCGTGGACCGCTCGGAAGTTGCCTGGCCGGCAGATGAAAATGAACTGCGCGACCTGTGGCGTAGACGGGTAAAAAGCAGTGTGCTGACCATGAAACTGGACGAAGACGAAAAGTCCATGACAGAAATCCGCGAAGAACTGAGCAAGCGTTTCCGCTCGCAGTTAAGCCAGGTGCTCAAGACCAACAGTCTGGATGTATTTCAGCGATATATGGATGCGATGACCATGACCTTCGATCCGCATACGCAGTATTACGCACCAAGAGCCGCTGAAAACTTCAACATGAACATGCGGCTGTCACTTGAAGGCATTGGTGCAGTTCTAACCACAGAAGATGAATTCACCAAGGTTGTCAGTATTGTCAGTGGTGGCCCTGCCGACATGGGCGGCGAATTGCAGCCTTCCGACAAGATTATCGGTGTGGCTCAGGGTGATATGCCCTATGTGGATGTGACGGGCTGGCGTGTTGATGATGTGGTGCAGTTGATCCGCGGAGAAAAAGGCACTGTTGTTCGCCTGAATGTCATTCCGGCCAGTTCTTCCATTGAAAGAAAGGAAATCAGCATTACCCGGGATACTGTAAAACTCGAAGAGCAGTCCGCACGCAAGGAGATTGTTGAAGTCGAGTATGACGGCGTCAGCCACAAGCTTGGGGTTATTGAATTGCCAACGTTCTATATAGATTTCGAGGCTCTGCAACGTCGTGACCCGAATTTCCGCAGCAGCACCCGGGATGTGAGCAAGCTCATTGAAGAACTCAAGGCTGAAGGTGTTGAAGGAATAATTATGGATCTGCGCCGAAATGGCGGTGGATCACTATCTGAAGCGAACTCTCTCGTGGGTCTTTTCATTCGGCGCGGTCCAACGGTTCAGGTGAGAGATGCTGAAGGCAACAACATTGTCCAGGGTGATTCAGATCCTGACGTTGCCTATGACGGTCCGCTAGCGGTTCTTGTGAATAAACTGAGTGCTTCGGCATCCGAAATTTTTGCTGGTGCCATCCAGGATTACCAGCGCGGCCTGGTACTGGGCAGTGAAACCTTTGGTAAGGGGACTGTTCAGGAACTGATCCCGCTCGGCCAGGGGCAGATGAAAATCACCCGTGCCAAGTTCTACCGCATATCAGGAGAAAGTACCCAGCATAAAGGGGTGACGCCGGATATTATTTTTCCTGACCTGTATGACACAGCAGAGGATATCGGTGAAAGCGCCCTGCCCACTGCCCTGCCCTGGGATACGATCGAACCCAATTATTACCGGCCATATGCTGATTTGAAGGCGGTTATTCCAGCCTTGAACACTCGTCATCAGGCGCGACTGGAAAATGATCCGGATTTCAACTTTATAGAAGCACAGATCACCCGTGCCCTGGAGAATCGTGAGAAAAACCAGCTAAGTCTTAATGAGGCAACCTTGCTGGCAGAACGTGAGGAAGGTGATCAATGGCGTCTTCAAATTACCAATATGCGCCGTATCGCCAAAGGTGAGGAACCGTTTGCCAGTGTTGCTGATATGGATGCAGACAATGAGGACGACGAAGAGGATGTTGTGCAGAACAATGCCGGTGTGGATCCTGTTGAGCGGACGGATCATTTCTCAGAAGGTGATGACAATGCGGATCCCTATCTGGTGGAAAGCAGCAAGATTCTGCTGGATCTGATCACTCTTCAGCGGGAGCAGGTTTCGCTGGCAATGAAACAGTAAGCCCGTTACCAATGAAAAAAAGCCCCGCAACCTTGCGGGGCTTTTTTGTTCGCCAGAGAAAATAAATATTTTATTGGCGCTGAGGGGCGGAGTTTTTCGGCGCTATCGCGGCTTTCGAACTGGGAGTTTTTATCGATTCTCCGACCCCGAAAACTAAAGAAAAACCGGCACAAGGCCCAGTGAATATGTCAGGGGTTTTGGGAGAGATTATGGCTAAATCGCTTTGTGCGATTTATCCACCCTTCGGGCTCGCTTCGCTACGCGAAGACTCGTGCTGCGGCATTGCTGTGCAATGCCTGGTCGAACTGAGAGTTCTCATCAATTCTCCCACACCGAAAATTAAAAACCCGGCACAAGGCCGGGTTTTTAATTTTGGCGGAGGGGGAGAGATTCGAACTCTCGATAGGCTATTAACCTATGCCGGTTTTCAAGACCGGTGCATTCAACCGCTCTGCCACCCCTCCGCGAGAGGGGTGAATCTTACCGAAAAATTCCTGCCAGTCAACCAGAACCTCTGTTCTTGGCTGAGATATCAACGATGGGGAAACTTCTTGCTTTTCGGAAGGGTCAAAGTATGATGAAGGCGTTGATTTTTGGGGATTTATCCCCACTTTACACAAGTGATTACCCCTTTTTTTAGTTTTCACTTTAATTGTTAACGGAGAAAGAAAATGAGTGATTTTGGTTACAGGACAGATGGCCTGTATGTACCGGCAGGAAGAAGCCAGGAAGCTGTACTTGCTACAAACAAGGTATTGAAAAATACCTATCTCCTGCTATCCATGACTTTACTGTTCAGCGCGGTAACAGCGATTATCGGCATGCAGGTCATTCTGCCGCCAATGATGTACTGGGTACTGTTTTTTGTCAGCTTTGGTTTACTGTTCTGGGTGAATGCCAGCGCCAATAGCGCCATGGGTATAGTTGCTGTCTTTGCCTTTACCGGATTGATGGGCTTCATTCTTGGCCCGATGCTGAGTTTTTACCTGACAGCCATTCCCAATGGTCCGGCGATTGTCATGCAGGCTCTTGCCGGTACCGGTCTGATTTTCCTTACTCTGTCAGGTTATGTACTGACAACCCGCAAGGATTTCAGCTTCATGAAGGGATTCCTGTTCACGGGTCTGGTTGTTCTTGTGGTTGCCATGCTGGCTAACATTTTCCTGAACATGCCCGCCCTGTCCCTGGCCATTTCTGCTGTTGCTGTGCTGGTGTTTTCAGGTCTGATTCTCTTTGATACCAGCAGAATCATCCATGGTGGTGAGACAAATTACATCCGGGCAACAGTCAGTCTGTATCTGGATATCTACAATCTGTTTATTCACCTGTTGCACTTGCTGGCTGTTTTGTCCGGTAATCGCGACTAAGTCAGTGGCTTAATCAAGGGAAAGCCCTGCAAGGACTGTGGGGCTTTTTTTATTTCTTCATGAAATTTTCAATTATCGTCAACGGTGCGCCCTGGTCTTCGCCTTCTGCCCTCTCTGCGCTGCATTTTGCTGAAGCTGTCGCCGAAAGCGAGCATGAACTGTATCGCGTGTTTTTTTACCAGGATGGCGTGCACAATGCCTCCGCCTTTGTTGTGCCCCCCCAGGATGAAACAGACCTGCCTTCCCGCTGGCAGCGGCTGATCGACAATCACCATGTTGACGCTGTAGTTTGCGCTGCCTCGGCTCTCAAGCGTGGCGTTATAGACGCGGCTGAAGCTGATCGCTACGAGAAGTCCGGACATAATCTTTTACCAGGTTTTACTATCAGTGGGCTTGGACAGTTGGTGGATGCCTTTCAAATTTCAGATCGTGTCATCAATTTCCCTACCTAGGCTGATAACATGAGTAACGATTCGCTGGTCATCCTTGTTCGTCATACGCCATACAGCAGCCATCATGCTCGTGCTGCAATGGATCTGACATTGACAGCTGCCGCCTTCGATTCCGATGTGGGGGTTGTGTTCATGGACGAAGGGGTTTTCCAGTTGATATCAGGACAGGACACGGGCACAAGCGGTTTCAAGAATGTCGGAAAAATGATTCCTGCTCTGGCAGCATACGATGTTGATAAGGTTTATGTGCATACACCATCTGCCGCACGTTTCAGTATTGAGGATGAATATGCCATGGATGGATTACTGCCCCTGGATGACGAGGCCTTGAAAACGCTGGTTCAAAATGCCAGGCATGTGATGGTGTATTGATGATTCTTCATACCGTAAACAAGTATTCCGACTGTATTTCGGCCTGCATGAGTGTGGCGGATAAAGAAGATGCTGTCCTTTTGCTTGAAGATGGGGTCTATGCTGCGCTTGATATGGATGACAATCGGCATTTCTGGGCAAGTATTTCCACAGTTTCACGACACTATGTGCTGGAAGCGGATTTGGCAGCCCGCGGCATTTCTGACAAAATGCTGGCCCGTTTCAACGTAGTTTCCTGGCAGGATTTTGTTGCGCTTTCTGCAGAAAGTGACAAGGTCATCAGCTGGGGCTGATCTGGCCAAGTCATGACTGACCCCCTGATAGTATCCGGTAAATCCATTCCTTTGGACAAAGAAGGTTATCTGGCAAATCTTGAAGACTGGACTCCGCAGATTGCTGAATGCCTGGCAGAGCGGGAAGGTATCCAGCTAAGCCCCCGGCACTGGGAAGTGCTGAATCTGGTACGGGAATTTTATGATGGCCACGGTCTTTCCCCAATGATGCGGGTAATCGTCAAGCAGATGAAAATCACCTATGGGGATGAAAAAGGCAGCAGTATGTATCTGCTGTCATTATTTCCCGAGTATCCTGCCTTAATTGCGACTAAAATAGCCGGACTTCCACGTCCTACAAATTGTCCCTGATATTGTGACCCACGTTCGGGCTGATGGCCCCTGTTATACCATTGAGCAACTTCCGTACGACAGTACGCCCTACCCGCTTTTCAAGAAAATCCGGCACTTGCCCCTGCCTGTGTTGCTGGCGAGCGGGAATGATCGGCAACGCAAGGATTCCCGGTTTGAAATATTGACAGCAGCGCCTGACGCCATTTTCAGGGCGACAGGTACGTCCATAAGGATAGAAAATAAGGATGGACAGGTTGAAACTCTCACAGGAAACCCCCTGCAGATTCTGGCTGAACGCTTTCCCTTGAATGGTTCGGAGCATCGTGAAGATCACCTGCCCTTTACCGGGGGGGCCATTGGCTATCTTGGCTATGAAATGCTGCATCCCTGGTACAGGATAAATCAGGCGCACGAGCGGGATATTGCCCTGCCGGATATGCTCATTGGTCTGTATTCATGGGCCATCGTCATTGATCATCTTGAGCGCAGCTGTTCCCTGGTTTTTCGCCAGGACTGCCCGGCAGCAATTCGTGGAGACGTGCTTGAGGCCTTGAGGGCTCCAGTCGGGAAAACCTCTGGTGAATTCACACTTGATGGTGAATTTGTTTCCAATTTTAACCGGCAGGAATATCAGGAGGCCTACCAGGGGGTGATCGATTACATCCTGGCTGGTGACTGTTACCAGGTTAACCTGACTCAGCGTTTCACCGCGGATTGTCAGGGGGATCCCTACACGGCATTCACACGATTGCAGACGATAGCCAAAGCGCCGTTCGCAGCCTTTCTTGAGGATGGATCAAGGGCCGTGCTTTCATTTTCGCCGGAACGTTTTATCCAGGTGAAAAACCGGGAAGTGATGACGCAACCCATCAAAGGGACACGCCCCAGGCATGCTGACCCGGACCAGGACACACGAAACCGCATGGAACTGGAAAGCAGTCTCAAGGATAAGGCTGAAAACCTGATGATAGTGGATCTGCTGCGCAATGATCTGGGGCGTATCTGCAGTACAGGCAGTATCGCAGTTCCGGATATTTTCGAAACCCAGAGTTTTACCAATGTGCACCATCTGGTCAGTACCATTACCGGCCGGCTGGACAATCCCGAGGATGTTTTCGCTTTGCTTGAAGCCGGGTTTCCAGGGGGTTCCATAACCGGTACGCCTAAAATCCGGGCCATGGAAATTATCAACGAGCTCGAAAGTGTGATGCGTTCCGTATATTGCGGGGCCTTCCTGTGGATCGACCGCAGCGGTAACATGGACAGCAATATTTGCATCCGCACCCTGGTCAAGGATAAAGAACGCATTCATTGCTGGGGCGGCGGTGGCATAGTGGCCGACTCTGTCGGGGATGAAGAGTATCAGGAAAGTCTGGATAAGATATCCCTGTTTATGGACGCCCTGAAAGCCAATTTCCGGGATGGGCTCTGACCACACCCCTTAACCAATAACCTGAACCGATTATGCCGGCCAGTTCCATTACCCAGTTTAAAACGCTGACCAGGAACCTGGATATGGAGCATGGTCTGTCCGGGTTCAGTGAGAATCACAGGCTCGCTGCCGTGTTGATTCTGGTATATCCCGGTGAAGATGGGCTGAATATTATCCTGACCCGCCGAACCGAGCATCTGCCTCATCATGCCGGGCAAATCAGCTTTCCGGGGGGAAGTGTGGAACCCGGGGATGCGAGTCCGGTGCATACTGCCTTGCGTGAGGCCAGGGAAGAAGTAGCCCTGGATGACAATCTGGTTGAAGTGCTGGGCGTTCTGGATATCACCCTGCTCCCCTCTGGCTTTGCTGTTGCCCCGGTGCTGGCGGTGACAGAGACCTTGCCAGCATTGAGTCCCTGCCCTGAAGAAGTTGCCGAGATTTTTTCCATCCCGCTATCGGTTATCGCTGATCTGGAGCTTTACCAGGAAGATTATGTGGAAAGGGATGGAGAGCGGCGTGATTTCTATTATCTGAACTACCAGGACTATTACATCTGGGGGGCAACGGCCCGGATGCTGCTGACCCTGGGCCGTTTTCTCAAAAGCGCTTTAGAGAGTCAGTGAACGACTGCTGGCCTTGATGAACTCCTGCTTGAGGTCTTCATAGGTAAATACCGCAGGAAACTGCGGGAATTCAGCCACCACATTGTCAGGTGCCATGAACAGGATGCCCTGATCGGCTTCAGCCAGCATGGTTGTATCATTATAGGAGTCACCGGCAGCAATCACCCGGTAATTGAGTCCATGAAAGGCTTTTACTGATTGCCTTTTGGGATCTTTCTGGCGGATATGATAGTCAGCTACCCTGCCGTTTTCATCGATTTCCAGGCGGTGGCACAACAGGGTTGGAAAGCCCAGTTGACGCATCAGGGGTTGGGAGAACTCGTAAAAGGTGTCAGAGAGTATGACCACCTGGAAACGTTCGCGTAACCACGCTATAAATTCCACTGCGCCTTCCAGCGGGGACATAGTGGCAATGACTTCCTGAATCTCATTAAATCCAAGGCCATGTTCATCCAGTATTTTCAGGCGCTGCTGCATCAACTGGTCATAATCGGGAATGTCCCGGGTTGTGGCGCGCAGGGCTTCTATGCCCGTTTTCTCAGCAAAATTTATCCAGATTTCAGGAATCAGAACCCCTTCAAGGTCAAGGCAGGCGATTTCCACGTAAAACTCCTCAATGGCTTGGGCAAAACAAACTGCGCATTTTCCCTGTTTCCCCCCGGGCTTGCAATGTGGAACGTCTTTTGTCATGCCGGGAACACGATATCTTGTGGCTGACATAAAAATTAACCACAAGATTTTGGGTTTCAAGCTTGAGAAAATGATTCTAAGCCATTAATTTTTAAGGATTTTTCACGTGGAACCATGCCTCATATTTACTTAAGCTTTACGCGCTAAGTGATTGTTAAACTGGAGATTTGATGTCAGCAGCAGTCGTTGTACAATGCCTGCTGTTTTTCCTCCACCCACCAACTTCAGCTGGAAAAATCATGACCCTGAATACTGATGAGATCCTTGTATTGGCTAATGAGTATGCCGATAAGGAGCCGCGAGACATTATCGCCAAGGCCCTCGAGACCTTTCAGAACATCGCAATTTCATTTAGTGGTGCAGAAGATGTCGTGCTTATTGAACTGGCAATCAAGGCAGCGAAAAAAGTGGGTAGACAGGTATCTGTATTTACCCTGGATACCGGACGCCTCCACCCGGAGACCTACCGTTTTATCGACAGAGTCAGGGAACATTACGGCCTCCAGATAAACATCATGTCACCTGACACCAATGAACTGGAGTCTTTTGTCCGGCAAAATGGCCTGTTCAGCTTTTATCAGGATGGGCACGAAGCCTGCTGCAGCATCCGCAAAACCGCTCCCCTGAAACGTAAGCTGGCCACACTGGATGCCTGGATAACTGGCCAGCGACGGGACCAGAGTCCTGGTACGCGCCAGGCTGTGCCGGTTATCGAGCTTGATCCGACCTTTTCAACACCCGGGCACACGCTGGTGAAATTCAATCCCCTGGCCAACTGGAGCTCCAAGCAGGTCTGGGAATACATCAGGATGTTTGATGTCCCTTACAACCCTCTCCATGACCAGGGATTTATCAGTATTGGTTGTGAGCCCTGCACTCGCCCTGTAGGACCGGGTCAGCATGAACGGGAAGGACGCTGGTGGTGGGAAGAAGACACAGCCAAAGAATGCGGCCTGCACAAAGGCAACCTGATTGCCAGCGATAACGAGTAGCGACCAGTTCCCTGTTTCGCTATACATTCCCAGCTCCCTATTTTAGCGGAATCTGCAAATCACTGAATAAGCTGGTCTCCCCGGGATGATCGTGGTAGCGAATGGCTTCCTCCACCCTGTCGCGGGTCAGATGAGGAGCAAACATCTCAATGAAGTCGTACATATAACTACGCAGGTATGTTTCCCGGCGGAAGCCCAGATTGGTCGTACTGTTGGCAAACAGATGGCTCGCATCCAGCGCAACAAGGTCATCATCCCGGGCCTCAACGGCCAAATTGGCAATAATCCCGATGCCGAGTCCCAGCCGGACATAGGTTTTGATGACATCGGCATCGACTGCGGTAAAGACTACCCTGGGCGTCAGGCCTGCATTCTGGAAGGCATCATCCAGCTTGGAGCGTCCCGTGAAACCATAGACATAGGTCACAATGGGATGGGCGGCGACATCCTGCAAGGTCAGCATTGAGCACTGGCACAGGGGATGGTCTCGTGGGACAAGGATAGCCCGGTTCCAGTGAAAACATGGCATCATGACCAGATCGCCGTACAGTTCCAGGGCTTCAGTGGCAATGGCAAAATCGGCGGTCCCGTCTGCAGCCAGTTGTGAAATCTGCATCGGGGAACCCTGGTGCATATGCAGGCTGACTTCCGGGTATCGTTGCATGAAGCCCTTGATCACCTCCGGCAGCATGTACCGGGATTGGGTATGTGTAGTGGCGATACCCAGGCTGCCCGTGTCCTTATCGGCGTATTCCTGGGCCATGGACTGTATGCTGTTGATTTTATAAAGGATTTCTCCGGCTGCGGCAACAATCTTCTCCCCGGCTGGTGTCAGACTGCTCAGGTTCTTGCCGTGCCGGATAAACAGGTCGGTTCCCAGTTCGGCTTCCAGGGCTCGAAGCTGACGGCTGACACCCGGTTGTGCCGTATAAAGATTTTTGGCGGCCTTGCTGATATTCAGATCGCTGGCAACCACTTCATGAAGAAAACGCAATTGCTGGAGTTTCATGCTCGCCCATATATCAAAAAATTATGGAAATATATCAAATTAATATTTTTCAGCATAACATTTTTGCTCTACAGTGCGTCCTTTCTGGCAGATTCTGAGCTGTTGCTGTCCATGCTTGATTTACTCGTTCTGGTGTTTTCCGGTGGCCTGGTGGGCTTTGCTATTGGCCTGACTGGCGTTGGGGGCGGTTCCCTGATGACCCCTATCCTGCTGTTAATGGGCTACCCTGCTCCAGTGGCTATCGGGACCGACCTGCTTTATGCCGCTATCACCAAAAGTTCTGGCGTGGTGTTTCATCACAGGAAAAGCAATGTCGACTGGAAAGCAGCCATTGTGCTTGCCGCCGGCAGTATTCCGGTGTCCTTGGGCATCACACTTGTCTATCTGCGTGATGGCATCGGTGAGGGGGAAAATTACGAAAGCCTGCTAACGAGCTTTCTGGGCGTAATGCTGATGCTGACAGCCCTGGTGATCGGCCTGCAACGGCATATCCAGCAGCGTCTGCAACCGGGAACGCTTCCTCCCGATCATCATGGGCTGGAACCACCCTTTTATGGCTTTCCCCAACGACACACGCCTGTCATGACTTTCATCCTGGGACTTGTACTGGGTGTCTGCGTCACCATGGCCTCTGTTGGTGCCGGCGCGATTGGGGCTGCCATTCTTTTCCTGTTGTATCCGCGCTGGAAAGCCACCATGGTTGTGGGGACAGGCATTGCCCATGCGGTGCCGCTGACGCTGGTGGCTGGTCTGGGATATCTGGCGATAGGACTGGTGGATCTCAAGCTGCTGGCGAGCCTGCTGATCGGTTCATTGCCGGGTATTTATCTGGGTACACATGTCGGATCCCTGTTTCCGGACAAAGTGATGAGGGCAATACTGGTGTTCGCGCTGATGGGGCTTGGCGGTTATTTTGCCCTGATTCACTGATCAGCCATTTTCTCCAATGACATTGGCTATCCCATGGGGAACATGTCCTGTGGCGACATATTCCCGCGCTGACTCACAGTGCCCCTGCTGGTCATCGAAAAACACATCGGCATCATAGGCTCTTAGAAAGGCGCCCTTGTCCTGACCACCCAGAAATAGTGACTCATCGATATTGATATTCCAGTGTCTCAGCGTCCTGACTACCCGTTCATGGGCCGGTGCCGCTCTGGCTGTCACCAGGCAAGTCCTGATAGGAGAATCCTCCGGACCGAATTCATGCTGCAGCATCTGTAATGCTGCCAGGAAATCCTTGAATGGCCCTCCCGTCATCGGTTCCTTGGCGGCCTGACGTTCATTTCGGGTGAATTCTTCCAGACCGCGGGTTTTATAGATTTTTTCGGACTCATCTGAAAACAGCACGGCGTCACCATCAAAAGCAAAGCGCAGTTTGTAATCATCAACATTGGCTTTGCGTGAATTCAGAATAGTGGCAGCAGCTATGCCGTTTTCCAGAGCCATACGAACGTCCTGGCCATCCGTAGACAAAAACAGGTGTGATTGAAAGGCGGAAATATAGCGGTATGGACTGGAGCCGCCGCAAAATGCAGCTTTCTGGATATCCAGCCCGTGCTGTTCAATGGAATTGAAAATACGCAGGCCGGTATCTGCGGAGTTTCTGGACAGCAGGATGACCTCCACCCGTTTGCTGCCCATCAGGGTATTCAGGTTGAGCAGCTTCTTGACCAGGTTGAATGCATCACCCGGTTCCAGCACGTCATCCTCACGCTCTATCTGGTAACGGCGGTAGGCCTCAACACCCTTCTGGATATACACATGATGACTGTCGTCCAGGTTGAACAAGGCCCGTGATGAAATAGCGACGATCAGTTTATCTGCGGATGCGGTGGTCATGGTGTTATTCTAGCGTAGAAAGTGTCAGGTCAAGCAGGATTTTCACTGGCATGCCACCCCTGTGCCCCCAAGTCCGCAATATCCTCCAGGGTTTTTGGCCAGGTATTGCTGGTGATAATCCTCGGCATAGTAGTATTCGCTTAACAGGGCTATTTCGGTGGTGATTGACGGATAGCCTGCCTGTGCAAGTGCCCGCTGATAACCCGCCATCGTCATGGAGGCTGTTTTCAACTGATCTTGGTCGCTGGCATAAATACAGGAACGATACTGGGTTCCCCTGTCATTGCCCTGTCTCATGCCCTGCGTGGGATCATGGGACTCCCAGAAAACCCTGAGCAGTGCTTCATATGAGCAAACAGCCGGATCAAAAACGACCTGAACCACTTCTGCATGCCCGGTAAGGCCGCTGCAGACTTCCTCGTAAGTGGGATTGGGGGTAAATCCGCCAGCGTAGCCTACAGAGGTGGAATAAACCCCCTTGATGCCCCAGAACCGGCGTTCAGCGCCCCAGAAACAGCCTAGTCCAAACACGGCCACCTGAACTCCCTGCGGATAGGGTTGGCACAGACGATTGCCATTGACGAAATGGCTTTCGGGCACCGGCATCGGGGTTTGTCGACCTGGTAATGCCCCGCTTTGGGTGACCATGCTGTCTTTATCCAGAAATTTCATAACTATCTCGTGTAAAATGTTGATAACAGGAATATTTCCTATTTAACTGATACTGGTCAAAAACCATAATGCCTTCATCATAAAGGCCAGTAGTTTTATTGAAAAGACCGTGGCGGTGATTTATCCTTCGCCACGGTTTCGTGCAGTGTCTTTTAAAATCTGCACCAGATACAGGACGTTAGCGATAAGATGTATCTAGAATTTTTTGGCATGCGCGAGCTGCCTTTCACCCTGACCCCAAATACGGATTTTTTCCTGGATCTGGATGGGCATCATCAGGCGCTGGACGTCGTCCAGCTGGCTCTGGAAAGCGGTGAAGGCTTTATCATGATTACCGGTGAAGTGGGCACTGGAAAGACCCTGTTGTGCCGTCGTCTGCTTAATACCATCAGTGACGACTTTGTCACTGCCTATATTCCCAATCCCTTCCTGACGCCGGACGGTCTGATGCTGGCTCTGGCCGAAGAACTTGGCCTGGATGTCGAAGCTGAAAAAGGCCGTCATCACATCCAGGGTGAGATCAACAAGAAGCTCATGGAAATCAAGGAAGCCGGCAAGCAGGTGGTGTTCCTGCTGGATGAAGCCCAGGCCATGCCTGAGGACAGCATCGAGGTGTTGAGATTGCTGACCAACCTTGAAACGGAATCCGAGAAGCTGCTACAGGTGGTGCTGTTTGGCCAGCCTGAACTCAAGGATTTACTGTCACGGGATTCGCTGCGCCAGTTGAAACAGCGCATCACCTTTTCCTATGTCCTGCCTACATTGACAGAAGAAGAGGTAAACAGCTATATCAATCACCGCCTGGCCAAGTCGGGTTTTCCTGGGGGTTAACCTCTTCAATGCCAAAGCCCTGCAGGAGCTGGCTAAAGCCAGTGCGGGTATTCCTCGCCTGATCAATATTCTTTGTCACAAATCCCTGCTTGTGGCGTATGGTCGCGGGGACACCAAAATCACCAACATCCATGTCCAGCGTGCCATTCTGGATACTGAGGATGTCCGCATCGAGCAAAACTTTACGTCCAAGGATGCCCCCAAAGGGCCTGGTTGGGGGCTGGTTCTGGCTGCGACAGTCGTTGGCGGCCTGCTCACCTACCTTGCTGTATCTTTTCTCAATATTTAATACAGTCCTGCACTGACCTCCGGTTATACCGGTTCCTTGTGTACGCGGCCTGATCGCGATTAAACGATTGCAGTATATTGATGAAACCTACCGGGGATAAATACCTCAAGTTTGGCCCCTACCTGGATCTCTATACCGGGTTACGTACAGCACTCGATATTAATGACGGAATCATCAAACTGGTGGGTTCCCAGGGCAGTGGCAAGTCAGCCATATGCAGGCAGGTGGCTGAGGATCTGCGTGATGCCGGCTTTGATGTCATCTTTTTCGAGACGCCTCCCAAAACATCCGACGTCCTCTATCAGAGAATTAGACATGATCTGGGTCTGAGCCCTGACAAAAATTTCAACCGGATGCTGTCGCAATATCTGCTTGATAAAAAAGGCCCGGCAAACAGGCTGATCATCCTCTATGATGATGCAGAAGAAATTCCAAAGGATATCTTCATCCTTATACGCCTGCTCAATAATGTGCATGACCATGCCCAGACACTGGTTTCCCAGATTATCTGCGGCACGGCCAGGCTGGACAGGTTGTTTGATGACCCGCAGTTGCGATCATTGACCCAGTATCTGAACCAGAGTTTCACCCTGGAGCCCATGAATCGCGAAGCATTGGATGATTTTTATGCCGGGTATCGCCGTGAATATGGCATTGTGGGTAATGAGATCAAGGCAAAAGGACTCAATGATATTTTCAAGGCCGCCAGGGGGATGCCCGGCAAAACCCTTGAAATGCTCCACAGTTTTTACGGTCAGGATGCAGGCAGCGCGATGGCCACGGATAAAGCCGAGGCTTCCTGGGTAACACCGGAGAGTTCCGAAAGATCGTCAACTGTCCAGCCGGTTTCGCCTTCAATGAAGGAGGCCGCAGAATGGAGCGGGGTCATCAGCAATGTGGCCAGAAAAGCATCTGCACCTGAACCTGATGCTGATTCACCTGCAGATACCGCTCACATTACCAGCATCGAGGTGCCTTCACCTGAGTTGAACACGAATCCGGCAAACAGCGTTGCTCCGTCAGACACATATACCGAAACCGAAACCATAACTGAATTGGATACTGGAACTGACACTGAAAAACCCGGGAACACAGACAAAGATACAGGTACAAATACAGACACTGAACTGGATTACCTCTCCGACCTGGCATTCAATCCGGCACCTGACGAGGCGGATTACCTGTCGTCAGCAGACGCAATCGATAACCTGCCGGATATGGAACTGCCCGATTTTCAGCAGCCGGGGCACGAGGAAGCCTTGTTAATGGACATAGACCTGCCTGAACCAGGTGC
>Ga0181593_10001078_pt1 | contig 24526 bp, 18 predicted proteins | sample 071ome_19_FD_133756 | JGI IMG/M metagenome (GOLD analysis project Ga0181593, IMG submission 133756) | Coastal salt marsh microbial communities from the Groves Creek Marsh, Skidaway Island, Georgia - 071413AT metaG (megahit assembly) | ecosystem: Environmental > Aquatic > Marine > Intertidal...
AGGCTCTATTATCGGAACGATGGTTTTGGGTGCGGCAATGGTCGCAGGCTCCTCTAATTTTTCCGATTTCTTGGGAGGTTTGTCCCCCGTTTTCCTGCCCCTCATTCTGGGGGCTGTTGGTATAATCACCTCTATTATAGGAACTTTCTTGGTAAAAGTAAAAGATGGTGGAGACCCGCAAAAGGCACTCAACACGGGTGAATTCGTATCTTCGGGTCTAATGATCGCAGCTTCCTACTACATAATCAACAAATTCCTTCCTGAAACTTGGACCTTTGGCGAGGCCAGCTTTACCGCCATGGGTGTATTTTGGGCAACGATCATCGGTCTCGTCGCCGGATTGGCTATTGGAATGATTACCGAGTATTACACAGGAACACACAAAAAACCAGTCAAGGCGATCGTAGACCAATCGATTACTGGATATGCCACGAATATCATTTCCGGGCTTGGAGTTGGAATGATTTCCACAACTCTGCCTATTTTAGTAATCGCTGCCGCAGTAATTGGTGCTCATGAGATGGCAGGTCTCTACGGAATTGCAATTGCTGCGGTGGGCATGCTTTCCAACACCGGAATTCAGCTCGCCGTGGATGCGTATGGTCCCATCTCTGACAACGCCGGAGGGATTGCAGAAATGTCTGAACTCCCCAAAGAAGTTCGAGAAAGAACCGATAAGTTGGATGCTGTAGGGAATACGACTGCTGCTATCGGTAAAGGTTTTGCTATAGGATCGGCCGCGCTCACGGCTTTGGCACTGTTTGCTGCATTTACTGCATCTTTTAATCAAACCCACCCTGACACTCCTTTGTCACAAATAAACATTCTTGATCCTAAAGTAATGGCAGGTCTTTTTGTCGGAGGAATGCTTCCTTTCTTATTCAGTGCTCTAGCGATGGGTGCTGTTGGACGGGCAGCCATGTCCATGATTCAAGAAGTTCGTAGACAATTTCACAACATCCCTGCCCTTAAAAAAGCACTTGAGGTGATGAATCAAAATGAAGGCAAACCCAGCTCTGATTGGTCAGAAGATGACAAAAGATCATTCGATGAAGCAATTGACTCAGCTGAGTATGGAAAATGCGTAGAGATTTCTACCCAATCTGCCATCAAAGAAATGGTTGCACCCGGTATCGTTGCCATTGCCACACCTGTTTTGATTGGTTTTGGTGGAGGAGCAACCATGCTCGGTGGCTTATTAGCGGGTGTCACCGTCAGCGGAGTTCTCCTTGCTCTATTTCAGTCGAACGCTGGTGGTGCCTGGGACAATGCCAAAAAAATGGTCGAGGAAGGATATGAAATTAATGGGGAGCGCCACGGAAAGGGTTCCGACCTTCATAAAGCCGCAGTTGTTGGCGATACTGTTGGAGACCCTTTAAAAGACACCTCGGGTCCTTCCCTAAATATTCTGCTCAAACTTATCTCGGTAGTTGCTTTAGTTTTAGCCCCTTTTATTACAGTAAGCGGTATATTCAGTTAATACTGCTCAAACAACAACCTCTCCGACAGAGCGGGCAAATTCGGCCCGCTCTTCGGAATTGGCTTTATAATATGAGGTTCCAGCGACGAATATGTCGACCCCAGCTTGCAGACATTCGTCTACATGTTGCGGGCCAACTCCACCGTCAACCTCGATCAGGAAACTCAATTCTTTTTCCTCACGATATCTCGACAATTCCTTGACCTTATCCAAAACATAAGGTTTGAAGGCTTGCCCACCAAACCCTGGGTTCACCGTCATGCATAAACAAAGATCTACTTGATCCAAATAAGGAAAAAACAAATCGACCGGTGTATCCGGATTAATCGCCAGTCCAGTTTTTAAACCGGCATCTCGAATCTTATTAAGTGCCGCTTGGTGATCGTAGTCTGGCTCTAGGTGTATAGTAATCAATTCTGCGCCGGCTGCAATAAATGCATCCAGATATAAGTCTGGACGATCAAGCATTAGATGAACATCAAAAAAAAGCTCAGAGTGATCTCTAAGATCTGCAATGGTTTGCGGACCAAAACTTAAGTTGGGCACAAAATGTCCGTCCATTATATCAAGATGTATCCACTTACGTTGATCCCTTTCAACTTCCTGAAGTGATGCACATAAATTACCATGATCACCTGCAAGCAATGAGGGTGCTAATCGTTTATTCATATTGATGAAAGAATTTTACCAAGTAACTTGTTGAAAATTAAAGAATATCTCGTTGGATAATTCCTCAGCTAAAGAAACAAGACTGGGTTCTCTAATTGGGGAAGACACATCGCTTGGACGGAGAACCACCGAGGACGCAGATACTTTTTTATTGTATTTTTTTATCCCAGAAAAATCTTCTAGGTTCATCTCAGCAAAAACCCTTAATTGCTGCCCAGTACCAAGAAGGGTGTCCCTTAAAGATAAAATCTCGGTGCTATCCAAGTAATCGTAAACTCTGACTTTTAGGTAAGCGGTGTTTTGATCTCTTGATCGACTTGGGTATATGTCGATTCCGTTTAGAAGAAATTTCTTCCTCAATTCAGAAACCAGAAATGGACCCAAACGAGGTAAAGAAGAATCATTGATTATATTGAGAGCAACTTTGGGAGGAGGAGGATTGGGAGAGCCCAGTTTGTAAGAACAACCAAATAAAAAAAGGATACTCACTAGAGAAAAAAATAATCTAAAATCATTATTTTTCACCTTCCAACGCTTTAATTTTTTTATCCGCTAATTTTGCCGCTTTTGTACCGGGGTAATTTTTAGCATTATAATAAAAGTTACGAGCTGGACCATGCCCAAGCTCCTTCCAGTTCACCAAAAAGTATTTTCCATATTTTTCAACATACTCACCCATTTCTATTTGGCTTAACGCTAATTGCTCTTTCAAAAAACTAATTTGTTTAGTAGCTAGCTTTCTTCTTTCATTCCAGGCATTTTCACGTTTTTGGAATTCATGATCCGTTTCTGATGGTGCTATACGCGGTTTAGAATCGTGGAGACTGAGGTAGAGTTCATAATAATCCCTAGTTTTCTTAGTGATGCTTTGATCGTAGGATGACCCATTGATTTTTGTTTGATATATCTCAGCCAGCATGAAAAGAGCCTCTTCCGAGAGAAAATGATCTGGATAAAAATTAGTTATTTTCTCTAATGCTTCAATTGCATCTTCTTGCTTTCCATGCTTCAGGGCAAGGTTTGAAAGAACCATGAGTGCACGGGGTGCATATTTAGGTCCTTTGGCGACCTCCACAATCTTTTTAAATCTTCCAAAGTTTTCAGAATCTGAACTTATTCTGGGAAGGAATCCCCATTTCTTCGGTAATGGCTGAGTCGCAATTTTCTCCGCAATTCGTATTAAAGAATCTGCAATCCTGTCAAAATCATAAAGCACATAGGCTTTAGCAATTAGCTCAAGATAATTGAAAGCAACTTTCCAGTCTCCCAACTTTTCAGAAATCAAAGATGCACGGTAAATAGCTTCAGGACCAATAAGAACCTCATTACCTTCGAAATTAATGATTAAATCGGTTCTTCGTTTAGTAAATTTTTTGTAAATCTTGAGAGCCTTCTTTGATTCCCCGTCTCGCTCCAATTGGATACCCGCCTGAAACCATTGCCTCGCTTCCTGATCCTCAAAAGGTAGGCGATTCTTAACCCAAAAGCCAGTTCCCGGAAATAAGTCATTTCTCTCATCCTCACTTGTCGATTTTCTATTAACTGCCCAAACTTCTATTCCTAGAACAAAAGCAACTAACAAGAGTAGCCCACGGGTTCGAATGGGATGTTTCATAAATATTAAAATCGGATCAAAGAAGATGCCCAAGTTAAACCAGCTCCAAAAGCGACCAACAAGCCTAATTGTCCCTTTTTGAATTTATCGGCCTTTACCGCTTCGTCCAGTGCTAGAGGAATGGATGCAGCTGAAGTATTTCCATATCGATCCAAATTGCAGTAAAAGTTGTCCATGGGTATTTCTAATCTTTTGGATAAACTTTCCACGATTCGCATATTGGCCTGATGGGGAATCACATGATCTATCTGAGTAATTTTTAGATTGTGTTTATCCAATAAATAGCGGCACGAAGACTCCATCACACGAACCGCTGATTTAAAAATTTCGCGTCCGTTCATTTTCAAGTAGTGCTGCCTTGTTTCTAATGTCTCGGAGGACGCAGGTCGTGCAGAACCTCCAGCTGGTTGATACAACAGAGAAGGAGTGGCCCCATCTGCACCGCAATAAAAACCCAATAATTCCGAACCAGTACCTTCTTTTGAAAGAACCGCCGCACCGGCACCATCCCCAAATAAAACACAGGTAGTACGATCTTCCCAATCCATGATACTCGACATTTTTTCCGCACCCACAACGAGCACATTTTTATAGCGACCAGTTGAAAGCATCGCATCCGCAACATCCAGAGCATAGAGAAAACCCGAGCAGGCAGCCTCAAGGTCAAAACACGCCACTTTGCGTAATCCTAGTTTATGTTGCAAGATACATGCTGTGGAGGGAAATGCCATGTCTGGAGTAATGGTTGCAACCAATACAAGATCGATATCTTCAGGTGATATTTGAGCGTCTTCCAGAGCTCTCTTCGCAGCGATTAAAGATAAGTCGCTCGTTGCTTCTGCTTCTGAGGCGATTCTTCTCTCCCGAATTCCTGTTCGAGAGCTAATCCAGTCATCGGAAGTCTCCACAATTTTGCTTAATTCATCATTACTGAGCCTGCGCGTTGGTGAATAAGAACCAACTCCCAATATTTTGGTTTTGGAAGAAATAGCCATAAAACTAGTCATTCGGCGTATCCGACCGTTGCGGAAAAGGACGCAAGAGGTCATTTGCAGCACGGATATCTTCCTGCATCTGACCAAGCATATCGTGCCTGACTAAATCTAGGGCAATGTTTACGGCTCCACAAATATGGTTTTTATTCGAAGAACCATGTGCTTTGATCACATTGCGGTTAAGTCCCAGGAGTGGTGCACCTCCGAATTGTTCAGGATTAATCCTTTGTTTAAGACCCCGAAATGCTCCCATAGATAGCAGAGCACCTGTTTTTCTGAGGGCATTCCTTTTTAATTCTTCATCGAGAAAAGTTCCAATGAGTTTACTTAAGGATTCACAGGCTTTCAGGACGATATTACCAACGAAACCATCACAAACCACTACATCTACCACATTTTCAAAAATCTGGAACCCTTCAATTAAACCAGCATAATTGAGAATACTACCATCGATATCTTTTAACATTGCATGAGCTTCATGAATTAATTCATTCCCCTTTCCCTCTTCCGTGCCTATGGTAAGGAGTCCCACCTTAGGTCGTACGAGGCCTAAGGCTACCCTGGCGTAGTTAGACCCTAAAATGGCGTTTTGAACAATGTGAAAAGGTTTTGGATGTGGATTGGCCCCGGCATCCAATAAAGTGAAATACCTTTCGCGACCGGGCCAAATCGTGCAAAGAGCCGGTCTTTCCACGCCCTCCAATGTACGAAGCCGAATGGTTCCGCCCGCCATTAAACATCCAGTATTACCACAGCATAGCATCGCATCGGCCTCCTCTTCCTTGAGAGCTTGCAAGGCCAATGCCATGGAGGAGTTTTTTTTATTTTTTATTCCAGCAATCGGCTTTTCATCCATGTGCACGACTTCAGGAGCATGGCGAATTTCATAATTAATTCTTTTCCAGTCTCCAGAATCGCTGAGTAAATTATTCAGTTCGTCTTCTCGACCAAATAACAAATAACGGAGGTTATTTGGAATAAAGGATGTGGTTTTGAGCAGACCAGCTAAGACTTCAGAGGGACCCTTGTCTCCCCCCATTACATCAACTGCAAGAGTTATGTGAGCCTCTGGACTAGCCATAAGAAGCTCTATCGAGGAATTAAACCTCTAAATCTAATACTTGGCGTCCGCGATATTCCCCAGTCTCAGGGTTTACACGGTGAGGACGCGAAAAAGATCCGTCCGGCTCTTTAGCGAGAAGTGGAGCGACAAAGCGATTAGCCCCACGACGCTTGCGACTGCGTTGCTTGGATTGTTTTCTTTTAGGCTGTCCCATGTTCTAAATTAAATCATTCTAATCTTATCTCGTCAAGATTAGTGTAGGTCTTCATTTAAATGACTGGTAAACCTCAGAATAAGTAAATTTGTAGAAGGAGAAGCAACCCAAGAATAAGACGGTACCATACGAACAACCCAAGCCCTTGGCTCGCTAAGTAACCGACCAACCATCGTACGGAAAAACCAGCTGCAATTCCAGCGACTAAACAACCAAAAACCATCGGTCCAAAATCCAAGTTTTCGACTAGTGCTCGGCCCCTAGTAAGCACTTTGTATCCTGCAGCTGCAGTCAATGTGACCAGGCCCAAAAGAAAGCTGAATTCAGCCGCATGCCTGCGAGACAACCCGACAAAATATCCACCGACAATCGTCATCATAGAACGACTCGTACCTGGACACATGGCAACGCACTGCAATAAACCCACGATAAACGAATCCTTAAGACTCAGATCCTCTAAATCTTTCCCTCGATCTCCATCAATTCTCTCAACATTTTTCTTTCTTCGTTCTGCCCAACTCATAAAAATAGCTCCTAGAATTAGGGCAACTGCAACAGGTGTTGCACCAAATAAAACCGCCTCAATCTTTTCATCTAGCAAGGGCCCCAGCAGGGCAGCCGGTACAAATGCGGCAATAAGATTGATCGCTAACCGTCTACCCACTGGATCAAAACCTAATATACCCAAAACAAGGGCTATAATCCTTCGAGCGTATATTAACGCTACCGCAACAATTGCCCCAGCCTGAATCACAATCGAATAAGCATTCACCGCATCCAACTGAACCTGATTCATGGATGAAGCTTCGAGCAACCATTCATTGGTTAGGATCAAGTGGCCAGTTGATGAGATAGGTAAAAATTCTGTAACTCCTTCAACCAGTCCCAATATAAGCGCATCCCCATAGCCAATGATCGGCTCCATAGGTTCTGCCGAGTCATTGGGCTGACCCATTGATTTATGAGCAAAAAAGATCAGGCAAATTACCCAAGCGGATGCTAATTTTGATTGAAGCAACATAATACATCACTTACTTGAAGAGAATACCCTTCCTCGCAAGATCATACTACTAAGGGGTATTACTAAACATCCCTCTATGAACGACCCATTACGAGAATATACTGAGTTGATATCCTTATCGAAAAACCTTGAACCCGATCAGGTCAATGTTGTCGCGAGCCACCTAATTTCTGAATCCATTTCTCCAGAAAGTAAAATGAGGTTCCTCAAGGAACTTTCTTCAAAGGGTGAAACGGATGATGAGTTTTCCAGCTTCGTTTCTGCTTTCCGAGGGTTTGCGAAAGACCCGCTCTTATCGGAATTTTCCAGCCAAGCAATTGACCTTTGTGGAACGGGTGGTGATCAGTCTGGAAGTTTTAATATTTCTACATTTGTAAGTATTGTGGTCGCCACCGCAGGTGTGCCCGTCATCAAACACGGCAACCGATCAATCAGTTCAAAGTGTGGAAGTGCTGATATACTCGAGGCGTTGGGCATCCCTATGGAAGTAGATCCAGAAAAATTATCATCCAGCTTAAATGAATTGAATTTTTGCTTCTTATTTGCACCACACTTTCATCCAGCGTTTAAGAACCTAGCACCCGTCCGCCAAGCATTAGGAAAGCAGGGCATCATTACCCTCTTTAATCGACTTGGTCCCTGTTTAAATCCGGCGACTCCTGCACATCAAATCCTCGGGGTTTACGATCCGAAATTCCTCAAGCAAATGGCTCATTGTCTTTTAGCAAACGGAAGCAAATCCGGCTGGGTTGTACATGGTATGTTGGATCAAAATCCTGCAGGAAGGATGGATGAATTAACTGCTTGTGGAACGAACATAGTTTGTTCTTATGGGGATATCGATGATGGTAGTTCCCTGCGGTTAGATCCCGAACACTGGGGAATGAAAACCTATCCTGCTGAACATATAAAAGGTGGAGGCTTGAAAGAAAACCTATCTATACTCGATCAACTGCTCAACGGGAATGCACCTACTGGACTTAAGGCAACCGTTCTGATGAATGCCTCTTCAGCACTTAGGGTTGCCGGGCATGTTCAATCCCTAAAAGACGGAGTGAGTTGTGCAGAAGAATTACTCGCTTCTGGAGCAGTTACTGACTGGCTCTCTAAAGCACAAAAGTTTTTCTCAAGATTATGAAATATTTTGGCACGGATGGGATTCGAGGTGCCTACGGGTCTGAGAATATGAACGAAGCTTTTGCCCAAAAAGTGGGTATGGCCGTGGGCTACTTTCTTAACGAACAAGGTATGTCTTCACCAAATGTAGCCTTAGGTTGTGATACTCGCCCATCTAGCCCATCGCTCAAGGAAGCCTTGATCAATGGATTGAAAGTTTCAGGTGCCAGAGTCATAGACTTTGATGTTGTCCCGACCCCTGCTCTCGCTTTTGGAGTGATCAAACACCAATTAAATTTTGGGGTCATGATCACTGCCTCACACAATCCTTACAAAGACAATGGAATCAAGTTTTTTAACGGAGATGGCACAAAGCTAAACCTTCAACAAGAAGTACTTCTTGAATCATTCATAGGCATGGAACGGCCTCACAAGCAAGCAGATCATCCCTGCGAATCTCGACCTATCTTGGATGAATATTTAAAAAACATAAAATCGCACTTCTCCGAACTCAATCTATCCGGTTTGCAAATAGCACTCGACTCGGCAAATGGAGCCACATGTAAGAGTACGATGACCATGCTCGAGGATTTAGGTGCAGATGTTTCTGCAATCCACCAGGGTACAGGTTTAATAAACAACGAGTGTGGCTCGGAAAACCTTGAATCTTTAATTTCCCTCGTTCAGAGAGAAAAACTCCATCTGGGAATCGCTCACGATGGAGATGGAGATCGAGTATGCTTTGTTAATCACCAAGGCTCCAAAATTGACGGAGACCAAATCCTCGGACTCTTGGCATTGCATGCTTACCGAAACAATGAATTAGAGTCGTCCACATTTGTATCTACTATCCATAGCAATTTCGGACTTCACTCTTCTCTAAATAAAGAGGGCATTCATTCAATTAGTGCGGATGTGGGCGATCGTAATGTTTACCAAAAAATGCTTGATAAAAACTCTAGCCTAGGAGGCGAATCATCGGGTCACATCATCTTCCGAGACTACCTACCAACTGGGGATGGCTTATTTGCTGCGTTGTCGGTGCTACAGGCAATGAATCGCTCGGCACAGTCCCTTGACAGCCTGAGCAATGAGATCAACCTTTTACCTTCAAAATCAGGATCTTTTTTTGTCGCATCAAAACCTCCCTTAGATCAAGTCCCCTCTCTTAACCAAGAACTTGAAATATGCCAAAATCACCTTGGGGAAAAAGGACGAGTGTTGATTCGATATTCTGGAACAGAACCTAAGATAAGGCTGCTGGTAGAAGGGCCCTCAACAACAATAATGGAGGAATGCTTCGAGCAGCTTAGATCTGTGCTTCAAAAAGCATTGTAAATTTTTGCAACCTCAAGAGTATATACTTTACCCTGTATGATAGAAGAAGTTTCCATACCCGACCTTGATCCAAGACTGATCAAACAATTAGAGGCGGCTGACAAAGCTCTCAACAGAGATTTATCCTATTCGCTGGATATTTATTCGGCCATTCTTCAGCAGCAACCAGGATGCCTTGAGCTGAGGAAGAAATTGCGTGCTAAGCAATTACAAGCCAGCGGGAACCAATCCAGTGGGGTCGGATCGCTTTTCAATAAACTTACCAATGTTTCCTATTTAATCCGCGGGCGCTCTAAAAAAAGCCCTGAAGAACTCCTCCAATCTGCCGAAGAAATCATATCTAAAAACCCGTTGAATGTGACGGCTCATCAAATGCTTGCTGATGCGGCAGACTCCCTCAATCTTACCCAAACAAAAGTATTTGCTTACGAAACTATTCGTAAAATTCATCCCAAAGACCTGACAAACTTAAAGATGCTCGCAAATGCCTACCTTGAAGCTGGGCTTTCCGATCAGGCAATTGAAATAGGAAATGCAATTCTTGAGATCAATCCATCGGACGGGGATGCCGAAGACATGATGAAACGTGCCTCGGTTGCAGTAGCGATGAATAAGGGGAAATGGGAGGGTTCTAAGGATTTCAGAGACCAGCTCAAGAATCAGGCGGAAACGGAAGCACTCGAACAAGCCTCCAAAACAGTCAACGACTCGAAGAGTTTAGAAAGTTTAATCCGTAGCACTTATGATCAAATTCAGGCAGAACCACAAAACCTTAGTCTTTACCGCCAACTGTCAGATTATTACCACCGCTATGGAGATCACCAAAATGCGATCGCATGGATCAATCAAGCAAGGCAACTAGACGCAGGCAAAGGAGATGTTTCATTAGAAGAAAAAGAGCGCTCATTAACCCTCGAATATTATGATGACATAATTGAAAAATGGGAAAAAGCATCGGCAAATGATCCCCAAAACAAGGAAACCTCAAAGGGATTAAAGGATGCAATTCTAGCTCGCAAAGCGTATCAGAGAGCTCAACTTGAGTCTCTTGTTAAGCGTTACCCGAATGAACTAGGTTACCGTTTTGATCTTGGCGTATTGCTTTTTGATGAGAAGGAATTTGATGCCTGCCTGCCTCATTTCCAACTCGCACAAAGAAATGCAAAATCAAAACTGAGTGCTATTCTTTATCTTGGAAGAGCTTATCGACTGAAAAAGTTTTACGATCTGGCTATCGAGCAATTCTCTCTACTTAAAGCCGAAATCCAAATTATGGATGACCGAAAAAAAGAGGCAGTTTACGAATTGGGGTGTTGCTACGAATCAATGGGTAAGACTGAACATGCAATCGAAGAATTCAAGGCCATCTATTCGGCTGATATTTCCTTCCGTGATGTGGCAGATAAAATTAACGAGTTCTATTCGAAATAGGGCTCACTTTAATGCTGGCGGAGAGGGCGGGATTCGAACCCGCGGTACTTTTCAGCACACCCGATTTCGAGTCGGGCACATTCGACCACTCTGCCACCTCTCCTCAAAAGAGTCTCCTTATCTCTCATTAAGTTCTAAGTTGCAAATAAATAGACAGGCATCGAAATCAACCCACTGATAAATTTACACGCTTGCTCGAAACCGCATGATGATTTTGGATATGGAAAATGACCCAAAAAATTTCTAACTACCTAGGCTATTTCTTTGCGATTTTAGCATTAATCGGTTGTAAAACTCTGCCGGAAGCCGAATTAGTCTTTTCGGACGGATCCTACCAAGGCAAAGTCAATAGGGATGGAAAAAAGCACGGGTTTGGGATCTACCGATGGATGGATGGATCTATATACGAAGGCGATTATCAAAACGATGTCCGACATGGTAAAGGTAGATTTCTTTGGGCTAATGGGGAAAGTTATGTTGGGGTATACCTCCAGGATGAAAGAACGGGAAAAGGAATTTATCATTGGCCAGATGGTTCTTACTACGATGGAGATTTTCTTGTCGGGAAAAGGCATGGAAAAGGAACCTATCATTCTGCGGATGGTATTACTTACCAAGGAGAATGGTTTGATGATCAGCAGCATGGACAGGGGACGATCACTCATGCAGATGGCAAGACCATAAAAGGGATTTGGCGTAAAGGATCCCTCGTTTCTAAACCCGCCGAGTTGCCCCCATCTTCAACCCAACCGCGACTACCCGTTTTGCAAATAGAAAAGGTTTCTTCCCATATTCCCACTGCTGATCCAATCATCGCTTCGGTGCCACCTACAGTTCAAGAAAACAAGATATCGACCCCGGCTAGCGAACTAAACTCACAAAGTAATGGAGATTTAGTTGCTCAAAGTAACTTTACGGAAACGCTTGAAAAGAAAGATTTATCGGATCCAGCACCTTTCGTCTCTACATCGTCCCCCACCTCCACTAACGAAGCCATTGTGGCGAAGGATGAGTTTCCAAATCAAGAGAAACCACAACCGAGCTCCGCGAAAGATATAGACACTCCTGACTGGTCGGGGACTCCTGAGGACGCCAAAACTGAATTTACCACCGAATTGATCGACGGCATCGACACCGTACTTCACCGAAAAACCGGAATCCCTTTTACTGGTAAAATGCAAACCTTGGATGATTTCGGGCAATCCACTGGAGAACTAAATTTTAAAGATGGAAGAATGCACGGAGAAGAAATCTTTTTGGATCGTTCCGGTAATATCATCGAGAGTTATATTTGGTCCAACGGCCGTCCTGTAGAAAAATAATCTTTTTCCCAAAAGTATCCTCATCGATCATTTATATTATGAACGTGAATTTTTTTGCGTTCATCGGGACTCTGCTCATGGGTAAGTTAAATATCCAATGAGCACTCATTCCTTAACAAATAAAAGTCCCAATTTAAGCCCGGTTCATTTGCCATATGATCCCGAAGAATACCCTAGAGAAACTTCTAGACACTATATTTCTGCATCGGATGAAGATCTTTCAGCTATGTTACAAAAGGTTGGATTAAGCCGTTTATCCGATCTTTACTCTCACCTACCCCCTAAAAAAATATTTACCGAAGCCCTGTCTTTACCAGAAGAACTCCCCTATCTTGAAGCCGCTGCGGAACTGGAAAACATTTCCAAAAAGACGAATCTTCTCCCTTCTTTTATTGGAGATTTGCTTCCTGCTTGGCAAGTGCACCCTATCGTAAGCGAAATATCCAAACTTAGACCCCTTAGCACATCCTATACCCCCTATCAACCCGAGCGTAGTCAGGGCACCTTGGTAACGCACTGGATATATCAATGTGTTCTCTCTAATCTTACCGGCTTTGAGGCGATAAACACATCCCTGTACGACCGATCGGCTGCTATTTTTGAGGCAATCTGCTGTGCAAGAAGATCGAGAAAGAGACCCGGCCCTGTACTGCTAGCAAATTCACTCTTTGAGGAGGATATTTCTTTCCTTCAAACCCATGCACAAGGCACGGATCTTGAATTAGAATTGGCTCCTGTTGATGCCACCAGTGGCAGGCTTGATTACGCACGCCTCGAAAAAATGTTGAACGAGCAGCATGGCTCTATATCTGCCTTAGTGTTCCCCCAAGTCAATGCATTGGGACTGCTTGAAGAAGTCGATCAATTATCTGACCTAGCGATGAAATGGCATATCCCATCTATTGCCGTCATTGATCCTATGCTGTTAGCAACCGGAGGACTTAAACCACCCAACAGGTTTGGCCAACATGGAGTCGATTTCATAGCTGGTGAAGCCCAGCATCTTGCCATTCCTCCTTCCTTTGGTGGGCCGGGGCTCGGTCTCTTTGGCAGCCGTTTTAATGATCAATCTAAAAAAGATCTCAGAAACACTCCCGGAAGGTACATTGGGAAAGCAAAAGACTCCCAAAATCGTGATTGCTTTGTCATGGTCCTTTCCACTCGGGAACAACACATACGCAAAGAGAAAGCGACCTCCAATGTATGTTCGAATCAAGCCTTCCTCGCCACAATTGCAGGAGCTAATCTTTTGGCCAAGGGAGAAAATGGATTAAAGCATTCTTTGGCCCAAGCCATGGGGTCTCGCAAGCAAGTGGCAGAATGGATTATGCAAAGAGATGGGATCCAGTTCGCATTCTCTGATACTCCTGCCTTCAATGATTTGCTCCTTTCGGTAGAAGAAGACCCGGCTCAACTTCTAAAAGGTGCCCGAGATCGAGGCATTCATTTTGGTATCGATGTATCCTCTCGCATCCCTGGAAATGACAAGAAGTTGATCAAACTAAGTTTTTCAGATCTTCAAAGTGAGCAGGATCTAACCGTTCTTAAAGAATTTCTTTGGGATTATTTCCCTGCCAGTTCTTCTAAAAAAAGGGAAGTCGTCCCACCCACTCATCTTTTACGGAACAAACCAGCGAATTTGCCGAGTTTCTCGCATGACGAATTAATTAATTATTACGAGCAACTCGCCAACTTGAATATTAGTCCGGATGACGGCTGCTACCCTCTCGGTTCATGCACCATGAAGTACAATCCACTCCTCAACGATTGGGCTGCTGGGTTAGCCGGTTTCTCCCAGGCTCACCCACAAGCTCCCGAAGAAGATGTGCAGGGACCACTGGAGGTTCTATATCAAATTCAGGAATGGTTCAAATCGATCACTGGCCTAGCTGGTGTGACCACTCAACCGGTTGCCGGTGCTCAAGGTGAGCTTGTCGGCCTTAAACTATTCCAGGCTTATCATCTGTCTAAAGGAGAAGGGTATCGAAATATTGTATTGATCCCTAAGTCGGCTCATGGGACCAATTTTGCTACGGCCGCAACCGCAGGTTACGCCTCAGGGATTGTCTATCTACAGGCCAATGAAAATGGGATGATCGACCTCAATGACTTCCGACAAAAGATAGATCAACATCGGAAAAATCTTTGTGGAATCATGATCACCAATCCGAATACCTCTGGAATCTTTGAAAGCGATTTTTCCGAAATTGCCGACGAAGTCCATAAGGCTGGCGGCCTTGTTTATATGGATGGTGCCAATATGAATGCCATTGCTGGCGTAATCAATCTTTCCAAAATTGGGGTAGATGCCGTTCACAATAATCTTCACAAAACCTGGACCATCCCCCATGGGGGAGGAGGTCCTGGTGATGCCATCGTGGCGGTCTCTGAACGATTGGTGGATTTTTTACCTGGCAGACAAATACGCAAAGAAGAGGATGGATCCTTTCGTTCGTATTTGCCGGAAAAATCCATCGGAACATTCCATCGTAATTGGGGAAATTTCGGACACAAGGTCCGGGCGTATTCCTACCTTCTAAGACTCGGAAAGGAAGGTGTACCCAGAATGTCGTCTGTTGCAGTTCTCTCGGCTCGGTATTTATTCGAAGTCCTTCGCTACCACTACCCCACTCTCCCGGCCCATGCTGGAAAAATCCCCCGTATGCATGAATTCATTCTTACTCTAAGTGAGCAGGACTTTGTAAAATTGGAGGAGGCCGGAGTCCCTAAAAGCCAAGCAATCCCTCAAGTTGGGAAATTGTTTCTTGATTTTGGTTTCCATGCACCAACGGTCGCATTCCCAGAGGTTTTTGGCCTAATGATCGAGCCTACTGAAAGTTACACTAAACCCGAACTTGATCGGTTTGCCCGTGCCGTAATTGCGATTAAAGACTTGATTGAGAACTATCCCATTGTCGTTGGGAGTGCTCCTCATTTCACTCCTATCGACCGCGTCGATGAAGTAACGGCAAACCGTAACTTGTGTCTCTCCGAAACACTTACCCACCTCCCATCTCTTCCAGTCAATAGAATACAACCTAAAGCTCTACTGGCATTGGAAATTGATGAAATCAAATCAAGGATACTCCAACTCCATGATTTATCCATCTAGATTGGATTGACCAAATTGTTTTTCCGAACATTGTAGGTAGCATGACTGATCAACCTTCAACCCCATCCCTTATTTCGAAAAAAGGCATCGTAATTGATCTTTTACTCACCTTGCTTTTTTTTCTCTTCATGCGAGAAGTGTTGGTTCCTCATGTCCCTTCACAAGACCCGACTGCAATTAATATTGTATCAAGCATGACTGCATTTTGTATGTCCGGTGTTTTTTGGCTGGCCGCTGGTATGTTCCGCGTAACTTGGGTTGATTATTTACAAAATCAACCCCAAAAGGACTAACCATTTTTTTGGCTATACTTGCCTAAGGCCTTGATAAGGTCGCCACGGGGTTTGCCTTCTATCTCATACCCCATGTCAGTAATTTCTTCGGTATTCAATCCACCTTGAGACTTAAGTCTTGCCACTAGGCCATACTGGTCCAAAGGAATAAGGAACTTTTCAGGTTGCTCACTTCCGCTAAACAAACGCTCCAACTTTTCGAGTAATTGACCCATACCAAACCCAGATTGAGCACTCACAAATACCGCTCTCTGTGCGATCGTACAGGCTTTTAGCTTTTCAATATCATTGTCGACTCGATCCATCTTGTTATAGACGGTCAAGATTTGTTTATCCTCGGCTCCTAACTCAGTAAGCACACTGTCTGTAGTTATCATTTGTGCTTCGTATTGAGGATTTGAAAAGTCAACTATGTGTAAAATTACATCAGATACAATGGCTTCTTCTAGGGTGGCCTTGAAAGAATCGACCAGTCGATGAGGCAATTTCCTAATGAAACCGACTGTATCAGTTAAAACAACGATTCTTCCGCTAGGGAGCTTTAACCTGCGGCTAGTCGGGTCTAAGGTGGCGAATAATTTATCTTCGGCTAAAGCATTCGCACCAGTTAGGGCATTCAGTAGAGTCGATTTTCCTGCGTTGGTATACCCCACAATCGCAACCGTGGGCAGGGGCAACTTTTGTCTGCGTGCCCTCCCCGTCTGTCTTTGCTTAGCTACCTGAACTATCTCCTTTCGCGTCGCTGAAATTTGGTCTCTGACCATTCGCTGATCCAATTCAATCTGGGCTTCACCCTCGCCTCTCTGGGTTACTCCACCTCCACGTTGCCTGCTTAAATGAGTCCATGCCCTGCGTAAACGGGGCAAAGAATATTCCAACCTAGCGAGCTTGACTTGTAGTTTAGCTTCTTTTGTCTGAGCCCTTTCTGCGAAAACATCGAGAATAATCTCGTGCCGATCAATCACCAAGGTCTTGCTCTCACTTTCCCAGTTTCTTTGCTGTGCAGGAGAAATTTCATTATCAAAAATTAAAACATCGGCATTACTGACCTTTAAATCATTCAATAACTCATCCACTTTTCCCTTCCCCAAGATAAACCGAGGAGAAGTTTTACGAATTCGAATGATTTTCCTTCCCACAACCTTGATTCCTAAATTCATCGTTAATTCCTCAAGCTCGTCAAGTAGGGATCCTGCCACTTCCCGCTCCCTTTCAGAGAGAATACAAGAGAGTAAAAACGCCCGTTCCACCAACCTAGGCTTTTCTTTTACTTCGAACATATCCTCAGTGGGTTTTCTTTGCTTTAAACAAAGAGGGTCCGGCTGCCTAGACAACCGGACCCAATCGCAAATGTGAGGGCCAAAAGCTAAACTGGATTATGAAACAGCTGCTTGAGCTGCCGCGAGGCGTGCCGTTGGCACACGGAACGGTGAGCAACTCACATAGTTAAGCCCGATACGATGACAAAATTCCACGCTGGATGGATCCCCTCCATGCTCTCCGCAAATTCCGAGCTTAATACCTCGGCGTGAGGACTTCCCTTTTTTGACAGCAATCTCCATGAGCTGTCCAACACCGGTTTGATCAACGCTAGCAAAAGGATTTGCGGAAACCACTTCAAGTTCTGTGTAATTGGGAAGAAAACTTCCTGAGTCATCACGGCTCATACCCAAAGTTGTTTGCGTAAGATCATTTGTGCCAAAGCTAAAGAACTGGGCCGTTTTTGCAATTTCGTCGGCAACGAGTGCCGCACGGGGAATCTCGATCATAGTACCAACCAAGTATTTCACTTTCTTACCTTTTGCAGCAAATACCTTCTTGGCAGTCTCATGTATGACCTCTACCTGCAATTCCAGTTCTTTGGAGAAACCAACGAGCGGAACCATAATTTCTGGGTTAACTTCGATTCCACTTTCCTGGACGGCTAATGCGGCTTCGATAATTGCTTGAGTTTGCATCTCGGTGATTTCGGAGTAGGAGATGCCGAGTCTGCATCCGCGATGACCAAGCATCGGGTTGAACTCATGCAAATCCTCCACTCTTCTCTTAACCGATGCTAAGCTTACTCCAAGTTTTTTAGCAAGGTCTCTTTGAGAGGTTTGATCGTGGGGAAGAAACTCGTGAAGAGGGGGATCTAATAAGCGTATTGTCGCCGGGCGACCTTCCAAGGCTTTAAAGATTCCAGTGAAATCTTTTCGTTGGAATGGAAGAAGTTTTTTCAAGGCACTGCGTCGATTTTTTTCATCATCCGCTAGAATCATCTGCCTCATTGCATCGATACGATTGCCTTCGAAAAACATATGCTCGGTTCTGCATAATCCAATCCCACTTGCACCAAATGCAATCGCATTAGCAACCTGGGACGGAGAGTCGGCATTGGTACGGACATTCATTTTGGTCGCCTGCTCACACCAACTCATGAGTTTGGAGAAATTCTGAAAATCCCGGCTTTTCTTCGGAGCTAATTTCTTATCAATTAATACTTGAATGATTTCGGATGGAGCCGTTTTGAGCTCACCTCCAAATACCTCTCCAGTCGTTCCATTAATCGACATGTAGTCCCCTTCCTTGAAGGATTTCTTGCCAACTTTAACCGTACGAGAGTGATAATCGATCTCCAGCTCTGCCGCACCGCAAACGCAAACCTTTCCCATCTGACGGGCCACCAAGGCTGCATGGGAAGATACCCCACCACGAGCGGTAAGAATCCCTTCTGCAGCAATCATTCCGCGAAGATCTTCGGGGGATGTTTCTTGTCGTACAAGCAAGACCTTACTTTTCTTGGCTGCCTCAACGGCTCTCTCCGCATTGAGGCAAATCCGCCCGGATGCCGCACCTGGACCAGCAGGCAACCCTTTGCAAAGAGTGGCGGCAGCTTTTTGGGCGGCGGCATCAAAAACAGGGGATAAAACCTGGTCCAGTTGATCAGCTGGTACTCGCTTAATCGCAGTTTTCCAGTCAATAAGTCGCTCCTTCACCATTTCGACTGCAATACGCACCGCAGCAAGCCCGGTGCGTTTACCGTTTCGGGTCTGCAACATATAAAGTTTTTCGTCCTCTATTGTAAATTCAAAGTCCTGCATGTCCTTGAAATGTTTTTCCAACTTTTTCTGGACCGCAGAAAGCTCCTTGAATGGTTTGGGTAAAACTTTCTTCAACTGAGCAACCGGGCGAGGCGTACGAACGCCTGCGACTACATCTTCTCCCTGTGCGTCAGTAAGAAACTCACCGTATAGAACCTTTTCCCCAGATGCAGGATCCCGGGTGAAGGCCACTCCAGAACCCGATTTTTTCCCGGTATTTCCAAATACCATGGCCTGAACATTCACTGCCGTTCCCCACTCCGCGGGGATGCCGTATTTCCTTCGATAAACGATAGCACGATCATTCATCCAAGATCCAAAAACGGCCCCAACCGAGCCTTCTAACTGCTCCCATGGACAGGTAGGAAAATCTTGACCTGATCTTTTCTTGACGAGGGTTTTGAAGCGTTTTACCAGCTCCTTCATTTGGGAAGCAGAAATTTTGGAATCATCCACTTCTCCCTTTTCTTTAGGGAAAATTTCAGACTTGAAATTTTCGATCAACTCCTCGAAAGGGTCATGGTCTTCAGAAGGGAGTTTTTGAACACCCATAACTACATCACCATACATTTGAATGAATCGGCGGTAGCAATCCCAAGCAAATCTTTCGTTACCTGATGATGTAGCAAGAGCCTCAACGGTATCATCATTCAACCCGAGATTGAGAATTGTATCCATCATTCCTGGCATGGAGTCTCTGGCCCCTGATCGAACCGATAAAAGTAGAGGCTTTTTGAGATCCCCCAATTTTTTACCCAACTGCTTTTCCATAAGGGCAACCGATTGGCGAATTTGACCGTCTAGAGATTTAGGGTAGGACTTTTTGTTCGCATAAAAGTAGGAACAGACTTCGGTAGAAATTGTGAACCCAGGGGGAACCGGTAATCCAATACGGGCCATTTCAGCTAAGTTTGCACCTTTACCACCAAGCAATTCGCGTTTCTTTGCGTCTCCGTCCGTCTTTTTTCCGAAATCGTATACATATTTGATATCGCTTGCTTTTGCTGCCTTTTTAACGGGAGCTTTTTTAGCCGTTTTCGCTTTGGCTGGTTTAGTCTTCTTTTTTTGTGCCATTTTTAGGTGGTAGGGTTGAATTTAGGATTGAGTCATTTTCCTCTGGTAGAAAAACATACTCGGCGGATAAATATCAAACGATGAATATCTGAATAATCGAGGTTTTTGTCAATGGATGACTTACAACTCCAAGATCAACGATCTAGGATATAAAATAATCGAACTTGGTATTGGTTGGGAGAGTGTTTTGAATCTTGGATGAATTCCGTTTTCTCATATAATCGATTACAGGCTAGACCAAAGAAAGCTTTTGCATCAAATTTCGAACTCTTTCAAAATGCTGACTGGATTCCATCTCTTTCATTATGACATCCCCCACTCCTCCTGACAGCCCCCAAACTTTTGGTCAACGATTTCGAGAAAAAGGGCTAATTGGAGCCTTGGGCAACAAAACGATGTCTAAAACCGATCCCAACAAAATGCACTTCCTTGAACATCTTGAGGAAATGAGGTGGGTGATTTTCAAGTCTATAATTGCTTTTATTTTAGGTTGCTTGCTTGTTGCAGTTTTTCTTGATAACTCCGTACGGCTACTTCAAAGACCTTTGGTTTCTGCAGTCCAAGATTTTGGAAACTTGTCTATAGACCTTCAAGCAACTGGACTATCGGAATACCAGCCTAAGTTAGAGAAACAAGGAATCTCTCTGAAAGACCTGATCCAAGCGACTGACCTAGACCTACAATCATGGGGAATCAACGATCCCCAACATCGACTAAGGTTGCTTATTCATTTTGCAGGAGGAAAGGATCGAAACCTTTTACAAGTCATTCGTTCCTACTCACCCATTTTCATAGCGATGAAAATTTGCTTTCTCGGCGGGCTTGGTCTTTCTCTTCCTTTTATTTTGTATTTTGTGGGGGGCTTTGTAACGCCCGGTCTAACTATCCGGGAAAAAAAAGTTTTTTTTCCGGGATGTCTTATTGCCACACTCCTATTCCTCGCTGGTTCCGGAATGACTTATTTCTTTATTCTTCCGATGTCCTTAGCCTTTACCATTGAATTCTCCTTTAATGTTCTAGGCCTCGATGTTTACCGTCCTGAAGCAGGCAATTATTACAGTACTGTTATCTGGATGACTTTTGCCGTGGGCCTTGCTTTTCAATTCCCCTTAGTTCTTATTCTTTTGATCCGTATTGGTGTCCTAACCGTCCAAAAACTTCGTACCAGCAGAAGGTTTGTTCTGGTCATATTAATGGTCTCTGCCGCTTTAATTACTCCTGGGGGAGATCCCGTCAGTCTATGTATTCTAACCATACCCCTGTATTTTCTTTTCGAGCTTTCCATACTATTTGGTAGATTTATTGAGAAAAATAACTCAACCACTCGACAAGATGAGAATAAATCATCAGGAATTCTCGGATCGTTATTTCTTCTTATTTGCCTTTTAGCACTTGGACTAACTGGAGTGTGGATTTACTCAAATTGGGAAAAAGCTGAGGCCATGTTTCTCAATCTTAGCAATGAAAAAACCATCCCGCATCCTCCACTGCCTATTGATTCAATTGAACCTCCCGAACTTGGATCCGAATCCTTTATTTTAGAACTTGTGCCATACATTGAGGAAAGCGAAAAAAACTTTACGGATTCCAGTAATCCTGAAAAATTCCGTGCAAGGATTCTGAATTCTCTGTAAACAGAAGCCTCATTGAAAGGGATTGCTGAATGGCAGTAGAGATTAGCAAGGTCAGGGCGGATCGGTGGTTATGGACCGTGCGATTTTATAGAACAAGAACTTTAGCAACTGAAGCCTGTAAAAGAAATGCGGTTAAGATCGATAGAAAAAGTATCAAACCATCAAAAGAAGTAAAGGTGGGGGATATTCTTTCGATCAAAATGGGGTCTCTGACAAAAGTTGTTCGCGTGGATGGACTTACTGAAAAGAGAGTCTCAGCAGCTTTATCCATTAATCTTTTCTCGGATCTGACCACTCCTGAAGCCTACGAAAAAGCTAAGTCGGAAACCGTATCGATTCCTTTAAAACCCAAATTCGGCCATGGCAAACCTACGAAAAAACAAAGGCGTGCAATCCATGATTTCCTTTATCCTGATTCGTAAAATCAGTCTTTTTTATTTTCCATATTAAGGGTTCAATTAACCCCATGTATTTCCGGCACATTTCTCATTTCTTAGTCTTTCATTTTGATGATTAAGAAAGTACTACAAATAAAGATGATTATCATGTTACCTGTAGCGAAAAACCTCTTGCCACAAGGCTGTGCCAAAGTCATTACCTATTGTATGAAGAAGATCCTGGTTTCCTGCTTATTTTCCTGCTCAATCTTGTCTTTAGTTTCGTGCTTTAACAAAAGCAAAAAAAGCTCGGATCACTTGACATTTTCTACCGACCAGACCGTGATGCTTAATTGGCTCGAGTTGGATGAGGAAGGTATTGTTAGAGAGGCGGAAACGGACGGAAATCAAACCGTATCCAAGGAAGCTTTTACCGGCAAAGCAATCGAGACTTTTGAACAAAGCCCCACGAAATCTGTATCTTCTTGGAAAAACGGCAAGCGGCACGGGACAACGCTTGAGTATTTTTACAATGGAAGGAAAAGAACTTCCATTGTTTACAAGGATGGACAACGCCATGGACCATCTCAGGAATTTCGAATTACCGGAGAATTATGGCGTGAGGAAAATTATGTTAATGATCAGCAAACGGGTTCAAAATCTGAATGGTACCCGAATGGCGTAAAAAGCTTTCAGGCCGAAATGCGCAATGGGATTGCCCACGGAGAAGCTAAAGAATGGTATCAGGACGGCAAAGAGAAATCGTCCACGATTTATCGACATGGTTTACGTGAGGGCCCTTCTTCGGAATGGTATCCAAACGGACAACAGAAGGTTGGGCTCTTTTATCAAAAAGATAAGCAACATGGTCTGCGCACAATTTGGTACGAAGATGGCACTAAACGCCTTGCGGCCCAGTTCGTAGATGACTTGATCGAAGGAAATTCCAAGGGGTGGTTTCCGAACGGACAACAACAATTTGACTACAACTTTAAAAATAATTTAGAGCATGGTGTTTGCACTGAATGGAATGAAGGGGGTGAAAAGATTTCTGAGATCCGATTTGACCACGGTGTTCCAACCCACGATTTATTAACCGGCAAGAGGATTACAACTGCTCCCGAACCTGCACCGGAAATTAATGTAATTTCAGATGATAAACCATTGGAACCTGCATCGGAACCCCCTGCTGAAGAAGCAGGTGATACGGAACCGTCTCCGGACCTCCCTGATGAAATTATCCCTGAAGAAGTAACCACTCCCGATGAAGTGGAGGATCTGCCCAACGATTCATCGCTGCCAATACCTGAAACAACCGAAGAAACGAGGATGAGTCCTCCCCTCGTCCCTCAGGACCCTGTGGTTCCCTCTGAAAGTGCCCCTCTGGTTCCAGATTTGGTAGAAACCCCTCCACCCCCTGCTGTGGTTCCTGATCCTGCCGAACCAAGTTTTGATCCGTTTGGGGATTTGTCTACTGATGAGCCTGAGGTTTCTCCCGAAGAGATTCCGCCTCCTCCAAGTTTTACAGAGAGTCTATTCGAAGCATCAGAATCCCTTGACCAGAAAAATAACGAGACGACTACCATCCCGTCGGATAACGCCACCCCTGCCTTTGACCCCTTTGAGGAAACACCGATCCCAGAAGAATCGCCTTTTAATTTGGATGCATCTTCGACCGATCGTCCTTTCGAATCCGCTTCTCCGCCTGCTTTTAACCCGTTCGAACCTTCACCTCCGCAAGAACCTGAAGCAATGGAGCTTGAGTCCGATACAGTGCCTTTAGGAGATATTTTTGGTGATCCTCCAGGCAATCAAACAGAGAGTTCCCAAGAAGGAGAGCTCCCTGAAGAGGCACCTCCTCCTCCACCTGTATTTAACCCTTTTGATGCCAATCCATAATTCTGTTTTAAACAGATAATGATTGGCATAAGCATACAAGTGGCAGCCCGGTAGGGATTCGAACCCCAACTAAAGGTACCAAAAACCTCTGTGCTACCATTACACCACCAGGCTAGAGAGGCTATATCTTGACTCTCACCCAGTTAAAGTCAAGGAACTACATCACTGTTATCGAATATGTCTAAACCCAAATACAAGCGCATCATTTTAAAGATAAGTGGAGAAATCCTAGGTAATCGAAATGCAGGAGAACCGATTTATGCTCAATCTCTCGAGAAGATATGTGCAGAAATAAAAGCCGTATCTGACATGGGAGTCGAGGTGGGTCTTGTTGTGGGTGGAGGAAATATTTTTCGCGGACTCCAAGGTGCGGAAAAAGGAATTGATCGTACCACTGGAGATTCTATGGGAATGCTTGCAACGGTCATTAATGGACTCGCTTTAATGGATAGGTTGGAAAAGATTGGAGCAGTTGTGAGGGTACAAAGTGCCATCCCCATGGACAAATTAGCCGAACCTTACATTCAACGGCGTGCAGTTCGTCATTTAGAAAGGCAGAGGATTGTAATTTTTGTATCTGGCACCGGAAACCCATATTTTTCAACCGATACCACCGCCGCTCTTCGGGCAAGTGAAACTTCCGCGGATATTATATTCAAAGCCACAAAAGTAGATGGGATCTATGACAAAGATCCTCACAAGTACGATGATGCTGAAAAATTCTCCGAACTTAGCTACATGGAATGCCTTGAGAAAAGACTCTCCGTGATGGACTCGACCGCTTTTTCTC
>Ga0181593_10001082_pt1 | contig 24463 bp, 17 predicted proteins | sample 071ome_19_FD_133756 | JGI IMG/M metagenome (GOLD analysis project Ga0181593, IMG submission 133756) | Coastal salt marsh microbial communities from the Groves Creek Marsh, Skidaway Island, Georgia - 071413AT metaG (megahit assembly) | ecosystem: Environmental > Aquatic > Marine > Intertidal...
ACCGCAGAACTGGTGTTCCTTGAATTGGAAGACATCCCAATTATAGCAAATCTGCTTTTCGGAAACAGTGAAGTAAAACACTTTAAATCGGTCAAAAACGAGTGTCTGCCTGCCAAAAAGTCAGCGTACGAAAATGGCTAAATTATCGAACTCAAATCGTTCTCAGAAAATCGGGTGGAATTTTACGGGGTACTTACAAAAAGTAAGTTAAAGGTAGAGTGTTTTATTCCCACTTTTTAGAGTGTTTTACTTCCAGAAAATTGACCGAAATTGACGGATTTTATTGAGGAAATTGTTAACAGTATTCGGGCGTTAACAGGAGCTCAGTTTCCGAGCAGGGAGTGCTCCTCAGCCAGTTCTGTTTCACCTCGGTCAGAGTAAATCTGCGCTAGCAGCCGATGTGACAATTTCGCCTCCTCTGATCCGGGTTCTATTTCTGTTCCGGTTCGAAGAGCGGCTATTGCTTCGTCTTCGTTGCCAAGACCGAGCAGGCCGCGACCTTTGGCGTACCACGCGAGCGGCCAGGGCTTAGTTTTCAATTCTGTGGCGATGGCCTGATCGGCGTACTCAATTGCCAACTCGTATTCTCCGAGCGTAGGCATGTCAGCAGCAATTACGCTTGTGTACAGCGGCGCAGTTGGGTACAGCTCAAGGATTCGATCTGCCCGTTCTACTGCTCTGGCAGAAATTCCCTCTTCACCCCAGGAGTGGAGAGCGACTTCTGTTTGGAACAGGTTGATTTGTACGTCTCGCTTGAACGGATCGAGTTCTTCGAAGTCGAGAAGCAACGTCCTTGCCCGGTGCATCAGTACGACCGCTTCCTCGTCGAGACCTTGTTCTTTCTGCGCAAATGCTGCGTTGAACAACTCAATAAACAACGAGTTTGTGAAGTGAGGACGCTCGGGTGCTTTGGACTGGACATCAACCCACGTTTGAGCTTTTTCGAGATCAGACGATTTATTGAATGCTGATACCCACTCAACACTTGCTGTGGTTCTCCGTACATCCCAGTCAAAGAAGACCCAGAGCCCGACGACCGTTACGGCAACAGCTGCCAATGCACCTAAACCACTTGCAGTCTGTTTCGATAGGGTAAATCCCGATGATTCCCGATTGGATTCTTTTGGCGAGATCGATATTGCTGACAGTGCAGCGAGACCGCCGAGCATTGCAAACGCCGGAGTTAAATCAGCGACCCTTTGGACACCAGTAAGTAGCACGATCATCGTTCCGACAATTGAAGCTACGAATGCAATGTTTAGAGCGATCAAACCAATGTCGCCATCGGGCTGAAATTGCTTGTGTAGTTTGTAAAGCAACGACAGGACGATCAGCGCAATCGCCAACAGAATCAACAGGCCTGCGAACCCTTGTTCGATCAGGATTTGCAACGGGTAGTTGTGGGCGTGATCAGCAACATCCGTTCCCACTCTCGGTTCGCCAGCGAGCGGGAACGCGTACAGGAACATGTCCTGCCCTTGCCCGAATACTGGTCTCAAAGCTGATGCGAGCCCCGATTCTTCCTGGGGAGTGTCCCACGAGGTCGCCATGTCGAGCGTGGTTCCCCAAATGTTGAATCTGCCCTCGAGTCCTGAACTTAATTCAGTTGACTCAGATCCTAGACCGACGATTTGATCACCAATACCGAGAACTCGTTCCGTTCCAACATCCGGGTTGGGAGACGGCAGGACAATCAAAACTATCGCGAGGATTACCCCGGTTCCTACCGAGGTGAGCAGACTGTTTACCGGAATGGCCTGCCGTGCCCGCCAGGTCAAGATCGCAGCTACGACAATTCCGCCTAGTGCTCCGACGTACGGACCACGTCCACCTGCAAACCACAGTCCAGCCAGTTCTAAACCTAGGACTGCTCCAATCCCGATTTGCCAACGGTAGTCGTTAGGTTTGGCGAGCAACAGCAAGGCAAAAGTCACTGGGATCACCAGGACCATGAACGCTCCGAAGTTCAGCGGATTTCCGAAGCTTGAGTAAGCCCTGCGAAAATTTTCACCGTCTCCTAGCGGATCGAAGCCAAAATGCTGGCTGACTCCGTAAACAGCAGTAATCGTTCCACCAATCACCAGCGCTACTGATACGGATTTGAGTTTTTCAACAGACCTGAATCTGGTTGCAACAGACAGGAACAGAACGAAAAACGAAATATTGTCGTAAAGGTTGTACCCGGATCTCTGGTCGTCTGCGCCTAAGATGCTGATGTGCGGAATAGGCGACAGGAGTGCTGAAATCACCTGAACGAATACCCATATCGACATAACGGTAATCAGCAGGTTAGCCGGGTGAGCGGTTGTCCATCGCTTTATGTCGAACCTTGCCAAGTCGAGCTTAAGGTTCTGTTCGAGAGTCCATTGCCAACACCAGAGTGAAGCTATCGAAATAGCAGACAAATGGAGTACTACTCGTTTCAATTCTGGTCGAATGGCGAAAGTCTCACTCGAACCAAACACAACTGGAAGTGCGACCAGGGTAACTAGCGTTATCCAGTGAATCAGAGAATCTAGCCGAGCCAAGACCGCCACAACTCCAGACGATTGAGAAGCATGCGCACCTTTTCTTCGCCTGGTACTACGATTCGTCATTTGCTCCGTACTCACCGCCACCTAACTCTGCGTGATGATCGGCCTGAAGGTCATCGCCGCGCTCACGCCAGTAAGCAGCTAGGATCTGATGTACAAGGTGTGTTACTTCGCCCTCTGAATCTTTCTCAATAGCGGTATTGAGAACCTCAAAAGCCTCTGCATCTTTGTCCATCTGATACAAAGCGGCACCTTTGGCGTACCAGGCTTTTGCCCAGTTTCTTGTGGTCGCTTCAGTGGCTATCGCTTTATCTGCATATTCGATGGCGAGCTCGTTGAGTCGCATGCTCGCGAATGCAGTTGCCGCTGTCCCCGCGAGGGTCGGATAACCGAGGTAGGTATCCGCCAGGAAGAGGTGTCGATCAACAACTTCTTGGGCATATGCGGTGGATTCCCATCTCAGGAGCCGTGATGCCATTTTTGAGAGCGTAATCTGGATATCGATTTCAAACGGATCTCGCTGCTCGTATGCAAGCGCCATGTCGCGACCGATGTGAATCAGCCGTAGCGCTTCCTCACGCATTGCTTCATCGTTTTCTTCTTCCCAAACTGCCCAAAAATTTTCCGCTTCATTTAAATATTGTTCAGCAAGGTTATATGTGAAACTTTCGCGCTCCGGTGCCTTCGCCTGAGCGTCGGCCCATGCCCCAGCTTTTATGAAAATATTTGGATTGTCGTAATCCACGGCGAGGATGCGGCTCGCCTCTGCCCTGCGTACGTCCCACCCAATGAATGCTGCTCCCGCTAGAACCGTAATCGTGACGGCTCCAACAAGCGACACAACTAGCGCAGCATAGTTCGGTGCGGTGACCGAAACTGATCGTGCCGACGATGATTGCTCCGTTACCTCTTCTGGAGCAGTCGCTGTTGCTGATCGGAGTGTTTCGTAGATGGCTATGACAACAGCAAGAATTGCAAACGTCATCGTCAGGTCCGACACCCGAGAAACACCGGTTTGCAACTCGAACATTTTCCCGATTACAGCTGGGAACAGCGCAAGACCAATAAAAATCAGAGGATTTGAAGTTCCGCGAAGCTTCAGAACAACGGTAAGTATTGCGCTCGCCACAAGCAGTCCTAGCGCAATGAAGGCCAATAAACCCAGGAAGCCCTGTTCGATCAATATTTGCAACAGGAAATTGTGGGCGTGGTCGACCATGGAAAGGCTACTTTGCGGCTTACCAACAAAGCCCCACGAGTACACGAACATATCTGGACCTATACCAAATAACGGTCTGAGGATCCTGTTAATCGTTGGCTCTTCGAGTGGGGTGTGCCAGCTGGTGGCTTGATCGAGAGTCGATTCCCAGATGTTAAATCGACCTTGAAGACCACCCACGATATTGGTTGAAGAACTCGCTGTCGGGCGAATTTCATTTCCAATACTCAAGGCTCGTTCGAGTCCAATGTCCCCTGAAGGGGACGGGAGGGCGACGATTACTGCGGTAAGAATTCCCGCTATTGCCATGATGGCAGCTGGACGGATCATTTGCTTTGGCGAGAGCACCAGCAGACCAATAACCGCGAAACTTACCAACGAACCCCCTGCACCTATGAACGGACCTCGACCACCTGCGAACCAAAGCCCTGAAGTTTGCAGTGTGAGCGCGACAACTAGAAAAAGCAGAATTGCGTTGCGTGAAGTGGTCCGCTCCTTGAGTGTGAACTGAAATGCGAGTGCGAGGGTGGCAGGAATCGCCATGACCATGTAGGCACCGAAGTTCAACGTATTTCCGAAGCTTGAAATAACTCGCGATCGATCCTGATTCCCGCCAATCGGATCCCATCCGAAGTGCTGCGCTATGCCGTACGCGGCGGCAACCGAGCCTGATATCACCAGTACCCAGACAAACTTCTCAAGAGCTTTGAGTGACCTGAAACGGATGGCAACTGAGAAGAAAAGGACCCACATCGAGAGTAGGTCGTACAGGTTGTATCCAGAACGAGCTTCATCACCCCCGTAAAAACTGATGACGGGCAGCTGAGATAAAAGGGTTGAGAAAATTTGAACTGCGACCCACGCTGCTGATGCGATTAGCACGTACCTAGCGATGTTGCCGCGACTCCACGCAAGTAAATCCCACGTAGGTTGATCTTCTGACTGACGGTGGTTGTACCAGTGAATGGCCAGTTGCCAACTCCACAGGATTGCGATCGATACAGCAGCGAAGTGCAAGAAAACCAGACGTAGTTCATTGAACACTGCTAGCACATCAAACCAACTGAACGTCAGCGGGATCAGGAACAAGGCACCAAGCGTGATCCACTGGATGGATTGATCGATGCGTTTTGTGAGAATGGTGTATTCCAAGGAAGATCAGTTATCGAAAATCTTGTTGGGTGGAGAACGCTATTCGCTGATCACCTTCGGACCATCTGAATTTGAGCGGAATCGCAATGAATGATCGAGCACGTGGAGCATGAACATTGAGGCGTGCCAGGGTTCATGCCCTTTGTGCCAGTAGTCGACGTATCGGTCGTTATCAATCTTTCGGTTGTCAACGAGAGTGTTAAATTCCTCGATCGCAAGAAGTTCACCCGCGAATTTGTTGTAGCCCCACTCTGACCAAACATCGTCGAAGTGTAACTGGACTGTAGGAAGCAATAGGCTCTCGGGAATTTTCGACAGAAGATCCAATATGGATCGCGCCGATGAATAAATATCCACGTCGATAGAGGCGAAGCCAAGTGGGGATTCATCATCAAAAACGGATCCTAGATCGTGAATTTCCCGAATGTCGCCGATAACTAGTTTGGCACGATCCTTCAACTCGGCTCGGAGCGCGTCAAAATTCTGCATTGGGTAATCACCCTCACCAAAGAGTTCCGGATGATCTCTGTAATCAGAAACGGTAGGTAGACCTGACCCAGTGTCGAACCCGTAAACTCGAACGTTTATTCCAGTGTGAGACTTGAGTCGTTCGGCCAGATTGACCATACGGCGTAGACCACGCCCGTTCGCAACACCGAATTCGGCGACCGAAATGGACGAAATGCCGTATTTCTGGGCTGCTCTTACAGCCATGAGCAGTCCGTAAGCGGTCCACGGCGGGTTTAAGCGGCCAGCACGCTCCTGGTGTTGATAGTCACCTTTTGTTGCCCTCAGCCACGAATAGAGGCCAGAAGGTAGAACAACACGGGCTATTCTTCCGACATTTAGCATTTAGAAAAAACCAAGATAATCTTCACCTTTTATTAGGTCTTTCGAGATCAGGGAAGATTGTCGAAGATCGACACTGAGTCGGCGGATTCTTGGGTCAAGTAATCCCGTACAAATCTAGATCTTTCTTCGATATTTACTGGCGTTTCGAGTCCTTTTTGAATTTCGTCCACGTCGACGACTACTCGGTTGTTTTCGTCAAATGATGCCCTGACGACTGCGATTGAGTTGACCATCTGTTCTTGTACAGAGACGTGCATAGGTCTTAATCCCATATCGATTAGAACGACGGGCTTTTCGGTGCAGATTGCTTCCATGAAAGCGCTCGCCGGAAAATCAATTACGAAGGCATCGACATCCTTGAAAATGTCGGCCATTGGCACCGCTATCAACTCTTCCGAACAGACATCTCCAAAGACGGGGATGTTGGAAATATGACCTTTAGGATGGCGTTTCGCAACCGTATCGTATCCCATATCACGAAGCTCTTTGAGCAACCTCCTGTGCCAGTCGAAATAAACGACATCATGCACCTTCTGGAAAGGTGTAATTCGATACATGCGATTGAAGGAGGCTGAGATCACCGCAATCCGGCGAGGAGGGTGTTGGTTTGGGGGACGTGGAACTGATTGATGCAGCCTTGAACCAGCTGCAACAACGGAAGATGGAAAGTACGCCAGCTTCGACTCCAGGTTTTCTTCGAACGACTGCTCAACTAACGTTGCAGATTTTGGTCCGTTCACCACGTAAGTCGAGCAGAACGGATATTCGATGGTTGGACGAAGGACGTCTTTGAATAGCGGAGCATCTCCGCCATGAGACGTTCTCACAACATCGTTCCCTCGTCGTAGAAATTGGAGTGACAAGAGACGCGACGAATAACCGCCTCCAGTGCCGGTAATCAGAGTGGCACGCCCGGTCCTCGGAGCGAGCAAGTCTCGCCGATTGACGTCGGACCAACCGTAGTTGAGGTGCTGATTCGCAATCCTTTGGAAATATGTTTTGAGCTCCCGAGATGCGACAAACCCACTTCGCTCGAGCGCACTGGTGGCAAGGATTTCGACTTACTCGGCTATTTCGGCGACCAACTTGGTTGGCTTATCGAACGTTGGCCTACTCATCGTGACGTCGGTTGTCGTTACTCTCAACGCTGAAGTTCCGAGGGGAGCTATCTGCTTGCCGAGTGGATTTAAGCTCGTCGAAAAGACCGCGTTCTTACTGGTCTTCAGAGCTCGTGAGTTCTTTCGCTTGTGATTCAGATATGCCGCTTTATTTTTGACCCATTTTTTGAGGCCTTTGCGAGGGCCGATTCTCTGGATCAGAGTTGGTGAAATATCGGGGTAAACGTTTCGGTCTACCGCGTCGAATATGAACTGATCATTCGCGTACTTGATTGTCAATCTGGATTGACGAGCCGATATAACGTCAATCCACGCTGCCATGAAATACGAAAAATCTTTTAGAAGATCAGCTTTGACGAGACCTAGTGCCAACGCTATTTGGTTTTGACTTTCAAAACGGTTGTGCAATTCATGAACCCCGAACATGAATTCGGAAATCGTCTCGTCATAGACCGATTGGCTCGTCGGCCATCCCCAGGATGTTTCGAAATAGGAATCAGGGTCGCTTGCAATGAGCGAAACATCAGCGATTAGTTCTCGAGCCATCAGCCGACCTGATCCGGGAGACCATCGGGTTTTATGCAGTCGACAGTTTCGAGCAATTTTTCAGCACGTTCAAAATCTTGTTGGCTATCGATATCCGCCGAAGTCGCTCTATCAACTTTTAAAGGAAGAATCTTGTCTCCACTAACAGCCCCAGGCGTGGAAAGCACACGCGTTCTCAAGACATCGAGTACACCAATGTGCCACCAAACTTCCGGGAGTTCCTGTCGCGGAAGGTTGAATGACTCTTTGATACCGGGGAGAGATACAAATGGCTCCAGCGCCCCGTCGTTCCCTATCATCCACATCTTGTACGGGCTGTAGGCGGGTTCCGTAATAGTCCTCACTGAATCAGCTTCGGGATCACCGAGGAGCATATTTACTGCCTCGTCAACCAAACCGTGGCGACGGATGGGATCAGTCGGTCGCAACTGAACAAGAATCTCTGGATCGTAACCGGTCTTGGATAATTCGTTGATCGCGTGGCTGAAAAAGTCGTAATCACGACTGTCATCCTGCGCCAGCTCTGCGGGTCTCAGGAACGGAACTTCGGCACCGTACTTTCGAGCAACCTCGGCGATTTCTTCAGAGTCGGTGGAACATATTGTGCGTGTCACCAGCTCCGATTGGAGGGCCGCCGCAATGCTGTATGCGATCAATGGATGTCCAGCAAGTGATCGCAAGTTTTTACCCGGCAGTCCTTTGCTACCACCGCGCGCTGGGATTATGGCGAGAACTTCAGTCATTCAAGTATTGGTAAATCTACGTTACTAACCGGCCGATCCGAGGAGTGAATCGTACAACTCAAGGTACTTTCCCACTACCTTCAGGTGATCAAATTCGTTCTTAGCACGTTCCAATGATGCGGCCCCCATCCTCGTAGCGAGTTCTGGATCATCAGCAAGCCGAACTATGGCATCAACAAGAGAATTCGGATCCTTGATTGGGATCAGTATTCCGTTCTTGCCATCGTCTATTGCCTCCCTGACACCGGGCATGTCGGTCCCGATCAACGGTAGTCCTGTGGCGGCCGCTTCCAGCAATGTTCTAGGGAGTCCTTCTCGATAAAAGGTCGGAGTCACTACAGTGTTTGCCGCTGCCATCAAAGCCGGCACATCGTCACGACGACCTGTGAGTATGGCATGACCTTCATTTTTCCACTGGTTGAATTGTTCTTCTGAGATCGAACGTTTGTTGCCTGGATCGGGTGCTCCGACCATCACCATTGCAATATCAGAGCGTTTTTCACGAATTAACTTTGCTGCTTCAATGAACTCCACGAGACCCTTGTCCAGTTGAAGTCGACCGACAAACAGCGCGACAAACGCGTCGTGCGAGATACCGAGTTCTTCTCGAATATTTCTTGACTGCTCTGAGTCTCGAGTGTTCGGACTGTAGTCATCTACATCGATCCCTGATCCACCTGGATAAAACGTTCCTTTTTTGTCCTGGATTGCGCCGTTTGATCGGAGCAAATCAAGGTCGTCAGGATTTTGAAACATGACCTCGGTCGCCATTCGGTTTGCGATAGACAGGAGCTTCAAATTGATCGTTTGCGCAAGCTTCTTGCCGAGGCCAGGTCTCTCCACAAATGTGTAGCCGAGTCCTGTCACGGTGGAGACACAAACAGGTACACCTGCGATGCGTGCGGCGATGGGTGCATAAACGTTCGGTTTCGTGTGGAAATTCTGAACAATGTCCACGTTGATTCGCTTGAAAATTCGACTCAATTCGTAGACCGATCTTGCTTCAGACAAGAAATTCCGACCGCTCCGGTTGAGGCGCCAGTCAACCAGTGTTGCACCGCTTGCCTTTATCTGTTCGTCCCAAACTCCGGACGGAACGACTGCGAAGACCTCATACCCGTTTCGTTGCAGCAACTTGATCCAAGGTATCCGAAGTCGAAAGAAGATTTCATTCTGATTGGCGACCAGCGCTATTTTTCGTTTGGCATCAGACATTAGCCGAACTTAAACCGATCTACTTGCGCACAAGTCCAACTGGTGATGATTTCGACTGATGGACGATAACTGGAGATTGATTCCAGGATTCACATGCATCGTGAAGAGCATCATTACTTACGTCGTCAGAAACCAAGAGTCCCTGAGGTGATATCGCCGGCCATGCGGTCGAAAACTCGAACGTTTGGTTCGAGTAAGAATGTCTCGAGTCGTGCTGAAAAATGTCGATCTGGCCGACCTCCTGGATTACCGAGGGTAGAAGAGTTCGTGCTGCACCTATACGCAACTCCCATCTGTAGCGTAGGTATTTTGGAACCAGATGTCCAACTTCCGGTAACACGTTGGTGTTAGGCGTGGGTAGGTCGATGCTAATCAACCGCCCGTGTGCTATTTCATCCATGGCGTGGAGAATGCTCCACGAGCTGGTTCCTGACCAAACACCTGTTTCGACAACAATCTCCGGACGCAGCAGTTTGACCGCTACGTAATCAATCGCTGCCAATTCATTAGTTGCTACCCATTTGTCAGTCGGATTGTTCGCAGGTCGTTCGCTCGTAAGGAAATCTGGCAACTTGGCGAGTTCCGCCTCAACATCCGGTCCAGCGACGTTTAGCACCACCGACAGGGCATCCACGAGTTGCATTGCACGGTGGTCGTAATACTCAGAGTGACGACGGTGCCGCGGTGTGACGATTTTGTCATCCAAGAATTCACCGGCCCAACGAGTAGCTGTCCTGGGATGTCTCATAAACCGAGCCGTTTTAACAATTGAGCGAATCATGCCGGGTGATTGGATTCGATTTCCAGTGAAGTTGGGAGGAGTGAATTAGGAACGAACAATTATCAACAAATCCGCGGAGCTATCGATGACTCTATTTTGCTCTGCCAGCTGCTGGCAATTCGCACTGGTGATTTTACAAACGACGGCGGACCACTCAACGAGTTCAAACGACGGTTGAGTATTTCCTTGGCGTCGAGCTTGAATTATTTCTTTGGTCCAAAGACCAGCGTCATCGATCACTCTCAATTCGGGTGTAACCATGCCGAAATAACCGCTCGATCCGACAACTACTGTGTCCCCTGCGTCGAGTGTGTTTGCTAGGAGCCTACCTGCTTGTTCCATCTGACCTATATAAAACTCACTGATGCGTTGGTTCGTAGCGTTTCCATCCGCAAGTGAAGCAATTCCTAACATCACGGTTATCACTGGCACCGCGATTAACGTCATCTGCCATTCAAAACTGGATCTGTGACTCTTGTTCAGCAAAGTTACTAAGGTGGAACTGATTGCGAAAGTAAGCCCAAAACTGACAAACGCAACATGCCACGGCCAAATAAATGCATGCGTCAACATCAGGTAGATACTGAAAATCGATAGTGCCGAAATGTAACTGAAGTGCACGGTGCTATTGGCAGAATATTTACTGGCGACCATAAATAGATAGGCTGTCACAACCAGCGCTCCGAATGCGTACACAAGACCGAAGTTAACTGGAAGGTCTATCGGAGCGACAAATGCCGAATACGCCTTCTCGATTTCTCCGATGCTAAGTATCGACTCGTGCCCAAGTGACATTTTTGCCAATATCGATGTTGGGATTGGCGACCCAGATATGTTCCATATGAACGCGACTATCACGGTTACTAAAGCAATTGAAGCGGCGAGAACAAGGTATTCGGATCTTGGCGCACTTATTACCGTTCTGAGTACCGATCTACCTGAGTCTCGCCAAGCTAGTATCGACAGTGCAGGGATCAAAGCGAAGACAGCTTCTGGGCGAAATACGGTCGCAACGACAACACATCCAATCGCAATTACAAATGTTCGATTCAGCGCGAAACGAACGATCAACAGGAAGAACAAAGGAATGATCCACGTTTCCATACCGCTGAATGTCCAATATGCGAAGTGGAAATTCAACGCGTAAATGAGAGCTATACCAATTGAAAAAACGAAATGCCAGGTTTTTGAAATGGTGGATTCGCTGATCTTAGAAACGATAAGGTTCACCATTAGCAAGCCGATGAAAAAATACCCGCAAACTGCAATTACTTTGTATCCAACTTCTATGGGAACAACAATGGAAGTCAGAGCTAGGAGCAAGAAATACCCGGGTGAACTTATTCCAAATGTTTCATCATCAGGATTGAAATACGGGCCTAATCCTGACCGGAAATTTTCCACATAGCGATGTGTGATGAGGGCGTCGTCTATCGGTTCGACCCACACCCATGCGAATGCGGCTGAGACGGCGAAAATGGTCAGTACACTCAGGTTGCTGTAGGTGAATCTGGGGATTGAAAACGAGTTCATCAAAATCGGCACCGATTGGTTGGCATCCTAATAGCGAGTTCAAGAGCGACTAGACGTTTGGTCTAACCGGCATCACGATCGTGGGCTCTCCAGAATTCGATCACCGGGTTTTTTTCAAAGGTCAGGAACAAGTGGTACCGGTGGTATCGGTTTACAAACTTCGATCTCAGCTCTGTGCCACGGGAGGCAAGATCGGCCACAACTCTGTTTACGGGGTAGCTTGCCGTACCGACTTCCCAATGATGGGGATTCCAATGATCTTCGCGTGTCACTTTCGGGAGATCAGGAATGATCGGACTTCGCCCTTTAAGAAGTCGCCGCCACCGTTTGTGCCGAATGGGTAGCGAGATTAGTACCCATTTATTAGAGAGCCTAACCAATTCTTCAAAAAACGCCAGTGATTTGTCGTATGGCATGTGTTCCCGGACTTCGAACGCTACAACCGCATCGACCTTGTTGTCCACAGATAGTTCGGTGACGTCGCACTCAAAGTCCTGTTCCAATTCGGAATATTTATCAAGAGTTTTGATGTCATAACCGAGCAGTTTGACCATGGAGTAGAAGTATTTTCTGCCTGGTCCTACTTCTAGCACCGAATTCACGTTATCCCCAAGCTTCACGAGCGATTCGAGCTGAAATTGCAAGCTTGTGAAGCGCGGTTTAAGAACGTCATTTCTGCCGATCTTCTCGTAATTAGAAACCATTTCAACGAAGTTCCTTCGATGATTTGTTGTCCGAATTCATATGCCGTCAGTCCTTAGACCGAGTCCTATAGAGATCGAGGGAATCGAGTAGATCCGTGTACAAACCGTTCAACGTTTCAACGTAATGTTCGATTGCAAACTCTCCTGCCAACTCCATGCCACTCTCGACTAGTCCACATGTCAAAGCGCGATCGTTCAGTAATTTCGACAGCCCGTCTGCCATCTGACCTGAATTCTTGGATTCAACAAGGATGCCTGTCTGACCATCGATGACGATTTCAGGAGTGCCCCCGACGTTTGTAGCAACTATAGGACAACCAATTGCCAATGCTTCCACCGCTACCCGAGGGAATCCTTCATTCAGAGAAGGTAGGAGGAAAGCGTCAGAGTCTCTTAACAATCCAGGTAAATCCGATCTAACACCGAGGAAGGTTGTCTTTTCGTGAACACGCAATGATCTGGCCAGCCCTTCCATGTTCTCTCGTTCTTCTCCATCCCCAGCAATAATCAAATGGGCGTTCGGTACGTCTTCAACGAGTTTTGTGAACGCTCTGATCCCATAGTCGATTCCTTTGACTGGGCGCAATCGTCCAGCCATAAGGATTACTCGTGTGTCCTCGTTCAGACCGAGTTCATTCCTGATATTTGTGTCGACGTTTTGAGATGTGATGGATTGCAGATCGAAGCCGGATCGGACGACCCTAACCTTTGATTCAGCTACACCAAGGTCTTTGATCACGGATCGCTTGCCTGCGGAAGAATTGACCTCAACAGCTTGTGCCAGTGGGTTCGTCAGCCGCGTAAGAATCCGACCCCACCTGTGCGCCTGGCCAATGGTGCGTTCTGAACTGATTATTACCGGTACTCCGGTCAAACTCCCGACAACACGACCCAGCAAATTGCCATGGAGCAGGTAGGTGTGGAGGACATCTGGTTTGACTTCCTTGAGTAGTTTTCGGAGACGCCAGCCGACCATGAAGTCGGTTTTGTTGCGCAGCTGAAGCGACATCGTTTTGACGCCGACTTTCTCGAAGTCCTCAGCCATGTTCATACGGTCAGTAATAGAACACAGAACGTGCTCATATTCGTCCTTCTCAAATCGCGGCAAACCCAGTAACAGACCGCTCTGAGCGCCACCTAATTCAAGACTTGTGATGAGGTGTAGCACCTTCTTGCGTCGCCGAGTCATCACGAAAGGTCTACCCCGAATCTGTCGGTCCAGGTTTCAAGACAGAACAAGTTCCATAGGCGAACCGAGTGATCGTGCTTCATATCCGCATGTTCTTCGAACATTCTCGATATATATCCGGGATCAACGATTCTTGAAACCTGGGCAGAATTCGAAAGAAGCCGCTCGCGAAGTACGGGTTTCAATGCCCCGTTTATCCATTGAGCTACAGGAACTGTGAATCCCTCTTTCGGACGATCAGATATTTCAGAGGGGATTAGATCCTTGTATGCAGTTTTCAGGATTCGTTTACTCGCTCGGCCAGATCGCAAATAAGTTTCTGGGAGAGTCGAACATAACTCGACAAGATGATGGTCAAGGAATGGACTACGGACTTCCAATCCGAACGCCATCGACATACGATCTGCTTTGACCATCAAGTCTCCGGGCAGGTATGTGGTCAGGTCAGCAAGCCTGGCGCGTCTGCCCCCCGGTTCAGCCCCGTTGAACGCAGTGATATTTCCGTCCGTCCAAGCGGAGGCCGACGCGGAGTTCATGAAGCGTTGAGTGAATACATCTTCATGGGTCTCGGCGCGAAAGTGCTGCATCCATCCGCTGTACCACTCGTCACTCGAATCCATGGCAGGGAAGGCCAAGCGTTTGAGTCGTCTAAGGTTGCTTCGTTTTCCGGGACGCTCTCTGATACGTCCCGCGAACGGTCCGATCAGACCTTTCCGCAGAATTTTAGGAATTCTGTAAAACGATTCAGCGAGCGAAATACCGTAGTAGCGGTCATAACCGGAAAACGCCTCGTCTCCACCGTCTCCACTGACGGCTACTGTGACGTGCTTTTTTGTCTGCTTGCTCAGGTAGTACAGCGGCACCATCGACGAGTCAGCAAACGGTTCATCTGCTGCCCAAACAATGTCAGCAACGTCTTTTACCAAATCCGGGGTAACAACGAATTCCTCGTGATCAGTTGAGAATTTGTCGGCAATTGTTCTCGCATGCGGAAGCTCGCTAAACGACTGCTCTTCGAATCCGATGGAAAATGTTTTGAGAGATGCCGATGAGTTTGATGCTGCACTTGCAACGGTAATTGATGAGTCGAGACCACCACTCAGAAAGAACCCAAGAGGTACATCGCTGACGAGCCGGCTCAAGACAGCCTGATCGACTTGCTGACGCACGAGCGAAGTCGCTTCCTCGTAGGTGATGTTCGTGTTTATTTCGGGATCAAGATTCCAGTACTGACTTACGGTCATGCCTTTCTCGTCATATTCGAGAACGCTTGCCGGGGGGAGCTGTTCTACCTCACTAAGAATTGATTCCGGTGACCCCACGTATCCGTAAGTCAGGTAAGAACGTAGTGCTCCGTAATTGATATTGCTTGACTTCAAAACGGGCTTGATAGCTTTGAGTTCAGAGCCGAAAACTAGCCGGCTATTCGAGGTCGAGTAGTACAACGGCTTTTTACCGATTCGATCCCGAGTCAGGACTAGCTTTTTTCGATGTTCGTCGAAGATGGCAATTGCAAACATCCCGTCAAGCTGATCGACAAAATTCGGACCGTGATCTTCGTACAAGTGGACTATTACTTCGGTGTCTGAAGCTGTCTTGAACTGGTGTCCTATGACTTCGAGATTGGACCGAAGTTCTCGGAAGTTATAGATCTCTCCGTTGAGGATTACGTGGATCGAATCTTCTTCGTTCGAAATCGGTTGCCAACCGGTCTCCGCATCGATGACGGACAATCTGGTGTGCCCGAATGAAAAATGGGGTCGTTGCATCGTCCGGGTGCCGTCAGGACCGCGGTGTTCGATGCCTTTACACATGGCATCTAAGGCTTCAGTTGATATGGGACTGGTCGTCGAAAAATCAACGACCCCGGTGATGCCGCACAAATCTCGTTGGCTTCTCTCTTCTCAGGCTGATTTCAAGACTACCGTAAGTAGGGTTGGAGCCTCAGCGTTTCAATGGGACGAAATTCGTTCAGTTCTTCCCAGTAACAGAACCGAGTAATTCGGCGGTTCGCGTAGCAATACTTTCCGGAGAGAACCTGGAAATTATCGATGAACGCAATTGCTCAGGTTTGTTCTTCGACTCGGAAATATTCTTGATTGTACTGATCCACGCTTTTGCCAGTTGATCTGGATTCTTAGGATCGACGACCTTTTCTGGATCATCGACGATCAGCGCGCTGTCTCCGATGTCAGTCACTACGCAAGGAATTCCACAAGCCATCGACTCTGCCACGGAGTTTGGAAATCCTTCACCACTGTCAGACGTGAGGGTGGTTATGTCGCACGCATTCATCAGTCGCTCAGGCTCAACTACTGGGCCGGTCCAGCTAATTCGTCCAGCGATTCCTAACTCTTCTGACAGCCTTCTTATCGATCCAAAATAAGAGTCGTGTTCGTCGTAGTGGCCAGCACAAACGAACTTTAGCGTTGGCATTTGCTTCAGCGCGACGGAAGCTCCACGCAGGAAATTTTCGAAGTCCTTCATCGGGTGAATGCGAGCGAAAATACCGATCAGGTGTTCTTCACTATTGATTCCCAGATCATTCCGCACCACTTCACGAATCGATGGATCGGGGGAGAATCGATCAGCGTCGATGGCGTTTGGAATGTGGTGCGTCTTCGAACCCGAAAACCCTTTGGCAACATACTCGGCTCGTGCCGTACCTGAATTCGTGATCGCGAGATCCGTCAGTGGAGACAACCACTTTTCTAGTCTCATAGTCCATTTCACTCTGGCAGAGTACTGCTTGAAATCGAGTCCACTCGACCTGATCCCCCATACGATAGCTGGTCTGGGTCTTGTACTTCTAGCGACCAATGTTGCGAGATTGGGAACAGGTAAGAACCCGTAAACGACATCAAATCGCTCGCGGGATATCAGAGAGCGAAGTTTCCACAGGTACTGAAATTTGCCGAGGATTCCGTTGCCACCGATAACGTGAAACTGAATTGCCGGGCTTTCGGCAAGCTCGGATTCTAGAGCTCCGCCTTCAGAAACGACCGCGACTTGCACGTTGTGACCCATACGGGTTAGTTCTTTCGAAATCCCGACCACCTGCCTTTCGGCACCGCCGATGTTCAAGGATCGTATGTGGAACAGTATCTTCAAATCAAAAATGGACTAACTGGTCAGTCGATCACGTTTTTAAGGTGTTTAGCGAACAGTTCTCCAGCGTCTGGACCAGAGGTGTACTTCGCATATCGAGCCTGACCGTCAGCAGCGATTTCACTTCTCAAAGTATGGTCAGACAGCAAATCCTCTATCCGTTGCAAAAGATCACTTAAATCCCAACCATGACTGGCATAAGTCTTTTCATCTTCAAAAAATTTGGGCCAGGTCTCCATGTGTCCCATTTTTGGTTTCAGTAGGAGACCCCCTGTAAGAAAGACTTCGAAATCTTTTAGCGTGATTTCGCCCCAGCCGAACGGTGAGACAACAATGCGAGAGTCCTGTAGCTCTTTCATGTATCCCCTGCGTCCCAATTTATTCGTCGGAACCTTGTCGCCAAGCAGGGACGCTATTTGTTCCCGTTGATACCTGACTGTTTTTCGGTTGTACGAAATGCCGAACCTGGCCGATACATGATGCGATCTGCCCGAACCTGAAGATCTGGTGGGGTGAGGGAACTTCAGAAATCTTTTCCACCCGGTTTTTCTGTATAGAGAGGCTTTCCACGGTCCGAATAGAGAGTAATCCGCCAATCCGCTGTTCCACGATGGACCTAGTTTGGTCAGGTACTCAGGTTCTATACGCGAATTAATCGAGTCAGGTTGTTCGTCTGAGATGCCCGCCCTCTCGTGGTAGAAGTCGGAATGCAACCGCCCGCCGTAAATTTCACGTGTATACAACCCTCGATCAACGAGCAATTGTGCCTTCAGGTACTTGTCGACTATTGGCAACACACCGGATTGGAGAGTTCCTGAGCTATCGGTTGTATCGAACCAAATTAGTTTGTTGACTCGTGATTTGTAGCTCGTGAGGAGACCGGGTACCTTCGCGGGATCTTCCCCCCATTCGTTCCTAAATTCCTTGGAATCGACCGCGAGAACATCGCAATCGAACAAGTTTGAATCTGACCTCGAAACGATACTCACATCTATCCCGTGTTCTGCCAAAACACCTCGGTGAACGACCAACGGGAAAAGGAACGCTGTCCCGTTTGAAGAGGTGAAGCCAGGGGATAAAACGTTAATTCGCATCAGAACGATTGGCGCTGAACCATTTCCGAGAACTGCCCTTGTTGTTCGATCAGTTCATCGAATGTTCCAGATTCCGCTATTTTCCCCTGCTCCAGAACGTAGATTAAGTCGGCGCTGCGAATCGTGGACAATCTGTGCGCAATAATCAGGAACGTCCTGTTCCCGCGCTCGACGTCCAAAAGTTCATCAATTTTCGCTTCGAGCTCGGAGTCAAGAGCACTCGTAGCCTCATCCAGAATCAGGATTTTTGATTCTCTGTACAGTTCCCTAGCAATACTGAGCCTTTGGCGCTCACCGCCGGAGAGTTGTGCCCCATCGCCACCGACTTGCCGATCCCAGAGGTGACTTGGAACAGCGGAATCACTGACCAGTTCTACTCGATCAAGCAACGCGTGAATTTTGGCGTCGTCACGATGCTCTTCCCAAAAAGCTACGTTTTCTGCCAGCGTACCGTTGAATACAGCGCTCTCTTGCGTGACGTAGCCGATGTTGCGTTGGAGAGCGTGTACGTTAATTGAATCGTAACGAGAGCCACCAATACTGATCGTCCCTTCATTAGGTTCGATTAGTCCAGAAACAATATTTGCCACCGAGGTTTTTCCGGACCCTGAAGCGCCAACCAACGCAATAGTCTTACTGTTCGGAATTTCGATGTTAATTTTGTCCAACGCTGCCCGTGAATCACCTTCGTAATGGAGAGTGACATCGTTCAATCGAATGTCCGCGTCCATGTCTGGATCAGGTTTGTCGCTGTCCGTTTCGAACGCGTTCGCGGATAAGTTTTCTCGTAAGTTTTGGTGTACAAGCAGGCTTCCGCTCGTTTCGATGAAAGTCCGCAAAGAGGATTGGGTTCTCAATAGGTTTCTTGCTGCTTGGTAAAACAGGAACATCAAGAACATGATCTCGGTTATTGGTTCGTTGTAGACCCTTGTGTAAACGAGGATGATTCCCGCCATCACGAATACGACCAACGGCTCCGGGGCGTATCGAGTCAAGCTTCCGAGGATTAGGAGCTTTCGGTAACTCAGACTTACCTGGTGCGCGACGCCGGTCAGTCGGTCGATCATGGTTGGTACTCGACCGGTGGCTTTTACGAACTTCGAATACCTGAATCCCTCGATCAGGTAAGACTCTTGTTTGCCGTGTCCTTCAGCGAGCTCTATAGATGCAGATTTTGTTCTCCTGATGAGTATTGCGGTCATAACCGCAATTGGTACCGCCAGAACTAGGAGAAGGACAGTCACAGTAGGTTGCAGCATTATTGGCAACACCAAGTACACACTTGCAGTAACCATCGATACGATTAGATCGATGAGGCTGCGCATACCGTTACCAACTACCCGGGATTCTCCGACGACTGCGTTGGTCAGATATCCCGATGGATAACGTGTTATGTGGGTGTATCTCGCGTTTAGAACAAGACGAATGAGTTCTGCACGCATGTCGGTAAGGTGATTCGAAAGAATGATTGCTTGATACCAGGACTGCGCTATTAGCAGGACGGCCCTAACTACGAAAAAAATGACCAGCATGATCAGGATGTTCGTACCAGAAGGGAACAAATCGAGGAAGTTGAACATCCCCACAATTAGCCGAGAGAGCAGATCGTCGGCTTCTGTTATGTCCGACTGCAACAGCGGCAGTATCATGCTCACGCCGAAACCTTCGGCAATTCCGGCACCCAGCATCATCACGAACAGAATGACGAGTTTCCAGCCAAGCTGCCTTGCGAATAGCCTTGCGTTGTAGAAGATCATGCGTAGATTGTGCCGGGAGATTTACAGCACCGGGCTTAAGTTACCGCCGCTTTTCAGATTCTCCGATTGAGAATTCGTTTGGGACACTTGTTCAATCATACGGTTCGATATGCAAAGCTTGGTAGTTGGGTTAATGCTGGGTTAGATCAATTGCGCAATCCGTGAGATCGATTCTCTACGTGCTAAAAACTTGATCCGTTCCTGCAAAAATGAACACCCTATGACTAGATCCCAAAGCGAGAAGCATCAGGTCGGAAAATTGAGCGAGTCATCCAAAATCCTGTTTTATTTAGCCGATTCCGGGTCTGATCAGGTTGACGGACCAATCGTCAACGCTATCAACGTTGCACAAAGCGTCAGCGACAACTCGATCCCAGCGGTTTTCGTTTTCAATGGCTCCAACAAAATCTTCAACCGATTACAGGCGACGGGAGCCGATGTTCGAAGAGCTGATTTCCCGATTTCCAGTCGTCGTACCCACCTGAATCCGTTTTATCGTCGAAAGTACTCGCGAATCGTGGGCGAGTTTTTGGAATCGAACGGGATTTCAATCGTGCACATGTTTCCGAGAGCGACGTATCTAATGCATTACATCGCATCTCAGAATGTATCGAGAGTGGTTGAACAGCATTATGCCAGTCCCAACCCAAAACCACTTGGACTGTTCGATGGCGGGTTCTCTCTCAATCCTCGGGTTTTAGCTAGCGCCTGGTATCGCAAGTACGTACGGCTTAATTACAGACCAGCCGATTTGGTAATCAGCCACGGTGAAGGACAGCGCTCGGCATCAACTACCGTCTTCGGTGTGCCGTCCGAGAGGACCACAATTGTCACACCTGGCATCCCGTGTCAAAAACACAAATCCGAATCAGGCAAACTACGGCAAGAGCTTGGGCTCGATGGAACCCAGAAAATCGTCGTCTCACTGGGGCGAATAACGCGTGCGAAAGGTGTTGAAGAATTCGGAGAGATCGCGTCGATAGTTTCAAAGCGGAGATCGGACATTTCTTTTGTTTTTGTCGGGGCCGGCACTAACCGCGAGTATGAAAAACGAATTGTGAATCGATACGGAGAATTCGTTACATTTCTTGGGCACCGTGATGACGTCCCTGACATTCTTGAGGACAGCGATCTGTATCTTCATCCCTCACACCGTGAGGGATTGCCGTTGTCGATCATCGAATCTATGGAATTCGAGCTACCTGCCCTCGCGTGGGATATCCCTGGGTGCAACGAACTAATAAGAGACGGAGAGAACGGGATACTTCGCGATTTCGGGGACATTGAAGGTATGGCGGAGTCGGTAATGAGGCTGGTCTCTGATCCGGCCAAAGTCGTTGACATGGGTTCGGCGGCTCGAAAGAAATTCGCGTCAACCTACGATATCGCTCAGTTCGCACCAAGGCTGATTCAGGCTTACCAGTCGGTGAACCTAAGCTAAAAATCTCTTCGCCTTGCATGTTGTCCGATTGGGATCGTGGTCGGTCAATCGGACGGGTGATCCAGTAGTCGGGAATATGTGCCCAGCACCCTAATTACGTGCCCAAGACATCTGCCACGTCGAGTTCTTCATTCGGCGCAGAGCTTGAAAGAGCTTCCAGAATCTTAAAGTATTGGGAGTCAATCGAATCGACGGAGACTGCTTCAAGAATTTTCGCAGACATCAGTTGACGTTGATCGTCGCTGATTCCGGCGGCGGCCTGAATGTTCTCGGCCCAAACTGCAGGGTCGAGTGGAGATAAATAACCGTTTTCGTTTGGGCGGATCCATTCCTGGAAACTTGGCTCATTCGCGTTTGCGACGACCGGAACTCCAACGGCAATCGATTCAAGCAATGGTGTACCCATGCCTTCATTGCTTGCTGGAAAGCAGAAAACGTCTGCAACTTTCAGGTGTTCAGCCATATCCAAAAAGCCAGGTTTCAGTTTCATTCGGTCAGATACACCAAACAAATTCGCCTTCGTCACCAAGGATTCCAGCTCATCACTTTTTAGGCCAGGTACAAGATCGTTGTCTCTCAAAGGTGGTCCGCCTAATAACAGGCAGAAGTCTTCAGGCAGATGCGTTAGAACGTCTATCAGGAATGAATGATTCTTCCTGTCGAGGAACTTCGCTATGTAAAGAACAATTTTCTTGTCTTTCCATTCAGGGACAAGAGCTGCTTTAGCTGAGTAATGTTCTGTACGAGAGATCGTGGAGAACACAGAGTGATCTACAGGGTTCGGTCTGGTCCACGTATTTTTGACCAACCCAAGATTCTTGGAGTGATCCCCAAGAGCCTTGCTGATCGCGACTACCGCGGTGCGATTTTTCAGCTGGTCAGCGAGAAGGCGTGCTCTTCCTGGTATCGATTGAAGCGGGGTAGCTCCTGTGTTTACCAATTCGATGATCAAAGGAGTTTGGTTTGCAATGGAGTGGTGAATTGCCGCTGAAGTTGCCGGTGAGAACCCAAACGTGTGAACTAGATCGAATGACTTCGAGTTGAGCTTGCGAGTGACTTTTCTCATTTCGGAATTGAATACGAGCGCATTGGTCACACGGGAAACAGACGTACGAGCCAACGACCTGTTAATACGCCGCAGATTGCGCGACATGATTCGTTCGACAGATACGTTTTCAAACTCGTAACTGGTCGACTCGTAATCAGAGGTACTGCTTGTGATTACCTCGAATTCGATCCCGAACTTTTTACGCAATCGCAAGTATGTATTGTGAGCGCGCAACCCTGACCCAGAATATTCTGGAGGATACTTGCTAGACACAACCAGTACTTTCAAATTATTTCACCCAGTGAAATGATCGGCCTTCTGGCCACAGTGTTCTTAGTTTCAAAGCTTCCTGTTCCAGGAAAATTACGGTGTCCCGGCCTCTTCAAGGAATCGATCCATGGTCAAGAACGTGAGCAGCGCGCCACTCATGTTTGAATCCCCTGATTCGAACTGATTGACCGCTGCGGATATCGCATCAATGTTGAAAATCTCGAGCGCCTGGAGTCTCTCGGACGTCGGAAGCGAACGAAGTCGTCGTTTGAAAACATCTGAACCACGGAGTATGTCCGCTGTTGACGGCCATGATCGGTCTGCCTGCTCCGGTGCGGAGTCGACTGACATTCCAAGTCGGCGCTTTAATCCTCTGAGCCAAATACTCAGCGTAAGCCCGAAGGGTGAAAGGGCAGGGGAGTGATTGGTGTTCGCGTTCCTTATCGCCAGCAGGCGCGGGTCTAATTGACGGATTGTTTCGACCAGTAAAGAAGTCCCGTGGCGAACCTGCGCGGGTGTTCCAAGATAAATGTCGAGGACTTCATTATCGAAAGCCACAGTCGTCTGCTGGTGTCCCGGCGCGATGGATAGCAAATTCAGGTACGTGTAATGTCGGCTCGGTGCGTGGGTTGTCAGCAAGTCCCAAGCTTCTAGTGCGTCATCCTCATCAAACTCTTGAAGCAGATCTTCTATGTCGGAACTCACCTTGCTATGTACTCGGTCCATCGAAGTCGTTTTGATGAAGCTGCTGGCTGATGCTCCTTTTAATCGATATTTGGCATCAATTGTGTATTGATCGGATAGATCCGAGTCGCTGACAGGAGCCAGAGCGTACATTGCTGTCACCTTGCCGAGCATCTTGCGACGGGTCGATGGGATGTACATGCCCTGGAAGAAATAATCGAGTCCGTGGCCATGGAGTATTTGCTCTGATTCCCCAAAATCCAATTGACCGAAATGGGCATGTTGAAAGCTGAACATCCCTCCCGACACGGCACTTGAACCAAGCAACGCATTCGCATACTGATCCTCCGGGCGTTGAACAAATTCAAACGTGACTCCCGCCGTGTTTGCCAGGGACTCGGCAACTTGAACCTCGTTGTTGCGGGTAGAACCAACTGTGAATGCAGTAACCCCAGAAATACCTTGGAGAGCTCCCAGGATGACTCGGGAATCAAGACCACCACTCAGCAACAAACCGGTCTTCTCGATGCCTTCAGTCTTAAGTTCAACAGATTTTTTGAACGCCGATGCGAGTGCTTCGGCAGAGTCTTTTGTGTTGGTGTATTTGTTGGATCGACTTGGTGTCCAGTACCGCTCTGATCGTAACTTCAAGTCGGATTTATCAAACGTGATGATCGATCCTGGCGCTAGAACTTTCGTCGATTTGTCGAATGTTGTCTCACCAAACAGTCGTTGGAAATGTAGAAACTCGAAAAAGGCTTCTTGCTGGACCTCTAATTCGTGGCGTTTAAGCAATTCTTTCCAGATTGGCAAATATTGAGTGCTGAAGATGAGATCGGTTTTTGCCAGAGCGTAGAAAAGCGGAATCGAGGCAAATCGATCATTCGCCACCACAAATTGCTCGTCAGAGTCACCTGTGAGCAGCCACTCGCCGTCCAGCTTTTTTACCAACTGACCAAGCGAAGTGGTTCGGGGTACTTCAGTTAGCCTGCTAGTGGATATATACGGGCGACCCCAAACCGTGACTTGGAACTCCCCTAATTGACCTTTAATCACCGGGTAGCTCTGCTCAATCCCCGGAATGATTTCCACCGAGGCAGCGGGGGTCATCCGGCGCGCTCCAGGAGAATAGTCCTCAGTCCGCCAGCTTCACAGATCATGTCGATGGCGTCGTCATCACCAATGTTCCTGAAGATATTACGAACACCGAAATCACTGTAGAACTCAGGTTCAGGGGTGTATCCCCGCGCAGCCACAGCTTTGGTACCTGACGCTCCGGACGAAGAAGCCGACGTGACTTTATAACCAAGGTCGAATAGTTTCTGCAGAACCGGTCTGAAATCGTTGTCGGTGGTGTACCGGCTCAAGTGCGTTTCAAAGATGACACTTGGGGCGAAATTATCGTCGGCGAGCTCAGCTAGTTGCCCGAGAATTTCAACCTCGTGTCCTTCGACATCCATCCGCATTAGGTCAAC
>Ga0181593_10001085_pt1 | contig 24430 bp, 21 predicted proteins | sample 071ome_19_FD_133756 | JGI IMG/M metagenome (GOLD analysis project Ga0181593, IMG submission 133756) | Coastal salt marsh microbial communities from the Groves Creek Marsh, Skidaway Island, Georgia - 071413AT metaG (megahit assembly) | ecosystem: Environmental > Aquatic > Marine > Intertidal...
CGTTACCTTGCCGTCCTTGCGAAACACGGGGCGCAGGGTCCCGAGCTTTTCGCGGGTCACATCCGGGCGCGGAAACTCGTCATGTTCCATCAGCCGCGTGGCCTTGCGGCCCTCCGGCACCTCGATCGGCGCGATCTGCTTGGCGAGGAAACCGGACTCGATGGCGGCGCCGGCGCGCTGCTGGCTCATCACGCCCCAGTCGTCCATGTCGTCGCGCTGGTACTGGTAATCATCGGCGAGATTCTCGGCGGTCACTCCCATAAGGCCGTGCCCGAACGGATCGTTGTAGGCCCATTCCACCGAGTCCTCGAAAACCTGCCCACCGCGGGTCACGCCCCAGCGCATGCCCTGGTTCACATAGCCGCCTCGCGAGAAATTCTCGCCGCCGCCGGCCAGCGCGATCTTGCCATGCCCGGTCATGATCTGCTGCGCGGCGGTGATGATCGCTTGGGTCCCGGAGCCGCAAGCGCGGTTGACTTGAAGCGCGCAGCTCTCCTCGGCCATGCCGATATTGAGCCCGGCGACCCGGCCCACGTAAAACCCGTCCGGGTCCACCGGCAGCACGTTGCCCCAGACGATATGATCGACGTCCCGGGCTTCGATCCCCGCCGCCTCGACCGTCGCCTTGGCGGCGTGGGTCGCCAGGGCCGATAGGGGAATATCCTTCAGCGACCGGCCAAAGTCTCCGAACGGGGTTCGCTTGCCCGCGGCAATCACGATCTCCTGGGCCATGCCCGATACCTCCGAAAAATCATAAAGTGGATTGGTCGGTCCGAATTTGCCCCGCCAGGGCGATTGGCGCAAGTCGCGCGCGGGACGGATAGCGAGACGCGAAAATGCCGGATCGCCGGCAAGGAAGCGACGGTGTGTCGTATTCAGGATCACTTGTGGCGAGCCCGAGAAAACCGACCGGCCCCCAACCGCCTAGATGAGGAATATGGGCGGGATGGTGATCACGCCCTTTCCTCTCGCGGAAGGGTGGTCGACATGGTGGCTACGAAGGAACAGATCGTCTCGCTTCTGACGGGCTTCTCCGTCGAGGTGACACCGGCCTCGGCCGCCAAGGTCGAGGACTTCGCGACCCATCTGGCCGCCGGAACGACGGTGAATGTCACCTTCCTGCCGGGCTCGGACATCGCGGATACGATCGCCACCTGCGCGCGGCTGCGGCGGGAGGGTTTCAATCCGGTCCCGCATATCGCCGCCCGAAGCCTGGAAAGCGCCGCGCATTTGGAACGCTATCTCGACGGCCTCGCGCGCGAGGCGCAAATCGACGAGGCGCTGGTGATCGGCGGCGGGGTGACCAAGCCCGTCGGGCCCTACGCGACCTCCATGCAGGTCCTGACTTCCGGCCTGCTTGAGCGTTACGGCGTCAAATCAATTGGCGTCGCCGGACATCCCGAGGGTTCGCCGGACATCTCCGACACCGAGATCCGAACGGCGCTTGCGGAAAAGAATGCCTGGGCGCGAGACACCGACGCCGAGGTCTATATAGAGACCCAGTTCTGTTTCGAGGCCGACACCATCGTCACCTGGGAGCGCCGGATCCGTGCCGAGGGCAATGCCCTGCCGATCCATATCGGGCTGCCGGGTCTGGCGACGCTCAAGACCTTGCTCAAATTCGCGCAGATGTCCGGCGTCGGCCCGTCGATCCGGGTGCTGACCCGCCAGGCCCGGAACATCACCAAACTGTTGATGGTCCAGGAGCCGGATCTGGTGGTCGCCGGCCTGGCGGAGGCGGTGGCGAACGATCCCGACTCGCTGTTGCATAAACTGCACTTCTACCCGTTTGGCGGTCTCGCCAAGACAGCCGCCTGGCTGAACGCCGCGGCGACGGGCATCATTCAGCCGAAACCCAAGGGTGGTTTCACGCTCCTGGACGCCGAAGCCGACGCACCGCCCCTGCGCGCCGTCTCCTAAACCCGCTTTCATTCGAGAGGCCACGTCCATGACGCATACCGTTGTCAGTTCCGCGACCAAGGAAATCATCATCGGCTTCGATCAGCCGTTCTGCGTCATCGGAGAGCGGATCAACCCGACCGGGCGCAAGCTGCTCGCCGCCGAGATGGCCCAGGGAGACTACAGCCGCGTCGAGTCCGACGCTCGGGCCCAGGTCGCCGCCGGCGCCACCATGCTGGACGTGAACGCCGGCATCCCGCTCGCCGACGAGCCGCGCATCCTGGCCGAGTCGATCCAGTTGGTGCAGTCGATCACCGACGTGCCGCTCTCCATCGACAGTTCCATTGTCGAGGCACTCGAGGCCGGACTGGCGGTCTATCAGGGCAAGGCTTTGGTGAACTCGGTCACCGGCGAGGAAGAACGGCTCGAGGTGGTGCTGCCGCTGGTCAAGAAATACGGCGCCGCCGTGGTCGCGATCTCCAACGACGAGACCGGCATCTCCGAGGACCCGGACGTGCGCTTCGACGTCGCCAAGAAGATCGTCGAGCGGGCCCAGGACTTCGGCATTTCCCCGTCCGACGTGGTGGTCGATCCGCTGATCATGCCGGTGGGCGCGATCAACCTGGCCGGCGCCAGCGCGTTCCGCCTGATCCGCCGGTTGCGCGAGGAGCTCGGGGTGAACACCACCTGCGGCGCCTCGAACATCTCTTTCGGCCTGCCGAACCGGCATGGCCTCAACGCGGCCTTCTTGTCCATGGCGATCGGCGCCGGGATGACCTCGGCGATCATGAACCCCATGCATGACGAGGAAATGACCGCGATTAACGGCGCCAATGTGATGATGGGCCATGACCCGGAATGCCGCCGCTGGATCAAGAAGTTCCGCGAGCCGGCCCCCGAGGGCGAGGCGGCGGGCGCGCGCGGCGGCCGGGAACGGCGGCGGCGGCGGGCCTGATCCATGGATGGCGCGGCGGAACGCCCATCGGTCACATCCTCGGGCGAGGCCAACGGAGCCTTCGAAGCCGAAACCGAGGAGGTCTTCGTCGTTTTCACCCCCACGGGGCGGCGCGGCAAGGTTCCGCGTGGCACCTCGGTGCTGGAAGCGGCGCGCAGGCTCGGCGTCGATCTCGACTCCGTCTGTGGTGGCCGGGCGATCTGCGGGCGCTGTCAGATCGCCTTCAATCCTGGCGAGTTTCCCAAGTTCCAGATAACCGCCCGCGGCGAAAGCCTGTCGGAGGCCGGCAAGGCGGAACTTAGATACGCCGACAAGCGCAAGCTTAAGCCGGGCCGCCGTCTCGGCTGTAGCGCCGCGCTTCTGGCCGACGCAGTGATCGACATCCCGCCGGAAAGCCAGGTTCACCGCCAGATCATCCGCAAACGCGCCGAGGCCCGCGATATTCAGGTCCGCCCGGTTACCCGCCTGCATTATGTCGAGGTGCGCGAGCCCGACATGCACGATCCCTCCGGTGATTTCCGCCGATTGTGCCAGAGCCTGCGCGAGCAATGGCCGGATTGGGGCATCGCGGATGACGTCTCCAGCGATCTGCCGGTGCTTCAACAACTGCAGAAGGCGCTGCGCGACGGCGCGTGGAAGGTCACCGTGGCGTTGCGCGACGGCGACCGGGTGATCGGCGTCTGGCCCGGCTTTCGCGACAAGATCTTCGGCTTGGCTGTCGATATCGGGTCCACCACCATGTCGGCGCATCTCTGTGATCTGGCCACCGGCCAGGTGCTTTCCTCCGCCGGGACCATGAACCCGCAGATTCGCTTCGGCGAGGATCTGATGAGCCGGGTGTCCTATATCATGATGAACCCGGGCGGCGACGCCGACATGACCCGGGTGGTGCGCGACGCGGTCAACTATCTCGCGACCCAGACGGCGGCCGAGATCGGCGCCGGCCCGGATGAAATCGTCGACCTTGTCTTTGTCGGCAACCCGGTCATGCACCATCTCATGCTGGGCGTGGATCCGGTTGAGCTTGGCGGCGCGCCCTTCGCGCTTGCCATCGACACGGCGGTCGAGCTCTCGGCCAACGAGCTTGACCTCTATCTCCACCCCAACGCGCGGGTCTACGCGCTGCCCTGTATCGCCGGTCACGTGGGCGCCGACACGGCCGCGGTGATCCTGTCGGAGAGCCCGCACCGTCAGGACGAGATGACCCTGCTTATCGATGTCGGCACCAATGCCGAGATCGTGCTGGGTAACCGCGACGGGCTCATCGCCTGTTCCAGCCCCACCGGCCCCGCCTTCGAGGGCGCGCAGATCTCCTCCGGCCAGCGCGCCGCGCCGGGCGCGATCGAGCGGGTCCGGATCGACCCCGAAACCCTGGAGCCGCGGTTTCAGATCATCGGCTCCGATCTCTGGTCCGACGACGAGAATTTCGCCGCCGCGGTCGAGCGCGACGGTATCTCGGGTATTTGCGGCTCCGGCATCATTGAGGTTCTGGCCGAGATGTTCCTCGCCGGGATCCTGACCGCCGAAGGTATCATCGACGGACGTCAGGCGGCGCGGAACGATCGGATTTACGAAGACGGACGCACTTTTTCGTACCGGTTGAGCGACGAGGTTTCGATCACTCAGAACGACGTCCGGGCGATCCAGCTCGCCAAGGGCGCGCTCTACGCGGGCTTCCGGCTGCTCATGGATCATCTCGGGATTGATAACGTCGACCGTGTGATCCTGGCCGGCGCCTTCGGCAGCCATATCGATCCGAAATACGCGATGATCCTGGGCATGGTCCCGGATTGCCCGCTGGACAAGGTCTCGTCCGTCGGCAACGCCGCCGGTACCGGGGCGCGGATCGCGCTGCTCGACGGCCAGGCGCGCCGCGAGATCGAGCGCGTGGTGCGCGATGTCCGGAAGATCGAGACCGCCGTCGAGCCGCGCTTTCAGGAACATTTCGTTGGCGCCATGGCGATCCCGCACAAGACCGACCCCTATGCCCAGTTGCGGGCCGCCGTTTCGATGCCGGGGTTTGAGAGTGGTGCGTCGGATGCCGGCGCCGGTGGTGGGCGACGTCGGCGACGTCGAGGCTAGACCGTTCCTGATCTTTACGGAAACGGTCTAGCGGCGCTCCCTGAAAAACCCGCGCAGCAGCGCCGCCGCCTCGCGTTCCTCGAGCCCGCCGACGATCTCGGGCCGGTGGTTGCAGGTCGGCTGCTGGAACACCCTGGCGCCGTGCTCCACCCCGCCCCCCTTGGGGTCATAGGCGCCGAAAGTAACCTTTTCCAGCCGCGCCAGGGCGATCGCCTGGGCGCACATGGCGCAGGGCTCCAAGGTCACCGTGAGATCATATCCGGTCAGCCGCGCGGTCCCGAGCGCCGCCGCCGCCTCTCGGATCACCAGGATCTCGGCATGGGCGGTGGGATCACAAAGTTCCTCCACCCGGTTTCCGGCCCGCGCGACCACGGTTCCGGAATTGCAATCCGTTATCACCGCCCCGACCGGTACTTCGCCGCGCGCGCCCGCGGCCCGCGCCTCGGCAAGCGCCAGGGTCATTGGGGAGACTGTTGGAGACCGGTGGTTGAGATCAGACACGGCCTTGGGTGCTTTCGAGCAATAACGACAAGCGGTTGTGTCGGAGCAGCCTAGCAGACGAATCGGGCATCCAAGTCCACCAAAAATGTCGCGGGTGGGACGATCAATTACGGAAACAGCCATTTTGTCGGTCAATGTCGCGCGGTACCCTGGTTGACCTGGGAAAGACGGGAGCAACCCGCCGGGGGCCGAGATCCCAAAAACCGTATCGCGCGGGTCGGGCGATCAGCCTTGTAATTCCAGGACATTTCTCCAGGAAAATGGGGGGGGGACCATCACGATCCGAGAACCTTTCGCAGAACTAGACATCAAAAAAGCCGCGTCGGGCTTCTACAAGGACTACAGCATTCCAATCGCTCTCGTCAGTAAATTCACGATGGCAATGCTGGTGATCTGGGCGCTTTTCTGGCCGGCGAACGCCAATGGCGTATTGGGAAGCGTCAACAGCCAGTTGCTCAAGGGCTTTAACGGCTTCTATATCGTTATCGTCGGCCTGTTCGCGTTTTTCCTGCTTGTCCTCGCGGTGCTTCCGCAAACCGGCAAGCGCCTCATGGGGCCCGAGGGCGAGAAGCCGGAATTTTCGAATTTCTCGTGGTTCTCGATGATGTTCGGCGCCGGTTTGGGCGTTGGCCTCATGGTCTTCGCGACGGCCGAACCCCTCGGGCTTTGGGGCTCCAACCCCGTGGTCATCTCCGGCGCGGTGGCGGGCAATAGCGAGCAGGCCCTGCAGAGCGGTTTTCGATACACCTTCCTGCATTACGGGTTTCACGCCTGGGCGATCTACGTCGTGACCGGGTTGTCGCTCGCCTACTACGCCTATACCCGCAACATGCCCCTGACCATCCGTTCGGCGCTGACGCCGCTTTTCGGCGGATATATGAACGGCATCCTCGGCCATATCGTCGACATACTCGGGGTTGTTGCCACGATCCTCGGCGTTTCGGTGACCATTGGTTTCGGCGTCAGCCAGTTCGTCGACGGCATCTATGCCATAACCGGCATGGATTGGCTGATCGATCTGGGCGGGCAAGCGCCGAAACCCAGCACGGTTGGTCTTGTCGTCGGCCTTGTCATGATCATGGGACTGTCGATCATCTCGGCCGTCTCCGGCGTTGGGCGCGGGGTTAAGTACCTGTCGAACCTCAACCTGGTTCTGTCGGTGATCCTGCTGGCGGATTTCGTGTTCTTCGGCTCCTTCGTGTTCGCGATGACGACCTACGGGACCGCGTTGGTCGACTACATCCTGCATTTCGTCCAGATGTCCTTCGGGGCCTATGGTCCGCAATCGTTGGAGGCCTACACCGCCGCGTTGCCGGAGGCGATCAAGCCGCTGGCGGGTGACATTTACGGAGGCGCGACCAATGCCTGGGGTTCCTTCCCGGCGTTCCAGGAAAACCTGAAGGGCGCGGCCGCCGCGTTGCCGCCGGATATGCAAGCCGCCGCGTATGAAGCCGGCAACCAAGGTCGTCAATTCGGCTGGCAGTCGGGTTGGACGACCTTCTACTGGGCCTGGTGGATCGCCTTCTCGCCGTTTGTCGGCTTGTTCCTGGCGCGCATTTCCAGGGGACGCACGGTTCGTGAGTTCATCTTCGGATGCGTGATCGCGCCGGCCCTGGTTTGCTTCGCCTGGATGACCATCCTTGGCGGCACCGCGATCGACCTCGAGCTGACCGGCGGCGCCGACGGCTCGATCCTCGCGGCGTCCAACACCGCCAAGCTGTTCGTCACCCTGAGCCAGATGATCGGCGGCGGTTTCCTGTCGGTGATCACCATCATGTGCGTGGTTCTGATCATGACCTTCCTGGTGACCTCGGCGGATTCCGGCATCCTGGTGATGAACACCATCATGTCCGGCGGCGAGCAGGAAACCGGCAACAAGCATCGCATTGTCTGGGGCGTTATCCTGACCCTGGTCATCGGCACGTTGCTGATCGCCGGCAAGACCAATGGCGGAGCGGATCCGATGGAGGCGTTGAAAAGCGCCATGATCATCGGCGCGCTTCCCTTCACCATGGTGATGGGCCTGATGTGTATCGCGCTGGCCAAGGCCCTGTTCAAGGACCAGCAGCACGACAAGCAGGTGGCCGAGGGGTCTGACTAACGACTCCCGGCCACCCGTCGGTCGAATTGGCCCGATGGTTACGAACGATCCCGGTGTCGAAAGGCACCGGGATTTTTCGTTCGGAGTCGCCACCACCACGCGCGGGATCGCAATGATGGGGGTGGCGACTGTCCAAAGGGTTCACAAGTCGGTCTGAATCGGCTGTTGTTCACCTCGGTGGTTGTCATCCCGGAACCGGCTGGCCATCATTACCGGATGGACTTCAGCGCGCCGGACAAGGGGAACCACCTCGATGGATTTTGAACTCTCCAACGAGCAGCAGCTTTTGAAGGATAGCGCCGATCGTCTGATCGCCGACCGCTATGACATGCAAGCACGGACCAAGATCCTGGAAAGCGAGGCGGGGTGGAGCCGCGAGATCTGGTCGACCCTGGCCGAACTGGGTTTCCTCGGCCTGCCCTTCAAGGGCGAGGACGGCGGTTTCGACGGCGGGCCGGTCGAGCAGATGCTGATTCTCGAAGCCTTCGGGCGCGGGCTTCTGGTCGAACCCTATCTGGCGACGGTGGTGCTGGGTGGTAGCGCCATCGCCTTGACCGCGCACCCGGATCGCCGGGCCGAGATCCTCGGTGGCGTCGCGGCGGGAGAGCGATTGCTTGCCTTCGCCCATGGCGAGCGGCTGTCGCGATACCGATTGCGTCAGGTCGAAACTACCGCACGGCGCGAGGGCGACGGCTGGGTGCTGGACGGCGAGAAGACCACCGTCGTGCATGGCGCCGAGGCGGATACCCTGATCGTCAGCGCCCGCACCAGCGGCGCCAAGGATGACGAGGGTGGAATTAGTCTGTTTCTGGTGCCAGCGGATACCGCCGGCGTCACGGTCCGGGGCTATCCGACCTTCGACGGCATGCACGGCGCGGATATTACTTTCAACGCCGCCAAGCTGCCGTCGAACGCCTTGCTCGGCGCGGCGGACCAGGCCTATGGCGTGATCGAGCATGTCGAGCAGCACGGCATCGCCGCCGTCGCCGCCGAGGGGCTCGGCGCGATGCAGGCGGCCTTGGATATCTCGGTCGAGTACTTGAAGACCCGCACCCAGTTCGGGCGACCGATCGGCGACTTTCAGGTGCTCCAGCACCGCGCGGCGGACATGTACGTGGCGGTCGAGGAAGCGCGCAGCATCGCCATCTACGCCGCCATGATGGTCGGCGAGCCGGACCCGCTTGTCCGACGCCACGCCATGGCCACCGCCAAGGCTCAGATCGGCCAATCCGCACGCGAGGTCGGCCAGGGCGGCGTGCAGCTGCATGGCGGCATCGGCATCACCGAGGAATACGCCGTCGGCCACTACTTCAAGCGGCTGTCGATGATCGAGCGCCAGTTCGGCGATGTCGAACATCACATGGCGCTGCTGGCGTCCATGGGACCGGTCGAGTAACCCGGACGCCGCTACTTCTCTCCTGACGGTTTCGCCGCCTGCGCCCTCAATCTGGCTTGTCTTCGAGTGACGGATTCCCGGTGCGCGATATAGCTGACGCTTCCGACGATGATGGCCGAGCCGATCCAGGTCCAGATCTCCGGGATCTCGGCGAAGACCAGGAAACCGATCAGTGCCGCCCAGGCAAGTTGCAGGAACTTAACCGGCTGGACCGCCGAAACCTCGGCCAGCTTGACGCCCTGGATCATGCAGAGATGGCCGAGGGTGGCGAGGCCCGCCGTCGCGATCAGCAACAACCACTCCTCTGTGGTCGGATCGCGCCAGACGTAGAGCGCCGGCCCCATGATGGTCAGCGCCACGAAAACCGAGAGATAGGCAACCACCGCCGGACCGGATTCACGTCGTGTCAGAACCTTGGCGATCAGATCGGTAATCGCGAAAAGCGGGGCCGCCAGCATCATCGCCAACGCGCCGGGATGGATCTCCACGAAACCCGGACGCAGAATCACCACCGCTCCGAACAGGCCGACCACCACCGCGATGATCCGCCGCGCCCGCACTTTCTCTCCAAGGAACAGCGCTGCGCCGACGGTCGCGAAAACCGGCGCGGTGAAGCCCATCGCCGTAACCTCGGCGATCGGGATATGCGCCATCGCGTAGAACCAGCACATTACCCCCACGGCATGCAGCACGCCGCGGATCGCGTGCAGCTTGAAATTCGCGGCGCGAAAATCGGCGAGGTTGATCTTCAAGAAGAACGGCAGCATGAAAACCAGGCCCAGCGCGTAGCGCAGGAACGATACCTGGATCGGATTCATCGTGCCGCCGACATACCGCACGATCGCGGTGAAGGACGCGAAAATCAGGCCGGCCAGGACCATCCACAGCATGCCCTGAACATTCGGGGAAACGGCGGCGAAACGGCAGCGTATTTCGGCGAGGACCGACATGGATTAAAGTGCCTAGGAGTTTGGATACGGCGCGTGGCGCCGGGAGCGCCCAAAAGGAGCATGGGAATGGGTATCGAGGCAAACCAATTCAAGCATCCGGAGTTTCTGGTTTCCACCGATTGGCTGGCCGAAAGGCTGGGCGACCCCAATCTGCGGATCTATGACTGCACCACCCACCTGCTGCCGCACCCGACCAAGGCTTATACCGTCGGTAGCGGTCGCGAGGACTATGACAAGGGGCATATCCCCGGCGCCGACTTCCTGGATCTCCAGGAAGAATTGTCGGATCCGGACAGCAAGTTCCGCTTCACCTTCCCCTCGCTGGAACTGTTCGCGGCGGCGGTCGGGCGGCACGGGCTCGGAGACGATACCGAGGTGGTTCTGTACAGCACCACGACACCGCAATGGGCGAGCCGGATCTGGTGGATGCTGCGCGCCTTCGGTTTCGACAACGCCAAGGTGCTGGATGGAGGCCTGGTGAAATGGGCCAAGGAAGGCCGCGAAATCTCCACCGCGCCGGCGGCCTACGCGCCCGCGACTTTCACGCCGCGTCCGCGCCAGGGGCTGATCGTTCAGAAGGAAGAGGTGCTGGCGGCGATCAATGACGGCGCGGTCTGCACCATCAACGCGCTCTCCCGCGAGCAGCATGCCGGCGGCGGTCGGGCCTATGGCCGGATGGGACGGATCGCCGGAAGCACCAATGTGCCGACCGCCGAATTGTTGGACCCGGAAACCACGGCGTTTCTTCCCGCCGCCGAGATCGCGGCTCATTTCGCCGGAGTCGGCGCCGACAAATCCGAGCGGATATTGACCTATTGCGGCGGCGGGATCGCCGCGAGCGCCACGGCTTTGTTGCTAGTTATGCTCGGTCACGAGAATGTCGGGCTCTACGACAACTCCATGTCCGAATGGTCGAACGACGAGTCGCTGCCGATGGAGACGGGTTGACGAGAGGCGGTTCAGACCCGCCGGGCGGGACGAAACACCGCCCGGTAAAGCAACGCCACCGGCAGGAGCACGATCCTCAGAACCGGTCCCAGAATGCCATCGCTGGGAGAGTCGCTGTTTTCGGCATTGTGATTGTTGACCAGCAGGTCCGAGCAGCCACAGCCTTCGTTGAGCGCCACCTGGCGCAGGTAAAATCGACGAAACGTTTCCCTCGCGGCCATGTCGGTTCTCCCTCCAGTGGTTTCACCGCGCCGCGACTTTAACTCGAGCACCGGCGGCGTTGAAGGTCAGACTATCATCCTATCGCGGGCTTGGCGAAGCCCGCGGGCTGGGTCACGAGCCGGCCTCCTAGTTCTTAACGACGACAGGCAATCCCGCGACCATCAGCAGGACCTGGTCGGCGTCTCGCGCGATATCCTGGTGCAGCCGTCCGGCGAGATCACGGAACCGCCTCGCCATGGCGTTCTCCGGAACGATACCGAAACCGACCTCGTTGGATATCAGGATAACCCGCCCCGGCGCCGCCGCCAGCGCCGCGAGCAGCGCCGCCGATGCCGCCTCGATGTCACGTTCGGCCAGCATCAGGTTGGTCAGCCACAGGGTCAGGCAATCCACCAGCAAAACCCGGTCCTCCGCAGCTTTTTCTTGGATTGCCTCGGCCAACGCCAATGGCGCTTCCACGTCCAGCCAACCGTGCCCGACCCGGCGGTCCTGGTGGGCCGCGATACGCTCTCGCATTTCCTCGTCCCAGGCCTCGGCGGTGGCGATATAGACCGGGTTGAGTCCCGAGGTCAGCGCCATCGCCTCGCCGTGCCGGCTTTTACCGGAGCGCGCGCCGCCGAGAATCAAGGTGACATAAGCCATGCGCCGCTCCCGCTGGAGGCCTCAGCGAACCCGGCCCTGGGCCTTGGCCCGGGGATCGCCGACCGCGGTGACCGAGCCGTCGTCCCCCACATGGATCGCCTGCACCACGCCCATGGTGGTGTCGCGCCCCGGCACGGAGCGGTAGTCCAAGCCGAGTGTTTCCGCGATCGGTCGGGCGATGGGCTCGAGGTCCTCGTCCGCCATCAGGCTTTCGACCTCGGCATGCAGCTTGGGTGCGTTGATCGCCTCGATGATCGACATTCCCTGGACCCGCACCCGATGCAGCATCTGCATGAGCGAGGTCGGAATGCGGGTCGATCCCGAGGCGCCGATCGCCATCTCGATCTTGCCGTCCCGGCTCAACAAGGTCGGCATCATGCTGCTGACTGGTCGCTTGCCGCCGATCACCTGGTTCGGATTGTCCGGCCAGGGACTGAACAGTGCCATCTGGTTGTTCAACAGGATGCCGGTGCCCGGAACCACGACCCCGGAATGATTGTTGTTGGAGTAGGTAATGCAGGCCGCGTTACCCGCCGCGTCGAGGGTGCACAGGCTGGTGGTCTCGGACGACTCGCCGCTCGCGATCGGGACGAAGGCGGGATCACCGAAACCGACACGGCGGGTCTCGAACATATGCAGCATCGCTCCCGCCAAGGCCTCGTGGGTTTCGGCGTCGCCGCTCGGTGAAAGACGGGACAAGGCATCCAGGCCGGCGAAGACCAGGCCGCCGGAAGAGGGCGCCGCCATGGTCGCCACGTCGAGGCCCTTGAAACGTCCCCGCGCCGGCTCCCGCCAGAGCGCCTTGTAGTTCCGCAGGTCCTCGCGCGAGAGAAACCCGTCATGGGTCCGCATCTCGGCCAGAATGGCCTCGGCGATGTCACCCTCGTAAAACGCGCGGGCACCCTCGTCGGCGACCCGCCGCAGGGTTTCGGCGTAGTCCTTGTTGGTCAACCAGTCACCCTCGGCCGGCGCCTCGGTCTCGGATTTCAGATACAGCGCCCGGCAGGCGGCTGTGTGATTGAGCATGCCGACCGTGCGGCTCATGCGTAGCGCGCCCTTGTAGGAAACCGCGAACCCGTTCTCGGCCAAGGTGATCGCCGGCGCGAAAAGCTCGGCCATCGGCATCCTGCCGTACCGCGCGTGCATTTCCGCGAACCCCGCCAAGGTACCGGGAGTCGCAACCGAACGGTGGCCGACCTGATTGTGACCGCCCTTGACCCGGATCAGATATTCTCCCCGGGGGCTGTTGCTGGCGAACAGCTCATAACGGGCCCGCGCCGGCGCGGTGCCGAGGAAATCCACGCTGTCGAAACGCCCGTTGGCCGCGTCGTGGATGATCATGAATCCACCGGCGCCGATACCGCAGTCCAGGGGCTCCACCACGCCCATCACATGCGCCGCCGCGATCGCCGCGTCGATGGCATTGCCGCCGGCTTCCATGATCCGCATCGCCGCGTCCGCGCCTTCCACATTGGCGGCGGCGGCGGCGCCGACGGTCATCTCGGCGGTCTCATGTCCGATCCAGGTTCTGTCGAGCACGGGAAATCTCCATGGCTGGGTCGCCAAAAGGCTAGTCGCCGCGCACCGTCTCGGCAAGGCGGCTTGAACGCCGCGTTTCATGCGGCTATCCAGGTGTATCCCGTCATCTCATTTAGAGGCGCCCGTGGCAGAGAAACTTTCCGTCCTGGTTTTAAAGGGCAGCGGCATGAACAAGGACGAGTTGGTGCCGAGCAAGGTGACCACGGACTGGGACATCACCATTCTCGAGGTCGGCACCGACCTTGACGCGGTGCGCGCGAAGGCCGTGGAGGTTGACGCGATCGTCGGCGGCGGCATTCCCGGCGGCATTCCCGATGTCACGCCCGGTGGCGCGCGGCTCAGGCTCTATCAGGCGCCGTTCACCGGCTATGACTGGATCACCCCGGCGGATCTGCCCAAGGGCGCGGTGTTCTGCAATACCCACGAGCACGAAACCACCATCGCCGAGCATCTCTTGGCCGGCATGCTTGAGTTTCAGACCGGCCTGATGCGGGACACCCACCCATTGATGCGCGCGAATTCCTATAGCGGACGCTCCATCAACCGGGGGCCGCGCCACCGCGAGCTTCGCGGCGCGACCGTCGGCATTATCGGCTACGGAATGATAGGCCGGGAGGTGGCGCGGCGCTGCAAGGCCTTCGACATGCGGGTCATGGCGGTCTCGCGCACACGCCGGGACGAGCCCGGTCTGGTCGACTGGTACGGCACGATGGACCAGCTCGACAGCCTACTGGCGGAGAGTGACTTCATCATTTGCTGCGCCCCGGGCGGCGGCGCGACGCGCGGCATGATCAATGCCCGATCCTTTTCCCTAATGAAGCGGGGCGCGGTCATCGCCAATGTCGGGCGCGGCGAGGTGATCGACGAGGCCGCCCTCTATAACGCGCTCTCCTCGCGCCGAATTCGGGGCGGCATCATCGATGTCTGGTACGTCTACCCCTCGGCTGAGGATCCTAATCCATGGCCGTCTCGGTTCCCGTTCCAAAAGCTCGACAATGTCATCATGTCGCCGCACAACTCCGCCTGGACCGCCGAGATGAGCGACCGCCGTTGGACCTTCGTCGCCGGCAATCTCGACCGCTTGGCCCGAGGCGAACCGCTCCGCAACATCTGCTTCGAGGGTGAGCGCTAGGCGGGCCCCATGGGCGCAACCGCATCCATCGTCACCCTGGCGCAAGGCAGGGCCCCGGATGCTGGTGCAAGCCCGGATGGCGCCGGTCACGCGGCCGACGCCGAGGCCCCGCCGTTCGCCAGGGCGACGGGAAATGAAAGCCTAGAGTTGGCCCGTCTACTAGATCCCTTACTATCGCGTTAGTTGTACTAAATGATCGATGTCAAAGCCACATCATTGGGCTCGCGATTTTTTCCTTGAATATCAATTTACTCACCCTCCCCGGCTTCATGGAGTATGGAATTCACATTCAGGCTAGGTCGCGCGGGATGCGTCGACCGGGCGAAGCGGGATGCTCGCAGTCAGGGGTCTCCACATCAAAACCAACAGCCGGCGAGCGCGCCCGGCGCGCCGGCCATGACAAGGATACGCATGATGAATATCGATTGGACCTTCATTTCCCAACACGAAGGCGGCCAGAAACTGGAAGGGTATTGGCCTCGCGACACCGGCTCGGGCGTCACGGTCGCCACGGGCGTGGATATCGGTCAACGCAGTATGTTCGATCTTAACCGGCTGAACCTGACGCCTGATCTCAAGAAGAAACTTGAACCCTATCTCGGGGCAAAAGGCGACGCGGCCCGTCGATTGTTGGCGGAATGACCGCTTAAGATCTCGAAAATGGAGGCCGACCAACTGGACCAGAATATCAAGCGTGACATCCTGGGCAGATTCGAACAGCTCTACAACCAGGAGGTCATGGGTAAACCCGGCCTTAAACCGTTTTCACAACCCCCGCGTGAAATACAAACTGTCATCGCGTCACTTGTGTGGCAGTATGGCGCCGACATAAAGAAACCCGCGGGCCGGGGAGGTGCGCCGAAATACTGGAAATACATCACCGAACAGGATTGGCACTCGGCGCAACAAGAGTTGATGAACTTCGGCGATCTGAAAACTCCGGGTCGGCGGCTGAAGGAAGGGAGATACTTGAAGCAATGGTTGGACCGACAACCAAAACCCCGAAGTGGGTATTGGTCCTTCTCATTTTGATCCTCGGCACCGGCGGGGCGGTCGGGAGGTTTCCGCTCGCGCGAGGACGACGAGAAAAAGGGACGACGGGTGCGCGCGCGACCGTTTGGTGATCACCCTGATGATGCTTCGAGCCGCCCTTTACCCCGCGTGACGGTTCCATGGGAAGATGTCTCGCTAGTGGAGGATATGTGTCATGAGTTTGACTACGAAGCGCGTCGAGATTTCCGGCGTTTCCATCGACTTGGTCGAGGGCGGAGAGGGCTCGGCCCTGCTGTATCTACATGGCGGTCGTGGGCATTTCGGGTTTGAGCCGTTCATGGAGGAACTCGCGAAAACCCACAGGGTGATCGCGCCCTGGCTGCCGGGCTTCGGGCATTCCGAGCTGCCGCGATCCTATACCGCGATCGACGATCTCGCCTATTTCGGGCTCGATCTCATGGACTCAATGGATCTGAGGGATGCCGCGCTGGTCGGGGCTGGTTTCGGTGGCTGGGTGGCGGCGGAAATGGCGATCCGGTCGACCGAGCGGCTCGGAAGCCTGAGCCTGATTGGCGCGCTCGGGGTCAAGTTCGCCGACCACCTGACCCGCGAGATCACCGATATTCACGCCCTGTATCCCGACGAGGTCCAGAAGACCCTCTACAGCGACCCCGAACGCTTCCGCCTCGAGACCGAGGGGATGAGCGACGAGGATTTGACGGCGCTGGTGCGGCTCGGGGAGGCGGTGGTTCTGTTCGGATGGAAGCCCTACATGCACAATCCGAGGCTGCGCCAATGGCTGCATCGGGTCAATGTGCCGACCCTGGTGACCTGGGGCGAGAAAGACGCCATGGTCACGGTCGACTACGGACGAAAATACGCCGCGGCGATTCCCGACGCGCGGTTTGAGATTGTATCCGGCGCCGGACACTATCCCGGACTTGAGCAACCAGCGGAAACGGCGGCCCTGATCAGCGGGTTCGCCGGCGGCAAGGGTTGAGAGGAGAGTTGAAATGAAAGTCTGGCATTTCTCCGAGATGGCCTATCCCCAAGCCTGGGACGAAGGCTATGAGCGCGGCACCTTTCGGGTGACGGTCCCGAACAGCCACTATGACCCGGAGATCGGCGCCGACGTCTATCACCGGCACTATGACGAGTTTCAGCTCTGCGACGAACTCGGCATCAACATCATGCTGAACGAACACCACAGCACGCTGACCTGCACCAACGCGGCGGTGACGGTATCCGGCTCGATCCTGGCCCGGATCACCAAGAATGTCCGCATACTGCTGCTCGGCACGCCGATCGCCAACCGTCCGGACCCGATCCGGGTGGCCGAGGAAATGGCGATGATCGACGTGATCAGCCGAGGGCGGTTGGAGATGGGGTTGGTCAAGGGCGCGCCCTACGAGATCGCGCCGGCCAATATGAACCCGGCCCGCCTGATGGACCGGTTCTGGGAGGCCCATGACCTGATCCTGAAGGCCATGAGCACCCATGACGGGCCGTTCAACTGGGAGAGCGAGAACTATCACTATCGTCAGGTGAATATCTGGCCGCGGCCCTGGCAGCAGCCGCACCCGCCGGTCTGGATCACCGCGCTCAGCCCGCATAGCGGCCGGGCCATCGCCGAGCGCCGCTACGTCGCCGCCGCCTTGCTTTCGGGCGGTATCGCGTCCGGTATGTTCAACGCCTATCGCGAACGGGCCGCCGAACAGGGCTGGGCCGCGCCGAACGACCGCTTCGCCTATTGCGTGCTTGTCGGGGTCGGCAAGACCGAGGAGGAAGGCCGCCGCCGCGCCGATCAGGTCGCCGGCTATGTCCGAACCTCGCCGATTGTCTCGGAACCGTTCAAGAACCCGCCGGGCTATAATCCGGTGCCCGCCAATGTGGCGATGCTGAAGGCGGGCCCGACCCAGAGCGTCGCGCGCGTCCAGACCGTCGACGGGCGGACCATCGATCCGACAAAGGCCACGGTGCAGGAATTCATGGATGCCCGAACGGTCTTCGCCGGCACCCCGGACCAGGTCTTCGAGCAGATCAAGACCTTCAACGAGGAGGTAGGTGGCTTCGGCAATCTGATCATCATGGGCCAGGGCGGCACGCTCTCGTACGACGAAACCTGCGCCAATCTTAAGCTCTTCGCCGACGAGGTCATGCCGAGGCTTGGTGAGCTAAGGATGCCGGAAAATCGTTTCGGCGAGATGGCGGAACGCAACGCCGCCGCCGGCGCCGCCGAATAACGCAACGAACAAGCGACGAGGGAGACGGAACATGCGCGCATTGGTGACCGGAGCAAGCCCGGGGATCGGCGGCGCGACCTGCCGGGTGTTGACCAAGATGGCACTTGATCGTGGCGAGAAGCCTCGGATCGCCGCCTGCGAGATCCGCGAGACCGAGGAAGTATCGGCCCTGGCGGAGGAACTACGCGAGGCGGGAGCCGAGGTAATCGTTCTGTCCGGTGATCTCGGAAACACCACGGATGCCGGCGCCATGGTCGCCAAGACGGTGGAAACCTTCGGCGGCCTCGACGCGGTGGTCAGCAATGCCGGGATCACCAGCCCGGCGCCGCTCAATGACCTGGCGATCGATCAATGGGACAAGATCATCGCGGTGAACACCCGCGCCACCCTGTTGCTTGCCCAGGCGGCCTATCCGGCGCTGAAGCAATCCAAGGGCGGTTTGGTGGCGGTTGCCTCGATGTCCGGCATGGGCGCGCATCCCGGAATGGGCGCCTACAGCCCGAGCAAGGCGGCGCTCATCTCGCTCTGCCAAGTGTTGGCCCAGGAATGGGCGCCGGATCACATCAACGTCCATACCGTGGCGCCCGGCATGATCCGAACGCCGCTGACCAAACAGGTCTACGAGAACAACCAGATCGCCAAGGACCGGGCGGCCCTGGTGCCCTGGGGCCGGATCGGAGAGCCGGAGGATATCGCCAATGTCATCGGTTTCCTGCTCTCGCCCGCCGCCGACTACATGACCGGTCAGAACATTCTGATCGACGGTGGTTTCGTGGATTCTCTCTATGACCATATTCCGGGAAAACCAACGCGAGCGGTCTAACGATCGCGGAACCTCCGGTCGCGTCGACTGTCCATGACGGTTCCCTGCCATGGCAAGAGGAATTCGTGCATAGTTCGTCCCGGGGGGTCGGGACGAAATGATGAAGGGTGAGGCGCAAGATAACCGGGACGGGGAGCTGGAAGTCGGCGCGCGAATTCGGGCCGAGCAGATCCGGGTTTTTCACACCCACGCCAATACCGCGCTGCTCGGTAATCTTTTGGCGGTCCTGGCGACCGTGGCCTTGTTGTGGGACCGGGTTCATCAAGACCAACTGGCAATCTGGGCGGGAGCGACCGCGGCGTTCGTTTTCGCCCGACTGCTGATCTATCGGGGTTTTAATCCGGAATCCCGAGATCACGAGTATGTCGCGCGATGGGGCCGTCGGTTCACGATTTTCGCCTTTGTCTCCGGACTGTGTTGGGGCGCGTTGCCGGGCGTCTTTTTTGAAACCGCCGACCCGTTCGTTCCCATCTACATCGTCTGCGTCGTGGCCGGGTTGCTTGTCGGAGCCCTCGGCGCGCTCTCGGCCCATGGTCCGGCGTATAGAGCTTATGTCATCGCGATGGTGGCGCCCCTCGTGCTTCGATGCCTGTTCTCCGGCGCGACTGATTACATGATCATCGGGGGCCTCGTCGCCTTCGCGCTATTGACCTCGATTCGCTTCGGTTCGGCATGGGAACGTACCCTGCGGGACCAGATCCGCCTGCGCCTTGAAGCCGAAACGCTGTTAAGCGCCGCCGAGACGGCCCGCGGTGCCTTGACTGAAAGCGAGCAGCGTCTGGGCGCGATTCTGGAGGCGAGCCCGATCGGCGTTTCGGTTCTCTCGGCATGGAGCGGTCGGCGGGTTTTTGTCAACAAGGCGCTGATGGATCAGTTCGGCGCCGGCGACCCGGAGGAACTCATCAATTCGCCGGTGGAGCAATCCTGGGTCAATCCGGAGGATTATCAATACGCCCAGGAACAAGGCAGCGGCGAGCGGGCGCTCATCAACTTCGTCGCCCCGCGGCGGCGGCTGGACGGAAGTGTCTGGTGGGCCTTGCACAACAATGTTCGCTTGATCTTCGAGGGCGAGCCGGCGCGCGTTGTCTGGCATACCGACATCACCCAAAGCAAACAGGCCGAGGAAGAACTCCGCGCCAGCGAGGCGCGCCTGCGCGGGCTATTGGAGAGCAGTCCGATCGGCGTCGGCGTGTTGGACCGGTCGGGCGGCATCCTGTTCGCCAATAGCCGCTATTCCGAAATCTTCGGTCTCGACGAAACCCAGTTGATGGGGCTGAACGCCGCGACCTTGGTCATCAACCCCGATCGTCGGACTGAAATGCTCAACGACCTGTCTTCCACGGGACGGTTCAGTGATGTGTTGGTAGAGCTGCGGGGACCGGGCGGGGTGCCGTTTTGGGGCCTGATCAGCGGCGAGATGATCGATTTTCAGGGCCAGCGCGCGATCCTGACATGGACCTACGACATCGACGAGCGCGTGCGCATGGAATCCGTCCTGCAGGCCGCCAAGGAGGAAGCCGAGGCGGCGAACCGGGCGAAGTCCAGTTTCCTCGCCGCGATGAGTCACGAGATTCGCACTCCGATGAACGGCGTGCTGGGCATGATCGAGGTGCTGCGGCAATCCCCGCTCAGCGACGACCAGCGCTCGATTTCCGAGACCATCCAGGAATCAGCGGTCGGTTTGCTTACCATCATCGACGACATTCTCGACTTCTCCAAGATCGAAGCGGGACGCCTGGAGCTTGAGGCGGTGCCGGTGCAAGTACGCTCGCAGGTGGAAAGCGTGCTCGATATCGTTTCGCCCGAGATCGAGGACAAGGGGTTGGATCTCGCGCTGCTCATCGACGACGCGGTGCCGGACACGATACGCGGTGACCCGACGCGGCTGCGACAGATTCTACTTAACCTGATCGGCAATGCCGTCAAATTCACCGAAACCGGCTGGATCGAGGTTTCCATTCGTCTGGAGGGGCCGGGCGATGCCGCGAGGCCGGGAGACACGGGGAAACGAATTCTGCAATTCTCCGTCGAGGATACCGGGATCGGCATTTCGCCGGAGCGTCAGGCCGGGTTGTTTCAGGCTTTCAGTCAGGCTGAATCCTCGACCACCCGCCGCTTCGGGGGCACCGGCCTCGGCCTTTCCATCAGCGCCCGTCTGGTGGAGCTGATGGGCGGCGAGATAGGCGTTGAGAGCAACGAAGGCAAAGGCGCGACATTCTGGTTCACCCTGCCGTTCGATTCGAACGCGGGGCTCGATACCCCGGCATCGGTAATCGTGGACCTTACGGATATCTCGGCCCTGGTGGTCGAGCGGGTCGAACCGGTCCGCCGGATGATCACCACGTTACTCGCCTCGCAAGGCGTTCAGGTGACCGCGACCGAGTGTTTGGAAGAGGCGGTGGCGCAAGCCGATCGCCGCGCCGAGCGAGGCGCCGGATTTGATGTGCTTTTTCTCGACGGGTTTAAAGACGACGCCCCGTTGGCCGGCCTGCGACGGCAATTCCATGTTCCGGAGGAGATCCGAGCCGATCGCGCGATCGCGGTTTGCCCCGGGGCGACTAGGGTCCCCGCTCCACGGGCCGGGATCGAGATCCTCCGTCCGGTTCGTCGCGCCGCCCTGCTTAGATCGACGGCGGTGGTGCTCGGGCGGTCGAGCCCGGATCTCCCGGCCATCGACGAGGCCGGCGAAATGGAGGCCGTCGCCGCTCCTCCCAGTATCGATGACGCGTTGGCGCAAGGCCGGCTGATCCTGGTGGCCGAGGATAACGCGACCAACCGTGAGGTCATTTTGCGTCAACTCAATCTATTGGGTTTCGCGGCCGAGCTTGCCGAAGATGGCGCCGTCGCCTTTGACATGTGGTCGCGGCGCGCCTATGGGCTGTTGGTCACCGACTGCCATATGCCGAACACGGACGGGTTCGAACTGACCCGGATGATACGCGATGTCGAGCGGGAACTCGGCACCCACACGCCGATCATCGCCCTGACCGCGAACGCCTTGGCGGGCGAGGCGGAAAGATGCCTCAACGCGGGAATGGACGACTATCTGGCCAAACCGGTGGGATTGAGGAAGCTGCGGGAAACCCTCGCCCGCTGGCTCGTGAACACGCCGGAGCCAACTGTCGGTTCGCACGGGATCGTCACGCCGTCCCCCTGGATGCCACCGCGCGGGGAGTAGGGGAAGACCATTCGGGTCCGATGGATCTATCGGTTCTGGGGGAGTTGTTCGGTGACGACCGAGACGGCATGCGCGAGATGATGGACCTGTTCCTCGACAACGCCGACCGGCTGATCTCGGAAATGGATCTCGCCCTGGAGAGCCGCGATGGCGACGCGATATCCCGTGCCGGTCATGGTCTAAAGGGCGCGGCGAACGCCATCGGCGTGACGACTGTCGGCGATCTGGCCTTGGCGCTGGAGACGCTTGGCCGCGATGGCGATTTCGAAGGTTGTGACGACCATCGCGCGCGGCTTGGCGCGGCGTTGGACGACGCCCGCGCGTTCATCAAGGCGTTTTGACGACGCTCGCCCCCTACTCGGTCAGGCCTCGTCCGGCGGCATCAGGCGCTTAAGCGCCATGGCGAGCTCGGCGATCGGCTGGGTTTGGATGATCAGGGTCCCGGGGCCCGTGACCTCGGTCAGGAACAGCCCCTCGCCACCGAACAACAGGTTCTTCACGCCACGCTGAAAGCGGATGTCATAGTCACAAGTGCCGGAGAAGCCGACCAGACAGCCGGTATCCACGGTCAAGGTCTCCCCCGCCCCCAGGGTGCGCTCGATCAGCGTTCCGCCGGCGCCGAGAAAGGCCAGGCCGTCGCCCTCCAGCTTTTGCAGGATCAACCCCTCGCCGCCGAACAGACCCGAGGTCAGCCGCTTGGTGAGCGCGATGCTGATCCCGACGCCCTTGGCGCTACAGAGATAGGCGTCACGCTGACAGAAGAACAACTCGCCGTTCGCCGACAGATCGATCGCCTTGATCTGACCGGGCATCGGCGAGGCGAAGCTGACGCTTCTCTTCTCGTCGGCGGTATTGCTGAAAAACGGCATGAAGAAGGTCTCGCCGGAAAACTTGCGGAACAAGCCACCCATCAGACCGCCGGGCATCTCGGTCAACATCTCAATGCCTGGATCCATCATCACCATGGTCCCCGCCTCGGCCTGCACCGCCTCGCCGGGATCGAGGATGATAGTGAGAAGCGGCGAAGCGTCGCCCTCGATGCGATATTCGATGTCATCGGCGGCCATGTCTTGTCTCCCTGTGCATTACGCATCTTGGTCATACCGCGGCGCGGCTCCGCCGTCATCCGTTCCGCCACGACGTCGTGACGCTTGCGTTGCAATTTCCTGGGAAACCGATCAGGTTCCACGCCCTGTTTGACGCGACGATCGAACTGGAAAAGGCCGGAGCCATCAATGAGCACATTATTCGAGAAGTTACTGCGGGAGCGCGAGTTACTGTTGGCCGATGGGGCCACCGGCACCAATCTCTTCGCCCTCGGCCTGCCACACGGAGAGGCGCCGGAGCTTTGGAATCTGGAGGAGCCGGGGCAAGTGCGGGCGCATTACCGTTCGTTCATCGTCGCGGGCTCGGACATTGTGCTGACCAACACCTTCGGTGGCACCGCCAACAGACTGAAGTTGCATGGTCTTGATGACCGGGTGCATGAGATCAATCGCGTCGCCGCCGCGCTGCTCGGCGAGGAGATCGCGCTTGCCGGACGCGACATCGTGCTGGCCGGCTCGGTCGGTCCGACCGGAGATCTGTTCGAGCCGCTTGGCCCGCTTACCCATGCCGATGGCGTCGCGGCCTTCGCGGCGCAGATGCAAGGATTGAAGGATGGCGGCGCCGATATCGCCTGGATCGAGACCATGTCCTCGGAGGATGAGCTTCGCGCCGCCCTGGAGGCCGCGAACCAGGTCGGCCTCAAGGCCTGCTGCACGCTCTCCTTCGATACCAATGGGCGCACGATGATGGGGCTGACACCGACGCGGTTGGCGGAGATTGTCGCCGGTCTTGATGAGAAACCCTTGGGCTATGGCGGCAATTGCGGGACCGGCGCGCCGGATCTGCTTGCCGGATTGCTGAGCCTGCAAGGCAAGACCGGCGACGGCGATATCCTGATCGCCAAGGCCAATTGTGGCATTCCGGAATATATCGACGGCGCGATCCGCTATAACGGCACCCCCGAACTGATGGCGGACTTCGCCAATCTGGCGCGCGATCTCGGCGCCAGGGTTATCGGCGGCTGCTGTGGCACCTCGGCGGAACATGTGCGGGCCATGCGGGAAGCCCTGGACGGCGGCGTCCGTCAGGCCGCTCCCGATCTGGCGGGCATTATCGCCAAGGTCGGCGCGCTTACCGGCTCCACGGCGGATCTATTCGCGAGTGATGCCGGGCAAGGCGCGGCGCCGAGGCGCGGGCGCCGCCGCGCCGGTGGTTAGGCGGGCGGGCTAAACCTCGATATCGATGATCGAGCCGCGCGGCGCGTTGGGGTTGGGGTTTTCCGGAATTTGACCGGCGGCCTGGGGCCGCTCGGCATTACCGGCGCGTCGCCGCGCGTCATCCTGGGGCGTCTCGCTCAGCAGCTCGGCCTCGGCCGGCCTGCCGCGGTTCTGGACACGCGTGGGATCGACCGCGCCGTCATTGGTTGGCGTCGGACCCACGAGGCGCTGTTGGTTCAGCGGCACCGGCAACAGTGGAAATCGGCCTGTCGGGTCGATCGCGATGGTCGCGCTATCCTCTTCCTATACCATGCGAATCGGCGGAAATCCTAGGTTTGACGCATGAAACCAAGTTCACCGAGATTCAGCAAGCTTCCTAACAAAGCATTTATATAAAATTTTAATTAAATATGTCAACCGCTGAATAGAAGAATTGGTTCCAGTATCGTCTCGAGAAAGGACCAAAACCGCCAGGGCATCGCAAGTGTTCGCTCCGGCGCCGGACAATTTCCGTCGGATCAACTAAGAAGATATCGTAATATCAGTACCCTATGGAGACCAC
>Ga0181593_10001088_pt1 | contig 24408 bp, 21 predicted proteins | sample 071ome_19_FD_133756 | JGI IMG/M metagenome (GOLD analysis project Ga0181593, IMG submission 133756) | Coastal salt marsh microbial communities from the Groves Creek Marsh, Skidaway Island, Georgia - 071413AT metaG (megahit assembly) | ecosystem: Environmental > Aquatic > Marine > Intertidal...
ATCGCTGGCCAGGAAAACCGGGCCGCCCTTTCGACCAGAGGAATATGCATGGTTAATTTCTCCTGCTTGCGCCCATAAAAAAACCTCCAATGTCGGAGACAGTTGGAGGTTTAAAAAACGCTTTTTTCAGTTTGTTCTGGTTACCACTGTCTCCGAGTCGACGAAGCATACGCCGCGCGTGCAACTGAGCGAACGCGGGCTCGCGCTTGCAACGAGGGGCGAGCGGTGCTGGTCAAAGCAGTGCCAAATAAGTGGAAGTTCATTGCAAATACAAGCTTGCTGTCATAAAGAGCGCGCACTTTAGGTTAATAGCTGGTTTCTGTCAACGATCCCTGTTCCGCCGGACTTCAAATTCCTCAATATTAGTCGCATTGAATTCGAAAAACCGATTCTCGAGAGAGAATAATCTGGACTCCCGCTCCATGACTTTCCCCTCAACTACGACCAGGGCAATAAACATAAAAATTGACGTCACCAGCAAAGTATGTCGGCTACGTAACACCATGCGTTTAATCCTTTCCATCGTTCACCTCGAATCAATCATTGAAACGGCGCATGTATGCGGCGCCGGTCACCAACAATCCGCCTAGAATCAGCCCGATTAACAGGTCATAACTAAACAGTCGGTCAATGAAATCTGACACGCTGAAAATTATGTAATTCTGCCCGCCTGCGCGACTTTGCAACCAGTTACCAAGAAACTGCGAACCAAAAATAAAATCCTCCAGAAAAAGCAGCGAAATAAATCCTCCCAGAGCCCACAATAAAGGCAGGCTGCGGGCGTAGGCCGAAAATAGCAGGATCCAGCCTATAGCTGGGAACAACCATAGTGCCGCCAGTACCGCCGTCAGATAAACAAGCAATACGCTATACAGGCCGGCGGACAGAAGTGTCAGAAACCCCAGAGCCTCTGCGTTGAAGGATACAGCAAGAACGGAAAGAGCGAGCACAATAAAGAGAGTCAGTACTCCGCTGGCTGCTGCTGTAATCAGCGGCGCAACCACACTGACTGTCACAATCTTTGAAAGCACCGTTTCCAGATTGGAAACCGGCATCGACTGCCAGAACAGAATACTGCCATCCTTGCGATCGTAATAAAGCGCGTTCACCAAATATATAAATGAACAGAAGTAGAGGACAATCATAAACGGTATTGCCAGTGGCATGAACGGAACAACCAGTGCCAGCGTGCTGGCACCATCTAGCAGTGCATCCATGTTACTGATAACTTCCTCTTTAATATCAGCGGGTATCTGGATAAAAACCCACAACAGTACGATCAGCAGCAATAAACTGAGCACCATGGGTGAAGCAATGAACAGTTTTTTGCTTTCCCACATCTCTCGTTTTAACAAAACCGGAAACCTGTTCCAGGAGATTTTATTCATAGGAAGCTACCCCCTCAGCCATCTTGTCTGACTTCATCTTGGCGACAAACAGGTCGGAAATTGTTGGTGTATGAAGTTCACCGTACTGAGACAACGCATCCCGATGGGTATTTTCAAAAATACAGGACTTGAGCCCCATCATGTCCCGAATATAGATCGGCTTCAATTCTGGCAACTGAGCCAGGCGCGCAGGGCCGATCCGCAATTCCACAAAGCGATCGGCGATTGCCTCCATGCCGATGTCCAACACAACGCGGCCTCGATTGATAAATATCAGTTCTGTCAACAAGGTTTCAATTTCTTCCACCTGATGAGTACTGACTATGACAGTCTTACCGCCGTCGAAATAATCGTTCAGCAGACGATCGTAAAATTCCTTACGATACAGAATATCCAGCCCAAGCGTCGGTTCGTCCAGAATTAACAGTTGAACGTCGATAGCCATCACGAGAGCGAGATGCAATTGTGTGATCATCCCCTTGGATAGTGTTCTGATTCTGCTACCTGCCTCGATTTCTGTGGTCGCCAGAAATCGCTCTGCCCTGACACGACTGAATCTGGGGTGGACGCCTTCAACGTACTCGAGAGCCTGTTTGACCTTCATCCATTTGGGCAGAATTCCAACATCTGCTATGAAACAGACGTCCTGCATAAGCTTGTGTCGGGCAACCCGGGGATCTCTTCCCACAACTGAAAGTTCCCCTTCACATTCACAGAGGCCAAGCAGGGCCTTGAGAGTGGTTGTCTTGCCAGCGCCGTTTGGCCCTATCAATCCCGTTATCGCACCTGACTGAATTTCCAGGTCAATACCATCAAGGGCTATGAAATCTCCGTAACGTTTGGTCAACCCGACCGCCTTAACAATCGTATTCATCACCTTTTCTCGTCACTCGGTAACAGAATCCGGGTTATCTGTAGTTGCCTGGCAGCCAAGTAATTCATCAGCCTCAAGGCCAAGTCGAGCAACTTTTCGCAATATGGCTGGCCACTCACTGATGAGGAATTTCTCTCGCTCAGCAGCGGCAAGCTTCGTTTTTGCACCTGAAACAACATACATTCCGCGCCCCCTTCGCTTTTCAACCAGCCCTTCATCAACCATTAATTGAAAGGCCTTTGAAACGGTAATTGGATTAATTCGCTGTTCACTGGAAATCTGCCGGACAGAAGGCAACGGTTCACCCTCCAATAGCACGCCATCAAGGATCAACTCCACGAGTCGATCGCGTAATTGCAGATAAATAGGTTCCTTGTCATTCCAGGAGATCAGCACAGCATGTCCGGTGTAATATAGTGTTGTAGTTAACTATAACACCTAAACACGAAGATGCAAGCAAAACTTCAAAATGCTTATTGCGGCAATGATTACGGCAGATAATAGTTTTGAGAATTTTTTATATCTTATTGTTTTATATATTTATTTTCTGTTCTCAAGAACTGTTTCGCTGGCTAGTAACTCGTCAATATGAGACTCGCTAAATCCAAATTGCAGGAGAATTTCTCGGCTGTGTTCCCCGTATTTGGGCGGCAAGGACTTTAGTTCACCCGGGGTTCGGGACATCTTGATAGGAGTACCGGTCATCTTGTACCAGCCTTCCCGGATACTCATCTGTCGGTGAATGGTATGGGGGTGATCGACTACCTGTTGAGTATTATAAATTGGGCCCGAGGCCAGTCCAGCTTGCAGCAGCCGCGGGTAGACTTCGTTACCATCCAGTCCCCGCAAGGCCAATTCCAGCTCGCGTTTGAGTTCGTCACGATTGTTTACCCGATCGATATTATTGGTGAATCTCTGATCATCGATTAGATCAGCCCGGTCGAGTTCGTTGCATAACTTTGCAAATGCTCCGTTATTTCCGGCACCTATAAAAATAGCCACGCTGGCGGTCTGAAAAGTATCGTACGGACTTATATTTGGATGCGCGTTTCCTGTAGGCACTGGTACCTTGCCAGACATATTGTAATTGACGATGTGCGGATGCATCAGCGAGACAGCACAATCGAATAACGTCATGTCGAGGTACTGGCCCCGGCCTGAATTCTCTCGCTCCGCCAGTGCCATAAGAATGGCTATGGTGGAGTAAAGACCAGTCCCCATATCAACCATTGCGAGCCCAAGCCGGGTAGGTGGACTAGCCTGATCGCCATTAACACTAAACCAACCGGCCATTGCCTGAATGATAGCATCATAGCCGGGAAACCCGCCCAGCGGTCCGTCGGCGCCGAAACCGCTAATTCGGCAATGAATAAGTCGCGGGAATTTCTCCGCCAGCACTTCCTTGTACCCAAGACCCCACTTCTCCATGGTACCGGGCTTGAAGTTCTCCACCAACACATCGGCCGCTTCAAGCATCTGCAGCAACACCATGCGTCCTTCATCAGTAGTAAGATCCAGCCCCATGGAGCGTTTATTCCGGTTGACGCCGATAAAGTAAGCAGAATCACCTTCGTGAAAAGGTGGTCCCCAATCGCGCGTCTCGTCGCCCCTCGGCGGTTCTATCTTGATTACTTCGGCGCCATGGTCGGCAAGTATCTGGGTGCAGTAAGGCCCACCAAGAACCCGCGAGAGATCGATAACTCGCTTACCTGCGAGTGAACCAAAATGAGTGGATGACACGGCAATACTCCCTGTTAAGACGGCTTCAATTTCGGCAACGCGTATCCCACGCGGGAGCAACCCATGAAGAGGCGGAGAAGAATAAAACAGCAGCGTTCATTGATCAAGACAGGTCAGAGATGACATCATGAAACACCCCTTCCCTGCCAAGAATATATTTTAATTGTTGCAGGGCTTCTATCTGTATCTGTCGCACGCGTTCACGGGTCAATCCAATCTCCACCCCCACGTTTTCCAGAGTGTCGATCTCGAAACCATCTAATCCAAAACGGCGTGCCAGCACTTCCTGATGCCTGACAGGCAACTCTCGCAGCCAGCGGCGCAGAAGCTGATTAATCTCCTCCTTCGTCAATGTATTGTATGGTTCAGTTGCAGCCTCACCGCATGGCAATTCATTGACCAGGTCTGGATCCGAAGCGGATTGATAATCAATTGAGCTGGTACTTTCGTCGAGGGAAAGCAGCTTTTTTACTACAGATACAGGCTTATCAGCACGTTCGGCTATCTCCTCCGGAGGGGGTTCCTGACAACTTTTCTGCAATAATTCCCGACGTGCTCGGAGGCACACATTTAACTCTTTTACAACGTGAACTGGCAATCGAACCATCCTGAGCTGATTCATCAGCGCGCGCTCGATGTTCTGACGAATCCACCAGGTCGCATAAGTAGAAAATCGGAATCCTTTCTCCGGATCAAATTTTTCCACGGCCCTTATCAATCCAAGATTGCCCTCCTCAATCAAATCGAGTAGCGGCATACCGCGATTAGAATATCGTCTGGCGATTTTCACCACCAATCGCAGGTTGCTTTCTATCATACGATTGCGAGATTGAAGGTGCCCGGATCGTGCCAGCCTGGCAAGACGAACTTCTTCCTCGGCAGAAAGCAACGGTGCAGCACCTATTTCGCGAAGATAGAGTCGTGTCGCATCAGAGGAGTTATCCGTTTCTTTTTGACCGACTTCAAAGGAAGATTTCCTCTCCAGTACACCGCTTGATTTTTCGAGTGCATTGCCATTCATTGACCCACCTTCCCTGGTAACGATAAACGAAGCAATCAGAGCCTTGCCCTGACTATTCAGACAGCCAAAAGTATAGCCGCCAATACCCGAACCGCCACCAAATGGAAGCAATTGCGCGGGATGGCAATCAGGTCGAAACCTGGGTGCAACCCGGGTGACTGAAAATCAATGCGTGAGAAAAACTCCATACCCATCATCGGTTAGCTACAAGGACACCGGAGTTATTACACGCTAATTCACATCAACCTTTCATTTCCGCCCACTGAAAACCATCATTTGTCATGGTTTTGTCATATTTACACGAGTAAAATGCATGCTAAATCAAAGAGGTAAGTCCCTGGAGCACGTCAATGGCAGACGCCAAGATACTTATCGTGGAAGATGAACCCGCGATCAAAGACATGATTGCAATCACTCTGGATTTGGCAGGATTCGACAGTATTTCCGCAGAATCAGCCCACCAGGCTCATGTCGCGGTAGTAGACAGCAAACCAGACCTGATTCTGCTGGACTGGATGCTACCTGGAGGTAGCGGCATCGAACTGGCGCGGCGACTCAAAGGAGAAGAGCTAACAGAGAGTATTCCAATTATCATGCTCACTGCCAAAGCGAGCGAGGACAACAAGGTTCAAGGGCTCAATGCCGGCGTTGACGATTACGTGACCAAGCCATTCTCACCTCGGGAACTGGTAGCTCGTATCAAGGCAGTACTGCGAAGATCCCATGGCAAGCGGTCTAACAAAGCATTGCGCGTCTACGATCTGGAACTCGATCCTTCGAGTCATCGGATCACCATCGAAGGAAAACCCGCTGAAATGGGCCCTACTGAATTTCGATTGCTGAAATTCTTCATGAGCAACCAGGAAAAGGTCTTCAGCCGCGATGCTATTCAGAATCACGTATGGGGTAGTAACGTCTACCTGGATGAACGAACAATCGATGTACACATCAGACGTCTGCGTAAAGCGCTGACTTCCACTGGAAACAGTAGCATAAATTACTCAAGGCTCATTCAGACTGTTCGCGGGGCTGGCTATCGCTTTTCTGTAAAACCCTCCTGATCGGGTTTGCAGACCGCCATTCAAGTCCGCATTTATTTTACCTTGAGGTTTGGATATAGTGCCGCTGAATGCAGACAAGGCACTGAGATTGACGCAAGATTGGAAACAGGAATTAAACCGTATCCTGGTGATGCTTCTGGCAGGAGGCACTATCGGATTCTTGTTTGGCAATACAACCCTATTCCTGCTGATTAGCGCGCTCCTCTACCTTCTGTTTGCCCTTATCCAGCTTCGCAAGCTTAATCATTGGTTAAGCAAACTCCAGACCGATAACGCTAACCCACTCCCGGAGAGCTCAGGATATTGGGAGATACTATCCGACGACATACTTAAATTACACGAGGAGGGAGAACAGGCAAGGCAGGAATTGAAGCAAACTCTTGATCGGGCTCAAAGTTCGATCAGCGCCCTTGATATAGGCGTGGTGCTTATAGACGGGAGTAGCAGTCTGGATTGGTGGAATAGAAAGGCTGAGCTGTTATTGGGTATAAGGTTTCCATTCGACCGGGGACAAAACGCCAACAATCTGATCCGCGATCCTGCATTTGCCCGATATTTCAGTCAACAACAAAATTCTGAACCCCTCGTCAGTACTTCACCACTCAACAGTAACATCATTCTGGAATTCAGCATTACCCGATTTGGTCAGAATGAAAAATTGCTGATTGTGAGAGACATAACCCAAATGCACAAGCTGGAGATGATGCGCAAAGATTTTGTAGGCAACGTGTCCCACGAATTGCGGACCCCGATCACCGTAATCTCCGGCTATCTTGAAAATCTTATGGATAACAGGCTCATACTTGACGAGAAGTGGTCAAGGGCAATCGAACAGATGTACCAGCAATCACAGCGTGTCGAGAACATCCTGCGCGACCTGCTGATTCTGTCTCGTCTGGAAACCCGTGCCACCTCAAAAAACGTGAGTGAAGTTAATGTCAGCACACTGCTGAACGAAATCAAGAACGATACACTCAATATATATGAAGACCGTCATCATACTGTCTCAGTGGAATGTGAAGACCAGCTGCGAATCAGCGCCGATCGAGGTGAACTCTATAGCGCGATATCAAATTTGTGTATTAACGCGGCCAAGTACACCCCGGAAGGCGGCATTATTCAACTTCTCGGCAATAAGATTCCTGCTGGAATAGAAATATCCGTCATCGACAACGGGATCGGAATAGAGCCGCAGCACATACCCCGTCTAACGGAGCGCTTTTATCGGGTAGACGAAAGTCGCTCCAGTAGTACCGGGGGTACAGGACTCGGCCTGGCTATTGTCAAGCACATTCTAGGCCGCCATGGGGCTACCCTGCATATAGAGAGTCATCCCGGCAAGGGGAGCCGCTTTAGCTGTCGTTTCCCGGATTAAACTATTGCAATCTCTGCGCAAACGATGCTCGATTTCGGGACACGGATCGGCACAGGTCTCGCATTGATAGCGAGAGACTGGCTGATCCATTTATACTATGAACATCCCGGGACGCCGATCTGGGTACTCCGCGCTTAGAATGAGACATCCCATTGGACGCGAAGGCGGTTTCCAGGTTCATCCAATCCGAGATATCCGTCGTCCAGGGTCAGTCGCGAGAAATCCACGGTAATCTTGCTATTGTGACCTGCAAAGAACCAGTTGGCACCGATAGTGAGTTCTTCTCTTTCATTATCGAAAGCCAGGTTCATGGCATTCGGCTCTTCTACTTTGGCGTAACGCACTGCAAATTCCAGCGGTTCCGGGATGGCAGGGAAAAGATTATGGAAAAAGTAACCGGCCTGGGCGTAACCACCTGTCAGTTCGCTCCTGGTGCCATTAACGCGGTCCTTTATGCGCTTGCGGTGATATTCCTGTTGGGCGGAAAAACCTCGATACTTGAACGCAAATTCCTGCACGACCTGATTGATGTCGTATTGATCGGAAGCAGCATTGGCCGGGCTTTCAAAGCCATCCAGATTTCCGCAGCCAGATGACGACCAGCGAGTACAGGCGCCTGTATGGGTGGCTCCGGCAATGGCGAGGCTTCCGGTAGGCTGATCGGTATACTCGACATCGGTCTGCCGAAAGCCAAGATCCCTGCCCAGGAAATTCCACTGCAACCGCCCCATATACATCAGATTATCATCGGAATTATTGACGCTGCGTCCTTCGCCATTGAACACCCCGGCAAAATAACGCATGTCAGCTGGTGTATCCTGGAACAGATGGCCCCGCAACTGCACTCCGATCTGACGGTCGATAGTAAATACGCGGTTAGCTATGGACCGCTCGACAAACTGCTGCCGTCCTGACGAGTCAACCCGCTCCCGGTTCAAATCCACCTTCCACTGACCTATCCGAATACCTCCCCAGTCCCACTTGGCAAGGTCCAAACGCCAGTCAATCACGCGCGCACTCGAGGATGAACTGCTATCATCTACATCGCGCGAAGGCTGCAAATCAACCTCGAAATAATATTGAACCCAGGGTTGAAATCCATGTCCGCCAATTTTCATTCGCAATCGACGTGCCTCGAAATTTGATTGATCTACGGCATTGAAAGCGGAAATTTTGCGCGGATCTGAGCGGTAGGGAGTCGTGGCTCTCATCTGAGCCCGCCACTGCAGTTCTGTTCGCCAGTTACCGTCTCTGGTCTGCAATCGAAAACCGCTGCTCTCATGAGTTGCCTGGACCGGAAATCTCTCCTCAATCTGGCGAGCAACCTCCACTTGCACAGCGTCGTCAAAAGCACTGTCGCCAGCAGAAGATTGCTGCAGAATATCGTCACTGGTCAACGTCTCCCTTTCCAGCAACGCGTCGTATTGCTCCTGAGTGATAGCCCCATTTTCGAGCAATATATCAAGCAACTCCTGATCAGCTGCATGGGCACCCGTTTGCGCATCAAGCATCGCTGCCAGCAGCAGAATATTCCTAATTTTGAAGCGCGGATTCTGAAATTTCATGCGGAGATCTCCCGTTTTTGATTCCTGAAAGGAATGAGTTCATAGATCGAAATCTAACGGGAACTGTAGGTCAGAAATATTACAGAATGATGACAATGTGACTAATTTGTCATCGAATTGAAACAGTCAAACTATGCAGCTAAATCAACGAGCAGGCGCGCGAAGAAGTAGACTAATGGCCCAAATTGCCGTCTCAGAGGGGAGAAAATTGCAGGGAGTAAACCCAACTGAAAAATTAAGGTTACGGCTACTCTTTGCCGCGGGCGAGACCGCCGTGTCGGACATCCGTGCCCCTGACAAGGTATAAGATGTGCTCGGCGATATTTTTCGCGTGATCTCCAACCCTCTCCAGTGCGCGCAGCGCCCAGATAAGATTCAGAAACCGATCGATCTTCTCGGGCTCCTGCTGCATCCAGTCGATAACCGCCCGAATTGAACTGCCGTACTGCTCATCGACATCTTCATCATCACTGGTGACTGCCAACGCAGCGCCAGTATCGTATCGGGCAAAAGCGTCAAGGGCATTATGTACCATGTTACAAACCTGCTCCCCGATGTGACTCACCTCATTGGCACCCTTGGATGCCTCACCATCGTGGCTCAGACGAATTGCCATCTTGGCTATCTTGGCTGACTCGTCTCCGATACGTTCGAGGTCGCGAATAGTTTTAATTATGGCGAGGATGAGGCGCAGGTCACTGGCTGCCGGCTGACGACGGGCGAGAATCCGACTGCACTGGGAGTCAATAGAAATCTCCAGGCTATCAATTTCATGGTCATCCTTTCGAACTCGCTGAGCCAGTTCGCTGTCGACATTGACTAGCGCGGTGATCGCATCACTCAGTTGCTTTTCCACCTTGCCACCCATTTCCAACATGCGCGTTTTTACCTGCTCCAGTTCGATATTGAACTGACGGGAAATATGATGACTGTGGCTTTCCGCTTCCTGAATCATAAAAATTGGTACCTGAACAAATTATAGTCACTGCTAGTACAGCAGTTAACCATATCGACCTGTTATGTAGTCCTCAGTTTGTTTTTCGGCCGGATTGGTAAAAATATTATCGGTTTTGTCGTACTCGACCATATTACCCAGATACATGAAAGCCGTGAAATCCGAGACCCGGGCCGCCTGTTGCATGTTGTGAGTGACGATAACGATCGTGTAATTGGTCTTAAGTTGATTAATTAGTTCTTCGATTTTCAGAGTAGAAATAGGATCCAAAGCAGAAGCCGGTTCGTCCAGCAAAAGAACTTCAGGCTCAACCGCCACCGTGCGGGCGATCACCAGTCTTTGCTGCTGGCCACCGGATAAACCCAGGGCGCTATCATGCAACCGATCCTTTACTTCGTCCCAGAGTGCTGCCGCATGAAGTGATTTTTCGACCACATCGTCCAGTACCCGCTTTTTATTGACCCCCTGGATTCGCAAGCCATAAGCAACATTCTCATAAATAGTCTTGGGAAACGGATTCGGTTTTTGAAAGACCATTCCAACCCTACGCCTGAGATCGGCAACATCCACAGATTTCTGATAGATATCCATCCCGTCAAGTTCGATGCCACCGTCTATCACGCAGCCGTCAACCAGATCGTTCATGCGGTTAAAACAGCGTAAGAGTGTCGACTTGCCGCAGCCGCTGGGTCCGATAAAGGCGGTTACCCTCTGTCTCGGGATCGATAGATTGATATCCTGCAGGGCCTGCTTGTCACCATAAAAAAGGTTAAGCTCCTTAACTGCAAGACACTCTTCCAGGGCATCCATATTGTCTTCGTTTCGCCTGATCGCCTGCGAAACGCTTATACCCGTTGATTCAGCTTGCCCTTTCATTTCTCGATTGCCTGCTTTTTAATTTTAATTCTACTTCATGAAGATTCATTTTCGTGGTTCTACATGTCCAGGGCTTTGTAACGCTCACGCAACTTGTTGCGAATCGATACAGCGCTGAGGTTAAGTATCGCGATGACGACAACCAGCAGCAAAGCTGTTGCGTACACCAGAGGACGGGCAGCTTCGACATTGGGACTTTGAAATCCGACATCGTAGATGTGGAACCCCAGATGCATAAATTTCTGATCCAGATGCAAATAAGGATAGTTACCATCCAGTGGTAGTGCCGGTGCCAGCTTGACCACACCCACGAGCATGAGAGGCGCAACCTCACCAGCGGCTCTGGCGACGGCCAGTATCAGCCCGGTCATCATGGCAGGACTTGCCATTGGCAAAACTACCCGCCAGAGGGTTTCAAATTTAGTTGCACCCAATGCCAGGCTTCCCTCACGCACGCTGCGGGGAATACGCGCCAGGCCTTCTTCGGTCGCCACAATGACTACGGGCACCGTCAACAACGCCAGCGTCAGCGACGCCCACAACAATCCAGGCGTGCCGAAGGTTGGAGCTGGCAGAGCTTCAGGATACAGGGCCTGATCAATTTCAGCACCAACAAAGTAGATAAAAAACCCGAGACCAAAAACTCCGTAGACTATTGACGGTACACCGGCAAGGTTGTTGACTGCGATCCGTATGGTTCTGGTGAGAACTCCCTGCTTGGCGTACTCCCGCAAGTACACGGCTGCAACCACACCGAACGGTGTTACAAAAACCGACATTAGTAGCACCATCATTACGGTACCAAAGATCGCAGGATAGATTCCGCCTTCAGTATTTGCTTCCCTCGGCTCTTCAGAAAGAAATTCCCAGAGCTTGCCAAAATAGATGCCCAGTTTTTCGAGCATGTTCATGGAGTTTGGTCGATAGGCGCGGACGATGTCCGCGATGTTGAATTCGGTCTCCTGACCTTCGGCTGCCTGGAACACCACCGAATCACGATTGACCTGGTCATAGAGCTCCACCAATTGCTGCTGCAACTGCTCGTACTCGACATCCAGTTGCATGCGAGTCTGATTTAATTCGTCCAGCGCCTCCGGGGTGTCGGCGTTATCCAGTTCCAGTCGCCTCTCGGCCAGTCGTAATCGTTCTACCTCGTAATTGATGGCGCCAATCTGCTCGGTCTCCAGACTCACTATTTCTTCATGGAGCGCCAGTGCGCGCTCAAGCCGCACGTTAAACTCGTCCCACAATTCTGCATCAGATTCGACCTCAAGACTTGCAACCAGTTCTCCGCCTTCCTTTATCGCAACCAGAAATCCATAAAAGTTACCCCACTCAAAACGTTCGAGGGCAATAATTGACCCAGGATATTCGACATCGTGAATGAAATCGTCCAATACCCAGCGGAAATCGGCACCCGTGAGGTCACGATTTCCCAGTTTCATTAAGGTCCGTGCATAGCCCGTGCTGTTTTCTTCCACCGGGACTCCCGAGGCGATGATTTGGCTGGACGAGATGGTCTCCTGCTCGACCCGTTCACCAATCAGCTCCACGGTCTGGGTTTCGCCACTCGCGGTCGGCACAGTGTAGGAGGCCCGCATCACGTCCGACGGCCAGAAATGCACCATACCCCTGACTGCAAGAAGCATCAGCAGACCGATAACCATAACGATACTGATCGCAACCGCTCCGGCGTTCATCCAGATCCAGGGTGAACCAGACTCGACCCAGTTGATAATTCGCTGCTTCATATTGTGCTGTACTTGGTCCGCAGCCGTTGTCGGACAACTTCGGCCAGCGTGTTGAAAACAAAGGTGAACATGAACAGCACCAGCGCCGTGAGGAACAAAATCCGGTAATGGGTGCTATCAACTTCGGATTCCGGAATCTCAACTGCGATATTGGCTGCCAGGGTCCGCATTCCTTCGAATATATTAATGTCCATAATTGGTGTATTTCCGGTAGCCATCAGGACGATCATGGTCTCTCCCACCGCGCGCCCGAATCCGATCATCACACCAGAGAAAATGCCCGGACTGGCCGTCGGCAAGACGACCCGATACATCGTTTGCCACGGGGTAGCGCCCAGCGCAAGAGAACCATAGCTGAGGTGCCGTGGTACCGTAAAAATGGCATCCTCGGCAATGGAAAAAATGGTTGGAATAACGGCAAAACCCATAGCCAGCCCGACTATCATCGCGTTACGCTGATCGTAGGTGATGCCCAGGTCATTGGTAATCCAGGAACGCATGTCACCAGCAAAAAACAGGTTTTCTACGCCCGACGAGATGCTGAAACTGAGGTAGGTAAGCACTACTACCACTGGAATCAGCAATGCCGATTCCCAGCCATCAGGCACCCGATGGCGAACCGAATCTGGCAATTGGGACCAGCCGAAACTCGCCAGCAGAACACCGATGGGCATCACAAGCAGAATGCTGAACACTCCCAGCAGGTTACTTTCTACAAACGGCGCCAGCCACAAGCCGGCAAGAAACCCGAGTACCACCGTAGGCATAGCTGCCATCAACTCGATCAGCGGTTTAACCTGCTGACGCATTACCGGAACCATGAAATATCCAGTAAAGATCGCACCACAGATCGCCAGCGGAGTTGCCAGCAACATAGCATAAAAGGCTGCTTTCAACGTGCCGAAAGCCAATGGCACCAGACTGTACTTGGGTTCGAAATCATTGTTGGCCGCGGAGGACTGCCAGATATAATCGGGCTCGCTGTAGCTCTCGTACCAAACCTTGCTCCACAGCGCCGACCAAGATACCTCAGGATGTTCGTTAACGACATCCCACACCGAAACCCGACCTGCTTCGGCCTCGGCAATTAAAACGTCGCCCCGCGGCGATACCGCCAGAGCAAGCGGCGATTTTTCAAACAGAGGCGCCCTGAGCGCCTCGCGCCGAGCCGTCGTATTGAAAAATCCGACCTCGCCCCTATTGTCCACGACCACGAAATTCTTGCGCCGTTGTTCTGGTGTCAATGCCGCAATTGCGCTGGAACCCGCCTCAAAAAGACGCACCTGCTGCAAGCTAACCTGTCCATCTTCATCGGTTACCAGCAGCCACTGGGAAACAAAACCCGAATCATCCGCCACCAGCAGGGAGATATCGCCCAGCAATAGCGCTATGTCGGTGGGTCGTCTACCGTCCTCCACCAGATTCAGCACCTGAGAAATTGCCGAAGCCTCACCCCGCAGGGCCGGACGCAAATCTACCAGGCTCAGCCGACCGGCGGACGTAATAAAGTAAAGCCAGCGCTGATCGCCGTCTATAAAAAGTTGATCGATGTCGCGAACCGCCAGGGAGATCGACAGTTCCTCAACATTGAACTGCGGAGCAGCACCACCCAGATTAAAAGAGGAAAATAAATTCCTCTGCTGTCGAATACGAATCAAGTTGGTGTTGCCGTTGGAATTTGCTGCAGCAATGAGCAGGACATCAGATCTTTCGCTGATGGCAAGTCGGTAGACTTCGTCACCATCAAACAGCGAAAACGTTTCCTCACCAAACGGGAAAGCTATGCTGGGGATAATTTGCCGACTACCGTCCGGCGCAAAGTTCATATCAAATTCATATTGCGCTATCAGAGCCGTACCGTCATTCAATCCGAGCACGAAGATTCCACTTTCTTCCGAAGCAAGAGCAAAACTTGTTACCCTTGCACCAGTCGGTAAGGGTAGCTGCACCGAATCGACCTGAGACCCGTTCGCAACCTGAAAAAAGATTACCCGAGCGCCGTCGTCCAGTCGCATAGCCACTTCGGCCTGCTCATCCAGAGCGAGGTGCAGGATCCCCTCGTCTGACATGTTGCTTAACTGATATTCTGCAATCTGCTCGATATCGGCCCGCTGGAACAGGGGGATCACTTCATAGAGCAGGTAAACAAAGATAAGGAGGATTGCTAGGATAACGCCCATACCTCCGGCTGCGATGCCGATCCGGGCTGACTGATCGTAGAAATAGCGTAATTTTCTTCGAAAGGTCTGCTTGGCCAGTAACTGGTCCAGACCTGCATCTTGCGAGCCGTTAGGGCTTGCCTGACTGGTAGCCTCCGCGCCACCCGTGGTTAAGCTCATCTTCTCTGTCTGCTCGCTAAAGGCCCGCCCACAGTATGGACTTTACGGACCAGGTCATGGCATTTCGATTGCCATTTAATCCAGGCTGTTGTCGATCTCCACAATCGGCAATAAATGGGCACCGTGCATAGCCAATTCATTGCCGAAGAATTCTACAACAGCGGATAGGACTCTGCTACAACCCGAGTTCGCGCATCGTAACTTCAACCACCTGAGAGGGCAATGGTATATACCCGTCTTTCACAACCACGCGCTGACCGGTCTGCGACATGATAAGCTTGACAAATTCCCGCTCTAAAGGCGCCAGTGGTTCGTTCGGTGCCTTATTCACGTACACCCACAGGAAACGCGCCAGCGGGTAGTTTCCGGAGACAGCATTTTGCGGCGTTGCGTCAAAGTATTCACCGCCCTCGTCTCGAGCCAGGGGAACAGTTCGGACGCTTGATGTTCGGTAACCAATGCCCGAATAACCCACCGCGTTTACCGAGGTACTGACTGATTGCACAACCGATGCCGATCCCGGCTGCTCGTTAACATTGTTTTTGAAGTCGCCCTCACACAATGCTACCTCCTTGAAATAACCGTAAGTTCCGGATACTGAGTTTCTACCAAAAAGTTGAATATCCCGACGCTCCCAGGGACCGACAAGACCAACCTGCCCCCAGTTGGCCACAGGACTTGACGAACCGCAGCGCAATGTCGAAGAAAAAATAGCGTCGACTTGCGCCATGCTGAGACCTTCCAGTGGGTTGTCCTTGTGAACGAACACCGCCAGAGCATCAATTGCTACGGGAATGGCTGTTGGTGGGTAACCGAACCGACTTTCAAAGGCTTCGATTTCATTATCGCGCATTTCCCGGCTCATTGGGCCGAAGTTAGAGGTCCGCTCGGTCAAAGCCGGTGGAGCTGTCGAAGAACCTGCTGCCTGAATCTGTATATTTACGTTGGGATAGATACGATTGAATTCTTCTGCCCAGAGCGTCATCAGGTTGGCCAGAGTATCGGAGCCGACACTCGAAAGGTTCCCGGCGACACCACCGACGCGCTCATACTGCGGTATTGCGGGGTCAATGTCCTGGGCCAAAACCGAGTTTTGCCAGGCTACACAAGGGACTAGGATGGAAAGTGCTAGCGCGCGAATCAGGCTCATGCTTTTCTCCCGTAGATTGAAAAGGGGATTTTAGGAATCGCTTTTCACTATAAGAGGATAATATTACAGAAATATGACAGTGCAATGACACAAGTCTGAGGATCGAGCTTTCCTCACAAATCTGCCAGACTCACATCCGGGAGCTTGGAATGGTCAAGCTTGTGTGCCTCCTCGCCGCTTCGTACGATGAAATCAAGCATGCCTTCTCGCAGCGCCGTTGCGCTAAAAGTGATGCTTTCGCAGCAAACCGCCTCCATCAAGCCTGCCATAATGGCGTATCCAGGTAGCAGTAAATCGCGACGTTTTTCTTTGAGGCCAGGAAGTTCTTCGTCGCTCGCAATAGCTCTGACCACCGTTTCTCGCAGTCGCCGCAATACCGAGAGTTGGATCTCACCCGCTCTTTCACCTAGCTCTTCGCAAACGGTCGCCAACATTTTAGCCGTCCCAGACGATGCAAAAGCTTCTTGCCACTCGTAGTGGTTCACTCCCGGCGCCACAGATTGAAACATCGACCTCGCGGCATCAGTCGCAACTGATAACCGTTCTTCCAATTGCGATCTATCCGACAATTCCTGTTCACTGAAATACTGATCACGCCAGGAGACACATCCGATCGGCAAGCTGTGGGTAATCAACCTTCGCTCTCCTTCTCCTACAATCAGCTCGGTACTGCCACCACCAATATCGATAACCAGACGTTTGCAATCTTCAGGCGGGAGATCAGAGACCACACCGGAATAGATCAGCACGGCTTCCTGCACACCGCTGATGATGGATATTTCGAGTCCGATTGCCGCTGCGGCCTCAATGAATTGCTCTGCATTGTCAGCGATACGAAAAGTATTGGTGCCCAGCGCCCAATATCGTTGCACACCGTGAAGAGCCATCAAGCTCTCGAATCGTTTCAGGCAGTCCAGCCCCCGCTCGAATGCTTCAGAGGAGATCAAGTGACTTTCGAGCACGCCTTCGCCCAATTGCACCTTTTCGCTGCAGCGTTCAATAATCGTAATGCTACCGTTCTGCCACTCTCCAATCAGCAGGTGAAAACTGTTGGATCCGAGGTCGATACACGCGTACATTTAACTGCCAGACTCACTTGATTGCCGCAGATTCGGACCGCAATTAAAAACGGCAGAACCGGAACAGATTGCTAAAATCTTTTTGTCACTCGTCAACTTGGACATCCATGTTAACAGCTATATCTCTGCCCGGCACCGGGGTTTTTTGGTGGCGCCTGCGCTCAAGCAGATAGTCCACTGCTGAGCGCGAAAAAATAGCGGGCAAAAAAAAAGCCGGAGTGCGATTCCGGCTTCTTGCAAATAATGTTGCGCGAACTTTAGATCATTGACTGCTGGTAATTTTCCAGCCCGACTCTGTTAATCAGGTCTAGCTGGGTTTCCAGCCAGTCTACATGCTCCTCCTCGCTCTCGAGGATCGCCGCCAGCAGGTCGCGACTGACGTAATCCCCTACGGATTCGCAGTAAGCGATTCCCTCTTTCAGATCGGGGCAGGCAATCATTTCCAACTTGAGATCACACTCCAGCATCTCGCGGGTATTTTCGCCGATCAGCAGCTTGCCGAGATTTTGCAGATTTGGCAGCCCTTCCAAGAACAGAATCCGCTCGATCAGTTGATCTGCGTGCTTCATTTCATCAATCGACTCTTCATACTCCAGCTCGCCGAGCTTGCTGAGCCCCCAATCCTTGTACATGCGAGAATGCAAAAAGTACTGATTGATGGCGATCAGTTCATTCGCCAGTACCTTGTTCAAATGCTTAATGACAGTACTGTCAGATTTCATACGATGCTCCTGTTGAGAATCTGCGCACTATCGCCGTAACGGTTGACAAAGTCAAGGAAAAAGTCACCTAACTATCTGAATTTAAAGAGAATATAAATAAGAAGCAATCCCATTAACATTTACATTAGCTATCCTGCCGGCAGACAATGCACCAGCGAGGGAAGCCATGGGATTTTACGGGATATGGGTCAGGTAGCGCTAACGAAGGACGCGGATTTGCTGAATTCGCTGATTATAGATCGTGCGTGTTGACCACACTTACCGCACTCACTGGCCACGCCAAGCAGCGCCCTGACATCGGCCAGTTTGGTTTCTCCGCCACGACAAGCTTCGCGGATCTGTTGGTCGGTAATTTGTCGGCAGATACAGACGTACATGCAAGATTCCTCGGGAGCGAAGAGTCTAAATCTTAATGAGAATGATTGTCAACAACATTTATATCTGCTAAGGTCCCGCCACCAGATACCTCTTCAATCAGCATATGTCAGGCAGTTGTCAACTCCCCGTTTCGGTGCAGCCAGACACTCGATGAAGCATTCAAAGCCGATGAGCCGAACTACTCTAGCCCAGACCAATACCGGCGACTGTTGCGTGGTGTTGGACATTCAATCCGAGCCTCCGGAATTAAAGAGCCGGCTTTACGCATTGGGTGTGCTTCCCGGTTCGCAACTCAAAGTACTTCGGCTCGCGCCGCTGGGGGACCCAATTCAGGTGAGGGTTGGCGGATCTTATCTTAGTATTCGCAAAGCGGAAGCCAGTACCATCGCTGTTGAGGTGCAATAGGTCATGCACAAATTTGCGCTGATCGGTAATCCGAATTGCGGCAAGACTACCCTGTTCAATATCCTCACGGGTGCCAACCAGAAAGTCGGCAATTGGCCTGGCGTTACAGTTGAGAAGAAATTTGGTGGTTTCCGGCTTGGAGATCACGAAATTGAACTGGTAGACCTGCCGGGTATTTATTCCCTCGAACAGACAAGCCAGGGTATCGACGAGAAAATTGCGCAAAATTACCTGCTAAACAACGAAGTAGACCTGGTCATCAATATCATTGATGCGACCAATCTCGAGCGTAGCCTGGTTCTGACCCAGCAGTTACTTGAGCAGGACAGTCCGGTACTGATTGTGCTGAATATGCTGGACGTCGCCGAACAACAGGGCATCAACATCAACACTTCGAGGCTGGCAGAAAAACTTGCCAATCCTATCATCCCGATCGTGGCATCCCGAAAACGCGGCCTGAAGGAACTCTTACAACAACTTCAATCCATGCTCGATGAGAGAGTAACGGATTCAGATCAGACCGGTCACACGCCTGCTATCGAGATCGCTGAAAGCAGCGGCGAAGAACGGCTTCTGCAGCGCTATCATCGCTCCCGCCAATTAGTTAACGGGGTGGTGGAAGTGATGCCCACCCACGACAGCATGTCAGAAAAAATTGATGCGGTGCTGATTAATCGCTGGCTTGGGTTTCCAGTATTCCTGTTAATGATTTACTTGATGTTCACGGTGGCCGTGAATCTGGGCGCCGTTTTTATAGACTTCTTCGACATTCTGTTTGGCGCGATATTAATTGATGGTACAACCTGGTTACTGGAACAAATTTCCGCACCGGCGCTAATCATTACTCTGCTGGCACAGGGACTGGGCGGCGGCATTACGCTGGTAGCAACGTTCATCCCGGTAATCGCATTTCTCTACCTGTGCCTGTCGATTCTGGAGGATTCAGGCTACCTGTCGAGGGCAGCTTTCGTTATTGATCGCTTGATGAGCGGTATCGGTTTGCCCGGTAATGCTTTCGTGCCGCTCATTGTGGGATTCGGTTGCAACGTGCCGGCCGTCATGGCATCCCGCAGCCTTACCAGGGATAGCGACCGGCTGCTAACTATAGCGATGGCGCCTTTCATGAGCTGTGGGGCCAGGCTGACTGTCTATGCACTATTTGCAGCCGCATTTTTCCAGCAAAGTGGTCAGAACCTGGTCTTTCTTCTTTATCTTCTGGGAATAGGCCTCGCGGTGTTTACCGGCTGGATTTTTCGCAAGCAGCTCTTCACTAGTGAGATAACACCCTCCTTTCAGGAAATGCCGGCATATCATGTGCCCGTTGTGCGCAACATACTGATTACCACATGGTTTCGTCTGCGCGGTTTCATGGTGCGCGCTGGCAAAACCATCATAAGCGTGGTCATCGTACTAAGCTTCCTCAATTCGATCAGCACAGACTTCACCTTTGGTAATGAAGATACCGAGGCTTCGGTTCTGAGCGTAATCGGCAAATCAATCACTCCCGCCTTCTCTCCAATGGGAATCGAGCAGGAAAACTGGCCTGCAACCGTTGGCTTATTCACCGGCATGTTTGCAAAAGAGGCGATTGTCGGCACCCTGGATTCCCTCTACAGCGAATCCGAATCTAACAACGGACCGACTGCAGCTCCGGATCTGCTCGAAACTACTGCGGCGGCATTTTCTTCCATTGGAGACGAATTGCTGGCAATCGGCGAGACCTTAACTGACCCACTGGGAATATCGATCGGCGATGTCAGTGATTCCGCCGCCGTGGCTGAGGAACAGGGAGTGGAAGCACAAACCTTGACCAATATGGCAAGCTTATTTTCCAGTTCGTTCGCGGCATTCTGTTATCTGGTTTTCGTGTTGCTATACGCACCCTGCGTCGCGGTGCTCGGCGCCATAAACAAGGAAGCTGGCTGGCGTTGGACTCTGTTGGTTTTCAGTTGGAGCACCGGGCTGGCCTACGTAACGGCGACCGTAATTTACCAACTGGGCACCTTTGCTGAACATCCGACCTTTTCTATGCTCTGGATTTTTTCCATGATAGGCGGCCTGTCGCTGTTCGTTTATCGGCTAAAGTCGCTTTCTACCCGGGTATTGCCAGACAATCTGATAAACGTGGTGCAAGTCTAATCAATTAATGATCGGCTAGTATGGCCTGTGAAGCTCTACTGCCACTTTCCATTCACCAATCGGGCTGAATCGCCAGATCCTCAGATAATTGACACGAAAACTGGTACCAACCCCCTGGTTGGTACTGGTCATTGTGCCGAAGGTATAGCCGAGCTCTTTGGACTCGGCAAGGTAGCCACCCAGGTGGGTGAGTTCGATAGGACTGGAAGTTGTTACCCTATTGTCGAGGTACCTTCCGTAAGCGGCGCCTGCCGCCTCCATGCCTACAGCAGCTCCCATGGCCGGCAGATAAACACGCACATTTTGTAACGCGAAGCGCTCTATCGAACGCTGCCCCCCTCGGAAGTTAATATTGATGCCAAAGCGAGCGTCGGCCTCGGCCAGGCTCTCCATGGTATTGGTAATGGTAAATTCCGGATGAGCAGTCTCCGCTATAACCGCCTCTGTATCCTGAAAATTTGCGTCTACATCCATGCTCAGAAAACCTGGTATTCCCACAACCATGTCAGCCATTAATGTCCATCGACCGTTTATCCTATGCCAGGCGTTAACGAGATAACTGGAACTTTGTTGCAGTACTCCTCCGTTAGGGCCATCCTGGCTCGGGGTAAACACATTCGGGCCAACAACGATGCCGAGATCACCTGCGCGGGAAACGTCAATGAAATGATCTCGCCAGTAAAGCTGATCCAGCCGATAATTTGCGAGGCTGCGCTGATAAAGCTCTCTGGCGTCGACCGGACCATTACGAAATAGCACCGACCCCTCACCCAGCACATCAAGATACGCTTCAGCCCGGCCCTGCTCGGTGGCTGCCCGGGAAAACTCCCGGTCAACTTCGGCCACTTCCAGCCAGAACTTCAGGGTATCACTGACTTCCTGGCCCAGGCACAAAGACGAAGCCAGAAGAGTCGTTAAAACTGCTGTAAGAGACTTTACTGAGCACATGATTAGACGTGTATCCTGCTGCTTCTGTGCAAGTATGACCCAACTTCTGTCCGGGGTTCAACCGGAGAGAAGACCACAATGGCACGCGAACCGTGCAATGCAAGACAGTTGAAATGTATTCAGGCTCGAGTGGTTTTTTGTCCTGATTTGGGGAACCTGTTACCATACCGGCCCTCAATTTACGTCATGCCAGAACATCCTGTGCCGGACGCGCTTTACGGACGCTCAATTCAGGTAATGCATAATGCCCGAAGCCCTGTGGGAAAAGCTGAGAGAAGAAGCCCAGCATGTCATCAGCCGCGAGCCACTGCTGGCCAGCTACGTACATGCCTGCGTGCTGAACCACACCAGTCTCGAAACCTCCCTGAGTTTCATACTGGCCAATAAGATTTCCGACGAAGTAATGCCTGCGATTACCGTGCGCGAACTTTTCGAGCATGCTTTCGCTGAATCGCCAGAATTTATTAAGCATGCCGCCAGTGATATCCAGGCTGTCTTCGAACGTGACGCCGCTATCAATAGCTACCTGCCAGTGATTCTTTACCTCAAAGGGTTCCAGGCCATTCAGGCTCATCGACTGGCGCATTTCCTCTGGGCTAATGGAAGAAAAGATTTGGCACTATTTATTCAAAGCAGAAATTCAGAAGCCTTCAGCGTGGATATTCATCCGGCATGCGTAATGGGCAAAGGCATAATGTTTGATCATGCCACCGGCATTGTCATCGGTGAGACCACCGTTATAGAGGACGACGTATCAATCCTGCAATCGGTAACCCTGGGAGGTACGGGGAACGAGCAAGGAGACCGCCATCCAAAAATTCGCTCTGGCGTGTTGATTTCAGCCGGCGCCAAGGTATTGGGAAATATTGAAATTGGCGTCGGAGCCAAGATCGGTGCAGGTAGCGTGGTTCTGAACGACGTGCCCCCGCATACCACTGTAGTTGGTGTACCGGCGCGAATTGTCGGGAAACCCGGCTCTGAATCTCCCTCCCAAACGATGAATCAGAACGTGCTCGAGGATAAACAGCCTCGGTCCGAACTCTAGTCCGTCTGTCGCTGGACCCGGCTACTCTCCTCTCTGCGGAAAATAGCGATATTCGAGAATGCCCTGGAAAGCTTGCGGAATCCCCTTTTCGAGAACCGGGCGGAAATTCAGGTAGTGCAATCGTTCGGCCAGTTCATCAACGGATAGAGCCTGACGGTCGGAGTTATTGAGCCAGTCAAATTCCTCCACGACGCTGACCTGGCTGATGTAGCGACTCCGAATCCAGCGAGAGACCTTATCTGTCCCATCGAGCCTGACTGACAACTCGGCCGTGATCATGCCGTTGATCTCACGCTGCAGTAGTATTGGCTCCTCTATTGGTGTCTGTATGTTGGGCGTTGTGAATGCCCACTCAAGAAAAAGAAGACTGGGCGGAGAGGTCTGTCCGGTTGTCAATTGCTCGGATATCGCCGTCAGCGCAGACTGTGCTTGCCCGACAGATGGATAGAAATTTTTAACGGGCAAAATCTGAGGAACGCTGAAAAAATTATCCAGAACCTGGGCCTCGACTCCGGCAGCTAGCAATCCCTCATACGCCATTTCGTAACTGTTTTCTGGAGTGCCTTCATCGAACAGTACCTGCCAGTCTGCTCGGTACAGATCGACCATCCCTGTAGCTTCCAGGTCAATAGGGTCTTGTAATTCATAAACGGTCCGCATCCGGCGCAGCATTTCCAGCCCTAACCGGTAATACGATTCGACAACGCCTCTTCGCGACCGCATCCAACCTGTATTGGGTGCGATTTGCCGCAGATCAGCAGCGACCTCGCCACCCTGAATCAGGGTGACATATTTCAAGTGATTCTGTTTCAGCAGGTGATAGTAAAGATCTACTAGACGCAAATCATTTCCTGGCCAAACCCTCTCGCCAATTCGCACAGCAGTCCAAGAAATACGGTCCGCGGCTCGAAAATGATAATCCTTCCGGATCCCCAGGTCCCCCGCCACGCCCTCCAGGTGGAGATCGCTGATTTGGACCAACTCATTGATCAGCTCTTCATCCCACTGTCTGGGCACAAGGGTGTAAAGCCGGACCAGATGATCCATCGTTTCATTGGCACCGCGCCAGTTTCCTCGCCGAACATCATTTCTAATCGACAGCACAAGGAACGGAAACTGCCTGTCCGTGTACAGGCCCTCATTAATTCGCAGTATCTGTATTACTCGATCAAGTATTTCATCTGCTTCATTGAACTGATCGAGCCCCACCATCACACCGGCCAGACTCTCCAGAGACTCCAGCAAACTCGGGTCGTATCGATCCGCCCCCAATTCCAGTTCTTCCAGCTGCGCCCGATAGCTATCGGCATCGACCATTAACTGATCCGCTCGAGACTGTTGGGCTGTCCCCTGGAGGCTATACGTCAGTCCGACGGCAACCAGTATGATGACGAGTGATTTGTGCATCTGCCAATATAGCGATAATCCGTTAGCCTATTACTCTACCGTTTCCAACGAGTTATACAAGCCTCCAAGGTCAGCAACCCGCGATCAAAACGACCTGGGAGTGTCGTTTCACATGCCGGTGTCTCGCAATACATTGCAATCATGGAAACCCCATCCGCGTTCCAGCGAAAAGCTTGGGGAGCCAAGCCCG
>Ga0181593_10001094_pt1 | contig 24346 bp, 16 predicted proteins | sample 071ome_19_FD_133756 | JGI IMG/M metagenome (GOLD analysis project Ga0181593, IMG submission 133756) | Coastal salt marsh microbial communities from the Groves Creek Marsh, Skidaway Island, Georgia - 071413AT metaG (megahit assembly) | ecosystem: Environmental > Aquatic > Marine > Intertidal...
CAGGCGGAGGTCCCGGTCGATGTGCGGGAGATCCCGACGATCGCCGGGCTGGTCCCGGGGATGATCGGCGGGTGGATCGATGGCGGGATGCGACGGGGGATTCCCTCCGAGGACTGGGGGAGCGTCGTCACCGTCTATCGCGGTGCTTCCGCGATCCAGGAGTTCACCGGCACGGAGAATCCGATGCCGGGGCGGATCCTCCTCCTCGACCCGAGCGGCGAGGTCATCTGGTTCCACGACCGCGGCTACTCGGTCGGGTCCTTGAACCGGCTCCGCGAGGCGCTCGACGCATCGGCGGAGTGAGGACCGGCCCTACTCCGTCGGCGGGGGTGTGCCGGTGCGCTCGCGAATCCAGAAGAAGAGCATCAGCAGGGGGGGCAGGGTGAGGAGCACCGCCACCAGCGCGGGGTGGTCGAGGCCCGCCCACTCGAATCCCGCCTTCAGCGCGCTGCTCCCTCGCGCGAGCAGGATCACGACGCCGTAGACGAAGGTGGTGCCGGCGAGGAAGAGCTGCACCGCGCGGTGGGCGGAGAGGCTCTCCCGACGATTCCACAGGAGTGCACCGAGTGACCCGAGCAGCACTCCGCCCGCCGCGCAGATGAGCCCGAGGAGCGGGGCGGCGCGGGCGGCGATCACCCCCAGCGGCAGCAGCCAGAGGCTGGTCCCCAGGACGGTTCCCGACCAGGCGCGCGGGTCCCACTGGAGCGGTCCCCCGCTCCTCAAGCGGCACGCCGGATCGGCCGGGAGGTGAAGTGAGCCCGAGGGGGGCGCGCAAGGGGAGTCACCGCACACCTCTTCCGACGAAGGGGGGGAGGATCAGGAGCGTCGCCGCATCCTGACCGTACCGGCGCAGGATGCAATCCCCGCGGCCTTTGCGGTGGCCGGGGGCCACCGGTCGGCGTTACTCTCTGGGCTCTCCCCAGGAAGGAAGCCCGATGCCGTACCGCCCCCTGCCCGCCGCCTCGTCTCGGCTCACCTGCGCCCGGATCCTCGCTCTCACCGGCGCCGCGCTCCTCGCCGCCGCCCTCCCGGCCCGAGCCGATGACGAGACGCCGGCCGGGAAGAGCCCGTGGCCTCCGGCGGCGGAGCGGGCCCTCGAGCGGATGACGGTCCCCGACGGGTTCACCAAGAGAATCTGGGCTGCGGAGCCTCTCGTCATGGATCCGGTCGCCTTCTGCTTCGATCCCGCGGGGAACATCTATGTGGCCGAGACCTTCCGCCAGGAGCACGGGGTGGAGGACAACCGCTCCTCCAGCTACTGGCTCCTCGATGATCTCTCCCTGCAGACCCTCGAGGACCGCCGCTTCATGTACGAGAAGTGGCGCGAGCGCCGCGAGGGGGGAATGGCCTACTACTCGGAGAAGGAGGACCGGGTCCGTCGGGTCTCCGACACCGATGGGGATGGGCGCGGGGACGCCGTCACGATCTTCTCCGATGGCTACCGCGACCCCCTCGACGGGACCGGCTCGGGGGTCCTGCATGTCGACGGCGCGCTCTACTACACGAACATCCCGAGCCTGATCCGCCTGCCCGACGCCGGGGGGGACGGGCACGCGGATGCGAAGGAGATCCTCTCGACCGGTTACGGGATCCGGACCGCGCTCCGGGGGCACGACATGCACGGGCTGGTGCTCGGCCCGGACCGTCGCCTCTACTGGTCGATCGGGGACCGCGGCTATCACGTGGAGAAGCCGGATGGGACGGTGCTGCACCGCCCCGAGACCGGGGCGGTCTTCCGGTGCGAGCTCGACGGCTCCGACCTCACGGTCATCCACACCGGCCTCCGCAACCCTCAGGAGCTCGCCTTCGATGACCACGGGAACCTCTTCACCGTCGACAACAACTCCGACGGCGGGGATCGAGCCCGGGTGGTGCAGATCGTGCGCGGCGGCGAGACCGGCTGGCAGATGGAGTACCAGACCCTGGAGGGGGACAACCGTCGCGGACCCTGGAATCAGGAGCGTCTGTGGTGGACCGCCCACGAGGGGCAGCCGGCGTGGATCATTCCGCCCATCGCCCATCTCACGAGCGGGCCCTCCGGCTTCACCCACGACCTCGGCTGGAGCCTCCCCGATCGCTACCGCGATCACTTCTTCATCTGTGACTTCGTCGGGGGGCGCGCCGGCTCGTGCGTGCGGAGCTTCGCCCTCGAGGAGGAGGGCGCGGGGTTCCGCCTCGTCGATGACCATGTGTTCGTCGGAAGCGTCCTCTGCACCGATGTCGACTTCGCTCCGGACGGCCGGATGATGATCTCGGACTGGGGAGCCGGCTGGGTCCACAACGGACAGGGACGCCTCCTCGAGGTGGCGGACCCGGAGCGGGTCCCGTCGACGCTCTCCGAGCAGGTCGCGACGATTCTCCGCGATGGGTTCGACCGACCGGTCATCGAGCTGGTCACGCTCATCGGCCATGTCGACCGACGGGTCCGCTTCGGCGCGCAGTGGGCGATCGCGGAGCTGGGAGAGGCGGGCGAGCGGACTCTCGCCACCCTCTTCCAGAGAGGGACGCCGACGATCCAGCGGCACGCCCTCTGGGGGCTCGGTCAGTGCGGTCGGGCCGGCCTCCTCGGGCGCGATGGGATCTCTGCGCTCATCGGCGGCACGGCGGCGGCCAACCCCTCGGTGCGGGCGGTGGCCTGCCAGGTGATCGGTGAGATCGTCGAGGCGCAGGGGGCGGAGGTCTTCTCCCTCGCTGCCTTCGATGCCGTCGTCGGATGCCTTCAGGACCCCTCCGGTCGGGTCGTCGCGCGCGCGGCGGAGGCGATCGGGTTCATCGGGGCGTCGGAGGGGATCGCCCCGCTCCTCGCGGCGGCCTCCCGGGCGGCGGACCGGGACCCCACGCTGCGGAGCATCATCGCCAGCGCGCTCGCCGCGATCGGAGACTTCGAGGGGATGCTCTCCCTCCTCGGCGGTGACGAGGAGCCGCTCGATCCCGCGGCGCGCCGCGCGATCCTGCTCTCACTGCGCAAGGGAGGGGATCCCCGGATCACCCACTTCCTGCGCGACGCGGATGCCTCCCTCGTGACGGAGGCGGCGCGGGCGATCCACGATGTGCCCATCGCCGACGCCCTGCCCGCCCTCGCGGGTCTGGCGCCGACCCTCCTCACCGGTCGATCCCTCGGGGAGCGCCCGCCCGGGGGGGGGATGGCGTTCTCGCATGAGGTCTTCCCGCTCCCCGCCGGGGCGAACGCCGCCGAGGTCGACCCCCGAGATGATCGCTGGGTGCAGGGGGCGCCCGAGGTCATCTTCGATCTCTCCCGGGCGGACGGCGGCCGTCAGCTCGGAGAGCGCTATGTCTCTCGGATGCGCGGGTCCTTCGAGGCGCCGGTCACGGGGGAGTACCGCTTCGCGCTCTCCAGTGACGATCAGTCGGTCCTCTACCTGCGACGGGGAGAGGAGTGGGCGGAGATCGCCCACCTCGACTCCTGGGTCGATGCGGAGAGCTTCGAGGGCCGGGACGGGCAGGTCTCCGAGCCGATTCTCATCGAGGCGGGTGCGTCCGTCGCGCTCGAGGCGAGACAGGTCGAGGGTGCGGGGGGGGACCACCTGCGGATCGCGGTCCGGCACCCCGATGGGGCCTGGGAGCGTCCGATCGGCGCGGAGCCGGAGCTGGCGGGGAACCTGCCGCTCCTGCGCCGCGTGATCTCCGCCGTGCTCGCCACCGGTGAGGATGCGGATGCCGCGGCGCTCATGGCTCTCGCCGCCGATCCGGGGGTTCCGGCGATCGCCCGGCGGGAGGCGCTCGCCAGCCTCGCCCAGTGGCTCGAGCCCGAGCCTCGCGAGCGGGTGCAGGGGGAGATCCGCGCGCACCAGCCCGGGATGACCCCTCTGACCGATCGGAGCGAGGAGGGGCTGCGACGGGCCGTCGGGGCGACCCTCTCCGCTCTCGCCGCCCGGGGGGGCGGGGAGCTGGGTTCGGCGGCGGTCGCCCTCGCGGTCTCGATCGGCGTCGATCTGCCCCTGGAGGTGTGGCGCTCCCTCCTCGAAAGCCCCCGCGAGAGCGGGGCGACCCGCATCGCCGCTCTCGATCGCCTCGTCCGGGAGTCGGGAGACCGGTCCTCGGCGCTCGCGGCCGCCCTTGCCTCCGACTCGATTCCCCTGCGCATCCGGGCCCGCGAGTGGATTCAGGAGCCGGAGCTCCGCTTCGCCGCGATCGATACCGCCCTCGCGTCCGGTCCGCTGCGCGAGCGACAGGGGACGATCGCCTCGATCGCCCGCAGCGACGATCCCCGCGCCGCCCCACGCCTCGCCGCGCTCTTCGAGTCCTTCCTCGAGGGCAGCCTCGACTCGGAGCTCCGGCTCGATGTCCTCAGCGCGGCGCAGGAGCGTGCGGAGTGGGTGGGGGACCGCCGCCTGGATGCCTACCGGGCAACCCTGCCGGAGGGGGACGAGCTGGCGCCTTATCTCGTCGCCCTCCGCGGAGGCGACGCGGCGCGGGGGCGCAGGGTCTTCCGGGAGCATCCCGTCGCCCAGTGCAGTCGCTGCCACATCGCCGCCGGTGACGGTGGAGTGGCCGGCCCGCGGCTCGATGGGGTCGGCTCCCGCCTCGACCGGCAGGAGCTCCTCGAGTCGATCATCCTCCCCGCGGCGCGCATCGCGGAGGGGTACGAGGAGGCGGCCGCGGGCGCGAGTGCGATGCCCCAGGTGCAGTTCGCGCTGGAGTCCTCGGAGATCCGCGACCTGGTCGAGTTCCTCTCCAGCCTGAAGGGTGAGGGGGACGGCTCTCCGTGACCTCGGAGCGCGCGCGGCGTGACCATCGGGGACGAGGTGTCATTCCTGATGAGGGGGTCTCTTCGAAATGTGGGTTCGCGGGCTAGGCGACTCTCCCCCCAGTGGTAGCATCGTGTCCGAACGGGTTTCATTTGATGGAGCGCAAGGTCCTTCAGGGTGTCCGATACCCCGGAGGCGCGACGGATTGCACGGCCCTGAAGGCTGCACGCGGTTTCCTTCCGCTCACTCCTCGATCCCCTCACCTGGGATCGAAGGCGCCCTCTGCCCTCGTCCGGGGGTGCTGGCGTTGAGGACTTCTCCATCTCCCGATCGTTGTGAATGACGCCTCTCGGGGAAGGGCCACAGCCTCCTCGACGGTCGACGCGACGAGTTCATGGATATCCCAACCCGGTCACGCTCGGAAAACACGTTTCAGGCCCGGTTTGCTCCTCACTCCTCACTCCTTTCCGGACGGGTCTGCTACGCCGGCGTGGCCGGGTGTTTCCTTGAACACCCGCCTCACCCGCTCCTCCTCCTCCTCTCCAGCACCCTGCCGAACCCTCCTCCATTCCGGGAGAGCACTCCGATGTCCACTCGCATCATCCGGGGGGATGCGCTCCGTCGGGATCGCCGACGGCTCGTCCGTCGGTCCGCACCGCTCGCGGACCGCCTCGGGATCATCTTCGAGAACCGGGAGTGGCTCCTGCCGCTCTTCGAGGTCCTCAATCGGGAGGGTGTCCCCTTCGACCCGATCGATGTGAAGGACGCCGCGTTCTCGCTCCTCGAGCCGGATCGGCACGCCTGCTACCTCAACCGCGTCTCCCCGAGCTCCTACCTCCGGGGGAACGGCCCCGCCATTCGTTACGCCACCGCCTACCTCGTCGCCCTGGAGACGGCGGGCACCCGCGTCGCCAACGGCGCGTCGAGCTTCGCCCTGGAGACCTCCAAGGTGCGCCAGCAGCTGCTGATGGAGCACCTCGGCGTTCCCACCCCCCGGAGCCTCGTCTTCAATGACCGGGAGCGGATCCGGGAGCTCGCCCGGGACTTCGCCTTCCCCGCGATCATCAAGCCGGACACGGGGGGGAGCGGCGCCCTCATCCGCCGCGTGGAGAACTTCGCCCACCTCGAGGCCCTGCTCCTCGATGTGGAGCTGGATCTCTTCGGACCGGAGCATCTCCTGCTCCTTCAGGAGTTCATCCCCTCCCGGGACGGATCGGTCATCCGGACCGAGTTCATCGACGGGGAGCTGGTCTTCGCCATGCGCGTGACCCCGAAGAACACCTTCAACCTCTGCCCGGCGGATGGATGCAAGAGAACGCCTGCGGATGCCGATAAGGACGATGGACGCGCCGATGTGCACTTCGAGCTCTTCCGGGAGATCCCGGCGGAGGCGGTGGCGCAGGCCCGGGAGATCGTCCGGGAGGCGCGTCTGGACGTCGGAGGCGTGGAGTACATCGAGACGGCGGATGGCCGCCGGGTGTTCTACGACATCAACGCCACCAGCGTCTATCGCGAGGACATCCAGCGTGAGGCGGGCGTCGACGCCTTCGGCAAGCTCTGCGGGTTTCTGGCCCGGGAGCTCGCCAAGGAGAGGATCAAGCGCGCCTCCTGATCGATCCGTGAGGTGGAGACGATGGGCCGCAGCTTCGACGCCGTGATCATCGGCGGGGGGATCATGGGGGCGTGGATCGCCCTCGAGCTCGCGCAGCGTGGCGCCGGGGAGATCCTCCTCCTGGAGAAGAGCTCGCCGGGCGCCGGCTCCTCCGGCAAGTCCGGAGCCATCCTCCGCCAGCATTACTCGCACCCCACCTCGATCTGCATGGCCCGACACAGCCTCGATCGCTACGCGCGATTCGAGGAGGAGTTCGGCATCGACATCGGCTTCCACCGCACGGGCATGGTCTTCATCGCCGGCGCGGACTCCGCCGCCGACATCGAGGAGAATGTCGCCCTCCAGCGACAGCACGGGGTGGACGCCTCCGTCATCGGGGCGGACGAGCTGCAGGAGCTCGAGCCGACCGGTCGCTTCACCGAAGGGGAGTGCGCGGCATGGGAGCCCGAGGCTGGCTACGTGCATCCCCTCCGGGCGGTGTACGGCTGTCTCGAGGTCGCCATGCGCGAGGGTGTCACGGTGCGGACCGGAGTCGCCGTCCGTTCGATCGAGGTGGTGCAGGGGCGGGCGAGCGCCGTCCGACTCGACGACGGCGAGCGCGTCGAGGCCGGCCACATCATCAACGCGGCCGGCCCGTGGGCGAGGAAGCTGCTGGAGCCCCACGCCGGCGACCTCCCCTTGCGTGCGATCCGCCCGGAGCAGGCCTACTTCGAGCCGCCGTCCGGCAGCATCGAGAAGCGGACGATCTACGGCGACATGGTGACCGGTCTCTACTGGAAGCCGGAGGCCGCGGGGTGGACCCGCGTCGGATGCCTCAGCTTCGACGCTGACCCCGAAGTCGATCCCGACCACTACGACGAGGGCGTCGACGGCCGCTTCATCCAGCGCTGCCGCGCGCGTCTCTCCGAGCGCCTCCCCCACTATCGGCGCAGCGCCTCCTGGGGAGGCTGCGGAGCGCTCTACACCGTGACCCCCGATGCCCGGGCGATCATCGGCCCCGTCGCGGGGATCGCCGGGCTGACCCTCGTGAGCGGATTCTCAGGCCACGGCTTCAAGATGGGCCCCGCGGTCGGGTGCGGTGTGGCAGGAATGGTCACCGGAACGGAGACCGGACCGCTCGAGCCCGAGTTCTTCACGGTCGACCGCTTCTCGCGGGTCTCGACCCAGGGGGGCCGCTACAGCTTCGGGATCCTCGGCTGAGCCTTCCCCTCTAAGAGCTTTCAGAGAATGTGCTTAGGCAAGCCGAGTCCTCCAGAGGCGAGGTCCGGTCCGGCGCTGCGTTGCCGTTTCCTCGGCCGCTCGCGGCCGGGTTGGCGACATTTCCGCTGATCACCTCCGGATCACCCACTTGGCTTGACCCGGATGAGCCACTAAGATCGGGACATCTGATGGGGATATATGCGCAGGCGATTCGTCGCTCGGCAGCGAAGGACCAACCCCTCAGGTGTTCGCGGGCTCGAGACGAAGGGCGCCAGGCGTCTTCGCTCACAGCTCCGACAGTGGCTCCCGGGGGATCGGGGGATATGGACGCCGCCGACCGGAGACCCCTCGCGGGGGACCGCCGGACCGGGCTCTTCCCAGCGTCGACCTCTGTCGTGGGATCCGATGCGGATCTCGGGCTCCGCGCAATGCGCGATCAACACTGATTCCATGCGACCCCTTGGGTCTGGAGGCCGTCGGCTCGGCCTCCCGGGGTTGAACGAGGAGATTCCGACCGGAAGCGAGGCCTGCCCGACCGCGAGAGCGGCCGGCGACCTCCCACCACTCCGGTTCTCCGCGGTTGCGGAGGTGAACCTTCTCATCGCCGCCAGAGGAGACTCCGGGGGCTGGGCAAACAGACATTGGGAATTCGAGTGAGGCGATCGGGCGGGGAAGTATTCCCTCCAGCCTCGCGGGAATGAACTGATACGAGGGTTCAAGGTTCCACGAAGGGTTCGGACCGCTATGAGCGGTCCGGGGCATCGGCCTATCCGCCGAGTGCTCGGACTTGCGGTCAGACCCGGCGGGAATCTGGGGTGGAGGGGTGCAGGGCACTCCCCGTTTCGATTTGAAAGGAACGAAGGCTATGAAGCTTGGGCTTTCTGTGGGCAGTGTCCTGGCGATGGTCCTCACGACCACGATCGTTTTTGCAGGGGGCGGTGATCCCGCCTACATCCTGAGCGCGACCGACGCCAGCGGTGCCACGGGTGACGCGATCACCCTCGATATCGCCATCGACTCTTCGGCGGGTGGAGATCTTCAGGGCTGGTCCTTCGGCCTCTGCAGCGACTCCGCGGCCCTTCAGGTCGACAGCCAGACCCTCGGTGCCGACTCCGACCTCGCCAACAGCGGCGGATTCGTCAACCAGAGCCTCACGGCGGACGGCGTGACCCTGGGGATCGTCGTCAACCTCCTCGGCTCCGTCGTGATCCCGCCGAGTCCCGCGGTCGACGTCCTGCACGTCAACTACACGATCCTCGGCACGGCCGACACCTCCGCGGACTTCTGCAACACGCTCGGAAGCCCGCCGGTCGCGACCGTCGTCGTGGTGGGTGGTCAGTCGATCTCCCCGTCCCTCGACAACGGCCTCGTCGACGTCCTCGACCCGAACCAGCTCATCATGAGCTCCGCCACGGGTGTCCTCGGTGAGACCGCCGACACCTCCGTGAGCTTCAACAACGTGACCCTTGGTGGGGCCGACGCCGCCTCGCTCTCGATCGCCTACGACGCCGCGATCTGCAGCCCGATGAATGTCGCCAACGACGCCGGCGCCGATTTCTTCTCGGTCCAGCCGTCCGCCGCCGGCGAGCTCGTCATCGGCCTGATCATGGACACCTCCGGCACGGGCGCCACTCTCCCGGCCTCCCCGTCCAACGCTTCCCTCGCGACCATCACCTGGAGCTGTGACACCGAGGGCACCTCGGCGCTCACCTTCACCGACGGTCTCGGCAGCCCGCCGTCCGACAACACCCTCGTCTTCGGTCAGGGCCCGACCTACCAGCCGGCGCTGATCGACGGCAGCCTCTCGGTCGTGAACTTCAACTCGTTCACCCGCGGAAACTGCAACAACGACGGCACCGTCAACGTCGCGGACGGGATCTACCTCCTGAACTACCTCTTCCAGGGTGGCGCCGCCCCGGCGTGCGCCGACGCCTGCGACACCGACGACGACGCCGACGTCGGCGTGCCGGACGCGATCTCGATCTTCAACTACCAGTTCCTCGACGGCCCGGCTCCGGCTGCTCCGTTCCCGGCGGCCGGACTCGACCCGACCACCGGTGACGGCCTCGGCTGCGACGGCGACGCCGACGATCTCTAAGGAGCACTCGCAAGAGAGATCAAGAAGCTACAAGGGGGCTGCTGCCTCCACCGGATGATCAAGCGGATACTCCGACCCCCCACGAGGAACCCTCGTGGGGGGTCGCTTGAAAGGACTCAGGCATGAGGCCCGCCGTTTCACTCTGCAGCGTTCTTGCATTGCTACTCTCCGCCACCGTCGCGCTCGCCGGCGGAGGCGACCCCGCCTACCTGCTCAGTGCCAGCGACGGAAGCGGTGCGACGGGTGACGCGATCGCCCTCGACATCGCGATCGATTCGTCCGCCGGCGGGGATCTTCAGGGCTGGTCCTTCGGCCTCTGCAGCGACCCCTCCGCCCTTCAGGTCGACTCCCTCACCCTGGGCGCCGCGTCCCTGATCGCCGACGACGGGGGCTTCATCCAGCAGACCCTCTTCTCGGACGGGATCACCCTCGGAGTCGTGGTGAACCTCCTCGGCTCCACGGTCATTCCGCCGAGCGCTTCGGTCGATGTCGCCCAGGCCGGTTACACGATCCTCGGGACGACCGACACCGCCGCGACCTTCTGCAACTCCCTCGGGACTCCCCCGGTGGCCACCGTCGTGGTGGTCGGCGGACAGTCGATCAGCCCGGTCCTCGACGCGGGTCTGATCGATGTGCTCGATCCGAACGAGCTGGTCATGAGCTCCGCGACCGCGATCCTGGGCAACAGCGTCGACACCGTCGTGAGCTTCAACAGCGTCGCGGCTCCTGAGGCGGACGCGGCCTCGCTCTCCCTCACCTACGACGCCGCGATCTGCACCCCGACGAACATCGCGAACACCGCCGGCGCCGACTTCTTCGCGGTCCAGGCGACGGCCGCGGGCGAGATCGTCCTCGGCCTGATCATGGACACCGGGAGCGGAACCCCCGCGATCCCGGCCTCTCCTTCCCAGACCGACCTCGTCACGATCACCTGGAGCTGCGACGCCGAGGGAACCTCGGCCCTCAGCTTCACGGATGGCCTGGGCAGCCCCCCGGCGGACAACGAGCTGATCCTCGGTCAGAGCGGGGGCTACCAGCCGACCCTCGTCGACGGCTCCCTCACCGTGGTCAACTACAACCCGTTCGTCCGCGGGAACTGCAACGACGACATCGTGGTCGATCTCGGCGACGCGATCTTCCTGCTCAACTACCTCTTCCAGGGCGGACCGGCTCCGAACTGCGATGACGCCTGCGACTTCGACGACGATGCCGACCTCGGCATCCCGGACGCGGTCGGCATCCTCAACTACCAGTTCCTCGGCGGAGCGGCCCCGTCCGCGCCGTTCCCGGACGCCGGTCTCGATCCGACCCCGGGCGACGGCTTCGGCTGCAACGGCGACGCCGACGATCAGTAGGAGCGAACCCCCGAACATCCTCGAACCCTCACGAGGAAAAGGCGGCCCCCGGCGAGCAGCGCTCGCCGGGGGCCGCTTTCCTTTCCCCTTCGGCGCGGTTTCGTGGCCGACGCGTGGAGAGTGGGGTCAGAGGTGGGGCGCGACCGCGCGGAAGGCCTCGATCGTCTCGTCGATCGCGCCGTCGTCGTGGGCGGCGCTCACGAAGCCCGCTTCGAAGGGGCTCGGGGCGAGGGCGACTCCCCGCTCGAGCAGACCGTGGAAGAGGACGCGGAAGCGATCTCCGTCCGCGGCCCGCGCGTCGTCGAAGTTCCGGACCGGCTCCGCTCGGAAGTAGAGCGAGAACATGCTCCCCACCCTGGGCAGGGTGTGCGGGATGTCCCGCGCCGCGAGGACACCGGCGATCCCGTCCGTCAGGCGGCGCGCCGCCCGCTCGAGGCGCCCGTAGATCGTCTCTTCGTCCTCGGCGAGAGCGTCGAGGAGCGCGAGGCCGGCCGCGACGGAGAGCGGGTTGCCGGAGAGGGTGCCCGCCTGATAGATCGGACCCGTGGGGGAGAGCTGCTCCATCACCTCCCGGGAGGCGGCGATGGCGCCCACGGGCATGCCCCCACCGACGATCTTCCCGAGGGTCGTGATGTCCGGGGTGACGCCGTAGAGGCCCTGGGCGCCTCGCGGGTGGACGCGGAATCCGGTCATGACCTCGTCGAAGATGAGGAGGGCACCGTGCTCCCGGCAGAGGTCGCGCAGGCCCTCCAGAAAGCCCGGGACGGGGGGCACGCAGCCGATGTTCCCGGCGATCGGCTCGACGATCACCGCGGCGATCTCCTCGGGAGAGCCGGAGAAGATCGCCCGGACCGCCTCCAGATCGTTGAACGGGGCGAGGCGCGTGAGCTCCGCGAGGGCCGCCGGGACTCCCGGACTCGACGGATGCCCATGGGTCGCGGCCCCGGAGCCCGCGGCGACGAGGAAGCTGTCCGCGTGGCCGTGGTAGTTCCCCTCGAACTTGATGAACGCATCCCGACCGGTGATCCCGCGGGCGAGCCGCAAGGCGGTCATCGTCGCCTCGGTCCCGCTCGTGGTGAGGCGGACCATCTCCGCCCCCGGGACCCGCTCTGCGATCCGTTCGGCGAGGAGGACCTCCGCCTCCGTGGGGGCCCCGAAGCTCGTTCCCCGGGGGAGGGCGCGCTCGATCGCGCCGAGGATCCGGGGATGGGCGTGTCCCAGGATCATCGGGCCCCACGAGCCGACGAAGTCGATGTAGGACCGACCATCCTCATCGGTGATGCGACAGCCGGAGGCGCTCCGGATGAAGGGCGGGGTCCCGCCGACCGATCCGAAGGCTCGGACCGGCGAGTTCACGCCTCCGGGAATCGAGCGCTTCGCGCGCTCGAAGAGGACCTCGTTCCGTGAGGGACTGGAGCTCATCTTCCTCCTCGGTGTCGGGGGAATCCCCTTCGGGAGGATACCGAGCCCGGGCGTCCGCCGGGAGCGAACCGGGCGGGTCCCTCCCTTGCAACCGCTCTCTCCATCGCTTCCACTCGTCCCTTCCTCCGAGCGCGGGAAGGAACCCCCACCATGCTCAAGCTCCTCCTGATCACCCTCGTGCTCGCGGGCCTGACGACGAGGCTCGCGGGCGCGGACCGCATCACCGGCCGACCGTTCGCCACGCGCGCGGTCGTCCACGCATCGAACGGCATGGCGGCGACGAGCCACCCGCTCGCGACGCAGGTCGCCCTCGACATCCTCAAGCAGGGAGGGAACGCGGTCGACGCCGCCATTGCGGCGAACGCATGCCTCGGCCTGATGGAGCCGACCGGGTGCGGGGTGGGCGGAGACCTCTTCGCGATCGTCTGGGACGCGGAGGAGCGCCGGCTGCACGGGCTGAACGGGTCCGGCCGCTCTCCGAAGGAGCTCTCGCTCTCCGCGCTGCGCGAGCGGCTCGAGCGGGAGGGTCATGAGCGGATCCCGAAGTACGGCGTCCTTCCGCTCTCGGTTCCCGGGGCGGTCGACGGGTGGTTCACTCTTCACGAGCGTCTCGGGCGTCTCCCGATGGACGCGATCCTCGCTCCCGCGATCGAGTACGCAGAGCGCGGCTTCCCCGTCAGCGAGCTGATCGCGCACTACTGGGAGATCAGCGTGCGGCGGCTGGCCGATCAGCCGGGCTTCCTGGCGACCTTCTCCCGCGAGGGCAGGGCACCCGGCGAGGGGGAGGTCTGGCGCAACCCCGCGCTCGCCCGCACCTACCGGCTTCTGGCGGAGGGAGGGCGGGATGCCTTCTACCAAGGGGAGATCGCGGAGCGGATCGTCTCCTTCGTCCGCGAGCACGGGGGCTACCTCTCGCTGGAGGACTTCCGCGCGCACGCCTCGACCTGGGTCGATCCGGTGTCGACCTCCTACCGGGGCCACGAAGTCTGGCAGCTCCCGCCGAACGGCCAGGGGATCGCGGTCCTTCAGCTGCTGAACATCCTCGAGGGCTACGACCTGCGGATCTGGGGTCCCGAGAGCGCCGAGTACGTCCACCACTTCATCGAGGCCAAGAAGCTCGTCTTCGAGGATCGAGCGAAGTACTACGCGGACATGTCGATGGCGGAGGTCCCGGTGGAGGGGCTGATCTCGAAGGAGTACGCCGCCCGGCGCCGGGCCCTGATCGATCCGACCGCCGCGCGCCGGCGAGTGGCGGCGGGGAACCCCGCCCTCGAGGAGGGAGACACCGTCTACCTCACCGTGGCGGATCGGGAGGGGAACATGGTCTCCCTGATCCAGAGCAACTACCGGGGCATGGGGAGCGGCGTCTGCCCGACCGGGCTCGGGTTCGGCCTGCAGGACCGGGGCGAGATGTTCACCCTCGAGGATGGACACCGCAACATCTACGCGCCGGGGAAGCGTCCCTTCCACACGATCATCCCGGGCTTCGTCACGAAGGACGGTGCGCCGTGGTTCAGCTTCGGCGTCATGGGGGGGGCGACCCAGCCTCAGGCCCAGGTGCAGGTCCTCGTGAACATCATCGACTTCGGCATGAACGTGCAGGAGGCGGGGGACTGGTCGCGCATCCTCCACGAGCGCTCCTCGGAGCCGACCGGGGAGCGGATGGTCGACGGGGGCGTGGTGAGCCTCGAGAGCGGCTACTCCTCCGAGGTGATCGCCGAGCTCGAGTCTCGCGGGCACCGGTTCGTTCAGGGGAAGGGGGGGTTCGGGGGATACCAGGGGATTCTCCGAGATCCGGCTTCCGGGGTGTACTCTGGGGCGTCCGAGTCGCGCAAGGACGGCATGGCCGCCGGTTTCTGATCCCGCTCCCCGACGACGAGGAGGCCCCGTGCTCCGCTCATTGATCCTCATACCGCTCCTCGGGCTCCTCTTCACGCCCGTCGACTCGAACGAGCCGGGGCGGCCGGTCGTGAAGGCAATCTCCCATCCGGGAGGGGAGGGGGCGCACCTCCCGAACCTCGCGCTCGGTGCGGACGGACGGCTGTACCACACCTGGGTGGAGCCGCGGGAGGGGGGCGTCACCGAGCTGCTCTTCTCCGTCATGGAGGAGGACGGTTGGTCGAAGCCGCGACCGATCAGTCGGGGCAGCGACTGGTTCGTGAACTGGGCGGACTTCCCGGCGATCGCCGCGCTCGAGGACGGCACACTCCTCGCTCACTGGCTCGGGCGGATCGATGTCGGCGTCTACGCCTACGGGGTCCGGATGTCCCTCTCCACCGACGGGGGGAAGACCTGGGGCGAGCCCTTCTCGCCGCACTCCGACCGGTCTCCCACCGAGCATGGCTTCGTCTCCATCGTTCCCAGGGGGGAGCACTTCGAGGTGGTCTGGCTCGATGGTCGGGAGATGACCGGGGGGCATGGTCACGGCGGGGAGCTCGATGGCGCGGAGGAGCCAGGGGCCATGGCGATCCGTACCGCACGGGTGAGCCGCACCGGCGAGGTGACCGGGGAGCGGGTCCTCGACGACCGCACCTGCGAGTGTTGTCAGACCGCGGCGGTCATCCTCGGTGAGAAGCTCATCGTCGCCTTCCGGGATCGCTCCAAGAGCGAGGTTCGTGACATCTCCTTCGTCGAAGTGCCGCCGGGAGGAGAGGCGCCGCACTCCCGGGTTCTTCACGCGGATGGCTGGAACCAGGAGGGCTGCCCCGTGAACGGGCCCTCGCTCGCGATCCGGAGCGGGGACGGGCCGGAGGCACGGTCCGAGCTCGGAGCGGTCTGGTACACCGAGGCGGAGGGTCGGCCGAGGGTGCTCTTCTCCCGCGCGAAGGGGGATCTCTCGCGCTTCTCTCCCCCCTCCGTCCTGGACGGGGGGAACCCGGTCGGTCGGGTCGACCTCGCACCCCACCCCGTCTCGGGGTGGATCGCCGTCTGGCTCGAGCGAGGCGACGACTCCGGGGAGATTCGGATCCGCTCGATCGATGCCGATGGGAAGCCCGGAGACAACCTGCTCGTGGCGCGCACATCTCCCGAGCGCGGCGCCGGCTTCCCGCGTCTCGAGGCGGTGGGAGAGCGCGTCATCGTCACCTGGACCGAGACCCGCTCGACGGAGGGGGGGCGGGCCTATCCCGTGGGTGTCCGCTCCGCTGAGCTGGAGTTCCCCGGGGAGAGCCCTCCGGCGCCCGGTCGGCAGCCGTAAGGCGGGATGAGCCGCTGGAATCCGGCAGCCCCGCATCCCACGAAGAACAGACTGCCGGGATCGTCGCACCGACGGGCCCGAGAACTGGAGGAGGAGCCATGAGGAGAGCGCCGCGTGAGATCGTCGAAGAGGGAGGCCTGACCTCGGAGAGCGCCTACTTCGGGCGTCGCGAGGTGCTTCGCGCCCTCGGCTTCGGGGGGCTCGCGGTCGCGGCGTCCCCGCTGCTCCTCGGGCGGGGCGCAACCGGGCTCCTTGCCCAACCCGCTCCGGAGACTTTCCCCCCCGCGGTGGGTCCGAAGTACGACGACCTGTTCCCCGCGAAGCGGAACAAGACCTACGACTTCGCTCCACTTCCGGAGACGCCGGAGAAGATCTCCGGCAGCTACAACAACTTCTACGAGTTCACGACCGACAAGGCGCGGGTCTGGCGGATGGCGAAGGACTTCGTCGCCTCTCCCTGGACCGTCCAGGTGAAGGGCGCGGTCGAGAAGGAGTTCTCCTTCGATCTCGATGACCTCTTCCGCTGGTTCCCTCTCGAGGAGCGCCGCTATCGCTTCCGCTGCGTCGAGGCCTGGGCGATGCAGGTCCCCTGGACCGGCTTCCCCCTCCGTCAGCTGATCGATCGGTGCAAGCCGCTCGGGAAGGCGAAGTACGTCCGCGTCGTCTCGATCCTCGACCCGGAGCGTCTCCCGGGGCAGAAGAAGGACACCCATTGGCCGTGGCCCTACTACGAGGCCTATCGCCTCGACGAGGCGAGGCATGAGCTCGCCTTCGTCGCTCTCGGCATCTACGGCCACGCGCTCCCGATGCAGTTCGGGGCCCCATGGCGGATCGTCATGCCGTGGAAGTACGGCTTCAAGTCTCCGAAGTCGATCGTCGCGATCGAGTTCACCGAGACCCGCCCCGGCACCTTCTGGAACGACGCCGTCCCCAAGGAGTACGGGTTCTTCTCCAACGTGAACCCGCTCAAGCCGCACCCGCGGTGGAGCCAGGCGACGGAGCGGGACATCGGCACCCGCGATCGCCGGCCCACGCTCCCCTTCAATGGATACGCGGATCAGGTCGCGAAGCTCTACACCGGCGCCGAGTTCTAGCCCCTCCTCACCCGGCAGGCCCGGGTCCCCGCCGTCCGGAGGACGGCGGGGACACTCAGGTGAACCCGACCCCGCTCAGGAGGGTCGGGGGCCCCGGTGTGTGTGGTCACCGGAGCAGGGGGGGGAGGAGGTCTCTGTGGTCTCAGGCTGCGTCCTCCGGTGCCTCCGGGAGGAGCGGGGACCCCGGCCGCGCGGTGTCTCTGCCGAGCCCGCGGCGGTCCCGTGATGTCGACCCGCTCCTCTCCAGGGTGCTGGCTCGCCGCCGGTCGCCGGAGGTCGTCGGGCTCTCCCCCGGTCTCGATTCGAGCCGGAAGTGGAGCCCGCGGTCCTCGATCTCCAGGATCGGCAGCGAGCGCGAAGGATGTTGGGAACCCTGTGACACGAGGAAGGGAACACCTCTCCAGAGAGCCGGGGGGGGCCCGACTCTCGGCTGCACCTCACGACTCGGCCCGCGATCACGGCGGCTGGATCCACGGGTCGCGATGAGGGAGGCAACATCGGACGCGGGGCGTGCAGCGGGCATCGAGGCGGAGGGATCTCCGGAGACGAGGGCCGCGAAGAGCGGTCCCCATGATCCGAACGACCGAGCAGCCATGGAGGTTTCCTTTCGTGGGCCCTTGCGGCCGGAAGGCGGAGTTCGGGGAGGGGTTCGAGCTCCCCGGGTGTTGTGAGTGGTCCGCAGTGAACGAAAAGAACCGCCGGAGGCCCTTGTGGGCTCCCGGCGGTTCCGAAGCGGGTCGACGATTCGCGCTGTCACTTCCGCGCTATCTTCGTCCAACCTCCTGCTCCGCGCCGGGGCCGCTCATCCACGTGCGAATCTCAAATCGCTGCGTGGCGGCGGGGACCGTACAAATCTGCTGCCCCCGCACCTGAACCTGCGAATACCAGACTCCCGCCGCGAACGCCGCAAGGCGGCCCGCGTCGGAGAGGAGTCCGGTGTCGTTGGTCAGGGCGAAGGAGCGCATCGTTCTCTGGTGCCTTCCGGCTTGGCGTCGGGTCGGCGGCGCGGCCGCGATCCGTCAGGTGTATCGTCGAGGTGCAACCGACCGCATCGGCGACCGAACCTCGCACAATCTCAAAGCTACGACCGGGATGACCCACTGTCAATCCACCGATTCGGCGGCTGCCGCCAATCGACCGTTCTCGCCCACAGGAGTGCGATGATTCCCCTCTCCCCCCTCCGGGCGGGGGCCGCGAAGGAGCGGGGAACGGCTTCGGACGGCCGCCCGCCCCGCTATACTCCGGCCCCTTCTCGGGGTCCGACGGGGCCTTCGGAGGAAGAACGGACTCGGACCGATGGCGGGGTGCTGTGGCGAACGGCGAGCGCGAGTGGATCGTCGGGAGTGACGAGGCGGGAGAGCGTCTCGACCGCTGGCTCGCTGCGCCGGACCGGCTCGGCTCCCGGAAGCGGGCTGCCGAGGCCCTCGAGCGGGGCAAGGTCTCGGTGGGGGGGGCGACCCTCGGGGTCCGGGATGGAGGCCGGCTCCTCGCGGGAGGAGAGCGGATCGAGCTCTGGATCGACAAGCCGGGGACGGGACGCCGGTCCGCGTCGCTGACCGACCGGGTCGCGCGGGAAAGACGGGGGACTCGCAGAGCGGGCCTTCGGATCCTGCACGAGGACGCCGACCTCATCGTCGTCGACAAGCCCGCCGGGCTCCTCACCGTGGCGCGACCGGGCTCGGAGCGGGCGGACGACACCGTGATCTCCTGCCTCGAGGCTCTCCTCGATGCCGGAGGGCGACGCCGACTCTTTGTGGTCCATCGGATCGATCGGGGAACTTCCGGGCTCGTGCTGCTCGCGCGGCACCGGCGCGCGGCGGACACCCTCATCGCGCAGTTCCGGGAGCAGACCCCCCTTCGACGCTACTTCGCCATCACCGCGGGGGGCCCGAGCACCACCGAGGAGGAGTGGACCGATCGCCTCGTCACCCGCGGCGGGGCGCGCCTCGTCCGGGTCGCCCGGGAGGGGGAGCCGGGGGAGGCGGCTCGTTGTCGGGTGAGCGTCGAGGAGCGGCTGCCCCAGGGAGGCTGCGTCCTCGAGGCGACCCTCACCACGGGGAAGCGGAATCAGATCCGCGTGCAGGCCGCGCTGCGCGGCGCCCCGCTGCTCGGGGACCGGCTCTACCGCGACCTGGTCCCCGACGGTGCTCCGCCGGAGCCGGTTCACAGCCTCCGCCGGGGTCGGCTCGCCCTGCACGCCCGCGCGCTCGGGTTCGAGCACCCGGCCACCGGGGAGCGACTCGAGCTCGAGTCGGAGTTGCCGGCGGACCTCCAACGCTGTCTCGAGCAGCTTCGTCGTGGGGATGGGGGGCAGTCATGAGCAGCCGCAAGAAGCCACGCGGTCGGCGGCGGGAGTCTCGGGAGAGGACCGGGCGCCCCGAAGCGCAGGGGCTGGGGATTCAGAGGCTCCGGGTGCCGACCGGCGCGGAGGCGCTGGCGATTCAGGAGCTCGCCGAACTCGGCGTCGTCGCGAGGATCGATGTCCCGGGGTGGCTGCGCTTCTCCGGCTCGGCTCGTCAGCTCGCCGCGATCCTCGGAGGAGGGCGCTGCGCCACGCACCTCCACTCCCGGCTCGCCGCGGGGTCGCCGGACCGACTGGCCGCGGCGGTCGAGGCGCTCGGAGCCTCGACCGAGCTCCCCTCGGGCGCGACGATCGCACTCGATTCCGAGACGGAGATCTGGCGGGGGCGGCTCCCCGCGGAGCGCCGGGCGGCGACCGAGGCGGACGCCGGCTGCATCGGAGTCCTGCGCGTCGGAGCGGGTCGCAAGGGAGAGTCGGCGCTCTTCCTCGATCGCCTGATCCCGAGAGGAGAGGTGGGCGATGCGAGCGCGGCGGCGGCGCTCCGCCTCGGGGGATCGCTGGAGGCGGGCGCGGTGGCGCTCTTCCCCGGGCGGGATCCCGGGGTGCTGCGGGAAGGCTGGGTGCGCTCCACCTCCTGGCACCGCCCTCCTCTCCTCCGCGCGCCGGGCGCCGGCGCCACATCGCTCGTCGAGGCCTTCGGCCAGCTCGCCCCATCGAGGCGGGAGAGCGACGCCGAGTGGACGATCTTCACCGACGATGCCGGCGAGCGCGCGCGCCTCGAGGAGTGGGGGGGAGAGGTGGAGCTCCGCGGTGAAGCGGACTTCCCCGACTGGGTCGCACATCGCATCGCCGGCGCGAGCCCGCTGCGCATCGTCCAATCCTTCGGCGGTACGGAGGACGCTCGGGTGGCGGAGCGGCTGCGCCTCGCCCGCGCGGCGAGCCACCTCCTCATCGGTCGCCCCGGGGCGTCCCTCGAACCCCTCTTCCCCGGTGAGCCGCCGGCGGGCTCCCGCGCGGTGAAGATCGAGGCCGCCAGCGGGGAGCGGGAGTGTCTCTGGCTCCCCGGCGGGAGCGCCGGGCTCGGGGGGCCCCGCCGCGCCGCGCCGGGAGCGAGGGAGGAGGTCGCGATCGGAGAGGAGTCCGTCGCCCGAGTCGTCGCCATCGTCGCGGAGAACGACCGCCTCCGCCGGCGCTGGCCCGAGCGTCAAGGAACCGACGCCTACCGCCTCTACGACCGTGAGGTCCCCGAGGTGCCGATGGTGGTCGATCGCTACGGACCCGCGGCCCACATCACGGTCTACCCGCGAGAGGAGGGGGGGGACCGCGCTCGGGAGGCGCAGTGGATCGACGCGGTGGGGCGGACCCTCGGGCTCGATCCCACCCGTCTCTTCGTGAAGCGGAAGGAGCGGCGGCAGGGAGGGCGGCAGCACGAGGTGCAGTCGCGCGACGGCGTTCGGACCGAGGTGCGGGAGGGGGGGCTTCGACTCCTCGTGAACCTCTCCGACTACGTGGACACCGGGCTCTTCCTGGATCACCGCATCACGCGGGAGCGGGTGCGGGGGCTGATCGGGGGGGGGCGCTTCCTCAACCTCTTCTGCTACACCGGAGCCTTCACCGTCGCGGCGGCGGCGGGGGGTGCGCGCTCATCGGTCTCGGTCGACACCTCGACTCCCTATCTCGAGTGGGCTCGCGAAAACCTGCGACTCAACGGGCTGGATCGCCCGGAGCACCGCCTCATCCGCGGGGATGCTCTCGCCGTGGTTCGCGACCTCCCCCCGGAGGATCGCTTCGAGCTCGCCCTCGTCGATCCACCGACTCGCTCGAACCGCCATGGGGGAGCGCTCACCTGGGATGTCCAGCGAGACCACGCAGTCCTGCTCCGCGCCGTCGCCGAGCGACTCGCTCCGGGTGGGGCGGTCCTCTTCTCGACGAACTACCGGAGGTTCCGGCTCGATGAAGGCGCGCTCGACGGGTGGGCGGTCGAGGAGTGGACCCCGGGCTCGATCCCCCCCGACATCGGGGACCGCCGGATTCATCGCTGCTGGAGGTTGGTCCCGCCGCGCGCGGGATGAGCCCCTACTTCGCCTTCGCGACGACCCGGGCGAGCTTCTCGAGGCCCCGGTCGATCTCCTCCTGAGGCGGTCCGAAGGAGAAGCGGGCGAAGGACTGGAAGCGGCTCGGTCGATCGGGGCGGCGCTGTCCCGGGTTCACATCGAAGAAGCGGCCGGGGACGGTGATCAGCCCTTCCTCGAGGCAGGCGGGGAAGAGCTCCCCTCCTGTCCGCAGCCCGTCCGGCAGGCCGCTGAGGTCCCCCCAGCAGTAGAAGCTGCCCGCCGGCTCCGGTCTCACCGCGATCCCGAGCTCCTCCAGCCGGGCGATCATGCCCGCGCGCTTCGGAGCGAAGGCGGCCTGGATCGAGGCGGCCTCCCGATCGGCGAGCTCGGGGTCGAGGAGCGGGATCGCCGCGCGCTGGATCGGGCGGGCGCAGCCTCCGTCGAGGAAGCTGCCGGCGGAGGCGAGCGACTCGATCATCCTTCGCGGGCCCACGGTCCAGGCCACCCGCCAGCCCGGGTAGCGCCAGTTCTTCGTCAGCCCATCGAGGATCACGACCGGGTCCTCGTCGACATCCTCCACGAACTCGGCCGCGGAGACCGAGGGACGACCGTCATAGATGAAGTGCGAGTAGAACTCGTCGAAGATCATCGTGCAGCTGACATCGCGGGCGATCGCCAGCCACTGGGAGAGCTCATCCCCGGTGACCAGCTTGCCGGTCGGATTGCCGGGGTTGGAGAGGAGCATGGCGGAGAGCCCGCGCCCCAGGATCTCCGCGCGCAGCTCGGGGACGCTGAACTCGTAGCCACGATCGGTGTCGAGGAGGACCGGGATCGCGACGAAGGTCCCGAACGAGTCGAGGAGCTCCTCGTACGCCGTGTAGTCGGGGAGGAAGTGCCCGATGTTCGTCCGCCCGAGGGTCGAGACGACCCGCGTGAGCGCGAGGCGACCCCCCGAGACGATGGCGACATTCTCCCGGGTGTAGCGGCTTCTGCGCCCCCGGCGGTAGCGGGAGTTGTAGAGCTCCGCCACCGCGTCCCGAAGCTCTCCGAGGCCATCGACCGGAGCGTACTCGTGATCCTCATCCTCGAAGGCGACGGTGCGGATCCGCTCCGGCCCGTCGGGGAGGGGCCCGGTCTCGGGCGCCCCCTGGCCGAGGTTCGCCCAGTCGGGGGAGCCGGGGCGGAAGCCCCGCTTGCCCGCCTCCTCCATGACGTAGAGGACGCCGGTGCGGGGGACCGGGCGGAAGCCGGTCGGCGCCGGGGGGGTCATTCGCTCCACGGCGCCTCCTCATCTCCCGCCGAGGCATCGAGGGAGAGCGCGACCACGAGCTCTCCGATGGCGGCGGTGTCGTTCGCTCCGATCACCCGATCGGCGAGGCTCTTCACCTCGGGGACGGCGTTCCCCATCGCCACGGCGAGGCCGGCGCGCTCGAGCATCGGGATGTCGTTCGTCGCGTCCCCGCAGGCGATCGCCCGCTCCGGGGGGATCCCGTAGCGCTCCTTCAGGAGGCGGAATGCCTCGGCCTTCCCATCGCAGCGGGGTTGCACATCGATGACCACGAGGTCGCTCTCCCGATGCCCGGGGAGAAGGTTCAGGGGGAACCAGGTCAGGTAGGCGTCGAGGTCCTCGATCTCCGCGCGCAGCTCGGACACGAACTCCTCGGCGGTCCCGTGACGGCTGGAGAAGAGGCTCACGCGGACCGAGCGCGCGACCCGCAGCCGCGGCGCATCGACGACCTGCAGGAAGCTCATGTCGTGGAGGGCGAGGGTCTCCTCGAGGGAGCGCGGCGCGAGCGCCAGCTTGGTCTCGGGGCACATGACCACGGGGTAGAGCTCGCGCGCCTCGGCGTAATCGAGGACGCGACCGAGCAGCCCATCATCGAGATGCCGCTCCTCGAGCAGGCCGCGGGTGCGCGGGCAGTAGACCGCGGCCCCGTTGTAGATGACCGCGGGGGTGTCGATCCCCAGCTGTTCGATCGCCGGGATCGCGGTGGTCTCCGAGCGACCGGTCACGATCATGACGACGACCCCCTGCTCGGCGGCGGCGTGGAGACGCTCCCGCGTGTAGGGGTGGATCGTCCCGTCATCCGCGACGAGGGTGCCGTCGAGGTCGAGGAGGATCGCGTCGTAGTCTCGCGCGGGCATCGGGAACCTCGTGGCCGGCTGGGGCTGGGGTGATCGGCTCGCTCGGGAGTCGGCCCCCGAGGAGTGCATGGTGCCCGCAGCGGGGAGGGGGGACAACCGTTCCCCCGGCTCCGACTCACCCCGGTCCGATTCTCTCGCCCGTCTCCGGGCCGGACGCTACGATGCGGACGCTCGGTCCGTCACCCCTCGGCGGACCGTGGATCATCGAAGGAGAACCCCATGAACGCGATCCAGCTGCAGTCGGTCTCGATGGGCAAGGGCATCGTCCACTGGCGGGTGGTCCACCCCTCCCTCTCCCGCCGGAATCGGAACTTGAAAAAGCAGTACGCCGACCTCGACGAGGCCTGCGCCGATCTCAAGCGCTTCCTGAGCGCGGATGAGGTGGAGGCGCGGACCCGCGCGATGGTCGAGGAGCGGGCGCCCGCGGGCGAGTGGGGGACCGAGGCCGGAGCGTCCGCCTCCAGCTGAACGGGCCGCGCGGCTCCGCCTCGGGCTACGGCCCCCCGCGCTCGCCCAGCCCGCCGGGGCCGGGTCCCCGCCCGCGCGGCTGTCCGTCGCTCTGCGAAGTTCCGCGGTGGCGGGAGTCCTGGGCGCGATCCAGCGCACGCTCGACCTTGCGGAGAGCGTCGGGGAGCGGCTCGAACCTCGGCGCAGCGCAGTCGCAGCGCGCGGGGCCCACGCTTCCCGCGATGGAAATGCCGAAGTGCGCGCTCCGCGCTTCGAGGCGCGCCCGGCGAGCGGCCTGACGCTCCTCCACCCGCTCCTGTTCGGTGGCGCGGGAGGCGGCGAGCGGGGATCGGTCCGTGTACCCGACACTCGTGAGATGGAAGTGAGTGACGGCGGGCTCGTCCGAGCGCCAGCAGAGCCAGGCGGGGCGCCCATCGAGCTCGGTCGGGAAGTCGACGACCCCGACCTCGAAGCTCCAGTCGCGATACTCGCAGCCAAGGTCGCGCAGCTCGCCGAGGAAGGTCTGCAGACGACGACGCAGGCGTCGCCCCTCCTCCGGTCGTGTCTCGACGCGCAGCCTGCGACCGCACTCGAGGACGTCCCGGACCACCCGCCGCACGAGCGGCAGCATCCGAGTCGCCTCCAGCGGCGTGAAGATCCGCCCCACGAGGTCCCCTTTCCCCGTCGGTTCCGGCCCGGTCTCCCCGGCCGA
>Ga0181593_10001095_pt1 | contig 24323 bp, 23 predicted proteins | sample 071ome_19_FD_133756 | JGI IMG/M metagenome (GOLD analysis project Ga0181593, IMG submission 133756) | Coastal salt marsh microbial communities from the Groves Creek Marsh, Skidaway Island, Georgia - 071413AT metaG (megahit assembly) | ecosystem: Environmental > Aquatic > Marine > Intertidal...
CGTGCCGGCGTATTCCATAAAAAGAACAACGGAATAACACATAGGGGGAGAAAAAAGAGTCGAGCTTGAGCAGCGAGAGAGAAAGCAACGCCACTCAATAATACCCAACCTGGATACGATTTGATTTCTGATGAACTCCGTGCAGGATAGGCCACTCCTTGACTGAGACAATACACTCCCACCAATAATAAAAAGGTCGAGAGCGCATACGTCTGTATAACCGGAAACCATCCAAAAGAGAGGTGACAAGTAGCCGTAGCGAGCAGTGCGAACAAACCGACAAAGCGAGTACTAGAACGAGCAATGATACGATATACCAGCCAAAGTATTCCTATGAAACATAAGGCAGAGCCCATTCGATAGACTTCCCAGGAGGAGCCTGCCAGGAACCCGCCTAAACCGTAAAAATAGGGAGTGAGCGGCATTTGTGGGAAAAAGAAATCCTGATATGGCGTTTTCCCCTCAGCCACTAGTTGTGCCGCGTAGGCATAAAAGCCTTCATCTCGAGCAATGAGCCGCTCTGAGGCGCAGAAGACCCCAAAGACCGCAGACAGAAGTATCGCCAAAATGTTAAAGATCCAAGATTTTTTCATTCTGAGTAGATAAATATCCCCTTCAACTCCCAATTGCCAGCTATTCGCGGTACAACAAGGCTATGACAGAGATTACCTCTATTGATGAAAATGTCGATAAGATTGTCCTCGGTGAGAAAACAATATTTCTCGTGGGCACTGCTCACATCTCGCAAGCGAGCGTTGACCTAGCTGAGCAGGTTATTCGAGAGCATACTCCTGACTCTGTAGCTATTGAGCTATGCGAGAGTAGACACGCATCCCTTTTGGATCCAGAACGATGGAAAAATACGGATATCGTATCTGTTATCCGCTCAGGCAAGGCCTATGTGCTCATGGCACAGTTGGTACTTGCAAGCTTTCAGAAAAAACTCGGGGACCAACTCAAGATAAAACCTGGCAGCGAGATGCTCCGAAGTGCTGAAGTGGCTCAGGAGCTGGGAACAACATTAGTTCTTGCTGATAGAGACGTTAGAACAACATTGAAACGAAGCTGGTCGGCGCTTGGATTTATTGGAACATTCCGACTGATCTCTAGCATGGTCTTTAGCCTTTTCTCTAAGCAAAAAATCGAAGCTGAAGAAATTGAGCGACTGAAGAAAAGTGATGCTCTTGAAGAAATGATGAAAGAATTCTCGGAATTACTACCGGAGGTTCGCGTAGCACTCATTGACGAACGAGACTCTTATCTCGCTTCTAAAATTCAAGAGGCTGAAGGAGATACCGTTGTTGCTATTGTTGGGGCAGGACACGTACCTGGAATTCGGAAAAAAATTGGAACGACCATTGACCGAGCTGCACTCGAAAAAATCCCCTCCCCTAGCCCTTTTTGGAAAATAATTCAGTGGACGATTCCAATTCTCGTAATTGCTATTTTTATCTTCGGATTTCTTGGATCGGGAATAGAGACCGTGGCTTCAATGGCGTGGACATGGTTTTTGATTAATGGATGTTTTGGTGCTCTGGGCTCTTTGCTCGCGTTGGCTCATCCCGTTACGATTCTTGCTGCATTTGTCGTATCACCATTCACTTCCTTAAATCCCTTTGTTGCCGCAGGCTGGGTTGCTGGTCTCGTAGAGGCAATTATTCGTAAACCACGCGTCTCCGATCTCGAAACCGTTGCTGAAGATATAAGCCAACATTTTTCGGGAATTTGGAAAAATCGAGTAACTCGAATCCTGCTTATTATTGCCTTAACGAACCTATGTGGCACAATTGGAACGGTGATCGGAATCGAACGAATTACTTCTATCCTGCGATAAGGATCGCAAGCTATGATGCCTGAGCGCAACTCTTTACATGACGAAGAAAACAAGCAAATGGATTCAACCTCTGTTGCTGGGGCCGATTACCAAGATGCTCTGATGAACAGCGAAAATCGCCTTCTTCGTTTTCAAATGCTTTCTTCACTTGCTCTGGGAACGCTCAGCGGTCTTCTTATTGGACTACCCGTTGCTCAAACACAATCCCCTACACTTGCGCCAGTCATAGTCATAGGCTTTGGGTTTGCGGGACTATTGATTGGTTATCGCAGAAGAAAAGACAGAGCCTTTCTCTACATCTGCTTTATGGTCATTTTGGTGCTATCAGGAACAATCTCAACATCTCTTATTCCAGAACAATAATGGTTATAGCGATATGAAAAACAATGAAACAAATTCCATTATGAGTATTGCTAAAGAAGTAATTCTTGAAGAAGCAACTGCACTACAAACCATTGCAGAACGGCTGAACTCGGAGTTTGAGAATTCAGTTCGTACCATCAGTCAGATGGAAGATATTGGGCGTGTGATCGTTAGTGGCATGGGGAAAAGCAGTTTTATTGGAATGAAGATCTCTGCAACTCTTGCAAGTATTGGCATTCCCTCTTTTTTTCTTCATCCAGCAGAGGCCGTGCATGGAGATCTGGGGCGGTTTACCCCTTACGACATTGCGCTCTTGCTCTCAAATTCAGGGGAAACCGGGGAGATTCTAGAGCTTCTTCCATTTCTTACACGAGTTGGATGTCCCGTCATTAGCATGACGGCGTGTGAAGACTCAACTCTTGCCAGAAACTCGCTTATCACTCTAGCGCTCGGAAAACACAAGGAGGCTGGACCGTTGGGCTTAGCCCCTACGACATCAACGACCGCGATGCTCGCTCTTGGCGATGCCTTAGCAATGGCTCTCCTTGACGTAAAAGGTCTTTCTGAGCAGGACTTCGCCGGATTCCATCCGGCCGGCTCACTCGGTCGCTCACTCCTCAGCGTTAACGAAATCATGCGAAGAGGAGATGAACTGTGTATCGTGACGAAAGAGACCTCCTGTCGCGATGTATTAGAGAAAATATCAAATACACGAGGTCGTCCTGGAGCCGCTGCCGTTATTGATAATACAAAAACTCTCGTTGGTATTTATACAGATGGAGATCTTAGGAGATGCCTGAACACTGGAGAAGAGTTTCTTAAAGAACCAGTCGAAAAATACATGGGGAGGAGTCCAAAGACCATCGCACCAAACATGCTTGTGAAAGAAGCTTCTGCCATGATGACAGAGCACCGAGTCGATCAACTGATTGTTATTAATGAACAGAGTGAACCGATTGGACTCCTTGATATTCAAGATGCAGCCTCCGTCAGGCTGAAATAAAGCGAAGCTGTTCAGCTTCGTTCTAAGAAAATCTCTGAAAACAAGAAAAATTGTCATCATACTCGATAGTTATCTGGCTAACCTTTCACGTTCCGATCGAATTTTTGTGATACTTCCTGTCTCGATAACCCCATAACTCTATTAAAGAACGCGTGTTTTGCCACTATCAGAGGTTACGGAAATGGATTCATCTTCAAAGCTAAAAGAGACAGTTTATCAGCTTCTCGGACAACAATCCGGATTAACACAGAAATCAACGCAGGCAAGAAGACGCTTTAATGGGAAGGCAAAAAAAAGAGACATTGAACTCGCTGTTACCGTTTTACTCGTTGACCTTGCTGCTTCGGATCAAGAATTTGATCCTCGTGAATATCAAGTAATTGTCCATGGCCTTATGGAAATGTTTGGCACTCAGAAACATGAAGTATCGGCTCTTATTAATCAAGCTCAGACTATTCTTCGAAACCTGAGAGGAGTGAGTCAATTCGGCAAGCTCTTGACCGACAATCTCAGTCTCGATGAGCGAATGTCAATAATGCGTATTATTGAACAGGTAATTCAAGCAGACGGCGTGGAAGATGGCTATGAGACTTACCTACGTCATAAATTACAGAAAATGCTAGGCTTAGAGGAAACTCCCATAAATTAGAGAAATTGAGTTCAACTCTTTAGTTTTTCGCCTAAATACCGACTTCCCCTTCATACTTCAGAACGAATGGTGACGTTATAAGTGCACCGTCTCGGATATTACCCCACGGATCGGAAAAATAGGTATCTGTTGTCCTGGTGCGAAGGGGTAGTAAATGGCTGTGCTTTCCACTCTCGATGGGGCTTCCGCCCGCCTTCCTAAAAGTACGACTCGGTCCGAAGGCTCAGATAAGACCAAGAATTCTGAGACAGAGAGACCTTCTCACTCATCTTCCTCACCCCAGCAAGATAAAGCAGCCTCAGAAAATGAAGAGGCTTTTGAAAAATTTCTGACCCTCATTGAGCAACGCTCCGAAAAAACTACCCGTATGCTCGCAGTACTTCTTGAGCGTCGAGAAATGATTAATGCTAAAATCGTTCAGATACGCGAAAAACAAGAGAAGATTATCGAACGACTCTTAAAAGAGAAAATTCAGGAAAAGGAAGCATTTGAACAGCTGATTCAATTTAAGGATCTTGAAAACGAGACGAGACGACTACTCGTGACTGAAGAAGAGACTCGAAGAAGTCTTGCTTCAACCGAGCCAAGCTCAGCTGATTCACCTCTTGATCCAGCAAGTCCTTTACTTCCCGCTCTTACCAAACCCCCAGTCATCCAGTACAGACCAGAGCCCCTCGATATTCAGATGAATAGTTCATCAGAAGACATGCGAAAAATTCTCTCTCTCGTACGAGAGGAAAAGACTGCTATCTCAAATATTCGAATGTCTGAACAGAGTGCACTGGAGGAGCTACGAATACGCAGCCAGACTACGCCACAAGGCGAATCTTCTTTAGAATTATCAGCAGAGCGTATTCGAGACATTGCAAGCGCTGAAAACTCTGCATCTGAAACCTATACTCAAATCGTAAGCCAACAGTCTAAAGGACTATTTGCGCAAGCTAATCAAAATCAACTGCGGGTACTTCAACTCTTAAAATGAAAATCTCATTATTTCTCCGTTTAGCTCAGCTTCCCGGCACCTCTTCCAGCCTACAGTCTGGTAGAGTCGCACTGAGTGCCTCACAAGCCCCATCTTCAATGACTGACATTATCGAACTCAATGCAACAGAGCAAAAAGTGACTAGTCCTCACCTTCTTGCAAGTAAAGCCAGTAGTAATGCTCTTATTGCTTTAACCGCCGTAGATGAAATCGTAGCACTTCGAAAAAGCCAAGAAGCCGTGGCAAAAGCAGCACGAGAAACAAGCAATCCAACTCTCCAACAATCTCTTCAATCACAGTTAAGTAGCATTGAAAGTGAGATAACTCGTATTATTAGTGAGGCTACCGATGAAAATGGCATAAATGTTTTATCTGGAAGCACGTATACGATTGACGATAACCTCGTCGTCTCACTTGCAGATCTTCAGGGTATTGGGCAGCTTTCTGGAGTTGATATATCTAGCACTGCTGGAGCAATCAGTGCTGAACAAACGCTTGAATCGCTGACGCAAATTGCAATTAGCGGAAGAGAGTCAGCAGCAGCCTCATTTGAGCGCGCACAAGATATCCTCCAGGTAGCTACGACGCGATACATCAACTCACACTCACAGGTCAGCGATGGTGCAATGGAGCAGCTTTCTCAGGAAATTGCCTCTCAAATATCTTCCCTCCATTCTCCCATCGATGTACATAGACTTGAAAGCGAGCTCATCGAGTTCATTTTTGCTCAAGGTGAATAACCACTCTTTATAGCCAGACCGTACACGAAACATATCTCCATACCTTATCGAATAGGTATAGAGATGCGGTATGAAGAATTATAGGTATGACTTCGGAAGACAGAATGGAGCATCTCTCCTTTCGCTTCTTCTCGTACTCTTTATGAGTACGACTACAATTGTACTTACTGGTAGAGGACTCACAGATGCCCGTCAAAGAGCTGTGCTATACGGAGATGTACAAAAAATCAAATGGCTGATTGAGGAGGGGGAAGCCATATCGCTTTTGGAGCACAAACCTATGACTTTGCAATCACAAACTCATACCATTCGCCTTCTGTCACAGGATGGAGGCGTTATCCGACGACAAGCTCAGCTTTCTCCACATATTACTGCTACTTTTCCAAGTAATGGCATCGTCTTTTATCCTCATCTGGTCAACACACCAGCCCGTATACTCATTGAATTGAATCATCATATCTGTGAAATAGTCCTTTCGCTCAGAGGTCGCTTAAGGAGTGAGTGCAGTGAGTAGTATAACGCTTATCGAATCCCTGGTCGGTATTACGCTCATGATATTGACCATTGCATGCTCTAGCGCAACAACCTCTCTCCTTCATCTAACATTGCAAAGAGTTTCTCAGGAGATCTCCATTGATCAATATGCTGAAAATCAGAGTATTACCTGCAAAGCAACAGATTTTTTAAGCGAGCATATACTGCATTGCACTACTTCAAGTGGCAGTAATCGAATGAGAGTGCGTTAGCGGCAATGATTCTTCTCGAAAAACTTATCGCCTTATTCTTAACGGGCACACTTTTAACTGGATTTGCCTATTTCCTCAACGGAGAACATACTTTATCGCATCAGAATCGGAATCTAAATCGCGAGCTCCATAATACGATCCGAATTTATAGCATCATCACCCACATCCAAAACCAACTTGATACTCATCGCTATCCGCTTCTGCCCGTTATTCATAGAGAAGGAAGAGTCACTTATTTCGATGGCTCTCCTCATGAGCTTTCGCTTCGTAACGATCACCTCGCTATAAAATTAAACTCTGATGCGATAACGTTCGTACAGCTATCCCACATCGCTCCTATCGTTCCTCGCTCAAACCAGACACCATGCATGCAAACAGGCATTCCCCACCACTCCCTAGCTTACACCGGCGACTTTATCTTCGAAGCCATAATTTTCTGGCAAGAAGGGTGCTCTCCTCGCATCTCGAAGATCCCAACAAATAGTTTGATTACGCAGCAACTTGATAGCGAATTCCTACCATCTCCCAATGCTTTTCTTCTTCTACGTTCAATTACAACACTTTACGTAAGCAAACAGGATGTTCTTCGCCTAGTCCAGCATAGAGGAGATTCCGTAATCGAGAATCAGCCACTCCTTAACGATTCTCCAACCTTCATGCTTGAACTGAATCGGCAAAGCGATAGTGCAGGAGAGCTTTCCGTCACTCTTTTCTCTTCACTATCACGTAAGCAATTTAAGCAATATTTCCCGCTCGTTCTTTCTCGCCACAGCTTCGATCAGCTCTTGTTACAAACAAAGCGAATACAGTTTTAGTGAATATGAAAGATTCTGGCTCCGTTCTCATTAGTATTTTAATTATTCTTACACTCCTTGGGGTGTTTCTAAAAGACCGGGCAAGCAACACTCATGCTACTCTGCAACGTGCTCAACATTACACTCTTCGACAAAGAATGTATCATCGCCTCCAAGAAGCAATTCTAACACAAAAAAAATCAACGCCGTTGCTCATAGAAAAAGGGAGCATCGGGTTAACTGAGATCAGCATGTCAAGAAAGCTTTCCCTTCCTCTTCCTGGTTATTCGGTGTATCAGCTCGACGAATATCTCAATCTGCCAGAGAACTGCACTAAACAGGAGCTCGAATCGTTCAGCACCCCGTTACGCTTCCAAAACTTTCGCTCTCATTTCACTTGCATCAAAGAGGAAGGAGCGATTTCATCGCCGTTTAGAACACGACACAATCTCAAGGTCTCAGATTATCTGGAGATACAAAGAGAGCAGATCTTTACCGTAAATGGCTCGTTCTCTTCGAGCGGCACGCTACATGCTCGAGATTCTCTACTTATTATCGCAGGAGGAGATGTGCATCTAAGAGAACTCATGGCACAAAGCACAGAGAGCATCATCGAAATTATATCCTTAAATGGAAGTATCATAATTGAAGATACTTCTCCTATTCAGCAGGCTTACCTCGATGGTTTCGTGGATGTAACGGTTCCCGCAGGGATTAAACTCCTTGATAAACCACAACTCCTCAGGCAGAGCCAAGGATGGATAGCAGGAATCTCTGCTGAATCTTCTCCATCCTTACGATGAGATATCACTTAATTGCAGTGATACTACTTTTCGAGCCTTTCCGCGTAGGATCTCGACCTGCACGTTTTTCCCAACAATTTGAGTATCAAGGAGTCGATAGAGGTCATCACTATCATTAATTTTGACTCCATCAACTGCTAGAATAATGTCTCCAAGTCGATTGACTCTTCCCCGTCCATCTACTCGTGTCCCCTGTAACCCACTTTTTTCCGCCGGCGAGCCCCTTGGGATATTCGCAATTAAGACTCCAGCTCGAACTCGTAATCGACGTGCGATCCAATCATCGACAATTTCTATTCCAAGTCCGGCTCTCTTTACTTTCCCGAACTGAATCAACTGCGGTACAATCCGATTCACGGTATCAACAGGAACCGCAAATCCAATTCCGGCGCTTTCTCCTGAGGTACTATAAATCGCTGTATTCACTCCAATGAGGCGGCTAGAGCTGTCAAGTAAAGGACCACCAGAGTTCCCAGGATTGATTGCTGCATCGGTCTGTATTACGCCCTGTATTGGTCTACCCGTAGCTGAAGCAATTTCTCTTCCGATACCGCTAATCACGCCAGTTGTCAGCGTCTGATCAAGTCCGAAAGGGTTTCCTATCGCATAAACATTCTGTCCAACCCGTAGTCCTCGGGATGACCCAACTTTAATTGGTCGAAGGTATCCGCTCGGCGCTTCAATCTTGAGTACCGCAATATCTTTGTCTGGTTCTGCACCAACGAAGCGAGCATCCCAATCAGTCTGATCTGCAAGATGCACCTTTAGCTTCCGTCCGCCCTGAACTACATGATAATTCGTTACGATGTATCCTCTCTCATCCCATATAAAACCAGAGCCTGTACCTCGGGGAATTTCTAACGGAGTCAAGGAGAAGAGGTCTCTTTTCAGTGCGATATCAATAGTAGTGATGTATACGACACTCGGAGAAGCATCTTCAAACAACGATATAGTACTTTGCTCTTCAGCTGTTAAACCATCGCTTGCTGCTACTTGGCGCGGACCAACTGAGATAGAAATTTCTTGTGCTGAAAAAAAGAGAAGCAGTATTGCAATAATACCCATGGTACAAGCCAGTAGATATCTCCCTTGAAATAGATTCATGACTCCTCTTCTTTCTTTTAGCTATCTTCACTCATCACAAGATATATTTTGAGAGATCCACATTCCCCACGATGCTCTCTAATCGCTCGCGCACCATCTCAACAGTAATATGAATGGTTTCACTAGAATGCTCATCTGCATGAAAAGAGATATCTTCAAGCACCTTCTCAAGAATTGTATGAAGGCGACGCGCTCCTATATTCTCGGAGGTTCGATTTACCTCCTCAGTCAGTCGAGCAATCTCTCTCAGCGCATCATCTGAAAATTCAACTCGCACTCCCTCGGTATTCAGCAGCGCCTGATACTGGCGAGTGAGTGCATTCTGAGGCTCACAGAGAATCCGATAAAAATGCTCAGCTGAAAGACTTTCCAGTTCAACTCGAATTGGGAAACGACCCTGAAATTCCGGCATCAAATCACTTGGCTTAGCGATATGAAAGGCACCCGACGCAATGAAGAGCACATGGTCAGTCTTGAGCGAGCCATACTTCGTTGAGACTATTGAGCCCTCAACGAGCGGAAGCAAGTCTCTTTGAACCCCTTCTCGAGAGACATCAGGACCTTTTCCGCCCCCCTCTTTACCACATACTTTGTCTATTTCATCGAGAAATACGATACCGCCTTCCTCTGCTCTCTGTAGCCCCAGCTCTGCCACTCTCTCGTGATCGATCAGGGAATCAAGTTGTTGCTGTAATAAAATTTCTCTCGCTTCACGAACCTTGACCCGTCGCTTCTCTCGCTGCGGTGGAATCATGTTACTAAAAAGATCTTTAATTTGCCCCTCAATCTCAGCAAAGCCCTGAGGACCGAGTACTTGCATTTGCGTACCAGCTGTCTTCGTAATCTCTATCTCAACTTCGCGTTCTTCGAACTTTCCGTCCTCAAGGAGCCGCCTGAGTCGCTCGCGTGTACTCGCATCCTCTTTATGTACACCGTCTTCGTTCTCAGTCTTATCGGTTCGTGAACCTGGAAGAAGAAGATCGAGAATGTCCTCTTGAGTAGCTCGAAGCGCTCTTATTCTCATGCGCTCCTGCTCTTCCTCTCGAACAAGGGCGACTGAAGCCTCGACCAAGTCTCGAATAATAGACTCCACATCTCTTCCAACGTATCCTACCTCTGTAAACTTTGATGCTTCCACCTTCACAAAAGGGGCTCGAGCGAGCTTTGCCAATCTTCTTGAAATCTCAGTTTTTCCCACTCCTGTTGGACCAATCATTAAGATATTTTTCGGAGTTATCTCATCTCTAAAATCATCGGGGACCTGCAGTCGTCTCCATCGATTTCTCAATGCAAGCGCTACCGACTTTTTTGCACCTTCTTGCGCAACGATATACCTATCGAGTTTGGCAACGATCTCCTTCGGAGTCAGTTGCACCACCGCTCTTGATTCCAACTGTTCTTCGTCTTCTTTAACGATACTTCCGAAAGTCCCTTCAGGTTTCGGTTCGCTTCCTTCCGAATCCACTGCTTCAGCCATTAGATTTTACCCCACTCGCGACTACTTCTTCGATACAAAAGTGCGTATTTGTAAATGGACAAATTTCTGCTGCAACATTCATTGCAAGCTCTGCTATTTCTCGTGTGGAAAGATTCTCATTGGGGAGTCGCAGTGCAGCCCGAGCAGCAGCAAGAGCAAAATTTCCTCCTGAACCAATTGCTAAGATCCCATCGTCTGGCTCAATAACATCCCCCATACCAGATAAGAGATAGAGGTGCTCCGCATCTCCTACAATCATCATCGCCTCAAGTTTCCTTAATGCTCGGTCCATTCTCCAATCTTTTGCGAGTTCTACGGCAGCTCTACTGAGTTGACCACCGAACTCGGATAACTTCACTTCGAATCGCTCAAAGAGTGTAAAGGAATCAGCTGCAGAGCCAGCAAAGCCCGCTAACATAGCTCCATGATGAAGAGTTCGCACTTTTCTGGCCCCCTGCTTGAAGACCGTATTCTGAAGAGTGACTTGACCATCTCCAATCATGACGAGGTTTCCGCCGCGACGAATCGCAAGAATGGTAGTGCTGTGAAATATGTTTTCCATACAATTTAGTCTCGCGCCCGAAGGGAAAAAGGTCAACGACGGCTGTTATTATTCTTTTTCTTTTTTTGTGTCTATGCGCTTGATCTTGGGAACGTCACGAGAGGTTGGTTAGACTCTGCATACACCGCTGAGCCTCCTGAAAGTCCCCTCCTCTAATCTTTTCAAGAACTTCCTCATAGAGAGCGACATCACGTGGCATGTGTTTGCCCGCTCCTAAACGAAGGATCTCGAGCTTTTCACTTACTTCTCTGATTGCCTCTTGTCTTAATTTGAACTGAAAATCGGGTCCCGATAGCAGCTTCAACAGAGCTAAAACCCGATATCGGTCAAGCGCTTTGCGACTCCGAGAAAGCTGGTCTGAATGTCCCCCATATTTGAGGACAAGAGCACGTCTTACCAACCCTATCTGGTTGAAAGCGGTAATTCTCAGCCAGAGATCGTAGTCTTCACAAACTGGAAGCTGCTCATCGAAGAGCCCGAAGCGCTCAAAGAGGGTGTGATGCATAAAGACTGAAGACGGACTTATACAACATCTCTTGAGAGATGGAATAAATGCGTCACCCTCAGGCATCGCATGTATCTTTTTCTGATTAACTCGAACTCCTCGTCTAAACCATGTTTCCAGGGATTGTGAGAACAGATATTGGTTTGAGGTCTCATGAAATTCAACATGTGCGGCCAGTTTCTCAGGGAGCCACTCATCATCTGAGTCAAGAAATGCATACCATTTGGACGGCGCGTGTTGAATGCCAACATTCCTTGCCGCTGAAACTCCTCGATTATTTTGCTGTATCCAGTAGTTGCCACTCTCTTCAACTAGCTGCCGTGCCTCACGCATGTCTGCATCTGAACCATCATCAACTACGATCAATATGTAGTCTTTACAGGTCTGGGCAAGCACTGACCGTACCGCTCGTTGCAGCATATCCGGTCGATTTCTCACTGGAATAATAACAGAAATACTCTTCATGATACGTTGCTTTTCATAGCGGGAACCACAATGGCTTATTTCTTGTTAAAAAGAACTGGTAATACTGGATTTTCTCCTCTCCACCCTTACAATAAAGCGAATGAATCTTATTGTCACCGCACTCAGACCAGAAGCCCTACCCTTCATTCAGCGCCTGAAGCTCAAGCGAGTACTCTCCATACGATCTCATGAGCTGTATCGACACGACTCTTTCTCTCTCATCATAACGGGTATCGGACTTACACAGGCGGCCATTGGAACAACGCTGGCCCTGCAATTTTTCAGTAATCAAGGAATAAACATCAATACAATTACGAATGTTGGAATAGCAGGCTCTAACGGCGACTTTTCTCTCGGATCGATAGTCCGTCCTGTAAAAATCCAGAACCTTGCTACGCTGGAAACCTTCTATCCTGATATAACCGTTGATATAAAGGCTCAAGACGGTATTCTTCACTCGTCGCCTACTCCGATAGCATCACCAGATCATTGGCCAACAGATACGATTGCGGACATGGAAGGAGCTGCATTTTTTGAAGCCAGTAAATCTTTCTTGCCAATTGAGAATATTCTTCTTCTGAAAATTATATCGGACTTCTTCAAACCAGAGACCATCACGAGAGATCGTATCGAAGAGCACATTCGCGTCCATACATCACAAATCATTGAAACAATTCTGACACTTGAGCAAGTAACACAGAAGATTGTCGTATCGCTTCTCACCAAGAGCGATGAACAGCTTCTGGCAGACTGCGAGACACGTCTCTCGTTAACCTCATTTCAACGAACGACACTGCGAAATCATGCCAAGCAATTTAGAGCTCGGACACAGGCTCCCCTTCCCCTCAGCTCACTCCTCAGAAGCGCTCATCCCGAAACAAAAGTAGAACAAAAAAAGATACTTCAAGAGGTGCTCAATGTCCTTGCAGAGTGAGGCTCCTCATACGAGTTATACGAAACTTTTCTCTCATATCTATGTCGAAGAGACTGCCCATGATCACCCAAGAACAAAGCGAATTCTAACTCGCTTTCCAAAAGCACGAATCATACCGATCACGAGCTACAAAGAGGTCTTCAATCGTTACAATCAAAACTTTCAGTTTCAAAAACAGAGCAGGAAGCTCATACTTGCAAATAGAACAGATGAGTTTCTTTATCGTGGATCAGGCTTCGCTCCAGACTTTGAGCACAAGAATTTCTATTATAATACGCTTGCACTTAACTGTCTGTATGATTGTGAGTACTGCTATCTACAAGGAATGTTCCCTTCTGCACACCTCGTTGCTTTTGTAAATAATGAGGGCTTTCTCAGAGCGATTGAAGAGAGAATAGCAAATGAAAAATCACTCTATCTCTGTCTATCATACGATACAGACCTTTTAGCTCTAGAAGATCTCTTTGGATATGTAGCCGAATGGATACAATTTGCGAACTTTCATCCTGGACTCACACTGGAGGTCCGAACCAAGAGTGCTGCGGTACAGACACTGCTTCACGTTCCGCCAAATCCTCGGATAATACTTGCCTGGACCCTCTCACCACACTCAATAGCGAGACAGTACGAAACTGGAACTCCATCGACGGAGGCGCGCATCAAGGCGATACAACGTGTTGCCGACCATGGATGGCCAGTACGTCTCTGTCTTGACCCGATTCTTCCCGTTACAAACTGGAGAAATGAATACAAAGACTTGTTAAGGAGCGTAGCTTCAGTAATAGCCCCAGAGAGTATTAGTGAAATTAGCCTTGGGACATTTCGAATCAGCTCTGGGTACTTTAAACAAATGAAAAAACATCGACAGAACTCAAGCCTGCTTCATCAACGATATGAAGATAAAAATGGCGTTGTATCGCTCCCTGTCGACCAAGAGCAAGAAGTGCTATTAGAAATCAAAGCACTGGCGGAAGAGCTCTTTCCACGCGAAAAAATTTACTTGCATCACGCCCCTTCTTCTCACGAAGCGCTATAACACCTCACCCACAGAAGACCTAGCGCCCTATAAGATTCACGACAATCTTACGAAGATGTGGATTGACACGATGCTCCCAGAGATAGATGCCCTGCCATGTACCAAGAGCGAGCTCTCCACTTACTACTGGTATTGATAAGACCGTTTGAGTAATTGCTGATTTAATATGTGATGGCATATCATCAGAGCCTTCTGCAGTGTGCGTGAAACCAGTATCATTCTCAGGAATAAGCTTATTCAGAAAATATTCAAGATCCGTTCTTGCTGATGGATCGGCATTTTCCTGAATTATTAAGCTTGCTGAGGTATGTCGAATAAAGACGGTACAGAGTCCATCCTTAACCTGTGAACTCCTCACTATCTCTAATATCTGAGGCGTAATCTCTATTAGACCCTGCCTTTTCGTATGAACTGTTACTATTTGGTTCGCTATCTCCATCGCGGCTTGCCCTCACAAAAGCTCATCCCTTTTCAGGTATCAGCCTTAAGAATCTACTGGAGATCCTCAGTACAAACGATACGCTTTAATGAAGCCAGGTCAGTAAACGACACCTGCTCTCCTGTTTGAATATTCTTGACTGAATTTTCAGCATCTAAAAAAACTACGAAAGGAATACCCTTTTTATCGGCGTAATCAATCTGTTTTCCGAGTTTTGGGGAGCGAAAAAACACTTCGCACGACACTCCATCAACACGTAACGCTTCTGCAAATTCTTCCGCTTCTTTCCTTACCTCCTCGTTCAGTACTGTTACTAAAACACGAGCAGAAGACAGCTGAGGAAGCGGTAGAAGTTTCTCTCGAATAATTAAGTCCATTAAACGAGTCAGACCAATTGAAATTCCTACACCGGGCACATTCTTCGACAAGTACTTGCTGACTAAATCTTCATATCTTCCCCCGCTACCGAAAGAACCGAACTCGGGAAACTCTGTTATCTTACTCTCGACAATTGTTCCAGTGTAATAGTCAAGACCACGAGCTATTTGAAATCGAACAACAATATGATCTCGAACACTCTTCGGTATCAAAGAAGCCACGGTAAGCAGCTCCTCTGCTCCCTCCTCCGCCATAGCAGAATTGAGGGATACTTGTGAAAGAACAGAGGCCAGTTGATCCAACGAGACTATGGGTGCAACAAACTCCAGTATTCTGTCTCTTGCACTTGAAGATACCGAAAGAGCTTCGATCTGTTGCGCAGCTTCTGATTCTCCAATCTTATCAAGCTTATCAATGACAGATATGGCTTGCCTTGCAATATCGTCTGATAAACCAAGACCCGAAAAGTATCCTAATAGAAGTTTTCTATTATTGAGCTCAAGGCATGGAGTCCCAATATTTAACGCCAATAGACCCTTTGCTAATACTGTTACTACCTCGGCATCACAGCAAAGCGGCAACTCATCCCTTGAAACGATATCAACATCAAATTGATAAAATTCCCGAAACCTACCCTTTTGAGGCCTCTCACCACGCCATGATTTCTGAAGTTGATATCGCTTAAACGGAAAAACAAGCTCATTGAAATGCATCGCCACATAACGGGCAAACGGTACGGTAAGATCAAAGTGGAGCCCGAGCTCTGGTTCCGAGTCGCTCTGTGCTGCCAGACGCTGCACAGCGTAGATTTCTTTGTTAATCTCCCCCTTTGATGAGAGAGTCTCAAGAAGTTCTACTGCTGGAGTTTCAATAGGAGTAAATCCATGGCTTTCATAAATTCTTTTGATTTTTGCAATGACTGCATCTTCTAACTTTTTCTCTGCTGGTAACCACTCTGGAAATCCAGATATTCCCTTATTTTTTGCCATATCGTCGTCCTCTAATTCCTGAAAGCCAAAGTATAAGAGAAAAACGACTGAGAGGCTATTCCTACCTTACTATCGAAGTCGCTGCTGACTTGAGCTGAATCTTAAAAAGATCATCTGATATTGGTGTCAGATTGTCGTGTTGAGGTGCCGAATCTTGCCCCCAATATCGTTCTTCGGCCTCTGACCAAACAAAGTGCGAAGGACATCTCCACTGCCCCCCCTCGCAATCGAGAGCTGGAATGAGTTCTCGCTGGGCCTCCATCCGCCCCTGATAGTCGATACCGTGCGACCAGAGCCACCCTTCATAGCCTGCAAAAAGCTTACGGCCTGTCAGCACGACTGCCCCATTGTGATCTGGGGCAGACAAAACTACAGCACGAGCTGGAAGAGCTCTATGCCATTTCTCAGCGAGATATATTTTCTTTCTGTCAAACATTTCATACATCTCTCCCCTTTGAAAAATCGTCCACAATTCGAACGTTGTGGGAATAATGAACAGGAAAACCATTGAATGAAGGATGCGCCTAGGTTGAACAGCCTCCTGTTTCATTATTAAAGCAAGGAGCACTACAAGCCCGACATAAAGCTTTATTTGATCCCACTCCCATACTGATAGCCCCACGAACCAAAAGATGATCGCTAAGATTATTAGTGAGATTGTGTCTTTCTTCTGCTTATAGAAGACGAACGTTATCAGGAAAACCAGACTTATTGGCCATACATTCTGAAAAACATTCAGCAATCCACCTTCTTCTCTCACCATGCTCTGAGAAAGAAACCCTGAGTACCGCAGTATAAAGAGAGATTCTTTCCCGTATAAAAATGGAAGCGCGTGAAAAGAAAGAAGCACCCCAGGAGAGAATAATTGGAATAGGAAGCAAAGGAAGGCTGTTTTTTGATCGCTTTTATATAAGAGAATAGCGAGCTGCATCCCAATAAATAACGCAGTCAACAGAAAGAAATGCGTATGGGCTAAGGGCATGAAACCCAGCAAAATGCCAGATACGCCCCCATATACTCTTCTGTCCTTTGGCGAATCTCGCCAATGAAAAAAGAGTTGTACCGTAATCAACATGAGCATTGCTCCGAAAAGAGCGCTACGTTGCGGAATCCATATAGTGGTCAGAAATGATGTCCAACTCATTCCGCGGGGAATCATTTGTCCAGAGTTCTGACCTAAACTCGCGTATCCACCCCCAGCAAGGAGTATAAACCATGGTAAAAGATTCTGAGATTTCGAAGAGAGTACTTGATACACCACTTCCCAGAGCAGGAGCCATTGAAACAAAAAAATAAGTGCCAAGTGCGAATAAGAGAGATTCCACTTCCAAATTACCGCCGACCAGAGATTGATCAAGAAAGGATATTGTAAAAATCCATCAGCATAAATGATCTGTTCAGGGGGAAAGTTATCAGCCCGAACAAACGACGTAATCATCCCGAGGTGAAACGGATAATCTCCATAGGCATTTCTCCAAGCACTTATAATTCGCTCCTCATAGAACTCAATAAGCGTTGTTCCCAATATGATGTGGACTATCAACCAAACGAGATGCCCTAGCGATAATCGAGGAAGCGGTTGCTTCAAAAAAGCAAAAAAGTTCCTCCAGCGTCGAGAGATAAGGAACAGGAAGGGTAGGCAACAAGAAATTCCCCAAGAACCACCGAAGGACTTCAGCACCAAAAAAGCAACAAGAAACGTTGTGAGACCTAGAGCAAATTCTGGGGGAAAGCCAGGAAAGCGACTCTCTTCTTCAGCGTGACAGGCATTATTGTGGCTAAACCATCTCTTGCAGCAAACCCATACGCTACGACCGAGCGCTCGAAGCAATACGATATGAAGGATAAATAGCGAGGCTGAAATGACGAGTAGGCTGATCCCCTCTTGCATTCGGTCCATACATAATACCGTAAAGTGCAACAGACGTAATAACCACCCATTGAAAACTTTAACACCATCCTATAGCGTTCTAGTCTATGAAGCTATACATCGTCCGCCATGGCGAGACCATTGAGAACCGAAGTAACATCATCCAAGGTCAGCAACATGGCCAACTCTCCGATCTCGGCATACTACAACGGGAGAAGCTTGCCCGTCGTTTGCAAGATTTCTCCTTCGATGCAATTTACTCGAGCGATCTTGAACGCACACGGGAGACGCTGGCACCTTTTGCTAGCACCACTCCTCTTCCTGTGCGATACACCGAAGTCCTCCGAGAGAAATCTTTTGGCGATCTCGAGGGCCACTCGGGAGAAATCTACCGAAGAAAACTACAAGCTTCTGGAAAGACTCGCATCGACTTTCGCCCCAATAAGGGCGAGAGCTTTATTGACCTTACAGACAGACTGACTCCTTTCGTTGAGGCTCTTCATGCTAATCATTCAGGAGAATCCATTCTTCTTATGACACATGGTGGAGTAGTGCGAGTTCTTCTCAATCTACTACTTGGCATGCCCCTAGAGGAACTCTTACAAACAGAAATACGAAATACGTCCATCAGTACAGTCTGCTTTCATCCTCATACTCGTGATGAAAAAGGTGTGCAGTCTTTCTCTATGAATGATTACACGCATCTGAGTGAGCTTGATGATTCAGGAGAACATACAAATGGTGTTGATGCCTTTTTTGGAGCTCTTCCTGTAAAGGACTAAACTTTTCCCCATGGGAGTTATAAATGCTTAATCTTACCCCGTTTTTAAAAGCCTACTCTTTATATCGAGGGCATCAGCTTTCCAAACAAAACCCGGTTGAATGCCAGCGCCAGATTCTCAATAAACTGGTACAAAAAGCGAAAGATACTCAATTTGGACAGCAGTATAATTTTCAGAAAGTTACATCTGTAGAAACATATCAAGAAACTGTGCCACTTCGCACATATGAGGACTTCTGGAAAGAATTTTGGGAGCCCTGCTTTCCTCATGTAAAAGACTGCACGTGGCCGGGGACTATTACTTGCTTTCCAGTAAGCTCGGGAACAAGCTCAGGCACAACGAAATTTATTCCTTATACAAAAGAAATGAACGCATCAAATGCAAAAGCAGGGCTGGATGTTCTCGTTCATCATGTTTCAAACCGACCTCAGACGAAACTTCTTGGGGGCCTCAACTTTATGCTTGGGGGTAGCACTGTTCTTAAAGAAGAAGCGCCTGGAATTTATAGTGGAGACCTAAGTGGAATTTCTGTAAAGAATCTTCCATGGTGGATTCGTCCTCGCTATTTTCCAAACGAAGAACTTGCTCTTTTAAGTAATTGGGAAGAAAAAATTCAACGGCTGGCAGAGGAAAGCTTGACCAAGGATATTAGAACGCTCAGTGGTGTCCCCTCATGGATGCTTATCTTTATCGATAAATTGGCTGAGCTGAAGCCGCACCTACCAAGGAAGCTCTCTTCATACTTTCCGAATCTTGAACTCGTTATTCATGGTGGTGTTAACTTCACTCCCTATTACGATCAGTTCCAGGAACTCCTCGATGGAAGCCATGCCGAGCTTCGCGAAGTCTACCCAGCCAGCGAAGGATTCATTGCCATTGGAGACCGCGGCTATGGCGAAGGACTCCGGCTGCTGCTAGATACAGATATCTTCTTTGAGTTCATTCCAGTTGACGAACTTGATCACGCTACCCCAACGCGTCACTGGGTTGGAAACATTGAAGAAGGGATCAATTATGCGATTGCACTTACTACGTGTGCTGGTCTCTGGTCCTATGTCATTGGTGATACCGTACGATTCATAGACACAGAAATACCCCGACTTCTTATAACGGGAAGAACCTCGTACTCTCTCTCGGCATTCGGAGAACACTTGATTGCGGAAGAAGTCGAAGACGCCGTTCATACCGCTCTGACCTCGCTTGGACTACGTGTTACAGACTACTGCGTCGGTGCTGTTTTCCCACAAGACACAGGAGAGCTAGGGGGACACCTGTATATCATGGAGCTTACCGATGAAGGACATTCAGCACAGGAAGCCGACAAAGCAAGTTTACTGATTGATCAGCGCCTCTGCGAACGGAATGAAGACTACGAAGCACACCGTGCCGAGGGATTTGGACTCAAAGCTCCAAGAGTTGAGTTTGTACCACACGGCTTCTTTGCTGCTTGGATGAAATCTCGCGGCAAATTAGGGGGGCAGAATAAAGTTCCTCGACTCGTGAGCAAACCTGAGCTTTTCGAAGACCTTTGTACTTTCCTTAAAACAGAATACGCATCCTCCAAGCACTAAACAGAGCTCAGAGAACAAAAGGAAGTATCTAGCTAACCGACTGAAAATACTACTTTTTAGCTGCGTTAGCGCCCTTTTACGCCGCGTAGTGGTTTCATACACTACATTACGTTACACTCCTAAGACTTCTGGAGCGCTCTCAGATTGCGCCATCGTTCTCTCGATGAACTCCGAAGTGGAATAGCGTTATATCGAGAATCGTTATTTGGTTAGAGAATATTGTGGCGCCGGATTGCCACCTATAGAGACAACGAAAAAGGAAGCTCATGTTTCAAGGCGATATTGTTGGGGATGACACAAAGGGAATGAACTATGCGGTCCGTCACTATCTCTTTTGGGGAGTTCATCTCGTGTGTATCTTTGCACTCTTTACAGATGTCAGCTGGATAGCGCTGGCAGTATGTGCCTTCCTTTACTTCATTCGGATGTTTGCAATTACTGGTGGTTATCACAGGTACTTTTCACATAGAACGTTCAAGACGTCTCGGGTATTTCAGTTCCTTTTAGGATTTCTTGGCGCCACCTCTGGTCAGAAAGGGCCAATTTGGTGGTCTTCTCATCACCGACATCACCATCAACACTCAGATCAGCCAGATGATGTTCACTCTCCAGTAGTATCTGGAATCTACTATGCACATATCGGATGGATCTTGAGCCGACAGTTCATCCATACCCGGCACGAGCTTGTAAAAGATTTGACGAAGTTCCCGGAACTCAAGTTGCTCGATGCATACAATTGGATCCCGCCAACGGCACTTGGATTCTTCTGTTTCTACCTAGGAGTTGCTCTTGACCATTTCTTCCCAGCATTGGGGACTTCGGGCTTTCAGATGCTTATGTGGGGCTTCTTTGTGAGCACCGTTCTCCTATACCATGGAACCTTTTGTATCAACTCTTTTACTCACCTATTCGGCTCACGAAGGTTTCAAACCACTGATGATAGCAGAAACAATCTGCTCCTATCTTTGATTACCCTCGGAGAGGGCTGGCACAACAATCACCATCGTTATCCTGGTTCAGAGAAGCAAGGCTTTTACTGGTGGGAGATAGACATTACTCACTACATATTGAAGTGCTTATCGTGGTTTGGAATTGTTTGGGACCTCCGTGTTCCACCGCAAAGAATCTATGATGAAGCGAAAAACACCTCAAAAGAGGAAGCGAATAAAATAAGAGCGGTAGAGCAAAAGGTTCAGGAAGCCCCAGCACAGACTAAAGCTGCCTAGCGCTGTGTTTTCAGGTCTGGAGGCAGCGAGAAGTGAACCGTAAATTAGAAACGGAACTTCTTCGCGCCAGTCCAGAATGACTGACACCCTAAGCTCGTGGAACGCTTGACCTCTGTGAATTCAAATTATGAAGCGTAGCGCGACACAGACTCTTTTTGATACTCCATCAAACCCTAAGCTGCCTCTTGCTGAACAGGTTCGTCCTCATTCGCTAGACGAGATGCTCCCCCCTTGTGGAATCAGCCCTCACTTATGGAAAAACATTTGTAATCCAAAAATAGCGCTTCAAAGCATGATTCTCTGGGGACCCCCAGGATCAGGAAAGACGACTCTAGCACGTGCCATTGGAAAAACGAGAGACGTTTTGTTTAAAGAACTCTCCGCAGTGAATGCAGGAGTTCGAGAAGTTCGCGACCTCGTGAAAGAGACCAGACAAGGCACGCCACCTCTCCTACTCTTCCTTGATGAGGTTCATAGATTTAATCGGACGCAGCAAGATATCCTGCTGCCACTCATTGAAGAGGGCCGCATCATATTTATTGGAGCGACTACCGAAAATCCCTCATTTGCACTGTCCCCGGCTCTCCTTTCACGGTGTGGGCTCATTCGATTAGCAGGTTTTGATGATGAGGCGCTCACACACATTCTTTCCAGTGTCCTTTGCTCTCTAGAAAAAACCATCCCTGAAAATCTGCAAGCAGCACTTATACACTCAGCTCAGGGAGATGCTCGCCTTCTTCTTCGCACCCTAGAGCGATATCTCTCTATGGAGGATGAGAACATATCATCATCTGCTGAATTACTCTCCGAGCAATCACACATTCACTATGATCGTTCAGGAGATCATCACTTTGACTCCATATCTGCCTTCATAAAAAGCATGCGATCAGGAGATACTACTCAAGCGCTGTACTATGGATTGCGAATGATTGAAGCTGGAGAAGATCCTCTCTATGTACTTCGGCGAATGATCATCTTTGCTAGCGAAGATATCGGAAATGCTCAGCCACAAGCACTGATGATCGCCAATCAGGCTCTTGAGGCGTATAAATTCCTTGGTCTTCCAGAGGGCAAAATTGCTATCACCCAGGCAATTTGCTTTCTCTCCACTGCTCCTAAATCTCGAGCAAGCTATAATGCATTACGAAATGCTGAAAAATTCATAAAGAGCCATCCAAATATTCCAATAATGAGCGAGCTCACAAATTCCCCCATTCGTGAGAGCCCAGAAGATAAGGCCCGCATAGAAAAAGCTGCTGCTACTCTGAATTCACAAACTTTTTACTGTCCCGAGGATTCTGGATATGAAGCCCGATTGCCTAAATGACAAGGGAGATCATATATCTTCACCCCATTGTCGAGCACTCGAAACAACGATAATCTGACAATCTGAGGTTCGATTATTTTATGAAGTACGCTATCGCCGACAATCAGAGCAAGAAAAGGAGAATACCATTGCAAGCGACTCTTTTTCTTCTTCTCGCGTCCATTATCTTCACTGACTCACTGATAGCCCAATCGCGTGAGCTCCTTTCTGGTGAAGTGCCCACTCAGCTAGAGGAAGAATCAGTAGATACGTACCAAACAACAAAAGACTCAATCTTACAAAAACTCTCGACGTTAGAGAGGGTAATGGAAGACCCCTTCAATCCTCTAGAAGCACCTCCTCGATTTTCATCAGAAGAGCTTCTCATGCTGGCATCCCTTCATCTCTATTGCACTCTTAAAGAAGGAGTATGCACCTTAATTCCTTTTACGATTTTCGAATCTGACCTAATAGCCTCAGCAAGAGAGGAAAAGGCTACTTGTCCAAACCTCCTCTTTTTTTGGAAACAATGGCTCTCAGCAGATATGGAAAAACGAGTAGATATGGATCTTGGAGTTGTGCACTACGATAAACGCTCGGAGTATAAGCGAACCAAACGCTCTCAACTTCTTCGGTGCAGCAAAACCATAGCTTCCATGCTAGAGACTCAAAAAGATGTGAAAGGATACCTCTCTGAGCGTTATGGAAAGAAAAAAGAGCTGCCAACAAAGCTAAAACTCTATATCACAGAGCTTCATAAGAAAATCTCTGATATTTATCAAGAAACAGGTGTCCGCAAGTAGTCTTCCGTACGACTATGCCCACCAAATCTCTCCAGTATTTCAACTAACAATTTCAGATAATTAAGTGCGCCGTCCTCAATTTTAGAGCACATTACCAAATAGTCCTTCCATAACAGGATCGTAAAAGAGGGATCTGGGGTCGCTTCTTACAAATGCGAGAGGGGGATATATGCGCACGCATCTTCGATATCATACGAGCCATTTACCAACGAAAGGGAAAAGAGTGCGGCACGAAATGAGAACACTCGAGACAAAGCGAAAGGGCCTCTTGGCATGCATTTCGTCTATCCTGGGATATTCGCTAATTGGCTGTACCTACCTCAGCGTCGCACTATTCCTATTATCCTATGTAGATTCTCCTGCTACACAGGAGCTTCAAGAGGTAAGGCATGAAATCAATTATCAGATTGCTCTGGCTAAATATTCGCTCAATGAGAGTATGAATGAACAGGCTCTACGGAGGAGTCAACAAAGAGCGAATCAATACAGATGAGATTAAGGACCTTCCCTCAGTACACGTGATTATCCGTTTCATCTTTCAATGACACGAAACTCTCATCAGGAGAGTGGGTGCTTCATTCTTGCTTTTTTAAAAATAGCACGACGGTTCCTCATATAAAATCAGTAGGTTAGAGTGGTAAATGAGCATTGAATCTGCTCTTTTTCCCTCTGCATCTTAATAAGTCGAAAGTGCGTAGTACTTACTATTTAGGATAACTATGTCTCAACAAGAGCTTCCGGAGCATTTACGGCACCAAATTCGAACTGCACTCACTCACTATGCTAAATTTTACGCCCATCTGGTTTCAGATAATGCTTCAGATGCAGAGCACGAGCTGAGACTCATAGGTGAAGTTGATAAGAGAATACGGGCCAAAGAAAGTAATCTCAGTTTCCAAGCGTATCATCGAAAGCGCACTCAACTGATGAGAATATTCCGTTCTCAGCTGATCAAGACCATC
>Ga0181593_10001099_pt1 | contig 24294 bp, 15 predicted proteins | sample 071ome_19_FD_133756 | JGI IMG/M metagenome (GOLD analysis project Ga0181593, IMG submission 133756) | Coastal salt marsh microbial communities from the Groves Creek Marsh, Skidaway Island, Georgia - 071413AT metaG (megahit assembly) | ecosystem: Environmental > Aquatic > Marine > Intertidal...
ACCCCTGCGTAGTGCATGTGTGGGCTCACCGACAAGAGCTTGAGCTCCTTAAGATCGTCAGGTCCACCGAGCGGGAGGTCACCTGTGTAGGTCCAACGCAGGACCTCCCGGTGGTCCTTTGACCCCGCTGGGATCAAGAACTCAGGCGCCTCCCCTGAGGCCTGCTCCTCCTCAGTTGGCTGGAGACCAAAGGCGGGGTGCACCGTGAAGTCTAGGTTACCCATCAGCTGAAGGTAAGCCTCGTACTGTGGAGGCTCATCAGCGTACTGGAAGCGGAGCGTGGTCTGGTCACTCAGCTCGCTCGCCCCACCTTGGGGAGAGTAGTGCATCTGCATGACAAATAAGGTCCCTGCTGCGACTCGGGTCGCGTGGTCTTCGGGGAGGACGTTCGGTTGAATACCGGGGGCCCACGCGGCGGCGACAGAGCCAGGGACTTGAGCGCTCCCAAAACAAGGGTACACCCCACGCTCATCCATCAGCTCTAGGCTCGCGCGGGTGGGGTCAGTGAAGAGCACAACGTGGTGGACGAGCGCCTCATTGTCTGGGATGAACTCGACCCCCTTAAGCCACGTCTCCTCGGTGAGCCCTGGGTCGATCACCACACAGATGAAGGCGTCCTGACCAGGCTCGATCTCAACGGGAGCAGAGGCGCGCCCCTCAAAATCGATCCGCTCTAGGGCGGTCGCGACGAACGGTGAGCCGTCAATCGACCGGTCGGGATCCCCCTCAGGTGAGCCATCCGCGACCCACTGCGCGAGGGTGTCACGTTGCTCATCACTTAAGCTCTGATCTTCCTTCCAAGGTCTACTAGGGCTACAGTCCTCTCGTCCATACGCTCCCCAGGGGGGCATCCTGAGGCTCCTCGTCGCCTCGATCATGGCGGGCCCCCACATCTTCGCGCTCTCATAGCTCGTCAAATCAAACAGCCCCGCGCCTCCCTCTACGTGACAGTGCGCACAACTTGAGTCGATGATCTGCTTGACGTCTTGGTAGTAGGTGACTCGCTGTGGGCTCGCCTGACCTCCCTCTGCGCCTCCCTCTGCGCCTCCATGCTCTACACCTGCGCCGGCCTGAACACCTGCTCCTGCCTGTGCTCCCGCTCCCCCTTCTAGGTTCAGGCCTGCCTCCTCACAGGCAAACAGCGCGAAGAAGGAGAGCGCGCAGAGATACACCAAAGTGGTGGAGTAACGCGATCGTATCATGATGATCCTCTGAAGTCGTCTGAGTGAAGTCAGAAGAGGCTATCATAGAGAGCTCACCACGGGCTACGCTGAGGCCAATAAACTCTTTAAGACCCTATTAGTATTGGTCTTTTAAAGCCTCAAATGGGAGCTTGATCGAGAACGTCGTCCCGGCCTCGCTGGTCTCAAAGCTCAGCTCTCCCTTATGACTCTGAATGATCCGATAGCAGATCGACAACCCGAGCCCGGTCCCCTCACCTACAGGTTTTGTCGTAAAGAATGGGTCAAAGATCTTGGCTTGCGCCTCCTCAGGGATCCCCCCCCCGTTGTCGCTCACCTGCACCACGAGCTCACCCTCAAGCTCCTCAGCAGACACCCTAACTATGGCGGACTCCCCTCTCGCCTTCTCAGAGGCGTAGAGGGCGTTGTTGATCAGGTTGAGCATCACCTGCCCAAGCTGAGACGGGTGGCAGAAAAGTGAGCGATCGCAGGAGAGCGCTGTCGAGAAGTCAACCTTCTTCACCTTGTTATGGAGGATCACGAGGGTGTCGTTAATGATCTCGTTGATCGTCGCGAGCTGGACGTCCGCTTGGTCATGTCGGGTGAAAGATTTAAGCGAAGACACGATGTCTGCGAGCCTGACGGTGCCTACGCTGTGGTTCTCACCATAGCGCTTGATCTTCTTAAACTCCCCCTCAAAGGCCTCTCTCACCTCTCGCGCCTCCTCATCCTCTGGGAGGATCTCCCAAAGCAAGGACTCGATCTCCTCAAGGGATTGGTTAATGGCATAGAAATTGGATTGGAGGAAGTTAACAGGGTTGTTAATCTCATGCGCTACACCCGCCACAAGCTGGCCGAGTGAGGACATTTTCTCCGACTGGATCAGCTGGGCCTGCGTGTTCTCAAGCTCAAGCTTAGAGCGCTTGTGGTCTTCAATCTCTCCTAAGAGTGAGGCCTGCGAGGCGCTCAGGCTCCCACGCATCTCCTCCATCACCTCACCGAGCATGTCACCCTCCGAGGTCAAGATCACCTCCTCGGAGAAGTCCCCCGCGCTGATTTTCTTCAAGCTAGAGATCTTCAGCTCGAGCTGGTCCGCGAAGCGGTTAATCGACTGATATACTCGCCCGATCTCATCGTCATTGCTGTGCTTCTCTAAGCGGAGATCTAGACGACCGAGGCTCATCTTCTCAAGGAGCTCGATGATCTGTCTGATCGGTAACACCACAGAGCGCGACAGCGCCAGGTACACCAAGATCATTGAGATCAGGAGCACAGCGAAGAAGATGAAGAGGCTCTGAGCGACGAGGTCATTCATGAGCGTTGAGACCTGCGTGAGCTGCTCAAGGCTCTGAGCTTTAAAATGATCTTTGACTCGCTTTAACTTCTCTCGGAGCGGGTGAACGTCTTGATACAGGGTCCACTGAAGGTCATCAAAAGAGACGCTCTTATCCTCTTTGAGGATCAGCTTGTCATACGCGGTAACAAGCTCCGTGACCGTCTTGTTAATGCCCTCTTCGAGCTCCTCTTGATCTGGGAACGCTTGACCCTTATTCAAGCTTTTGAGCTCGCTAAACGCTGTCTTCCCATCCTTAAGTCTCTGTGTCGCGACCTTCACGCTCTCTTTGGCGGAGATTGGGTCTGTCGCTGACGCGTCGTCAAGCTTGATAAAGACCATCTCAAGGTGGCGCTCAAGCTCCTGAGCGCTCTGTAAGGCTGGCGCGTTGATCACCTTAAAGTCATTGAGCTGCTGAAAGATGTTCACCTGCGCGAGCTGGCTCATCAACATGGTGACCCCAAAGCCAACCACAAGTGGTGATAGGCTCAGCATCAACCGAACAGGGAGCTTCATTTATTGGGCTCCACCGGTCGTCCCTGCCTCTGTCGCCCCAATCGCTCCTCCTGTATGCCCACCGGTCGCTCCTCCTGTATGCCCACCGGTCGCTCCACCTGTATGCCCACCTGTGTGCCCACCTGTATGCCCACCTGTATGCCCACCTGTGTGCCCACCTGTGTGCCCACCTGTGTGATCGCTGTGCGTCCCCCCTGCGTGCGCTTCACCTCCGTGAGCGCTGTGATCCACTGCTAAACACGCATATTGGCCCACAGGAGCCTCATGGCTAGAGTGGTCATCATCAGAGCTCGCCGTGCTTTCAGTACACGCTGTCCCGACCCCGCAGAAATCTTTAATCTCCCACCTCCCCTGATCACACTCAAGGATATGAGCGCCATCGTCTGAGCAAGAGCTCATCCCTGTCATACACTCACTTCGCTCACACCCAGCGATCAAGACAATCAAGAGCCCTAGCTCTGCACACCTGCTCAAGGCGTCTTTACGTAGCACAAACATATCAGGTCCCTACCTCTTCAAGGGGTTAACTTAATCAAGTTGAGCTCTGGAGAGGCTCCTGAAGCCTTCAGGCTCTGAATGAGCGCCTCATTGACACGGAGCGGCGCGATCGCGCCTGGCGTATTCGCGAGGACCTGAATCGCCTCACTCGCCGTGCTGACCTCAATGGGTTTACGGAGCTGAGCGCGATACACCCTTTGGAAAATGAAGCGCCTCAAGAGGTGCTCAGGGACCTTGAGCTGATCACAGAGCCACCGCATCTCAGGTGAGCCTGTAGGGAGCAGGATCAGCTGTACAGGGGTCGAGTTGTTCCAGTTGCTCCTCCTCCCCGAGAACACCTTGGAGAGCTCGCTCGTTTTAAGGGTCTCAATCTTTAATTTCGGAGAGACCGCGATCTGAAATGGGGAGGGGTTATTCGCGGTCACGGGAGCGCTCAGCGTCATGAAGAGCGTGATGATGGCCAGAGTCATGTAATGGGTAAATCGTGTATGCATGACCTCTCCCCTTAAAGCTGATACGCGAGCTGGAGATCAAAGCGGTGTAGCGCGTCTGTCCACACGTAGCTATAGCCCGACTTGAGGACGAGGCTCTGATTGAAGTGATAACGATGCCCAACCTCAAGTCCCATGTAGTCCTCATAGGGCGTGTGCTCATCAAATAAGTAATCACCCCCATCTCGGGTGAAGCTCTCGAACATGCCATAGAGCGCGTGGTGCTCCCACATATGTGACAGCTGAGCATAGCCCCCGATCAGGCGCTTGGTTGGCTGTTTACCATCTGTTGGACGAGCGATCGACGCGCTCTGAGAGGGGGCGCTTGGGTTAAGTGCTAGCCCTCGTTCCGAGGCGTTACGCATCAAGAAGCCCTCCGCGAGGAAGTCGATCGGGAAGAGGTCATAATGTACGCTCGCAGCGAAGATCGCCTGATGAATATCTCCTACGACCTCATCTTTATCGATGATGTCATAGTATCCTGAGATGCCTATCGAGAGCCCATCAAAGTCGAGTGGGAGCGCCCTCAACTGAAGGAAGGTCGCCTTAGCCTGATTGCGATCATCTCCTCCATGACCATATCCGTTCCCGCCTCCTGCGATGTACATCAGCTCAAAGCTGTCACTTAAGGCGAGGACCCCTCGCGCGGTCATCCCGACCATGTGAAAGGGGAGGATGTCCTCACCTTCGTTTACACCCGCGAGCTTAGGTCTGTGTATGGTCGGCTCAAAGATCTTACCTCCGTGTGGATACAAGAGCGCGTAGTAGCCAATCGGGTTATGTAGTTGACCAAAGCGCCACTCAAGGCTCCTGCTGTGTTTATAGTCGACGAACAGCCTCGCAGGGTGAAGCATATAGTGCCCGCTGTCTGGTCCTCCGCTCGGGTCACGCATGATCATCAGCTCACCCATCGCGCTCCAGTTCTCAGAGAGCTGACCTTGAAACCAGAGGTCAATCGGCCCAAGAGAGAGCGTGGACGGCTCATATGTCGCGTGCAGATACCGGGCGCTTATATCTCCCAACACCTGCCATGACACAGGTGACCCACCTGACTGAGCGAGCGATGTTTTCGTGTGACCGCACACCGATATCATGAGGGCTAAACATGCCGTCCGCACACAGGTAGCATATCGATTAAAGTCTAAGTACATCGTGATCTCCCCTTATGATAAAGCAAGGGTCGGGTGTAGTTGAAATAGCTCGTGGCCTTGTTCGACTCCTGGTAAGGTTTGAACACCAAGCGACTCGAGCTGACTTACGCTCACCGTGAGCTCTGCGCTCGTCAGTGTGGCTTGCGTCATCAGCGCGACACAAAATGAGCCATGAGCGCTGAGGCGACGTGTGAAGCTCTCAACTTTAGCGGCGGTGTGTACGACGTCTCCAAGCACCGTGAAGTCAAGTCGGTCTGAGACACCAACCGTCCCAAGCAGAGCCTCACCCGTGTGTAGGCCGACACCAACAAAAACAGGCTGTCCGCTCGTGACGCTCATCGGGTCACTGAGGCGCTGATTCAGCGACTGAAGCTCTGCGTGAAAGCCCTGTACACAGCGGACCGCCTCAGTCGCGTGGCGCTCAGCTTGATCAAAGATCACCGTCACCCCCTCACCAAAGTATTTGGTGACATACCCACCGTGCTCCTTAATGACAGGGTCTAAGGCCGTCATGACCTCAGAGAGTAAATAAAAGGTCTGCGAGGGGGTGAGCCGAGCGCTGAGCGTGTTGAAGTCGCGGATGTCAACAAACAGGGCGGTGCATTGAAAAGATCGACCGTCGCCTAAGGAGGTCTCATCCAGTTTGTCTGCGTACAGCTTTCTCCAGATACTGCTCGGGATCAGCTTGTTCACCGTCCGCTCAATCCGAATCTTCTTCATCCCTTGCTCAACGACGCTGAGCACCTCCTCAGCTCTCCATGGCTTCACGAGATACCGATACAGGAGGCCGTTGTTGATACAGGTGATCAGGTCATTCATGTCCGTGTGACCTGTGAGGATAATGCGAACATTATCATCGCTGTCATGCTTCACCGCGCTTAAGAGCTCTGTGCCGAGCATGATCGGCATCCGCTGATCGCTGATGATGAGGTCGATCTTGTTCTCCTGAGTGATCTTCAGCGCCTCTTGCGGGAGCGTCGTCGCGCTCACCTCATACCCTTCACCCTCAAGCAACGCCTGCAGACCATCAAGGTTCTCTGGCTCATCATCTACGAGCAAGATATGACCTCGCTTCACCCCCGTTTTTTTAGTCTGGAGCTTCTGAGCCCCTTTATCTAAGTTGAGCTTGAGCTTCATCCTCCGCTCACTCCTCTCTAGGGGGCAACGCGCACTGCTCGCCCGATGGTAACTTCATCTTAATCGTGGTCCCGACCCCCTCCTGAGATGAGATCTGTAGTTGCCCGTGGTGTCTCTTTACGGTCTCTTGCACCATGTGAAGCCCTAGGCCCGTGCCCGCGACCCCCTTGGTGCTGAAGAAGGCCTGTTTACATTGAGCGAGGACACCTAGTGGCATCCCGTTCGCCTGATCGATCACCTCTAAGTTCACAAAACTGCCAAACGGGTACGCCTTCACCGTCACCCTTCGAGGGGCGTCCGTAGGGGTCTCCTCGAGGCGCTCTCTCGTGGCGTCAAGCGCGTTACAGATCACGTTGACGAGGGCCTGTCGTAGCTCGCTTGTCTCGCCACAGACCGACAGCGTCTCATCTACCTCAACCTCAACCAAGAGCTCACCTGTAGATCGATCCCAGCGAGGGAGGCTGAGCTTGAGCGCGCTCTGCACTAAGCTCTTGAGCGGGACCACTTGCTTGCTCGTGTTCAGCCTAAAGGTTGGGTGATAGGCGGCGCGTAGCCGGTTGATCAAGGCGGTACCGTCGGTCGCCGCGTCGTGGATCCCTTGGAGCGCGTCAAGTTGCATCGGGTCATCTAACGACGCTGACTCAGACCAGTCTTCGAGCAGCTCTTCGCTGAAGGCGAGGATGGGGGTGAGGACGTTGTTAAAGTCATGCGCGACCCCGCTGACCATCTCTCCAAGCGCCTTGAGCTGCTCTTGAGCGATGAGCGCGTCTTGAGCCTCTTGAAGCTCCATGAGGGCGTCCTCAAGCCTCTGTTGAGCCCTGCGACGCTCCTCAACCTCCACCTTAATCTGCTCCATGTGCTCAGTGAGCGCCCGCTCGGTGCGGAGCTTATCAAAGCCCTGAGCGACGGTCGCGAGCAGCTCCTCAGCTTTCCATGGCTTGACAAGGTAGCGATACAAGAGCCCATCATTGACGCAGGTGATGAGGTCTTCAATGTCTGTGTAGCCCGTCAACAGGATCCTAACCTGGCTCGGGTCACGCTCTGAGAGCGCTTGTAACAGCTCTGTACCGAGCATCTGTGGCATCCGCTGATCTGTGATGATGAGGTCTATTTTATGCTCCTCCGCGATGCGGAGCGCCTCGTTTGGGTCACAGGTCTGATAGACATGATAGACGCGACTCAAGACCGCCTCGAGCCCATCAAGGTTCGCTTGTTCATCGTCTACGATGAGCACGTGGCCCTGCTTAGCGCTACGCTTTGCGATGCTGGACGCACCGTCGCTGAGCTTTAGTTTTAGCTTAGGGCCCAAGGTGTTTTCCTATCAGAACGGATGAGCGCAGATGTTCTAAAGTACTTCGTCCTTGGCCGAACAGCAATTAAGATCTGAGGTCATGACACGACACTACTCCACGACATTACTCAGAGAGCTCTGCTAGCCACACCTGGCCCTCAGCGTCAAGGAAGACTACCTGTCCTCCTACCACATGAGGGGCGAGCTCAATCCGCTCAGCGCTCCTCGTCAAGGCGATAGGGCTTGGGGAGGCATGAGCCAGCTCAACATAGAACAGGTCTCCCCCCCTAAGCGAGGCGCCATCGTCAACGGTCCGCTCAAAGGTTAACAGTCGGCCTCCTCCTGAGAACATCGGATGCCCACCTGAGCCCAATGAGAACACGCTCATATCAGACTCTCGGTAGAGCCACAGGCCTGTACGTAGCCCCCAGACGACGACAAAGCCAAGCTCATTGACCCGCGAGTAAAAGAGCTCATCTTGAACAGGCGCGAGCTGTGTTTTGACCGCCTCGATCGCCTCATGTAAGAGCTCACGTCGACGGAGCTTTGAGCTCAATGGGGGTGAGATCATCACGCCGTCTAGGTTCAAGTGAATCAAGGGGACCGCCTCAGCGGACTGCTCAGGGGAGTGGAGCGCTACCCCCTCGCTGTCGGGGTGCCAGCGAGGGTCTCGACCCGCTCCTTGAACATGGGTGAGCGCCTTAATCGCTCCTGTTGAGAGCTCCAAGATCGAGACCGTCGCCTGGTCACGGTGGACTAAGAGGGCCAGCTCCCCGCTAGGCGATAAGAGCGCCTTAGCGTACTCACCACGAGCGACCACGCGCGCCTCTTTTAAATGGCGCCCCCCCTCATGAGGCGCCCCCTCTACGACCACCTCACCCGACAGCGTGACGGTCACCAGGTGCGCATGTACAGGGGGAGCGGTGAGCGTAATGGCTACACTTGAGATCAGGAGAGGCGCGAGGCTCAGTCGACGCCTCAAGCCCATGATCAAGAGCATACACAGGCTTAGGAGCGCAGGCGCTCCCCCAGGGCTCGCTTGGCATCCGCTGTCCTTCTTCTTAGCCGTTGTGAGGTCTAGCACCTCATCCCCACCTACGCTTGCCCCTCCTTCTAGTGGGAGCTCAGGGGTCCCGCTCACCCCAGCCCCCATCGGCTCGCCTCCAATGGGCGCCTCAACCCCAGCCGTCATCACCCCCGCGCTCCCAAGGTCTTCTGGCTCAGCGGGCCCCATATCTTGTGGAGGAGGAGGTGTGCCCCCAGCCTCTCCCCCTGCCATGTCATCTCCCCCCACTTGAGCGCCTCCCATCTCCACTCCCCCTGGCGGGGGGCTCACCTGTCTAGTGAGGCCGAGCGAGCACCACGCGTTCTGGCCCTCAGACACTTGACACACGCGCTGAGTGTCCCTGTACCCCGCTAAGCTCGCGCGGACCGTGTAGGTACCTGATGGGACCTCAAAGGACCACGCGCCTGTCGAGCTCGCTGAGCGCTCGCTTAAGTTGAGCTCTACGACGGTCACCTGCACCCCTGAGAGCCTCACAGAGGGGTCATCAAGGCCGGCGCCAGTGTCTTCAAAGGTCACCCCAATTAAGGTGCCAGGGAGCTCACTTGGGGGGCTCGTACCACCAGGCTCACCAATGTCGCCGGCGTTCAGGTAGCTCGAGATCGCGATCGCGTGCGCGCGGGCGATCTCTTGGCGCTCGGTAGGGTCACCGATCAGCTCTGAGTCTTGATCACAGCGGTTGATAAAGCCGATCTCTGTGAGCGCGGCCGGCATATTTGTGGCGGTGAGCACGGTAAAGTTTGCGCGCTTTACCCCGCGGTCCCTTAAACCCCATGTCGCGACGAGCTCCGTCTGGAGCGCTTGGGCGAGCGAGAGGCTACTCGCGCCCGCGGCGTCAGCGATCCAGGTCTCTGTGCCAGAGGCCGCGGTCCCTGAGTTTGCGTTCGCGTGGATGCTCACGAAGGCGCTCGCCTGACGCTGGTTTGCGAAGGCGGCACGCGCTTGGAGCTCCACATAGGTGTCATTTGCTCGGGTGAGCTCAGCGCGGAGCCCCGCGGTCTCTAAGAAGGCCTTGGTGCGCTGAGCGACGTCGAGCACATGGGTGGCCTCCTCTCGTCCACAACCCACCGCGCCTGGGTCTCTCCCCCCATGGCCCGCGTCGACCACGACCAAGGGTTGAGCGAGGCCGAGCCCGCCGGACGCCATCATCAAGAGCGCGAGGCACCACACGCCCATGCTCGTTATACGTCTCAACCGAAGGGTGGTTTGGCTATACATGTAAGCTCCTGATGGCCGCTGTCATTCTTTTGATCATTTTTATAGCACAGCCCACCCCCTCAGCTCGTGTATATTAACATCTAAGTCGCAACCATCAGCCCGACCCACTCGTCCTTAGCCTGCCTCTATCAGCGGGAAAGTGAGCGTGACCTATGGGTGAACAGCAACGAGACCTCTCTCCACCTCCAGCCAACAGCCAGCGCTTCACGGCGCAGATGGAGAGCCCATGCTCAGCGCGCGCGCTGTTTGATTGGCATGAGCGACCAGGCGCCTTTGAGCGACTGTGCCCACCCTGGGACCCTGTGACCGTGATCCATAAAGATGATCACATCCGTGACGGCGCGCTGGCTGAGCTCAGGATTAAGCTCCCGCTCGGGATCCCTGCTACGCTCAAGGTGACCCATGAGGGGTACATCGCAGGTGAGCGCTTTGTTGATCGACAGCTCAGTGGCCCCTTCTCTTATTGGAGGCATGTACACAGCGTATCCCCTGGCGATGAGGGGGGCTCAACGCTCACCGATGACATCCATTATCAGCTCCCGCTCCCTCCCTTTGGACAGCTGTTTGGTGGAGCCAGCGCGCGCGCTCGTCTAGCGCAGCTGTTCCATTATCGACACACGACGACGCGCCATGACCTCCAGCTTCACAGCGCAGCGGGGCTCCTCGATAAGCCCAATCAAAAGGGGCTCAAGGTCGCTGTGTCTGGCGCGCGAGGGTTGATTGGCGCTCCGCTCTGCGCGCTCTTGAGCACAGGAGGTCATGAGGTCGTGCGTTTGGTGCGGAGGCCTGCTCAACTTGGTGAGCGCGCCTGGCCAAACCCTAATGAGCTCCCAGAGCTAGGAGACCTTGACGCGGTGATCCACCTCGCAGGGGAGAGCGTCGCGCAACGGTGGAGCCCTCTAAAAAAACAAGAGATATTAGACAGCCGTGTCTTAAGAACTCGCGCCCTCGCGGAGCGGATCGCGGAGCTCTCGCGTCAGGGGGAGCCCCACCCGAAGACCCTCATCTGCGCCTCTGCGGTTGGGTATTATGGCGACACCGGTGACGACTGGGTAGAGGAGAGCTCACCTCAAGGAGAGGGCTTCCTCGCGGAGGTCTGTGAGGCATGGGAGCGGGCCTGTGATCCGGCCCGCGAGGTTGGGGTGCGTGTCGTTCATGTGAGGGTTGGGATCGTGCTCGCGCCTAATGGAGGCGCCCTCCAGCGCCTCCTGCCTCCGTTTTTGCTCGGAGGAGGTGGCCCTGTAGGACATGGAAGGCAAATGATGAGCTGGGTGAGCCTACATGACGCTGTAGGCGCGTTCTATTGGGCGCTCACTCAGCCTGAGGTTGAGGGCGCCCTCAACGCTGTGGGCCCTGAGCCGGTCTCGAGCGCAGAGTTTGCGCGGACCCTCGGCCGAGTGCTCAGGCGACCTGCGATCTTCCCCGCGCCCGCCTTCGCGCTGAGGCTCGCCTTTGGGGAGATGGCGGACGAGGCGCTACTCAGCGGGCAACGCGTAAAGCCAAGCGCGCTCCTCAGCTCAGGGTACCCTATGCTCCACCAGACGCTTGAGGAGGCCCTGAGGTTTGAGCTCGGTCGAGTAGCGCCTACTCGTCGCCCGCCATCACCCTGAAGCGCTTCGCCTCACGCTCCATACGAGGTGAGGAGAACACCACCCAGCCCTCAGCCTCGGCCTGCTCACAGAGGTCTAACAACCGATCGAGGTCAAAGTCATTCACGCGTGGGGTGAGCCCCTGGCCACCAAGCACCCGCCAATAGTAGCGCTGACCTTGCGGGAGCGCTTCGTCCTCGTCCCACATCAGCGGGTCAATGACGGGGATCAACTCCAGCTCAGCGCAGAGCTCAAAGTACGTGTCGCTCTCCTCCCACAGCCCATCCGCTCGCCACGCGATCGGGCAGGGTCGATCAAAGCGATTCGCGAAGGCTCGGAGGGCGTCGATGTTTTCACGGCTCGGCCTAAATGTCGCGGGTGTGTGTAATAAGAGGGCTGACGCTCCAAGCGCCTCACAGCGGAGCAGGGCGTGTCGTACCAGCTCCTCCGCGCGCTCCCCTTGGAAGAGGTCAAGCGCGACTTGGGGGTCTAGACGGGCGATAAACTCCGCCCCCTCTGGCGCGGCCTCTCTCCATTTTCGGAGCGCCGAGGGCTTCGCCTTGAGGTCACTCTGGCTCATCTCATAGCAGCGGAAGCGCTTCCAGTAGCCCTCGCTGACCCCTCGGTCGGTCACACAGGCAACAGAGGGTGAGGCGAGCTCACCCTCAAGCTCGTCATAGTTCATGGTCTGATCATTCAAAGGGCACCTCTCAACAAGAAGGCGGTGAGCCCCTGAGGGGCATAGAGATAGAGCGCTCGCTGTCCGCTGTGCGCGCTCAAGGCGTGAGTTACCCGAGCGTCGAGCGCAGGCTGGAGCGCTCCTCCGAGCGCGCTCCAAAAAGAGCGCGGGACGCTATAGCGCTTTACGCGGGCATTTTCAGGTAGCTTTAAGCGCTCTTTAAGCGAGCTAAGGGACTCATCAAAGTAACCAACACGGTCAATTAACTTGTGCTTGAGCGCCTCCTCGGAGACGAAGATCCGACCATCCGCGAGCGCGCGAGCGGGGCCCTCTTCAAGGCCCCTGCCCTCCATGAGCAGGGCTAAAAATCGCGCGTACATCGCGTCTACGATCGACTGTAATAAGGCGACGTGAGCCTCATCAACAGGTGAGGTTGGAGACAGGATCGCCTTGTTCGCTCCTGAGGTGATCGTGACATCACGGACGCCGTACTTGCTGAGGAGGTCTGAGAAGTTCAACCCGCTCACGATCACCCCAATGCTCCCCGTGATCGTCGTAGGGAGCGCCCACACCTCATCCGCCGCGAGCGAGATATAGTACCCACCGGAGGCGCAGGTGTCGTCCATATGTACGATGACCACCTTCCCTTGCTCACGGAGTCGCTTGATCGAACGATAAATGAGGTCGGCGTCTGTCACAGAGCCACCAGGGGTGTTGATTTGGAGTAAGACGCCCTTCACCTCATGGTCGACGCGCGCCCGCTCGAGCATCTTTAATAACGGCCGAGTGATCCCCTCATCGCTGAAGCCATCCCCACCCCTCATCATCACCCCAGAGACCTCGATCACCGCGACCCCTTCACCCTCTGGCGCGCCAGAGAGGTGACGTTCAGAGACTGACAGCTCAGAGGAGACGTCACCACCGAGCATCGCGAGCGCGAAGATCAGCCCAACAAAAAAACAGCACAAGGTGAGGAAGCCAAACAGGCAACCTGACCCCCAACGCCTCTCTTTGTGCTCAGACATACGCGACCCCTTGTGATGAGACCCTCTTTTGGAGGGAAATACGGAGGAGATCAAGTATCATAGATCAGTCACATGACCAAGCTTGACCTGCGCAAAGCGTGACGGAGTGAGAGACCTTGAGCCGGAACGACGACAGTAACACACGAGCAAAGCTCGCTAACCTCTTCGCAGCCACCGCTTTGCTCAGCCTCGCGCTCACCCCATGGTGGCTCAGCGACTCAAGCATACGGATGAGCAGGTCGCTAGACCTCCCTGAGCGCTTCACTCAGCGCCTCCCCGAGCGCTGTCGCTCTGTGGCGCTCTATGTCGGCTACCCGGGATGTAACACCGAGTGTCCAAGGGCGCTCACGCAGGTCGCCCTCGAGTTCTTGTCTCAACCCAGCGCGGAGGGCTGCGCCGTGTTCCTAAACATGTTCCCGATTACTGACGAGGAGCCCGCGCGCTACGCCCAGCGCTTTCACCCTGAGTTCATTGATGTGGGTCTACACGCCGAGCCGCTCTCCTCACTCCTGAGACAGCTCGGGGCAGAGGGGGCGCTGGCAGCTAACGGGACTCATAAAGACCTCATCTATACCCTACATAAGCGTCGAAGAGGCTGGGAGCTCACAGAGGTCACGCCCGCCACGCGGTGGCGCGTTGAGCCACTCGATGGCGATCACTCCGGAGCGCAGACCCTGAAGTAGCGCACCGCCCCCGTGCGCCCCTTAACGTGAGCTTCCCCGACAGGCTGCGCACGCCACTCTTGTGAGGTGGCGCCCGTAGCGGAGCGCCCTGCGAGCTCAACCGTATGCTCTGACGCGATCAGCGGTGGCTCATGGCCTTTGGTGAGCCCCTCAAGGCGCGCGGCGAGGTTCACCGAGTCGCCAAGCACCGTAGAGTCCATACGCGTTGAGGTGCCGACCGTCCCCATCACCACCTCACCAGAGTGGATCCCTACTCCAAAGGCTAACGGGTGCGCACGACCCTCATTCCAGTGAGCGAGGGCTCGGTTCATCCCGAGCGCCGCCTGCAGGGCGCGGTCGGCGTGCCCCTCCCCCTCAAAGATCGCCATGATCGCGTCGCCAATAAACTTATCAATGAAGCCACCCACCGCGTGAATCGGAGCGCTTAAGGCCTCAAAGTAGCTGTTTAAGACCTCGAGGAGGTCGTGAGGCGCCATCGACTCAGCGAAGGTCGTGAAGCCACGAATATCTGAGAAAAGGACCGTCAGCTCTACCTGCTCAGCGCGCCCAAGCTCGATCGACTCAATCCCCTCACTGCTGATCCGTCGAATAAAAGGCTCAGGCACAAAGCGCCTAAAGACCTGGTTCGTCACCTCAAGCGTACGGCGTTGCGCCTCAATCGCGCCATCAGCGCGGTAGCTCTCGATCGCGGAGCGCGCGGTCATCAGGAGGTCCTCCTGCTCCCATGGCTTGCTCATGTAGCGGTAGAGGTTGGCCTGGTTGATGGCTCGCTTCACCGCGTCGAGGTCCGCTTGACCCGTTAAGAGCATACAGCGCGTGTTGGGTGAGCGCCGATAGACCTCGCGTAGCACCTCATCTCCCTTTAAGCCTGGCATAATATGATCAGAGATGAAGAGGGGGACCTCCTCTCCATCGCTGAGGAGCTCATCGAGGAGGTCGAGGGCGTCCTGGCCGTCTGAGCTGAATTCTACCGTGACCCCAAGCTCACTCAGGTCACGGAGCTGCTCTCTGAGGCTCGTGAGGATCATCATCTCATCATCAACACAGATCACTACCCCTCTAGACGACACGCTCATGAGCTCCCTCCACGCTCGGTGAGCCCTCGCTCAATCAGCCCTAAGAGCTCTTCGCGGGACCACGGTTTCTGTAGATAGCCGTACAGCGCCGCCTCACGCCTCGCACGCTCGACCGCCACGCTGTCAGCTTGACCCGTGAGCATCACCTTAACCGTCTTCGGGAAGCGCTTATGGATCTCAATCAAGAGCTCGTCACCCTTCATCCCTGGCATAAGCCAATCAGAGACGATCACTAAGGTCTTCACCCCCTCAGCCGTGAGCTCATCGAGGACCTCAAGGGCCTCCTCTCCATCTAAGGCGGTCTCGTAGCTAAAGCGCTTACCGAAGTGCCCTCTGATCTGATCGGTGAGGCTGGTGAGGATCACCTGCTCGTCATCGACACATAGGACCGCGAGCCCTGTTCCTGCGTTTGTCAATTGATCTCTCCCTTATCTCTGCTAGGCTCCGCGGCGCTAAGCGCATCATAAGGCGGTAGCCAGACCGTAAACGTCGTCTCACCAGGTTGACTTGTGACGCGGAGCTCACCTTGGTGATCTTCAACAATTTTTTTACATATGTCGAGCCCAAGCCCTGTCCCTTCCCCTGCAGGCTTAGTCGTAAAGAACGGCACAAAGACGCGCTCAAGGTGCTCTGGAGCGATCCCTTGACCGCTGTCTGTCAACGAGACAAAAGTACCACCCCGCTCCGAGCCTACCGTGACCGTCAGGGTCCCTTGACTCTTCATCGCTTGGACCGCGTTTTGGATGAGATTTTGCCAAACCTGGTTCAGCTGATCTGCGTCTCCATGCACAGCAGGGTGACCTTCGCTGAAATCACGCCTCACCTCTACCCCTCGCTTGAGTGCGTTGTGGTTGAGCGTGAGCACCGCGTCGAGCTCTCTGGGCAGGTCAATTAAGCTCCGCTCGCTCTCCACGTTTCCGTGCGCGTAATGCTTAAGCGCCTTGACGATTTTTGAGGCCCTCTGAACAGCGCTCAGAATGTTGTGGATGTGACGTCGCTGAGAGATGTGCTGATACAGTAGCTCAAAGAGCGGCTCCCCTCGCTCATGCTTGAGGAGCGGGGTGATCTCATCAATATAGAGTTGCATACCTGAGTTGACGATGTCCTCAGCGAGCGATCCTGCCCCAGAGATCTCACGCTCCTCGAGCGCGGCGGCGACCTCCTTCCTGAGCTTACGGCGTTCACGAGAAGAGATCAGCAGGACCTGATGGTCGGGCTCAAGGGTGAGTAACTTAAAAAAACATGCCCGTTGCTCATCGGTGAGCGCTTGAAGGAGCTCATAGAGTTGTAGCTCATCATCTCCCATATTCATCTGAACCGACTCAGCTGAGGCCTTGATCGCGCCAAGCGGTGTGTTCACCTCATGGGCTACCCCAGCGACGAGCTGACCGAGCGCCGCCATCTTTTCACGATGAACGAGCGAGCTTTGGGTGTGGGCGAGCTGTTCAGCGGTCTCCTTAAGCTTACTAGCGGTCTCATTGGCGCGCGCTTGAAGCGTCCCGAGGTCACCGTGTAAAGGGATCTTGATTTGATAACTATAATCACCGTCAGAGATCGCTTGGAGCATGTCTGAGATCGAGTTGATCGCCTCATTCAAGGAGTCCATAAGGTGGTTAAATGCGCCCTCAACGGTCTCTTGATCATCTAGGAGCTGCAGCTCAGCCCCTTCGCTAACGATGTGCTCATCATCTGTGCTGTGGATGACGTTACGACCCAACTCTTCTGCGAGGCGGATATGAAAACGTTGCTGTTTATACACCTTAATCAGCGCGCTTGTGAGGATTGAGTCATCATAAAACTTAGCGCTAAAATCAGCAATAATCAGCGTGAGCGCGACAGACTCGAGTACAACGAACAGCGCGTGCAAGAGCACAATATTTAACCCGAGGTGCTGTGTCCCCCCATCGACCACCTCGAAGGCCATAATGGGGACGCCTCCGATGGTCACGTCCGACATCTGACAATAATTAAAGCTGAGGTGATGGACCGCGATGACCAGCGCCCCTGTCAGCAGAGGGATCGGGTCTTTGTATCGGACCAGCAACGCGAGGGCGACAAACACATGAAAGTGTGCCTCAATCAGCCCCTGCTGTTGCTGAATAAAGAGCGCAGAGAACGCCATAAACGCGGCGCCAATCGTCGTCCGACTCGCTAAGCTCCCACGGTTAAGCAGGTAAGGGATGAGGGTGGACAGCATGATCAGCCCCCCCCCAATCAGCCCAAGCCAATAGGTCCCATAGGTCATCGCGCTGAAGCTCGCCGCGACCGCCCAATGGATCAATAAGAGCTTGATCATGAGCTGGTCTGCGAGCTTGAAATCATCTCGATAGGCGAGGCCGACCTCAGGAGGGAGGCTGGGGCTTTGGGACAGGAAGGCTCGCTTGAGAAAGAACCCTCCCACAGCTGTGGAGTCTGTCTTGGAGGTCATGGTCGGTACACCTATAGCTTTACTACCCTTCGTGGAGCATGATTTTCTCGGCGCGAAGCGAGGCCGACTGTAACATGAAGTGATCATCGAGGCTGATTTTGGCTTCAGCCTGCTACAAAACCCTCACAAAAAGCGCTGTGCTCTCTTGATAAGGAGGGAGACTCAGCGCGCCTCAGCTCGACACCGGCTCTTTAAGTCGCTGTTTTTGATAAAGCCACACTGACCGCTCCCCGCTCCCGTGATCGCTCGACAGTAGGCCTTCTTATCGCTGTCTTTGATGAAGCCACACTGTGAGCTATTTTTCTTGATCTTCGCTCGACATAAGGCCCGCTCATCGCTGTCTTTGATGAAGCCACACTGCCCGCTCCCTGAGCCCGTCTCCGCGCGACACCGGCTCTTAAGGTCGCTGTTTTTAATGAAGCCACACTGCCCGCTCCCTGAGCCCGTGATCGCCCGACAGTAGGCCTTCTTATCGCGGTCTTTGATGAAGCCACATTGCCCGCTGCTCTTGCGCTCCTTCGCTCGACACAGCGCGCGCTCGTCGCTGTCTTTGATGAAGCCACAGCTCGCTTGAGCGACGCTCACGCTCAGCCCACAGAGAACAGTCAGCGCGAGCGCAGAGCTGCTCAGCGCTTGAAGGAGGTGTGTGCGAGTACGATTTAGGGTCATGTGTAGCTCCAAGGTGACAGGGGAGAGGTTCCCCCTCCTGATCATGTGACCAAGCGAAGCGCCCGTCAATCACATGCGTAGAAAAGCAGAGCGCCCCCCGCGAGGCGGGAGGCGCTCAACCTAGACATCGCTCATGTCCCTCGAGGGTCATGAGCTGAGCGCCTTAGGCGACGCGACGTCGACGTGTGACCACGCTCAAGAGGGCGAACAGCATCAGCGTAAAGAGTGGGAGCTGACCCCCGCTCGTTTGATCACAGCCACTGTCTGGCTTCTTGCTCGGCTCAGGTGACTCGTCACACGCGTCACCAGTCCCGTCACCATCAGAGTCCTCCTGATCATCGTTGGCGATATCAGGGCAGTTGTCCTCCTCTTGAGGGAAGCTGTCACCGTCGAGGTCGTCATCACAGGCGTCACCTTGCTGATCAACGTCGGTGTCCTCTTGGCCGGGGTTCGCGACGTCAGGGCAGTTGTCGAGGCGATCCTCAACCCCGTCCCCGTCCTGATCGGTCTCATCGTCACAGATGTCACCGATCCCATCGCCGTCACCGTCGTACTGACCCTCGTTCGCCGCATCGCGGCAGTTATCGACGTCGTTGTCAATGCCATCACCATCACGATCAGCGTCACAGGCGTCACCCGCTCCGTCGCCATCGAGATCCGCCTGATCCTCATTGCTGAGCTCAGGGCAGTTGTCGGTGTCGTCGTTGCTGCCGTCATTGTCGTCGTCGTCATCGCAGTCGTCACCCGCGCCGTCCTCGTCGAGGTCAGCCTGGCTCTCGTTGCTGAGGTCGACGCAGTTGTCTACGTCATTGTCAACGCCGTCACCATCGACGTCACCGTCACAGAGGTCACCCTCGCCGTCATCGTCGAGGTCTGCTTGGTCCTCATTAGCGATCAGGAGGCAGTTGTCGTCAGCGTTGTCGACGCCGTCACCATCCACGTCACCATCACAGGCGTCACCTGCGCCGTTGGCGTCGGTGTCGAGCTGGTCCTCGTTCTCGACGAGACGGCAGTTGTCCTCACCGTCCTCAACACCGTCGTTGTCGGAGTCAGCGTCACGGTAGTCAGCGGAACCATCGGCGTCGCTGTCGACCGCTGTGGTTGACAGCTCAGCGTCACCCGCCTCGTCTGCGTCGGTGAGCCCGTCGTCATCGGAGTCCTCGTCAAGGGCATCGATCACGCCGTCCTCGTCTGAGTCGAGGGCGTCCTCACCCTCACCAAACTCCTCAGCGTCCGAGATGCTGTCACCGTCACTGTCGGTAGAGAGCGAGTCAAGCCCAAGCTCAGCCTCGAGCTCGTTGCTGACCCCGTCACCATCGATGTCCTCATCGCAGAGGTCACCCGCGCCATCCTCATCGAGGTCAGCTTGGTCCTCATTGGCGTCGACACGGCAGTTGTCCTCGCCGTCCTCAACACTGTCATCGTCAGAGTCGACATCACGGAAGTCTGCGACCCCGTCCTCATCGCTGTCGACAGGGGCGGTGCTCAGGTCAGCGTCGCCCGCCTCGTCCGCGTCAGAGACACCGTCGTCGTCGGAGTCCTCGTCAAGCGCGTCAATGAGGTCATCACCGTCGACGTTCGAGGGCGCCTCGAGGTCGTCCCCAACCTCAGTGGCGTCATCGATGCTGTCGCCATCGCTGTCCTCGCTGTCTGAACTGAGCCCAACGCTCTGCTCCCAGGTGTCGGCGAGGCCATCCTCGTCTACGTCGAGGTAGCTCGAGGTGATGGTGAGCTCACGGCTGTCGCTGTACTCGCCATCGGTGACGCTCACGGTGACCGTGTAGCTGCCCGCCTCATCCCAGCTTGGGGTCCATGAGAAGACGCCCGTCTCGCTGTCGAAGCTCGCCGTCTCAGGCGCGCCCTCGACGCTGTACGTGAGGTCATCCCCGTCGACGTCTGTCGCGCTAACAGTGAAGCTCAGCTCGGTCTGCTCTTGAGCGCTCAGCTCGCCCGCCTCAGGGCTGACGAGCACAGGCGCGTCATTCACAGGGGTCACGTTGATCACGACCGTCGCGGACGCGGAGTAATCGGAGCCGTCAAAGACCTCATAGGTGAAGCTGACCTCTCCGTTCGCGTCCTCCGCAGGCGTGTAGGTGAAGGAGCCATCCTCGTTCAGGTCGAGCGAGCCCTCTGCTGGGCCCTCAACAACTGAGACAGTGAGCGCGCTCGCGTCGCTGTCGATGTCGCTGTCATTCGCGAGGAGCCCAGGCGCCTCAACGGTGAGCTCGGTGTCCTCTGCGGTCTCGTAGCTGTCACCCTCAGCGACAGGGGGGTCATTCACAGGGGTCACGGTGATCACGACAGTGACCTCCTCTGAGCTGAGGTCTGCGTCCTGTGCGACGTACGTGAAGCTGGTCTCTCCAACAAAGTCAGCCACGGGCACGAACACGAAGCTCCCGTCCTCGAGTAAGGTGAGGTCGCCGTGCTGTGGGTTAACGTCGTTCATGAGCGTCGCGATGAGCGCGTCCCCGTCGATGTCTACGTCATTCGCGAGTACGCCTGTCGCTACGTCGACTACAAGCTCGGTGTCCTCGCTCGTCTCGTAGCTGTCAGCGAGCGCGACAGGCGCGTCGTTGACTGGGGTGACCATGATCATGACCGTCGCAGGATCAGAGCTCAGCTCACCGTCATTGGCGAGGTAAGAGAACGTGACCTCACCCGTGAAGTCTACAGCGCCTACGAAGGTGTAGGTGCCCTCGATGTTGTCAAAGGTGAGCGTACCCTGCTCTGCGCTTGGGAGGCTCTCCTCAACGAGGACGACGCTGAGGGTGTCCTCATCGACGTCGCTGTCATTGCCAAGGAGGTCTGTGACCGCGATCGTCAGGGTCCCCTCCTCTGCGACCTCGAAGCTGTCATCTGCGCTCACAGGTGAGTCGTTGACTGGGGTGATATTCAGGGTGACGGTCGCAGGAGCGGAGTCGAGCTCACCATCATTGATCGTGTAGGTGAAGGTGTCTACGCCGTTGTAGTTCTCCTCTGGCGTGTAGCTGATTGAGCCGTCCTCACCTAAGGTGAGCTCACCGTGGCTTGGTGACGCATTGACGGTGACGATCAGTTCAGCAGAGTCCACATCGCTGTCGTTCCTCAAGACGCCTGGGGCGATGAGCGTAAAGCGTGTGTCCTCGAGGACATATGGCTGTGTATCACCAAACTCATTGATGAAGGTGTTGTACTCATCATCCGTCGCGACGGGCGCGTCGTTGACAGGGTTCACCGTGATCACGAGGGTCGCGATGTTCGAGGAGACCCCCGCGACATCATACGCCTGATACGTACAGCGGACCTCACCGTTAAAGTTGAGGGCAGGGCTGAAGGTGTAGCTTCCATCCTCAGCGTTAAACTCGAGCGCTCCCTCGGCTGCGGTAGGCAAGGTGAGGAAGTCGATGGTGAGGGGCTCCTCATCCACGTCGCTGTCATTCGCGAGGACGTTCCCAGAGACAGGGGTGTCCTCATCGGTGCTGTTGCTGTCATTTTGGGCGACAGGCGCGTCATTGTTCCCGCCTACAGAGATGCTCACGGTCGCGGTTGACTCAAGGCCACCCTCGTCGCTCACGGTGTAGGTGAAGCTGTCATCGCCGTTGAAATTCAGCGCAGGCGTGTAGGTGAAGCCACCCTCAGGGTCAACCACAAGCTCACCGTTAGCGGGCTCACTGTTGCTGACTAGTGTGAGGCTGTCACCATCAACGTCCGTGTCATTCGCCAAGAGCCCCGCGAGCGCTGAACGAGTCAGGACGCTGTCCTCAGCGACCACAAACGCGTCGTTGCGAGCGACAGGCGTATCATTAACAGCGGTCACCGTGACGCTGACGGTCACGGCCTCTGAGCTGACGCTCCCGTCACGCGCCTGGTACGAGAAGGTCGCGACCCCGTTGAAGTTCTGCGCAGGGGTAAAGACAAATGAGCCGTCCGCTTGGAGCGCGAGCGTCCCCTCAGCCGCGGTGACGTTCTGAACGAGCTGCGCGGTGAGCGCGTCCTCGTCAAGGTCGCTGTCGTTGCTGAGTACGCCGTTAAGCGCTGTGATGGTGAGCGCGTTATCCTCAGGGGTGCTGTAGCTGTCAGTGACCGCGACAGGCGCGTCATTGACAGGGTCCACGGTGATGAACACGGTCGCTGGCGTCGAGTCAAGCTCCCCATCACTCACGGTGTAGGTGAAGCTGTCTGTCCCGTTGAAGTTCGCGTTCGGCACGTAGGTGAAGGACCCGCTCGTCGTGTTAAGCGTCAAGGTCCCGTTTGCTACGTCTGTGACGAGCGTGAGGGTGAGGGTGTCACCATCGACGTCTGTGTCGTTGATCTTCACCCCAGGGCTCGCGTTCAGGGTGCGATCCTCATCGGTGCTGAAGCCGTCATTCGCGGCGACTGGGCGGTCATTCACAGGGGTGACGTTGATGGTCACGGTCTGTGAAGCTGAGGGCTCATTGTCATCGTCAAGGACGCGGAATGTGAAGCTCGTCACCCCGTTGAAGTTAGACGCAGGGGTGAAGGAGAACGAGCCGTCATCATTGACATAGTCAACGGTCCCTTGGGCTGCAGGCATCGGGCTGACGAGGACCGCGCGGAGGTTCGCGACAGCGTCGTCGATGTCGCTCGCCCCTGTGAGGAGGCCACCCACGGCGCCGATCTCGAGGGTGCTATCCTCGGCGGTTGTGAAGCTCTGCGCGACAGCGACGGGCGCGTCGTTTCGAGGGTTCACGAGGAGTGAGACCGTCGCGATATTCGAGACAAAGGTCCCGTCATCAGCGCGATATGAGAAGCTGTCGGGCCCATTGTAGTTCGCGCTCGGCGTGTAGGTGAACGAGCCGTCATCCTCTACGTTGAGCGTACCATGCAGAGGCTCGGTGACGACCGCCGCGATGAGACCCTCAGCGCTCAGTGGCTGATTATCAACGTCGAAGTCATTCGCGAGGAGGCCGGCCACCGCTGAGATGGTGAGGCTGCTGTCCTCATCTACTGTGTAGCTCTCAGCGCTCGGGTCATTGACCGCGACAGGCGCGTCTGCGGTGTTCGCGAAGTCAATCGTGACCGTAACAGGAGCTGAGTCGAGAGCGACGTCATCGCCACCATCTGTGGTGTCGCGAGCGACGTACTGGAAGCTCGCGACGCCAAAGAAGTCCGCGTCAGGGGTGAAGGTGAAGCCACCAGCGGGGCTCAAGTTAACAGAGCCACCCACAGCTACACCCGTGACGTGCGCAGTGCGCGTGTCACCTACGTCTACGTCGCTGTCATTCCCTAAGACACCATCCACGTCCGCGACCACAAAGTCTGTGTCTTCAGTCGCGCCCGTGTAGCTGTCGGCTGTCGCGACGGGGTTGTCGTCGACAGGCGCGAAGGTGATGGTGACGCTCACAGCGGAGAGCGAGGGCTCACCAGCGGCGTCTTGGGTCGTGTACGAGAAGCTCGCGTCCCCATTGAAGTCCGCGACAGGGGTGAAGGTGAAGGACCCGTCAGAGTTAAGGGTCACTGCGCCATTGACGGCGCTCCCTGCGATGAGGCTCGCGGTGAGCGAGTCACCCTCATCTACGTCGGTGTCATTCTCAAGCACGTTGCCTGTATACGCGATGTCCTCGAAGGCGTCCGTGAAGCTGTCGGCGACCGCGACAGGAGCGTCGTTGACAGGGGTATACTCGAGGGTGAGCGTTGAGCTCGCGGTGAGCGCCTCTGGGTCAGCGAAGTCAGCGCGATCGATCACGGTGTAGGGGATCTCAACGGTCCCGTTGAAGTGAAGCGCCGGGCTGAACTCGATCACGCGGATCCCGCTCTCCTCGATGACCTGGACCGTACCCGCGGTTGAGGGGTTCGGTACACCCACAGACTGGACGAAGAGCGTGTCTCCATCGAGGTCTGTGTCGTTTGAGGCCGCGTTAAACACGAACTCACCTGAGTCCTCTGGGTTCGTGAAGGGGCCATCTGCGACGGCGACAGGCGCGTCGTTGCGAGGCGCGAGGGTGAGGGTCACGGTCTGAGGCGCGCTCGCGAGCCCACCCTGGTCACGGACGAGGTAGGTGAAGGTCACGTCACCATTCTTGTCCTGTGTTGGCGTGAAGCTGAAGCTCCCGTCAGGGTTCACAACAGCGTTGCCATCCGCTGAGTTCGTGACGAGCTCAGCGGTGTGGGTGTCGTTGGGGTCAAGCTCAGTGATGTTCGTGAGGAGCGCGCCAGCTGCAGCGTTGTACTCCTCATCCTCTTCGCCGTCGTTAAAGGCGAGGTCGATCGTGCTTGGCGCGTCGTTGGTGTTGTTGACGGTGACCTGGACGTTCGCGGTTGAATTC
>Ga0181593_10001101_pt1 | contig 24281 bp, 23 predicted proteins | sample 071ome_19_FD_133756 | JGI IMG/M metagenome (GOLD analysis project Ga0181593, IMG submission 133756) | Coastal salt marsh microbial communities from the Groves Creek Marsh, Skidaway Island, Georgia - 071413AT metaG (megahit assembly) | ecosystem: Environmental > Aquatic > Marine > Intertidal...
AAAGCAATCATGGCCGAGCGGAAATAGCCCGGCTCAGCTGATCGCGCCGCTCGCCTTGAGTGCCTCGTATTCGTCTTCGTCGAGCCCGAGCAGCTCTCGATAGACATAGTCGTCATGCTCGCCGAGCATGGGCGCGCCGCGCTCCAGTTCGGCCCCACCGGGCTCGATCCTCCAGCTTGAGCCGATGACCGGCCGGGCGTCGCCATTTCCATTGATGACCATGCGAAAGGTCTCGTTCGACCAGAACAGATCGTCGGACATGAGGTCCACGGTCGAGGCGGCTGGCCATGCCGCGACGCCGCGGGCGCGCAAGCGGCAGGCCAGTTCCGCGCAATCGAGGGTGTGGGTCAATTTGCCCAGTTCGGCTTCCAGCGCTGCCCGGTTTGCGACGCGATCCTCGTGTGTCGCGAATTGTGGATCGTCCGCCAGGTTCTCCGCCCCGAGTTCGTTGGCAAGGGCGTGCCACTCCCCGCCCCCGTCGCAGGCAATGCTGATCCAGCCGTTGTCGCGAGTCGGGAAAAAGCCATGAGGCGACAGCTCGTCATGCGCATTGCCCCGATGGACAGGCGGCTCGCCGGTCAGGCCGAATGCGAACAGGCTGTCGCCGACCAATCCGGAAATCGCCTCGACCGCAGACAGGTCGACCTGCTGCCCTTCCCCCGTTCGTTCCCGGTGATGCAGCGCGGCAATCGCGCCAAAAGCCGCAACCGCGCCCGCCGTCGTGTCACCATAGCGGATGTTCATGCCGCGCGGCACGCGATCCTCGTGGCCGACGAGACTGGTCAGCCCGCCAATTGCGGCGAAGCTCGGTGCATAGCCGGTCTGGTAACCGAGCGGCCCCTCGCTACCGTACATCTTGATCGAGACGTGAATGATGTCCGGCTTGATCGCCTGCATGGCCTCGAAAGACAGGCCCAATTTATCGAGTGCGCCCGGTCGCAGATTGTCGAGAACGATGTCGCTCACGGCGATCATCTTCTTCAGTTGCGCGATGCCGTCTTCGCACTTGAGATCGACGCGCACACTCAATGCTTCGGTATTCTGGCTGAGGAAGTAGGGGGCATGCTCGATATCGACCCCGCCGTAGGCCCGCATTTCGTCGAGCGCGCTGGTACTCTCGACCTTGACGATCTCGGCACCCAGTTGTGCCAGCAGCTTGGCGGCGTAGGGCCCGGCCCAGACCTTGGCCACGGCCAGAACCCGTACTCCGGCAAGCGGGCCGCCACGATCGCGATAGGTCATGGAAACACCTCGTCGCGATCGGCATCCGGTGCGGGAGCAGTGCGGTTCAGCCGAACCGGCGAGGCCGTCATGCGATAGGCAGCTGTCGGATAGGCCAGGCCTTCCAGCGACTGGAAATAGCCGCGATGACGGTATTGTTCGTTGGCGAGCAAATCCTCGGCCGAATTGCCGGGCACCAGCGGCACGCCCTTGGCCTGCGCCGCCTTGCTCACCTCGTTGCGCTTCTGCAGCGCGATCCACGGACGGAACTGATCGCGAAAGCTCGTCACGCGATCGGGCGTGCAATGGAATTCCAGCCAGTCCTGCGGAAACTCTTCGGCCCAGTCGGGATTGCCCATGATGTCCTTGAGGCCCTGCCACTGCGCGCTGGTCATCATCACGAGATGGACGAAACCATCGGCGCAAGCGAACACGTCGCCCGGCCCACCCATATCGTAGCGGCGGCGCGAATGGCTCGGCTCATCATCGCCCGCCAGCACCCGGCCCAGTACGACATCGGCGCGGCTGATCTGCACCGCGACCTCGGACAGGTCAATGCACTGACCCTGCCCCATGCGCCGCTGGCGCAGCAGGCTCGCGGCAATAGCGATGGCGGCATCGAGACCGCTCTCGAAATCGGGCATGAAACGCCCTGCGCCCATCAGCGGCGGATCGGCGTCGTCGCTTTCACTCGGGGTGTGCCATGCCCATCCTCCGGCGGCGGCGACATTGATTGGCCATGCGCGATGATGGTCGTCGGGCGCCTGCTGCCCGAAGGGCGTAATCTGGCAATGGACAAGTCGCAGATGGCGCTCGCGAAGCGCGGCGGGGTCGAGCCCCACGCGCGCGCACCATTGCGGATCGTGATCGTCGATGAGGGCGTCTGCACGTTCCAGCAACTTCTCCAGCGTGTCGCGACCCGTCTCACCTTCAAGATCGACGACAACCGATTTCTTGTTGGTATTGCAGTAGGCGAACACCGCGCCCTTGCCATCGACATGCGGACCATAGCGCCGCGTCGGCGAGCCGCCGGGGCGCTCAAGCTTGATGACCTCTGCGCCGAAATCGGCGAGCAGCCGACCGGCCCATTCGCCGCAGACGCGTTCGGCGGTTTCGACGATCGTGATTCCCGAAAGCGCATTCACAACGACATCCCATCATCGATCGTGAGAGTCGCTCCGGTTACTTGTCGCGAGGCATCGGAGCACAGGAACAGCAAGGGCTCGATCAGGGTGTCGAGCGGCATCATGCGGCGGCGTGGCAGCGCCGCAATCGCCGGCCCGCTATCATCGCTGTCGAACCATTCGGCATTCATTTCCGTTCTCACCCAGCCCGGCTGGATCGTATTCACGTTGATACCCTGCCGCACCCATTCCTTCGCCAGATTGCGGCCAAGGTGCGCGATCCCGGCCTTGGTCGCAGCATACATGGCATCGCCGGTGTGAAACTGCTCCGCAGTGATCGAGCCGATCAGGACCGCGCGCCCGCGCTCAATTTCCCGAAAGTCAGCGGCGATCATCCGGCGGGCACCCTCGCGCGCAGTGAGCAGCGCACCGAGCAGGTTGGTGTCCTGAACCTGTTTGAGGCTTTCCAGCGGAATATCGGTCGAGCATCCGCCACCGCCCGACCCGGCATTGCAGACCAGCGTATCGACCGTGCCGAAATGGCCCTCGGCGACGTCATAGGCAGCGCAAACGGATGCTTCGTCAGTCACATCGAGCGCCACTGCCTGTGCGACATATCCCTCCGATGCCAGTTCCGCGGCAATGGCTTCGACCCGCTCCAGCCGCCTCGCCCCAAGTATCACGCTGGCCCCGGCGCGACTCATCACCCGCGCGAAACCCTCTCCCAAACCAGACGATGCGCCGGTCACCAGTGCGATTCGGCCGGACAGGTCCTGCATGTCCTTACCGCCTCAGGGCTGAAGGTCTTCAAGCGTCGCGTTGAACGGCTCTATGGCCATGTAGCTATCGATCGTCTGTTCGAAATTGCGGACGCGGATTTCCTGGTAGTCGCCCAGAGTGATGCCCGGCTTGGCGCTCGCTTCAAGCCCTTCCTGCTGGGCGTAGAGATTATCGGTATCCTGATCGAGGATCACGCCAAAACCGGGATCCATGCCTTCGGCCTCCGCGAAGGACTGATCGTCGCGCAGAATCTGCACCTCGGCCATCTCGAAATCGCCGTCCAGCGGCTTGGGCCGCATGAACATCACTTCGTAGATGGTGCGGCGATGATCGCGCGGGTCGGGCCGGAAGCGATAGATCATCGGCAGCGAGATACCGGGAAACAAGAACAGGTTGGGGAAGAAAGTGTAGCTGTAGGTATCAAGCAGTTCGGTGTCGGATACGTGGCTGAGATCGGTATTGGTCGCTTCTTCGAACATCGCACGGAACATGTCGGCCATCACCTGCCGCGCCCGCTCACCTTCCTTCAGTTCCGGCTTCTTGCCGCCCATCGCCGAGCTGTCGCCAAGTGTGAAATTGTCGATGATGTCGGCCTCGGAATATTTGTCGCGCAGTTTCGGACTGACGACGCCAAGCGTCGAGATGAAGCGATCGACGTTCGGACCGAACGTGTCGTACTGCGAATTGACGTCGCCATTGGCCGGCGCAACCTGCGGGTGGGTGTCGCCAACGTGATAGGCCTCCATGAAGGCTTCCATCGTAAGTTTCCAGTTGGCCGGATAACTCTTTTGCACGTGCAGATAGATGTAGCGGTCTTCGAGCTTCCAAGCCTTGAGGTGTGCCAGCGCGGCCTCGCCAAGATATTCCTCAAGCGACGGTGCAGCAGGGTCCATGTTGATCCACACGAAACCGCCAAGCCGCGCGACGCGCGCCTGCGGCAGGCACATCTTGCGCCCTTCGAGATGGGCAAAGTCCCACTTTTCAGGGATGTCCATGAGCGAACCGTCGAGGTTCCACGACCAGCCGTGGAACGGGCACTTGAGGTCGTTCGAAAAGCCTTCGGTTCCTGACGGTTTCAGCTTGGTGCCGCGATGCAGGCAGGAATTGTAATGCGCCCTGATTTCACCGTCCTGCGCGCGCACGACGACAAAGCTGTTAGGTCCGAGATCGTAGACGTAGTAGTCGCCGGCTTCGGGAATATTGTCTTCGCGGCATGCCATTTGCCAGGTCCGCGGCCACATCCGCTCGAACTCGCCCTTCGCAAAATCGGCATCGATATAGCGATCCTTCGATACGTCCTCGCTACCCAAGTAGGTATAGCTGACATCGCGCGCCCAGGCGGGCGCGGCATGGGCATCGCGCGCAATGATATCCTGCGTAGACTCGTCAGGGTGGCGCGCCTCGCCCGGTTTCAGTTTTCCAGCCTGCTGGTTCATTGCATCGTCTCCAGCGCCGGGCTGCTCACCGAAGCGCCCAGCAAGTTCTTGCACAGCTGCCCGTCCTTTATGACGAGGCGGATCGCCTCGGGGCCTTGTAGCAGGCGCGGATCGTCGAGCGGATTGCCCTGGACCACGATCAGGTCCGCCAGCTTGCCCTTTTCAAGCGTGCCCAACGATCCGTCGGCCATCATGGCGAGGCCGCCATTGGCAGTCGCGCAGACCAACGCCCCGGCGGGCGAATATCCGTAGAGGTCAATAAAGGCCTCGATATCGCGGCCCTGCGTGCCCTGCGGGCTCCAGGCAAAGCCATAGTCGCCGCCGATCAGGTGACGCACCCCACGTTTGCGCAGCTCGGTGTGGGTCTTCGCCGAATTTTCCAGCAGCTCGGGAATGTTCATATATCCTGCCACTTCTGGCGAAAGGCCGAATGCGGCAGCATCGCCTGCCATGATCTGGTGGAACAGCCCGACGGTAGGCACAACGAAGATCCGGTCCTTCGCCTCTTCCAGCATGTCGAGCAATTCCTCGTCGGCATATTCGACGTGGAAGATCGCATCGACGCCTGCCCGCACGCAGTGCTTCGAGCCTTCGATCGAGCGCGTGTGCGCGTTGATCTTGCGGCCATAGGCATGGGCGGTCTTCACCGCCATCTCGACTTCCTCGAAGCTCATCGGCGTGGTGTGGCCCGGCGTGGAAGGGTAGAATGGGTCACCCGAGACATCGAGCTTGATGTTGTCCACGCCCTCGCGGCAATGCAGGCGGACCGCGCGGCGCATTTCTTCCGGCCCGTCGACGATCGTCGAAGGGCCGATGCGGGGATTGTGCGCCTTGCCTTCATCGCCCATCGCGCCCGTGACGGAGATTTCCATGCCGCCTGCACGAATGCGCGGCCCCGGCAGGCGACCGGCGTTGACCTCTTCGCGCACCGCGACGGCAAGGCCCAGTTTTGCTTCCGAAGCGCCATAAGCGCTGGTGAATCCCGCCTCGATCAACGCTTTTGCGCCACGCGCCGCCATGAAGGCCTGCATTTCGGCGGTCGGCGTAATCAGGTCTTCGGTAGCCGTGACGTTCTCGAATGAGAGGTGCGCGTGACCCTCGACCATGCCGGGCATCAGGAAGCCGCCGCCGGCGTCTATCACCGTATCGGCGTCGCCTGCATCGGCCTGGCCGAGAGCTGAAATTATATTGCCTTCGACCAGCACGGCACCTTCAACCGGCTCGTTTCCGGTGCCATCGAACACCAGTGCGTTCGTGATGAGAGTTCGCGCCATTCGTCGCTCCTCGTCGGGACAAGATCGTGCCCCGGCTCTGCGTCATCAATAGTCCCGCTCGCAGCATAGCCGAATGACTGTCAGGGCAAAATTGCTTTTCCCTGTGCGCCGAACCGGCCATCGGCTTGCCTGCCAAGGCAAGCGAGCGGACTTTCGCGACAAGCCGGTTTGCGGCTAAGTGATTGCCAGCCATCCGGAGAGCAGGCCAAATGAGCGGTATTGCCGTAACACTGACCCAACAGGACGGAACCGTGGTGGGCATCGACGATGCGCAGCAAAGCGAATCCCTGATGGAGGCGGCAAGGCGCGCCGGTGTCGCCGGTATCGTCGCCGAATGCGGCGGAGTGTGCTCATGCGCCACCTGCCACGTCTATGTTGCGGAGGACTGGATCGGCAAGGTCGGCGAGCCGGACGAGGTCGAGGACGAAATGCTCGACATGGTCGATCATATCCGCCGCCCGACCAGCCGCCTCTCGTGCCAGATCAGGCTCAGTGACGAGCTGGACGGCCTCGAGGCCGAAGTCGCGCCGGACCTGTAAGAGGAGAGAGACCGAATATGGCCAGCGCCACGACAACCGAAGAGCAACTGATCGCCGAAGGAACCCTACTCGATCCGGTCGTACATAAGCATCCGCGCCAGTTTTACGCAGCGATGCGCAAACTCGATCCGGTGCATTACGACAAGTCCATCGACATGTGGCTGGTCTCACGCTGGGAAGACATTCAGGAAATCCAGCGCGACCCCATCACCTACTCGGTCAACAAGGGCTATCACGAGCAGCAGGCCAAGGGCTTTGCCGCGGAATTCCAGCAGATCTTGCGGGAAAAGGGCGGCGGTTATTTCCCTGACGCGATCATGTCCGACCCGCCCTATCACACGCGCGTGCGCAAGCTGATGGAAAACGCCTTCACCGCACACCGGGTGAAAGAACTGGAGCCGCGTATCGAAGCCGAGGTGAACGGCCTCATCGACGAAATCGAGGACCGCGGGGAGATGGATGCTGTGAAGGATTTCGCCCAGCCGCTCACCATCCGGATCATCTGCGAGCAACTGGGGCTCGACTGGGACATCAAGGAAAAGATCGCGCGCTGGTCGATCGCTGTCACTGCCCAGATCGGGCGCATGCAGGACCGGGCGGAAATGCTCGAACATGCCGAACAGATCTGCGACTTGCAGCATTACATCATCGGCAAGATGCGCGAACGCCAGGCCGATCCGCGCGAGGATATGATTTCCGACCTAGTCCATGCGAAGGAGGGCGATGGCGAAGGTTCGGTCCTCACCTTCGAGGAAGCGGTTTCACTGGTTCGCGCGCTGCTGATTGCCGGCAACGAGACAACGGCTACTGCCCTGTCCAACCTTGTCTACATTCTCGCAACCCAGCCGGATGTCCTTAAGAAACTTCAGGACTCTGTCGACGACGATAAGCTGATGAACCGCTTCGTCGAGGAACTGTTGCGGATTGAACCGCCGGTCAGGGCGCTGAGCCGGATGACCACAAAGGAGGTCGAACTGGGCGGCACGGTGCTTCCCGAAGGCGCACACCTCCTGTTGATGTATGCCTCGGCCAACGACGAGCCGGAGGTGTTTCCTGAGCCCCGCGAGTTCGACATGGAGCGCAAGAACATCATCAAGCATGTCAGTTTCGGCGGCGGCGTCCACAAATGTGTCGGCCTTGCGCTGGCGCGGATGGAGATCAAGGTCGCCGCACGGCAGCTGGTGCGCCGCCTGAAGAATTTCCGTCTTGCCATTGCCGAAGATGACATCGCCTTCCTGCCGACCGTGGCGACCCGAACCATGGAGAGCCTGCCCGTGACATTCGAGAAGGTTGCCTGACATGGCGGGCGAACTGGAAGGCAAGGTCGCCATCGTCACCGGCGGGGCCAACGGGATCGGCAAGGCCACGGTCGAGCTGTTCGTTGCCGAAGGCGCGCGGGTCGTCATTGCCGACTTGAACCGGGACGCGGGCGAAGAACTGAGCAACGAACTCGGCGATGCCGCACGCTTTTTCGCGGTGGACGTATCGCAGCGCTCCGAAGTCGAGGCACTGGTCGATTTTACCGTGGCCGAATTCGGCAAGCTCAACGTGATGTTCAACAATGCCGGAATTTCCTGTGCGGCCTTTCCCGATTTCCTCGACGACACGCTGGAAGACTTCGACAAGGTCGTTGCCGTCAACCTGCTCGGGCCAATGCTGGGGACGCAAATTGCGGCGCGGCAAATGGCAAAGCAAGGCGGCGGCGGCGCCATCATCAACACTGCCTCGATTGCGGGGATCCTCGCAGGGCAAGCGATGATTTCCTATCGCGTCACCAAGGCAGGCCTAGTCCACTTCAGCAAGTCGGTCGCGATCGAGCTTGCTCGCCACAATATCCGTGTGAACAGTATCGCACCGGGGCATATCCAGACGGCGATGAGCGCCTTCGAGGAAGGCTCGGTGCCCGACAACGTGGCCGAACTGGGCAAGGAGATCGACGCGATTTACCTTTCGAACCAGCCGCTCAAGCAAAGGGGCCAGCCGGACGACGTGGCCCAGGCGGCGCTGTTTCTCGCCAGCGATCGCTCGAAATTCGCAACCGGTATTGTGATGCCCATCGAGGGCGGGGTAACCACTGGCGATCCGGTCAACCACCTCGCCGACATTCTCGGTGCACGCAGCCGCATACTTGGCGATTAGCCGCCTTCGCCCACCCAATCGCGGCGCAGCGTCCTTCCCGCCAGCACCATCAGTCCGCCGGCAAGAACATAGAGCGAGAGCCCCCAGACAATCGCCAAGCGCAGCGACTCCTCACCGTAAGCAGGACGCAACACATCGGAGAGCGCGCCGAGCGCATAGATGCCCGCAGCCAGTCCGATCAGGTTGTTGATGAGCAGAAACAGCGCCGATGCCGTCGCGCGCTCGGCGGGCCCGGCCAAATGCTGCACCGAGGTCAACACGGGGCCCAGCCAAAGCGAGCTCAGTCCCTGCGGAACCAGCATAAGCACGAAGCCCATCGCCAGGCTCGAGCTTGAAACGCCCAGCGCCCAGAGCGGCGCGCTCGCCAGATAGGCAAATGCCGGAAGCCAGGCGTACCAGGAGCGGTTGGCTGTCCCCAGACGGTCTGCCAGTCGCCCGCCGAGGAGAATGCCGGTAGTTCCGCCGATCAGGAGAATTCCCGCGATAAAAAGCGCCGTATCGAACAGCCCCAGCCCGAAGCTGCGTTGCACGAAGCTCGGCAACCAGAAGCTGATCCCGTAGCCGATCGAGGAACCTGCCGCCGCGCCGAACGAGAGCAGCCAGAACGAGGGCTTGCGTGCAAGCAGCCCAAAAGTCGCGGCAAGCGAAGCGGTGGCTGCGTTTGGTGCGGCCGCCGCACCCAAAGGCCGGTCTCGCACCATCAGGCGGAACACGGGAGCGAAGGCCACGCCCGCCAACCCGACAACGACAAAGGCCACGCGCCAGTTCACTTCCTGCGCGATATAACCGCCTGCCAGCAGCCCAAAGGCCGAGCCGAGCGGAATACCGAGCGAGTAGATCGCGAGCGCGGTCGCGCGGCGTTCCGGCGAAAACCACTCGCCGATAACAGCATAGCTGGGCGCAACCCCTCCCGCCTCACCGACCCCCACACCGAGCCGGGCGAGGAAGATCTGCCAGAAATTCTGCGCCATGCCGCACAGCGCGGTGAACCCGCTCCAGATGACGAGGCTCCACATGATGACGCGCACGCGACCAGTTCGGTCTGCAAGCGCTGAAAGCGGCACCGCCAGCGTCGAGTAGAGCACTGCGAAAGCCAGCCCGCCGAGCAGGCCCATCTGGCCGTCCGAAAGCTCCAGGTCTGCCTGGATCGGCGCAGCAAGGATCGACAACAACATCCGGTCGAGGAAATTGAAAATGTAGACCACCAACAGCATGGCCAGCACGAGACCTGCCCCGTCGTTTCGCTTCGCTGTCATCAAGCCCCCCAATCGGTCGATCCCCCTGTGCGCGACGCATCGCCGCTTGGAAAGCCCGAATGGATCAGGCAAGGAGTGCCCTTTCGGAAACGGCCCGCCGATTCTGCAACGGAGAGCGCATGTCTGTCATTACCACTCATCGCGACGGCGAGGTTCTTGTCGTCGTATCCGATAACCCTCCGGTCAACGCCTTGGGCGCTGCTGTGCGTGACGGACTGTTCGCGGCTATCAAGGAAGCGGAGGGAGACGATGCCGTGAAGGCCGTGGTCGTACGATGCGATGGACGGACTTTCTTCGCGGGTGCGGACATTACCGAGTTCGGCAAGCCCAACCCCAATTCCATCGATCTCAATTCCGTCATCAACGGTTTTGAGGATTGCAGCAAACCGGTCGTCGCCGCAATCCACGGCACGGCTTTGGGCGGCGGCCTCGAAGTGGCGCTCGGCTGTCATTACCGGGTCGCGGTGCCTTCCGCCAAGCTCGGCCTGCCCGAAGTCAAGCTCGGCCTCATTCCCGGCGCGGGCGGGACGCAGCGCCTGCCGCGCGTAGTCGGCGTCGAGGCCGCCCTGCCGATGGTGACGAGCGGTGATCCGATCCCGGCGAAATTGGGTGCGACGATCGGGCTGATCGATACGATCGTCGGTGAAGACAGCCTTGAGGCCGATGCCGTTGCTTTCGCGCGCAGCGTGATCGGCAAGGAATCCCACCCGGTTTCCAGCGCACGGACCGACAAGATTGCCGGGACCGATCCCGGCGCATTCGACGCTTTTCGCAAGCAGAACGCGCGCAAGCTCAGGGGATTCGACGCGCCGGAGGCAGCGATCAAGGCGGTCGAGATCGCAACGAAACACCCGTTCTCCGAAGGCCTGCCGATGGAGCGCGCGCTGTTCGAGCCACTTCTGGCAGGAACCCAGTCTGCTGCGCTACGCCACCTGTTCTTTGCCGAACGCGCCGCCAACAAGATCGACGACATCCCCAAGGACACGCCGATCCTGCCCGTCAAGAAAGTCGGCGTGATCGGCGCGGGCACCATGGGCGGCGGCATCACCATGAACTTCCTGTCGGCGGGAATCCCGGTCACCATGGTTGAGCGTGAACAGGAACCGCTCGACCGCGGCGTTGCCACGATCCGCAAGAATTACGACAATACGGCGGCCAAAGGCCGCATCAAGCCCGAGCAGGTCGAACAGGCGATGGGCCTGCTGACGCCCTCCCTCAACCTTGAAGACCTTGCAGATTGCGATCTCGTGATCGAGGCGGTGTTCGAGCTGATGGAGATCAAGAAGGACGTGTTCGGCAAGCTCGACGCGATCTGCAAGCCCGGGGCGATCCTCGCGACCAACACCAGCTACCTCGACGTCAACGAGATCGCCGCCTCGACCTCGCGGCCCGAAGCGGTGCTCGGTCTGCACTTCTTCTCGCCCGCCAACGTGATGCGAATGCTGGAGGTGGTGCGCGGCGCGAAAACCGGCGCTTCGGTGCTCGCCACTTCGATGAAGATCGCCAAGACCATCGGCAAGGTTCCGGTCGTGGCGGGCGTCTGTCACGGCTTCATCGGCAACCGCATGCTAGCTGCCCGCCAGACCCAGGGCGAGGCCATGTTGATGGAAGGCATTCTCCCCGCACGCGTCGACAAGGTGCTGACCGATTTCGGTTTTCCGATGGGGCCGTTCCAGATGGCCGACCTTGCCGGGCTCGATATCGGCTGGACCCAGGAAACCTCTGACCCGACGCGCGTCAGGGATGTGCTGGTTGAACGCGGTCGCAGGGGACAGAAGACCGGCGCTGGCTTCTACGACTATGCCGCCGACCGCACGCGGACCGAGTCGGACGAGGTCAATGCGCTGATTCTCGAATTTGCCGAGAAATCCGGTACGCGCCGCGGTGATGTGACCGACGAGGAAATTCTCGAACGCCTACTCTATCCTATGATCAACGAGGCTGGCCTGATCCTCGAAGAAGGCATCGCCCAGCGGGCAAGCGACATCGACGTGATGTATGTCCACGGCTATGGCTGGCCGAGCTACACGGGCGGGCCGATGTTCTGGGCCAGCACGATCGGTCTCGACAAAGTGGTCGCGGGTCTCGAAAAGCACGCCGACAAGTGGCCTGACCTCAAGATTTCAAAGCTGCTGAAAGACAAGGCGGCAAAGGGCGAAACCTTCGCCTGAAACCCATTCCATCCAAGCTAATTCTGACTGCAAGGAACATTTGAAATGAGTGAATACAAGCAACTGATCAACGGAGAGCTGGTCGACGGCGCGCGAGAAATCGACGTCGAGAACCCCGCCACCGGCAAGCCCTTCGCCAAGTGCCCGGTCGCCGACGAAGCGCAGATCAATGAGGCAGTCGCCGCGGCTAAGGCGGCCTTTCCGGCATGGTCGGCCAAGAGCCAGGAAGAGCGCGCGGCGATGATCAACCAGATCGCCGATGAACTGACGGCACAGACCGAGGACCTCGCGCGCATCCTGACCAGCGAACAGGGCAAGCCGCTCGATCAGGCCAAGATGGAGATGATGGCCGGGATGTTCACGGCCAAGGTTTTCGCCGACATGCGGATCGAGCCCAAGACGCTCCAGCAGGACGAGAAGAGCCGGATCTACGAAATCCGCAAGCCGCTCGGCGTTGTCGCGGCGATCACGCCGTGGAATTTCCCGATCATGATGGCGGTCCACAAGCTTGCCCCGGCGCTGCTCGCGGGCAACACGGTCGTGCTCAAGCCTGCCGCTACGACTCCGCTGACAACGCTCAAATTCGGCGAAATCTGCAACAAGTTCCTGCCCGCCGGCGTCGTCAATGTCATCTGCGACAACAACGATCTCGGCGATGTGCTGACCAGCCATCCCGACGTCGACAAGATCTCCTTCACCGGCTCGACCGAGACCGGCAAGAAGGTGATGGAAGCGGCCTCGCGCGCGATCAAGCGCATCACGCTCGAACTGGGCGGCAACGATGCTGCGATCGTGCTTGACGATGCCGATCCGGTCGAAGTCGCGCAGAAGGTGTTCCAGGCGGCGATGATGAACGCCGGGCAGGTCTGCCTCGCGGTCAAGCGCGCCTATGTGCCTGCCCCGCTTTACGATGCGTTCTGCGAGGAACTGGCGCGGCTCGCAGGCGAGGCTGTGGTCGACGAAGGCACCAAGCAGGGCGCGCAGATCGGTCCGGTGCAGAACCGCAAGCAGTTCGAGAAACTGAAGGGCCTGCTCGAATCAGCCAAGTCCGAAGGCAAGATCATCGCCGGCGGCAACGCCATGGATCGCGACGGCTTCTTCATCGAGCCGACCATCGTGCGCGATGTTTCCGAAGACGCGCGGATCGTGCGCGAGGAACAGTTCGGTCCGGTCCTGCCGGTACTTAGCTATGATGACATCGACGATGTTATCGCCCGCGCCAACGACACCGACTACGGCCTTGGTGGCTCTGTCTGGGGCAAGGACATCGACCGCGCGGTCGGCGTGGCCGAGAAGGTCCAGTCGGGCACTGTCTGGGTGAACCAGCACCTTGGCCTCTCGCCGACGATCCCGTTCCGCGGCGCCAAGCAGTCGGGGCTGGGTGGCGAACTCGGGCAGGAGGGCCTGCACGAGTTCACCCAGGCGACTGTCGTGAACATCAAGCTTTGAGGAACGTCGCGCGATGGTCAAGGTCGGCGACCGGATTTGCGACGGCCCGCTCGGCGATGTCGGCACAAAGATGCTGCACGACGACGAGCGGGTCCGCATCTGGGAAGTCGACCTTGCGCCGGGCGAGGCCACCGCGCCGCACCGGCACGAGCATGACTATATCCTGATCTTCCTCGAAGGCGACCGGATCGCTGCCGTGCCGCATGTCGATTCGACCGGCGATTCGGCTTCCTACTTCGAGGCGGAGATCACTCCGAGCAGCCACGTGGTCATGAAGAAGGGCGGCACCGAGGCGGCGCTCAACACTGGCAGCAAGCGCTATTTCGAATACCTCATCGAATTGAAGGATTAGGGGGCGGGCATGAGCGGGAAGAAAGTTCTGGCGGCGGACAAGTTGCTAGCCTTCAGCGCGCCGCGCGCCGCGTTCGACTGGAGCGAGCGCCAGACCATCGTCTACAACTTGGGAATCGGCTTTGGCGCGGCGGCAATCGAGGACGAAAAGCTGCTGCGCTTCGTGCTGGAGGAAGGCACATCTGCATTCCCTACGATGACTGCAGTCATGGGCTCGTCTCGCGCAGGCAGCCTGTTCTTCGATCCGGAGATCGGCATCGACATGCGCATGATGGTTCACGGCGAGGAATCGGTCGAGCTGTTCGCGCCGCTTCCCGCGCAAGGACAGCTTTTCAGCGAGAGCGGCTTCGACGGTGTTTGGGATCTGGGCGAAGCCAAAGGCGCGGTCCTGACCATGAGCAGGCGGCTCTATTCCGCGGACGGCACGCTGATCTCACGCGGTCAGACCACGACCATGCTGCGCGGGAATGGCGGTTTCGGGGGTAGTGCCGAGGGTGCACCGCGTGCCCGCGCCCTTCCCGACCGTGCACCGGACGGCAGCGCTGCGTCGGTCACCCGGCCCGAGCAGGCACTGATCTATCGCTTGTCTGGCGATACTAACCCGCTGCATTCGACCCCATCGTTCGCCCATGCGGCGGGCTTTCCCGGTCCGATCCTGCACGGCCTGTGTACTTATGGCGTCTGCGCGCGGACACTGGTCGCCGCGCTGGCGGACAGCGACGAAACACGGCTGAAATTCTTCAAGGTGCGCATGTCGAGCCCGGTCTATCCCGGCGAGACGATCCGCGTCGAATGGTGGGACGAAGGCGACGGCACCTATGCCTTCCAGGCCCGCGTCGAGGAACGCGATGTCGTAGTCATCAAGGGCGGCGAAGCACGCTTCGGTTAAGAGAGAAACAAGTCATGGATATCGCACGCAGCCTCATCGAGGAACTGGAGACATTCTCTACCCCGTCGATCCTCAATGGCCTCAAGCGGCTCGGCCTGCCGGTCGAGAAGCTGGAGACGATGGACCGCATTGCAATCGGTTGCCAAGCGCCCGGTCTCGGCGCGCGCTGCGGCCTTGCCGTTACCCGCAAGATCGCCACGCGGCGCAGCGGTCCGGCAGGCGGCAGCTTGCAGGCGGGGCCGGATCAGGGACTGAACGCCGTGGCGGGCCCGCGCTTTCTTGTGGTGCAGAACGTGGGTGACTGGCGCGGCCCGGTGTCATGCTGGGGCGAGCTGACCGCGCATATCAACGTCGCGCTGGATTGCCGTGCGGGCGTCACCAACGGTCCGGTGAGGGACGTGCCCGAAATGGAGCAGATCGGCTTCCAGACATGGTCGAGCGGGATCGGACCCGGCGGGGGGCACGTCGATCTTTTGGCAGTCAACGAGCCGGTGACGGTCGGCGGAGTGATCGTGAATTCTGGCGACCTGATGCACGGCGACGCCCATGGGATCGTGAAGATTCCCAAGGAGCTGGCAAAAGACCTTCCCGATTCGATTCGCGCTGCCGAAGCCCGCGAGCAGAAGCTTTTCGCCGTGTGCAGGGACCCCGATTTCACGCTCGAGAAACTGGTCGAGGCGATGAAACAGCCCTGATCAAGGGCCGCCGTCGTCGAAGACGAAAAAGTTTGCCCTCCCGCAGGGCAATCAGACGCCGGGCCATTTCCATTCCTGGCGATCATCGGGCGGCGGAAGATCGTTCAGCACACTCGCGTGGCCGCCCCTGAGTGCGCCTATTTCGACCTCGAAACCGCCATCGATGTTGGTGCTCTTGATCTTCCAGCCCTTGTCCGTACGGACATAGTGGTTGACGCGCAGCGCCAGCATCATCCACGGCGAGGTGCTGGCGCGCGCTTCCAGCATGGCGAACATCACGGAATAGCCGGTCGCCGCATCGCCGTCGATTTCCACCCATTCGGAAACGGCGGTCTGCAGGACGCGGGGCAGCGGGCCGGCGTCGCCATAATAGTATTCCCAATAGGCGATATACTGTTCGCGCCCAGTCGGCCCCTTGCCCGGCTCGTGCAGGCCTTTTACCTCGATCGTCGCATCGTCGGTAAGCTGATCGAGCGCTTCCATCCGGCCAGCCTGTGCGCCGTTGAAGCCGCCACAACATGCCCAATGAAACTTGCGAAAGCAGTCCGTTATCTCGCGGACATCCTCGATTTCTCTGAGCCGCGCCCGCTGTTCGGACAGTTCGGCCTGTTGCTCGGCCACCAGGGCCTCGAGCTTCGCCAGTCTGTCGGTATCCATGTGCATCTCCCGTCTTTGTCAGGACGGTCTAAGTCCGCCGGTTGGTCCGGCGCAAATTTTCGTGACCCGGCACAATTCGATTGCGCCCGGCTGGATCTGCAAATGTCGGGCCCCGAGCCAGGCCCTGAAGCCGTTAGCCGCCGTCCGCTTGGGGCGGACGGACGGCTCGCCACGCGCCCCAAGCCCTAAGGAACCGCCTTCGCTGCGTCCTTGGCCTGCTGGCCTTCCCAGGTCCAAGGCTTGCGGTCATCCATCGGCGGGAGTTCGTTCATCGGCGTTGCGCCGCCTTCGAATTTGTCCGCCTTGAAGCCGAAGCCGCCGTCAATGGTGGTCTTGCGGATCTTCCATCCCTTGTCAGTACGAACATAGGTGTTGGTGCGCAGCGACAGGCCGACCGAGGGTTTTGCCCCGCGAAACTCGAACATGCCGAGCTGCACCGCCTTGCCGGTTGCCTCGTCGCCGTTGACCTCGACATATTCCGACACAACCGTCTGGAACACATATGGCAGCGGGCCAGCGTCACCGTAAAAATAGTCCCAGTACTCGGTGTACTGCTCGCGGCCCTTAGGCCCCTTGCCCGGCTCGTGCAGGCTTTTCACCTCGAAGGTCGCATCGTCAGACAACTCGTCGAGGCATTCCATCTTGCCCGCCTGCAGCCCACCGAAACCGCCACAGCAGTGCCAGTGGAACCGCCTGAAGCAATCGTTGATCTCACGCACGTCCTGCAATTCGCGCAGTCGCTTTTCCTGGTCCGCGACCTGCGCCTCAAGCGCGGCCAGCCTGTCGTCGCTCATGCCTTTTCCTCTCTCGTTTTCGGTCCGGGCATTTTGCCTCAGGAACCGGCCTTGGCCGCATCCTTGGCCTGCTGGGCCTCCCAGGTCCACGGCTTCCGGTCGTCCATCGGCGGCAGCTCGTTTAGCGTGTGCTGACCGCCCTTGAGTTCATCGACTTCAAAACCGAGACCGCCATCGATGGTGGTCCTGGTGATTTTCCAGCCCTTGTCGGTGCGCTTGTAGTAATTGCGGCGCGTAGCAAGATTGAAGGCGGGCTTGCCGCCGCGGAAACCGAACAGGCCGATCATCACGCACCAGCTTTCGGCCACGTCGCCCGTCACCTCGACGAATTCGGAAACGGCTGCCTGGAAAACGTAGGGCAGCGGTCCGGCATCGCCATAGAAATAGTCCCAGTATTCGGTGACCTGCTCGATGCCCTTGGGTCCCTTGCCCGGCTCGTGCAGACCCTTCACCTCAATCGTGGCGTCATCGGCTAAGCTGTCGAGCGCTTCCATGCGGCCCGCCTGAACACCGTTGAAGCCACCGCAACAGTGCCAATTGAACTTGCGCGCAGCATCGGTGATCTCGCGCACGTCCTCCAGTTCCCTGATCCTGGCTTCCAGTTTAGCCAGCTTTGAATCACTCATTATGATCTCTCCATCTACTGTAATTGCGTTATCTCAAATACCCGATCCATCGATTCGTCAACTGGGCGTTCACGAGTCGTAGAAACACTCCCATCGCGCACAAACCATAGCCTTGCGTAAAGATGCCCGCTGGGCTAGTGGAGAATCGAGCGATCCCCTGAAACTAGCTATAGAGTGAACCCATGTCGATAGTCGCCCCCAAACTGGATATGCTGCCAAAGTCCGATTTCATTATCGGCAAGACGATCAACGGCGGCGGCGTTCGCGAATACGATCATCTCTATCCCGCCGACGCCTCGCTGACCCGCAAGGTGGCAGTCGCAGGCAAGGACGAGGTCGACGCCGCGGTGCGCGCCGCCCGCGCCGCCCTGCCCGGCTGGCGCAATACTCCGCCCAACGAGCGGCGCAAGGTCATGCTGCGCTTTGCCCAGTTGATCCGCGAGAATGGCGAGCGCTTCAAGCGCGTCGTCAATGCCGAAAATGGCGGCATCTATCATCAGCTTGACTGGTTTGTGGAATGGGATGCCGACCTGTTCGAATACAACGCAGGCTATACCGACAAGATCGCCGGCGAAGTCGTGCCGATCTGGCCGGGCAATGCCTTCGACTATACGCTCGACGAGCCCTATGGCGTTATCGGCATCCTCGTGCCGTGGAACGGGCCGGCGATCTCATTCGGCCAGATGATCGCCCCTGCCATGGCGGGCGGCAACACCTGCATCATCAAGCCCACCGAATTCGCACCGTACTCCTGCCTGTTCCTCGGTGAACTGGCGCTCGAGGCGGGCATTCCGGAAGGCGTCATCAATGTTATCCCCGGCAATGTCGAGGCGGGCGAGGCGATGACCAAGCATCCTGGCATCGACAAGCTGCACTTCACCGGCAGCGGCAACACCGCAAAGAAGATTCTCCAAGGCGCAGCCGAAAACCTCACTCCCGTCGGCCTTGAGCTAGGCGGCAAGTCGGCGCGACTGGTGTTCCCGGACTGCGATTGGGAACAGGCGGTCCAGACCGTTGTGATGACGGCCGTGGGCAATGCCGGGCAGGCCTGCATCGCAGGCTCGCGCGCGCTGGTCCACGAATCGATTTACGACAAGTTCCTCGCCGATTGTCAGGCCATGGCCAACAACATCCCGATCGGCGATCCCAACGTCACCAGTACGGTCATGGGTCCGATTGCCCATCGCCTGCAGTTCGACCGCATCATGTCGATGATCGATCACGCCCGCAGCGAAGGCGCCGACTTCATCTCGGGTGGCGAAACTGCCGGAGGCGATCTTGCAGACGGCTACTTCATCAAGCCGACGCTCATCAACGACCCGGAAGCAAAGCTCGAAATTTCCCGCGAGGAGGTGTTCGGCCCGGTTGTCAGCCTGATGCCGTTCAAGGACGAGGACGACGGCGTCGCCAAGGCCAACGATACGGTATTCGGCCTGGCCGCCTACATCGAGAGCACCAATATCAAGACCGTGCACCGCGTCGCAGCCAAGCTCGATGCCGGCAACGTGCTGGTAAATGGTGCAGGCGGCCTGCCCACGGCGGCTCCGTTCGGCGGCCACAAGCAGAGCGGCGTCGGACGGGTCGGAGGCATCTGGGGCATCCGCGAATTCATTCGCACCAAGAATGTCCACATCGCGATGTAATTGTGTTATAGGTTTATCCAGAGACGGGGCGGTTCGCACGAGCCACAGGCGAGCCGCTGAACTAAGGAGAAAGAGAATGCCCAAAGCCAAGCTGCGCCATGTCGCCATCAACTGCGAAGACCTCGAAGGCGAAGCCGATTTCATGAAATCGGCGTTCGAGCTGGAGGAAGTCGGTCGCGCGGGCGATGTGAACAAGTCCGGCGCAATTTACCTGAGCGACGGCACCGTAAATATCGCCCTCATCAAGATCGAGGACCCGAATTTCCCCAACTACAACCCGCAGGGCCTCAACCACATCGGCTTCGTTACGCCGGACCTTGACGGTTCGATCGATGCCGCCGAGGCGGCTGGCGCAAAATCGATGGTCGATCGCGACCACCGCGATGCCGGTGCGACCTGGGAAATGAAGATGAAGTCGCCCAGCGGCAAGTTCGATTACGACCTGTCGGATCACGGCTGGCCAGGCGTTACGCTCTGAGCCGGATGCCGCCGCTCGCGTGAGCGTGAGCGGCGCACCGTATCGATACTGCAAGAGGGCCGCCCGGGCATTTCCGGTGCGGCCCTCGTTGCATTCGGCCACTGCCAGATCGCGCAAAAGAAATTACTCAATTCCGCTCTGATTTGATCCGGCGCAATTCCTGATCGCGGCCCTCGAGCTAATTCTCCTGCAGCAAGGAGAAGAGCAATGCCGAAGCCGAAGCTGCGCCATGTCGCGATCAAGACCGACGATGTCCACAAGGAAGCCGCGTTTTGGCGCGAGTCATTCGATCTGGAAGAGGTCGGCGGCCATGGCGACGTTGCGATCTATCTCAGCGACGGAACCATCAATCTTGCGATCATCAGGATCGACGATCCAGATTTTCCGAACTTCAGCGAGCAGAACGGCCTCAACCACATCGGTTTCGTCGTCGAAGACATTGATAGCCAGGTCGACAGATGCAGCGATCGCGGCGCCATATCGACTGTCGACCCAAAGCATCGCGATGCCGGGCCGACCTGGGAAATGAAGATGCGCTCGCCAAGCGGGATCGACATCGATCTGTCCGACCACGGCTGGCCGGGTATCACGCTTTAGGGCCAGGCCCCGAGTGCTGCATCAGGTCCCTGACGAGAAGCTCGACGAACCAGTCGATTTCTTCTCGCTCGTCTGCGCCGACCATGCGCTTGCCAGACAGGACAATGTCCAGATGCATGCCGCGCAGAAACAGGGTGAGCGCATTGGCTGGTGCATCGATGTTTGCAAAGGCAAGGCCCTCGCGATCGGCATAGGCGCCAATGACGTTCGTGATGCCCGTGCGCGAGGCCCCCGCAAGCGCCTCGCCTGCCGCACGCAGTTCAGGAAATCGATGCGATTCCCCGTAGATCAGCCGGACAATGCCGTAATGCTCGGCATCTAGGCCGATTTCGAGGCTCTTGCAGGCAAATTCCCTCAACATGTCGGCGAGTGGCCGCGATGGCGCTTCGACAGCCCTGATCCGCGCGCTGAGATCGCCTTCGACCATCTTTTTCATCATTGCGATGAACAGGTCTTCTTTCGATGCGAAACGCGAATAAAGCGTCGTCTTCGAAACTCCGGCGGCCTTCACGATAGTGGCCATGGAAGTACCGCCGTAGCCGTGTCGCAGAAACTCCGCGAGCGCGACTTCGAAAAGTTCCTTCTCTATGTCCGCCATGTCTTCGAGCCGCGGCCTGCCACGAGGACGGCGGCGCGGCACGGGCGCATTTGGCATTTTCCTGTTTGGAGCGCGCTTGGCGGTCATCGAATTCCCTGGGCCAAAGGGTCCTTACGATCCGATCGACGCGGCCCCTGCCATGCCGCTTAACAGAAATCCTGCGGCGCGCGCAAATTGCAAACGCGGCGCGTGGTGATGGCATCGCACATCGCATGACTATAATGCCGCCATGCACGACCTTACGGCATTCGATGCCGCCGCAATCCTCATCGTCCTTGCCGCGCTGCTCGGCTATCTCAATCATATCTGGCTGAAGCTTCCATCAACGGTAGGTCTGACGGTCATGGGCGCTGTCGCCTCGGTGCTCGTGGTCATCTACGATCGCCTACTGCCGTCGAGCACGCTCGCCGAAAGCCTGACCTCGTTCCTGCGCGGGGTCGATTTTCATTCGACGCTTATGGAGGGGATGCTTTCGTTTCTCCTCTTTGCTGGGGCAATGCATGTCGACTGGGCTCATATGCGCAAAGGGCGCTGGCCGATTCTGGTGTTCAGCACAGTCGGAGTGCTGATCTCGACAGTAATCGTCGGTTTTACATTCCATTACCTCACTAGAGCACTCGGCGTGGAAGTGCCGCTCGAGTGGTGCTTCGTCTTCGGTGCGCTTATCAGCCCGACCGATCCGGTGGCGGTGATGGGCGTGATGAAACGGGCGACGATGCCCGAGACCCTGCAGGCAACCGTTGCTGGCGAAAGCCTTTTCAACGACGGCGTCGGGGTGGTCGTTTTCTCGATTCTTCTGGCCATCGCGTTGGGTACCGAACCGTTCACGGTGTCGGGCGCGGCTATCGATTTCGTGCATGAGGCCGGTGGGGGAGCACTGCTTGGGCTCGTCGCCGGGTGGATCGCCTATCGCATGATGCGCTCGATTGACGAATATACCATCGAGGTTCTGATCAGCCTTGCCATAGTCATGGGCGGTTACAGCCTCGCCATGTCGCTGCATGTCAGCGGTCCGGTCGCTATGGCGATAGCGGGGTTGATCATCGGCAACCACGGGGTCGCCTTCGCAATGAGCGATGTGACGCAAGACCATCTCATCAAGTTCTGGGCTCTGGTCGATGAGGTTCTCAATGCGGTGCTGTTCCTGCTCATCGGGCTCGAAGTCATAATTCTTGCGATTGAGGCGCGCTACGTGCTGGCAGGCCTGGGCGCGATCCTGATTGCGCTCGCCGCGCGGATAATCGCGGTTGGTGTGCCTCTCAGGGCCATGCGCGGCGCGATCGACATGGGGCCGCTGGCGCTGCCCACGCTGGTCTGGGGCGGGCTGCGCGGCGGGATCTCGGTTGCCTTGGCGCTTTCGCTACCCGAAAGCGAAATCCGTGCCGAGCTGCTGGTCGCAACGTATGCCGTAGTGCTATTCGCCGTAATCGTCCAAGGCGGCACGATTGGCAGCCTGATCGAGCGGATCAAGGCGCGGCAGACATCTGACAGGGAAACCTTGCCGGTATGAGTACAATTCCTGGCGCAGACGGGCCGGCTGCAGCATCGACCCCAGCATCGGCGCCGGCCGAGGGCAACGGGCCGGCGAATATCCGCCATGATGTTGCTTTGCGCAAGCTGCGCGTTTGGTTGCGTTTCGCGCGAATAAAACTGGCGAAATTGATCCTTCTGCCCCACCTCGGCTCGGCCCAGGCGCACGATCTCCGTCATCAGGTCGATCGCGACGGAGAATTGACCAGGGGTTACATGCTGATGTGTGCGCTCTCGGCCGGTATCGCCACGCTTGGACTGTTGCAATCGTCTACCGCAGTAGTGATCGGCGCCATGCTTATTTCGCCGCTGATGAACCCGATCGCAGCACTCGGTTTCGGCTTCGCCTCGATCGACGGAAACCGGATCAAGCAGGCCGCAAGAGTTGTCACTATCGGTGCGGCGATTGGCATCCTCACGGCTGTCCTGCTGACCTGGATGTCGCCAATCCGCAATGCGACGCCCGAGATTCTGGCGCGCACCGAACCCACTCTGCTCGATCTGGCGGTCGCGTTGTTTTCCGGGCTTGCCGGAGGTTATGCCACGGTGATCGGCAAGGGTGGCACCGCGATAGGTGTTGCCATTGCCACGGCGCTGATGCCTCCACTGGCGGTGCTCGGCTATGGCCTGGGCGTGCTGCAGCTGCAATTTGCACTGGGTGCGCTGCTATTGTTCCTGACGAACCTTGCAGCCATTACTCTCAGCTTCGCGGTGATCGCCCGATTGAGCGGCGCTGCCAAGCCACTGTTCAAGGTCGTATTGAAACCCCGCTTCGTAGCGATAATTGTCGTGGCCTTCCTGGTGCTCGCCGTGCCGCTCACCCTGACCTTGTCGCGACTTTCAAAGGAAGCGAGCATGCGCGTTGCCGCCCGCTCTGCGATCGCAGAGGCGTGCGGTGGCAAGAAAGCGGACATTGCCCAGCTGGAGGTCAGCTGGCCGCTCTTCGGCAAGCCGTCGGTCGACGCACTTGTCGTCGCACCAACCTACACCCCCAACGCCGAAATGGTGGCCCGCAAGAGCATATCGGCCTTCATGGATGCGCCGGTTGATGTAAATCTCCAGCAGTTGCAGGCAGCCGATTTTCAATCCCAAACCAAGGCGATGATCGACGCTGCCATGCAGCGCACGGCTGCCGGTATCGCAGCTGATGTTCCACCCTATGACCGAATCCGCGCCAGCATCGGCCTGCCGACGCACGGCATCTGGGCTAACCGTGCTGAGCGGCGCGTTTATGTCGAGCCTATCGCCGCACCCGGCTGGACGCTTGCTGACTATGCAGAGGTCGAAAAGACAGCAAATTTGCAGCAAAAAGACTGGAACGTTCGCTTGCTGCCCCCCGCCAGTGAAGAACTTCGGGTGCTGCTGCGGTCAGGAGAGAGGGCCGATGATCGTGCAATATCGCCGGCGACGGCAACCTGGGCGCTCAAGCGCTGGGGTATGGGATCGGTTACGATTGTCGCGCCGAAGAGCGAAGAGACGGATGCCTTGATCGGGCGCTTCCGGGAGGCCGGCGTTACAACGCAGTTGGACAGCGAAAGTGCACCAGAGGTTCGCGATGGCCGGGCCGTGATTGCGCTCGTGAAGGTTTACGCAATGAGTCCGACCCGCCGCGCAGAGAAGGAGGCCGAAGAGGCCAAAAAGGCGGAAGAGGCAAAGAAGGCAGAGGAAGCGAAGAAGGCGAGGGAAGCCGGCGCCTAGCTTCCCGGTTTACCTCCGCCCCGCCGCGAGCCGGGCTGGCTCAGGACGATCACATTCGGTCACGTTGACGGGCTGCGGGAGGGGTGGAGCTTTGCCATGCTTGGCTCTTGGCGTCGGCGCCGCTTGCGAAAGATCGAATGCACCGATGTAGCTCTCAAAGCGCTCGCTTACCTCATGAGGATTGAGGCCGAAGGCTTCGAGGCTGTAGCGATGCGCGCGCCGGTCAAGCTTGCGATTCGACCTTGCCATGTAAGCCGACATGGCCGGAAGCGCGGGCGCGATGTCCATATCGAGGAAGCGGTATATGTCGCGCATTACCCGATGCCAGTCCCGCTC